>Ga0196978_1000270_pt1 | contig 27228 bp, 28 predicted proteins | sample S3v_2013CmetaG_FD_155491 | JGI IMG/M metagenome (GOLD analysis project Ga0196978, IMG submission 155491) | Soil microbial communities from Anza Borrego desert, Southern California, United States - S3+v_20-13C | ecosystem: Environmental > Terrestrial > Soil > Desert | place: USA: California... | reverse complement strand
CGACACGAGGCTGCCGAGCGCGTCCTTGTGACGGCGCAATTCCATCGCAATGAGGCGCACGATCTCGCCGCGCTGCGGCGCCGGCACGAGCCGCCAGGCTTTCGCGCGTGCGTGCGCGGCGGCGATCACGCGCTCGTACGCCTCATGCGAGGCGCCGCCGACGGTGGCGATCGGCTCGGCAGAGCCGGGATCGGTCGAGGCGAACTGATGCGTGCCGGCCATCCAGTGCGAGCCGTCCGACGCCGCTGGATTGTCGGCGCCGAGCCCGAGCGTGCTCAGGATGTCGTGCACGAGCCGGCTATGCGATGGGGCGCTCCGCGGACTGATCGGCGAGCTCATGGAAGGTGTTGCGGATGATTTCGAGCGCGGTGTCGATGTCATTCTGCGTGATCACGAGCGGCGGGGCGAGCCGGATCACCGTTTCGTGCGTGTCTTTCGTCAGTATGCCGCGTTCCATCAGCCGCTCGCACACTGCCCGCGCGCTGACGCGTGAGGTGTCGATCTCGAGCCCGATCAGAAGACCGCGGCCGCGCACCGCGCGCACGAGCGGCAAGCGCGCCTCGGCGAGCTTCGACAGGAAATACCGGCCGAGCGTCGCGGCGCGCTCGGCGAGCCGCTCGTCGACGAGCACCGACAGCGCCTCGAGCGCAACCGCGGCGGCGAGCGGATTGCCGCCGAACGTGCTGCCATGATCGCCGGGCGCGAACACGCCGAGCACGTCGCGGCGCGAGAGGAACGCCGACACCGGCAGCACGCCGCCGCCGAGCGCCTTGCCGAGAATGAGGCCGTCCGGCTTCACGTGCTCGTGCTCGCAGGCGAGGAACCGCCCGGTGCGCCCGAGGCCCGTCTGCACCTCGTCGCATACGAGCAGCACGTTGTGCTCCCGGCAGATGCGCGCGCATTCGGCGAGATAGCCGACCGGCGGAATCACGATGCCCGCTTCGCCCTGAATCGGCTCGACCAGGAAGGCCGCGGTATTCGGCGTGATCGCCGCTTCCAGCGCCGCCGGATCTCCGTAGGGAATCGTGCGGAACCCGCCGGGGAAGGGCCCGAAGCCGTCGCGATACTGCGCTTCGGTGGACATCGCGAGGATCGCGATCGAGCGGCCGTGAAAATTTCCGCGACACGCGATGATTTCCACGCGATCGGACGCGATGCGTTTGACCTTGGCGCCCCACTTGCGACACGCCTTGAGCGCGCCCTCGACCGCTTCCAGGCCCGTGTTCGCCGGCAGCGCGAGATCCTGCCCGGTCAGCTCGCACAGCCGCTGAAGCAGCAGCGGGAGCTTGTTGTTGTAATAGACGCGTGAAGTGACGGCGAGCTCGCCCGCCTGCTTACGCAGCGCCTCCACGATGCGCGGATGAGCGTGCCCATGACTCACGGCCGAGTACGCGCTCATCATGTCCATGTAGCGGCGTCCGCGATCGTCCCACAGATAGGCGCCCTGGCCCCTCACCAGTACCACGGGAAACGGCTCGTAGTTGTGCGCGCCGTAGCCCTGCTCGAGCGCGATCGATGTGTGTGCCTGTGGGAACGCAGCGTCGTTCATGCAAGCCTCGCGTGTCTGCTTGTTAGATCACGCCGCGCGAGCTTCGTTCTCTCGCGCTGTGCCGGGCTTTCTGCAAGGCCTATGCCGCCGGGCGTAGGGTGCGCTGGTAGCGCACCGCAGTGCGCCATCGACGCACCTTACGAACGGAAATATGCCTCCACGCGCTCGGCGGTTTTGTACGCAGACGCAATGCAGTCCCCCACCGCAACACCGCCGCGGTAGGCGCCGGACAGGAAAAGTCCGCGCATCGCTTCTTCGGCTGCGGCTGCGCGGCGCAACCGCTCGAGGTGCCCCATCGTGTACTGCGGGATCGCGCGCGGCCACTGGGTGACGACGCTCAGCTCCGCCGGTCCCGATGCGCCGAGCAGCACCGAAAGCTCATCCGAGACGGTACGATCGATCTCGTCCGTGGTGCCGCGGGCGAGGTCCGGATTGCGCTGTCCGCCGACGAACGTCGTGAGCAGCACGTGACCCGCGGGCGCGCGGGCTTCGAACGTGCTGGAAGAAAAGAGGCAGCCGAGGATGCGCCGTCGTTCGACGCGCGGCGCGAGGAAACCGAAGCCGTCGAGCGGATGGCTTATCTGCTCGCGCCGGTACGCACGCGCCACGGATGCGACCGGCGCATAGGGAATCTCGTTCAGCGCCACGGCGGCGTCGGGCGCAAGCGGTAACACCAGATCGCCTGCGGCGCTCGCCGGTACCGCCGCCACGACCGCGCGCGCGTGGACTTCGAGCCCGCCGTTGCGGCTCTGGATATCGACGCGTATCCCTTCGCCGCCGGCGGCATGCAACGCGGCGGCGCGATGCGCGGTGTGCACCTCTACGCGCGCGGCGAGCGCATCGGTCAGGGTTTGCACGCCCTCCCGGAACGAGAAGCTCTTCGCGATGTTCTTCGCGGGTTCACCGCGCGCCTTGCGCTCACGCGTGCCTCCGATCTGGCCTTTGATCAGGCTGCCGTATGCCTGCTCGAGCGCGTACAGGCGCGGGAACGCCGCCTGTACCGACAGCTCGTCGGGATTGCCCGCATAGATGCCGGCGACGAACGGCTCGACGGCGTAGTCGAGGAATTCGGATCCGAGACGCCGCCTGACGAAGTCCGCGATCGATTCCTCGCCGTGCGCCGCTGCGACGAATGGCTCGCGCAGCAACTGCAGCTTCCCTCGCAGTGAGAAGAGCGGCGTTGCGAGGAATGCAGGAGGCGACATCGGCAGCGCAACGAGCCGCCCGTGCTTGAGCACGTAGCGTCGCGCCGCGGCGGCGTGCATCTCGACGCGCTCGCCGCGGATGCCGAGCGCGTCCAGCAGCGCGCCGATGCGCGGGCTCGTGTCGAGAATGCTGTTCGGTCCGCGCTCGTAGAGAAAGCCGTTCTCGCGCACCGTCGCGATCACGCCGCCGGCGCGCTCGGCGGCTTCGACGACGAGCACGCGCAATCCGCGGCGCTGCAGCTCGTATGCCGCCGTCAAGCCGGAGATGCCGGCGCCGATGACCAGCACATCGCTGTCGCTGCGCATGGAGGGGATTATGCATAATGCGGGCGCGGAACCCGGTCGGTGGTTCCATCACGGAGTCCTTCGTTTGCTGGAAGTTTCCGATCTCGCGTGCGTGCGCGGCGAGCGCACGCTCTTCAGCGGCGTCAGTTTCACGCTCGAACCCGGCGCGCTGCTGCGCGTCGCGGGCCCGAATGGCAGCGGCAAGACGAGCCTGCTGCGGATCGTGTGCGGCCTGATGCTGCAGGCGGAAGGCGAAGTGCGCTGGAGAGGCGAAAACATTCGCAGCCTCCGTGAAGAGTACTGGCGCGACCTGAACTACATCGGGCATCTCAACGCGCTGAAGGACGATCTCACCGGCCTCGAGAACATACAGATCGGCGCGGCGCTCTCCGGCCGCGGCGTCACGCGTGAGGCCGCACTGCGCGCGCTCGGCGATCTCGGCGTCGCGCAATGCGCGGAGCTACCCGCGCGCGTGCTCTCGCAGGGCCAGCGGCGGCGTGTGGCGCTCGCGCGGCTGATCGTCCTGCGCGGCACACCCCTGTGGGTACTCGACGAGCCGTTCCCGGGGCTCGACGCGGAAGCGGTGGATTTCGTCAGCGCGAGGCTCGCGCAGCACATCACACAAGGCGGCTCGGTCGTGCTCACCACGCACCAGGAGGTGGCGATCGACGCTCGCCAGCACAGGATCGATCTCGCCGCATGACGGGCGCGCTGCGCACCGCGATCTATCGCGATCTGCTGCTCGCGATGCGGCGTCCGGCCGACGTCTATACAGCGGTGATCTTCTTCGTCATCACCGTGACGCTGTTTCCGCTGGGCATCGGACCCGAGCCGGAGCTTCTGCGCGCAATCGCACCGGGCGCGATGTGGGTTGCGGCGCTGCTCGCGTCCATGCTCGCGCTGCCGCGCATGTTCGCCTCCGATCACGCCGACGGCACGCTCGAGCAGATGCTCCTGAGCGCGGAGCCGCTGGGCGCGCTCGTCGTCGCGAAGGTTACGGCGCACTGGCTGATATCGGGGCTGCCGCTCGTCATCGTGAGCCCGGTGCTCGCGATCCAGTACGACCTGTCGGCCGACACCCTCGGGGTGCTGGTATTGAGCCTGCTGATCGGCACTCCGGTCATGAGCTTCATCGGTGCGATCGGCGCGGCGCTGACGCTCGGCTTACGGGCGGCGGGCGTGCTGCTCTCGCTGCTCGTGCTCCCGCTCTATGTTCCCGTGCTGATACTCGGCACCGGCGCCGTGGACATGGTGTCGGCGGGCTCGAGCGCGCAGGCGCACTTCCTCCTGATGGGCGCGCTGCTCATCGTCGCGGTGGTGCTGGCGCCGTGGGCCACGGCCGCGGCACTGCGTGTATCTTCGGAGTAGCCATGCGCATCCTCCTCGTGGAAGACGATCCGCTGCTGGCCGACGCCGTCGCGCGGGCGTTCAGCCAGAACGCGCACGCCGTGGACGCCGTGCGCACCGGCGAAGCTGCCGACCAGGCGCTCGCCGCGAATACCTACGATCTCGTTCTGCTGGATATCGCGCTACCGAAGATGGACGGGCTGGAGGTGCTGAGGCGGCTGAGGGCGCGACGCTCGTCGGTCCCCGTCATCTTGATCACCGTGCGCGACAGCCTCGAGGACCGCATCGACGGCCTGGACTGCGGCGCCGACGATTACATCACCAAGCCTTTTCACCTGTCGGAGCTGGAAGCGCGTGTGCGTGCGGTGGTCCGGCGCGCGCAGGCGGGCGCGAGCTCCGACATCGCGCACGGCCGTCTGCGGCTCGATGTTGCCGGCCGCAGGCTCTATTCCGACGACGAGCCGGTCGAGCTCTCGGTGCGCGAGTTCGCCGTGGCCGAGCTGCTGCTGACGCGCGCCGGCAAGGTCGTCACCAAGCAGCAGATTCTGGACAAGCTCTACGGCTGGGAGGAGGGCTCTTCGAGCAACGCCGTGGAAGTCTTCGTCTATCGGCTGCGCAAGAAGCTCGAGCCGTCTGGCGTCACCGTCCGCACCATCCGCGGCATGGGCTATCTCATCGAAAAAGCGCGTGACTGACCATCCGCTGCTGCGCACGAAGCTGCTGCGGTGGCTGCTGGTGCCGCTCCTCCTTCTGCTCACGGCCGACACGGTGGTGAGCTACTGGTTCGCGCTGCGCTTTTCCGACCGCGCTCACGACCGCGCGCTGCTCGAGATGGCGCGCGAGGCGTCGATACATCTGCGCGGCGAAGCCGGGCGGCTCCGCTTCGACATGCCGGAGCCTGCGCGCGCCGTGATCTTTACGGACCTCACCGACACGCTTTACTACGAGATCACCACGGCGACCGGCGCACTCATAGACGGCAAGCCGATCGCGGCGCCTCGCCGCGGCCGTGGCAGCCGCGCGGAGCTCGTGTACGACAGCGAGATCGACGGCGTACCGGTGCGCGTCGCGGAGCTGTGGGTCGCGACGCAGCCGGGCACCCGCGACGCGGACGCGGCGATACGCATCGCGGAAACGAAGGTGAAGCGCGGCGAGCTCACCCGCGAGATCATGTTCAGCGTGGTCGTGCCGCAGGTGCTGCTCATCGTGTTCGCCGGGGTTCTCGTTTGGGTCGGCGTAGTGCGCGGCCTCTCGCCGCTGACGGCGCTGCAGGACGCGATTGCGTCGCGCTCGTATCGCGACCGCAGCCCCGTAGTGGTATCCGAGGTGCCGGGCGAGGTCCAGCCGCTCATCGACGAGATCAATCAGCTTCTCGACCGCCTCGACGATGCGCTCACCATGCAGGACAGGTTCATCGCCGACGCCGCGCATCAGTTGAAGACGCCGGTCGCGGCGCTCCAGGCGCAGCTCGAGCTCGCGCTGAGCGAGCCCGATCCGCAGCGCACGCGCGAGTCGCTCGCGAAGGTCGCGGCAGGGCTCGAGCGCCTCTCGCACCTCGTGTCGCAACTGCTCGCGCTCGCGCGCAACGAGCCGGAAGCGGCCAGGACCATGATGCTCGCCCGCGTGGACCTTGCCGCGCTCGTGTTCGAGGCAACGGCGGACTGGGTGGATGCGGCGCTCGGCAAGAGCATCGACCTGGGGTTCGAAGGCGAGAAGGACGGCGTGAGCGTCGAGGGCGACCCGGTCAGGCTGCGCGAGCTTCTCGACAACCTGCTCGATAACGCGGTGCGCTATACGCCCGAGGGCGGGCGCGTCACCGTCCGCGTGAGCGGAGCGCCGCCGAGCGTTTCGGTGAGCGACGACGGCCCGACGATTCCCACGTCCGACCGGCAACGGATCTTCCAGCGGTTCTATCGCGTGCTCGGCACCACCGAGCGCGGCAGCGGCCTGGGGCTTGCCATCGCGCAGGAGATCGCCCATCTGCACGGTGCGCGCATCACGCCGTCGGACGATCTCGACGGAACGGGCAATACCTTCACTGTCTCCTTCGATTCGCGCGCAGTCTCCTGAGCGAACCCGGCGCGGCGTATCAGCCTGCGTTCATCTTCGCGTGTACTTCGTGTAATCCCCGCGACAGGGTGCGTCAATCGACGCCCCGTAGTCTCGCCTCCTGGTAGCGCGCATCCCGCGCGTACAGGGAGGCCGTCAGACATGGACATGTTCACCACTTCGGTATTCTGGGTCGCGCTCGCCCAGATCATGATGATCAACATCCTGCTCTCGGGCGATAACGCGGTCGTGATCGCCATGGCGAGCCGCGCGCTGCCGCCGCAGCAGCAGAAACAGGCGATTCTCTTCGGCAGCTTCGGTGCGATCGTGCTGCGGATCATCCTCACGTTTTTCGCGGTCGCGCTGCTCGCGCTGCCCTACCTCAAGATCGTCGGCGCGGTCCTGCTCGTGTGGATCGGCATTCAGCTCCTCCTGCCGGACGACGCCGAAGCCGAGCTCGACGGCCACTCCAACCTGTGGGGCGCGATCAAGACGATCATCGTCGCCGACTTCGTGATGAGCCTCGACAACGTGCTCGGCGTCGCGGCCGCCGCGAAGGGCAACATCGTGCTGCTCGTCATCGGCCTCGCCGTCAGCATCCCGCTGATCATCTACGGCAGCACGGTGATACTCAAGCTCATGAACCGCTGGCCCATCATCATCACGGCGGGCGGCGGGCTGCTCGGCTGGGTCGCGGGCGAGATGGCCGTCACCGACCCGGCGATCAGCGCGTGGGTCGACTCGAGCGCGCATTGGCTGCACTGGGCAGCCCCGGTACTCGCGACGCTGCTGGTGATCGGCGTCGGGAAGTACATGGCGCGCGAAGTCCCGGATCAGGAGACCGTGGTCGTCGATCTGCAGAAGCTCGATGAGGAGCCGGCGCCGCCGGGATACCACTGGGTGTCGCGCCCATGGCGCATCCTTCCGGACGGCACGCGCGAATACGCGCACCTTCAGGGCAAGACGGGATTTCGCACGCTGGTGCCGGTGAGCGCGCACCTGCGGCATTCCGGGCATCCGAGCGGCCCGCAGCTCATCGTGGACGGGGTGCAGCATGAAGCCGGCAAGGCCGGTGGGGGCGAGTCGGGCGCTGCTCCCGGCGACGGCGCAATCGGCGCCAAGGCGTCGTAGCACAAAAACGCTACACTGACCTGCAAGCGGCGCGACTGCCGGAGTCGCGCACGCCGGGGAGAATGAAAAAATGCAGGTCAGTTCCGCGCTTGCGCGTCGGGTGCGACGCGCTTTCGATGGCCTCTCAGCCGCGGTACTGGCATGCATGCTGCCGTTTCCAGCAGCGCAGGCTTCGAACCTGGCCGCCGCGGATATCGCCGAGCTCTCGCTCGAGCAGCTCGCGAATATCGTCGTCACGTCCGTTTCAAGGCGCGAGGAACGGCTCGGATCGGCGGCGGCTTCGGTCTACGTCATCTCGAATGAGGACATCCGGCGGGCGGGCGCGAACACGCTTCCCGAGGCGCTGAGGCTCGCGCCGAACCTGCACGTCGCCCGCGCCGACGCGAACCAGTATGCGATCAGTGCGCGCGGCTTCAACGCCACGCTTGCGAACCGGCTGCTGGTACTGATCGACGGGCGCATTGTGTACAGCCCGCTCTTCTCGGGCGTGTTCTGGGAAGTGCAGGACGTGATGCTGGAAGACGTCGACCGCATCGAGGTGATCAGCGGTCCTGGCGCGACGTTGTGGGGCGCGAACGCGGTCAACGGCGTCATCAACGTGATTACGCGCCGCGCCCGGGATACCCAAAGCGGGCTCGTCTCTGCAGGCGCCGGCAATCGCGAGCGCGCGGGCGCCGTGCGATACGGCGGCACCGTCGGCGAAAGCGGGCACTACCGCGTCTACGCAAAGCACTTCGATCGGGAACAGTCTCTGGCGCGCAGCGGCGCACCCATTCGCGACGCGCCGGTGAGAAACCAGGCCGGCTTCAGAATGGACTGGGGACCGGCCGAGCGCGGCTTCACCGTTCAGGGCGATGCGTACAAGACGGACATCGAACAGGTGGCCGGCGGCTCGCGCGATCTCGGCGGCGCCAACCTGATCGTGCGCTGGACCGACCGCAAAGCCGATGGCTCGGGCATCCAGGCGCAGGCGTACTACGATCGCATCGAGCGCGACCAGCCCGGCGCGATCCGTGAAGAGCTCGACATCTTCGACGCCGAGCTCCAGCACGGCCTCGCGCTCGGCGCGCACAACGTGCTGTGGGGCGCGGGATTCAGACACGCGCGAGATCGTCTGCAGAACCTGGTGCCGGCGGCCCTCGGGTTCATCCCCGACAGCCGGAGCCTCTCGTGGTGGCACGTCTTCGCGCAGGACGAGTGGCGCCTGCGCCCGGACCTCGCGTTGACGTTCGGCATGAAAGCCGAGCACAACGACTACACCGGACTCGAATGGCTGCCGAGCGCGCGCTTCGCCTGGTCGGCGACGCCGACGCAGGTGTTATGGGGGGCGGTGTCGCGTGCCGTGCGCGCACCCTCGCGCATCGACCGCGAGTTCTTCATTCCGGCCGCCGGGCCGGTGGTGCTACTTCGCGGCGGGCCGGATTTCCAATCCGAGGTCGCGTACGTCTTCGAGCTCGGATACCGCGCGCAGCTCACGCCGGGGCTCAACTATTCGCTGACGCTGTTCCGGCACGAGCATCAGCGTCTGCGAAGCGTCGAGCCGGGGCTCGGGACGACCATCCAGAACAGGATCGAAGGCTCGACGACCGGGCTGGAGACGTGGGGTAGCTATCGCGTCCTGCCGAATTGGCGCCTCGATGCCGGCTGGGTGCTGCTGAGGCAACGCCTCGCGCCCGAGCCCGGCAGCGCGGCCAGCATCGCCACGCTCGGCGGCGATCCGCCGTACTGGGTGAAGGTGCGCTCGAGCGTCGACATCACGCCGCGCCACCAGCTCGACGTGATCGCACGGCGCGTGGGGCCGTTGCCGTTCGGGGTCGATGCCTCCTATACGGCTGTCGATGCGCGTTTCGGCTGGCACGTTCGGCGCGATATCGAGCTCTCGCTGCTCGCGCAGAACCTGTTCGATCCGGGGCATCCGGAATGGGGTCCGGCCATCAATCCGGCGGAACACCGCCGTGGCGTGTTCGTGAAAGCGGTATGGCGACCGTGATCGCGCGTCTCGTCTGCGCGCTCATTCTCGTGTTCGCGGCGCACTTCGCGGGTGCCGCGGACGATAGCGAACGCGCGCTGGAGCAGCGCGTGAAGGCGGCGTACCTGTATCGGTTCACCGAATTCATCGCGTGGCCCGACGGCGCCTTCGCGGCTGCCGACGCGCCGATCGTGATCGCGGTGGCCGGAGCGAGCGACGGCGTCGCCGCGGAGCTCGCGCAGTTGACGGCGGGGCGCACGGTGGGCGGACGGCGCATCGAGGTGCGGCGCGTGACGGAAGCCGTACTCGGCGCGAGACCCGTGCACCTTCTGTTTATCCCGGCATCCGAGCGCGCGCGCATCGGCCAGCTCGCGCGCGCCGCACCGAAATACGCTGTGCTCGTGACCGAATCGGAAGGCGCGCTCGCGCAGGGCAGCATCATCAATTTCGTGATCGTGGAGGGGCGCGTGCGCTTCGAGGTCGCGCTCGCCGCCGCCGAGAAGCGCGAGGTCAAGCTGAGCGCGAGAATGCTCGCGGTCGCGCAGTCCGTGCGGAGCGGGCCGTGATGCTCTGGCGCATCGGCTACTCGGTTCGCTCGAAGGTGCTCGCCCTGATGCTCGCGAGCACGCTCGCCGCGCTCCTTGTCGCGGGTGCGGCGCTCATCGCGTACGACGTGCGCACGCACTACGAGCGCTGGGCGAGCGACCTCACGACGCAGGCCGAGATCCTCGGCGGCGCGAGCATCGCAGCGCTTGCGTTCGACGACCGGCGCGTCGCGCGCGAAAACCTCGATCTGCTGCGGGTGCGGCCGCAGATCCTCGCGGCGGCCATCTACAACACGCGAGGCGAGCTTTTCGCGAGCTACACGCAGGCCGGCATTCCCGAGCGAGAATTTCCGCGGCCGCCCTTCGGCAGCGGCGTCGACGTGAAGGACGGGGACATCGAGATCTTTCACCGGATCGTCGAAAACCAGCGGGAGCAGGGCACGGTATATATCCGGGCGCGCTACGGACTGCTCGGCCGCATCGCGGATTACGTGAGCATTCTCGGTCTCGTGTTCGGGCTGAGCCTGCTCGCCGCATTCGTCATGTCGGCGTGGCTCCAGCGCGCCATCACGCGCCCCATCGCGGACATGTCGCAGGTCGCTCGGCACGTGATGGAAAGCCGGGACTTCTCGCTGCGCGTGAAGAAGACGACGCGCGACGAGATCGGCTATCTCGTTGACGCCTTCAACGACATGCTGGCGGAGATCGGGCGGCGCTCGCAGGCGCTGCTGACCGCCGACCGCATGAAGGACCAGTTCCTGGCGACGCTCGCGCACGAGCTCAGGAATCCGCTCGCGCCGATCAGCAACGCGCTGCACCTGCTCGAGGCGGCGGACGGCAAGCCCGAAGTCGCGGCCGAAGCGCGGCGCATGATGGCGCGGCAGGTAAAGCAGATGGTGCGTCTGGTCGACGACCTGCTGGACGTCTCGCGCATCACGACCGGCAAGCTCGTCCTGCACCGCGAGCTGGTCGAGCTGCGCGGCGTCATCGAGAACGCGGTGGAGATTGCGCGCCCCGTCATCGATTCACGCGGCCACCGTTTCACCGTCGAGCTGCCGCCACAGGAGATCTATCTCACCGGCGATGAGACGCGGCTCGCGCAGGTATTCTCGAACTTGCTCAACAATGCGGCGAAGTACACCCAGCCGGGCGGGGACATGGCGCTGCGTGCGGAGGTCGCGGCCGACGAAGTGCGTGTCACCATCGCGGACAACGGCATGGGCATCGCGCCCGACGTTCTGCCGCGACTGTTCGAGATGTTCACGCAGGGCGATGCGGCGGTCGACCGCACCGTGCAGAGCGGTCTCGGCGTCGGTCTGGCTCTGTCGCGGCATCTCGTACGCATGCACGGCGGCTCTATCGAAGCGTTCAGCGCAGGCGTCGGCCGCGGCAGCCGCTTTACCGTGCGACTGCCGATCGCGTCGAGGCACGACGCCGCGGCGCCGGGCGCATCCGCGAGGGACGAAACGCGGCAGCCCACGCAGCGCATTCTCGTCGTCGACGACAACCAGGATTTCGCGACGAGTCTCGCCATGATCCTGCGCGATCTGGGACACGAGGTGAGGGTGGAGCACGACGGCATAGCCGGCGTCGCCGCGGCCGAGGCGTTCCAGCCGCGGATCGCATTCGTCGACATCGGCATGCCCGGCATGAGCGGCTACGACGTGGCGCGGACGCTCCGCGCGAACACGCGCACGGGTGCGATCGTCCTGGTCGCGATCACCGGCTTCGGCCAGGAGACAGACAAGCTGCGCACGCAGGAGGCGGGTTTCGACCATCACATCGTGAAGCCGATCGATCCCGCAACACTCCCGGCGCTGCTCCATGAGATCGCTTCTACCGCCGCGGACCGGCGAACGATGGATCGAACGGCCCGATGACCGGCTGCGCGTGAGCATCGTCGGCACACCGTCGCCCGGCGCGGATTTCGATCATCCGCTGGAGATGCTCGAGGCCTGCCACGACCGTATCGAAGAGCGTTTGCAGACGCTGGAGCGTCTCGCCGGGCACCTTCCGCAGCACGGCGCGGACGAGCAGGCGCGGCAGGCCGCGGCGAACGTCATGCGCTATTTCGATACGGCGGGCGAGCATCACCACCAGGATGAAGAGCGCGATGTTTTTCCCGCGATCCGCTCGCATGCCGGTGACGCGCGCACGCTCGATCTGATCGACGGCCTGCAGCGCGACCACGACCGTATGCGGGTACTCTGGAGCGCGTTGCGCGAGCGCTTGAGCGCGATCGCCTCGGGCGCTTGCGCGGCGCTCGAAGGCGCTGCGGTGGCCGAATTCGCGGCGACTTACCGGCGGCACATCGCGCGCGAGGAGTCCGAGCTTCTGCCGCTCGCCGCCAGAGTGCTGCGTGGGGACGAGCAGGCGGCGATCGGCACGACCATGGCTGTGCGCCGCGGCGTGAAGCGTTAGCCGCTTACATCACGCGCCCGGTACCGAAGATCGCCGGGTGAAAGTAGATCGTGATGACGGCCAGCAGGAGCCCGCCGACGATCGCCATGCCGTCGTACTTCCACATGGGCTCGAACGGCTTGACCGCGCCGCGCGCGATCGCCGAGATCAGGTCCACGATGGAATACGCGAAGAAGCTCCCGAAGAGGATCGTGCCGGCCAGGTCGCCGTTCGCGAAAAGATGCGCCCCTGACCACAGCACGAGGCCGATCAGCATCGGGTGCCGCACGACCTTGCGGATGTGCGTTTTCATGTTGGCCGACGCGAACAGCACGAACGCGAGCGTGACGAGGAGCGGCGCAGCGGCACGCGCCGCCGGAAACGGGTCGAAGAGCTGTACGCGTTCCGGCCGCAGCCACCAGCCCGCGATGATGAGCACCAGCCCGAGCGCCGAGCCGAGGGCGAATAGCGGCTGGTAGAGCTTCAGTCCGAGCAGGTCCTCGGCCACGACTTTGCGCAGCGCGGGAAACGCCGGGATGAGGTGCAGCCCGAGGAACAGCGCGAGACCGGCGATCAGGATGCTCATGTCCGCAGTGTAGTTGCAGTTTGGTATGTTCGACACGCCGCCGCCTGCGGTGTTATCCATGCGCGCGAATGAATGGACTGACCGAGGTACTCAAGCTGCTCGTGCTCGCTGCGATCGCGCTCGCGGTGCTGCGGCGGCTGAAGCTGCCGCCGATCGTGAGCTATGTGCTGCTCGGCGCGGCCGCGGGTCCGCACGCGCTCGGCTGGATCGGCGAGAGCGGGACGATCCACTTGCTTGGCGAGCTCGGCGTCGCCTTCCTGCTTTTCACGCTCGGGCTCGAGTTCTCGATCGCCGAGCTCGTCGCGATGCGCCGCATCGTGCTGCTGCTGGGCGGCGCGCAGGTCGTCCTGGGGACACTATCCGGAGCGGCCGTGGCGTGGCTGCTGGGCATCGATCCCGCGGGCGCGATCGTCGTGGGCGGTGCATTGTCGATGTCGTCCACCGCCATCGTCATCAAGCAGCTTCGCGATCAGCTCGAGCTCCAGACGGCGCACGGGCGGCTCGCCATCGGCATCCTGCTCTTCCAGGATATCGCGGCGATCCCGTTTCTCGTGGTGATTCCGATCCTCGCGCAGAGCGGCGGGGGCGGGCTCGGCATGGCGCTCGTGATCGCCTTGGGAAAAGCGCTCGCGGTGGGGGCGGTGATGCTCGTGCTCGGCCGCTATGCGCTGCGGCCGATCCTGCACGAGGCAGCACGCTCGCGCGAGCTTTTCACGCTCACCGCGCTGCTGCTCTCGCTCGCGGCGGCGTGGACGACGGCGACGGTCGGCCTGTCGCTTGCGCTCGGCGCCTTTCTCGCCGGCATGTTGCTCTCCGGAAGCGAGTTCAGGCACCAGATCGACGACGAGATCCGGCCATTTCGCGACGTGCTGCTCGGGCTCTTCTTCATGGTGATCGGCATGCAGCTTCAACCGGCCGCATTGCCGCCCGCGGCGGCGCGGATCGCACTGCTCGTCGTGGCTATCGTCATAGGCAAGGCTGCACTGGTGACGCTGCTTGCGCGTGTCTATGGCTATCGCATGCCCGAGGCCGCCCGTACCGGGCTTACCGTCGCGCAGGGCGGGGAGTTCAGCGTGGCGCTGCTCGCGCTCGCGCTGGGGACCGGTCTCGTCGGGCTCGAGGCGAGCCAGCCGGTGCTTGCGGCGATCGTCATTTCGATGCTGATGGCCCCGCTCGTGATCGGGCGCAGCGGCGCTGTCCTCGCGCGGGTATTTCGGAGCGACGCAGCGGCGCCGGCGCCGGACGAAGCGCACCTCGCCCACGCCACGGCCGGCATGCGCGATCATGTAGTGGTCTGCGGCTACGGACGCGTCGGGCGTCAACTCGTGCGCCTGCTCGAAGATCACGGCATCGCCTGCGTCGCCATCGACAACGATCCGGAACGCGTGAAGCGCGGCTGGGACGAAGGCGAGCGCGTTTACTACGGCGACGCGGCGCGCCGCGGCGTTCTCGAAGCTGCCGGGCTGCGGCAGGCGCGCGCGGTCGTCGTGAGCTTCGACCACCTGAACGCGTCGTTGCGCGTGCTGAGCGAAGCGCGGCGCGCGGATGCGAAGCTGCCGGTGCTCGCGCGCGCAGCCGACGAGGCATGCCTCGAGGCGCTGGTGAATGCGGGGGCGACCGAGGTCGTTCCGGAAGCGATGGAAGCTTCGCTCATGCTCGCGACTCAGCTTCTGCTCGTGCTCGGCACGCCGGCCGAGCAGGTGCTGGCGGATCTGGACGCCGTGCGCTCGCAACGCTACCAACTGCTGCGGCGGCCTGCCGACCGGCGCGGTTGATCCACCGTCATCGTCGCATGGTTGCGCAGCCGCTCGATGATGCACGGACGCGCGTCGGGAAATTCCCGACACAACCCGGGACTGATTCATGCATCCGGAATCCCGGGAGGCTCGATCAGTCATGAGCGCTCGATTGACGGTGCTGGCAGGCGGCAGAGTTCTTTCCGGGACCTATAGCGTTGCGAATGACTTCGTCAGCGTGTCCTGTGGCTCGGCACGCCTGACAGGAAGGCGCGGCCGCGCGAATCCGCGGCGCGTGGCGGAGATGCTGCTGCGGCAGCTCGCCGCCAAAACGCCAAGAAGCCAGCGCGACGATCACTGACGCAATCGCCGTCGCCGCTCAATGAATCGACGTGCATGCATCGCTGCGATCGCTGCGGCGCTCGCGGCCGTTCCGCTTGCCGCGGCGCAGGCGCCCCACACGCATCAGCACGGGTTCGGCGACGCCGCTCGGTGGTCGAAGGTCTTCGACGATCCCAGGCGCGATGCGTGGCAGAAGCCGCACGAGGTGATCCAGGCGCTCGCGCTCGAGCCCGATGCGGTGATCGCGGACATCGGCGCCGGCACCGGTTATTTCGCGGTGCGCCTTGCGCACATGACGCCAGGAGGCCGCGTCTATGCCGTCGACTCGGAGCCGGCGATGGTCAAACATCTCGCCGAGCGCGCAAAACGCGAGGGGTTGAAGAACCTCGCTGCGATCGCGGCGAAGCCGAGCGATCCTGCGCTGCCGGAGAAAGTCGATGTCGCGCTGTTCGTGGACGTCTATCACCACATCGACAGTCGCGAGCGCTACTTCCGTCAGCTCGCCGGCTCGCTCAAGCCGCAGGGCCGCGTCGCAATCATCGACTTCAGGATCGATTCGCCGGTGGGCCCGCCGAGGTCCGCTCGAATCGAAGCCGCTCGTGTGAAGTCGGAGCTCGAGAAAGCCGGCTACGCGCTCGCGCAGGAGCATACGTTCCTGCCCAACCAGTACTTCTTAATTTTCCGCGTACGGAAACCGTAATTGCGTTTACCGATACACCAGCCGCGCGCGGCGGTAGGATACGCGCCACGGAGGTGACGCGATGAAGATTCATACGGCGGCATACGCAGCGGCGCTTGCGATGGCGCTCGGCGGCTGTGCAACCGGCGGCGCGGGCGGTAACGGCAGCGGCGTCGTGGGACCCGACAAGGTCGTCTACCACATCAACGACACCGCGGCGCAAGCCTCGGCGGCGCTGCGCAACATCAACAATCATCTCGAGGTGAATCCGCAGGCGAAGATCGTCGTCGTCGCGCACGCGCAGGGCGTCGACTACCTCTTCGATGGTGCAAAGGATCGCAACGGCAATCCCTACAACATCCGCGTGGAGGAGCTCAAAGGGCGCGGCGTGCAGTTCGAGGTCTGCGAGATCACGCTGCGCAATCGTAAGCTCTCGAAGAGCGGCTTCATTCCCGAGGCGACGTTCGTGCCGTCGGGTGTCGCGGAGATCACGCGGCTCCAGCAGCGCGAGGGCTACGCGTACCTGCGGCCGTAGTCGCTCCGTTCAGAGGCGCTCAGCGATTCCCGGGTTGCCGGCGACGCCGTGCAGCGTCGGCCGGTTGAGGGCCGGCGCACGCACCGTCTTCACGTTGCGCAGGTACGACATGACCGCCTCCCACACGGGTTCGCCGGATGCGCCCTCGGCGACCGGTGCCCAGCTCACGACTTTGTAGCCCCGAGCCGCGTCCAGCGGCTTGCCGCCGAGCGTCATGTTGTCGATGCGCCGGCCGATCGGCTTCGTGGGATCGCACGAATAGCGCAGGCCGCCGATTCGCACCATGTCGCCGCCCTGCTGGTAGTACGGATCGGGGTTAAACAGGTTGTCGCAGATGTCCTCGAGCAGCGCCTTGATGTTCTCGCCGGTGAGCTCGTTCACCGTGACGAACGGATAGGTGATCGCGGTTGCGTTCATCACGTCTTCGGCGGTGATCGCCGCGCCCGGCAGCACGCTCGTGCCCCAGCGGAAACCGGGCGAAAACGCGATCTGCGCGTCCTTCACCGTCAGCAGCGCGTCCAGGATGACCTGGTCCAGCGTGCCGTTGAAGTTGCCTCGGCGATAGAGCAGCCCTTCGCTCACGGCGAGTTTTTCCGAGAGCTTCGCCGCGTACGGCGCACGTACCTTGTCGATGAGCGCCGCCATCTGCGCATCGGCCCGCAGGACGTTCGAGAAAACCGGCAGCAGGCGATAGTCGTACGACTTTACGCCGCCGCGTGTGACGTCGAGATCGAGTACCGCGAGAAACTTGCCATTGGAGCCGGCGCTGGTGACGAGCGTCGTGCCTTTTGCGTTCTTCACCGCGATGGGCTGCGGCACGGCGTCATGAGTGTGGCCGCCGAGGATCGCGTCGATGCCGGTCACGCGCGACGCGAGCTTCAAATCGACGTCCACGCCGTTGTGCGAGAGCAGGACCACGCTCCACGCACCCTTGGCGCGCGCTTCGTCCACGATCTTCTGGAGCCGCTCTTCCTGGATGCCGAAGGTCCAGTCGGGCACGAAGTGGCGGGGGTTCGCGATTGGCGTGTACGGAAACGCCTGCCCGACGATCGCAACGGGCACGCCGTTCATCTCTTTCAGCGTGTACGCCTTGAACACCGGGTCGTCGAAATCCGCGGTGCGCACGTTCTGCGCGAGGAACTCGATTGCGCCGAGGTCCTTGTCGATCGCCTGCTTCATCCGTGAAGCGCCGTAGGTGAACTCCCAGTGGCCGGTCATGATGTCCACGCCGAGCGCTTTCGACGCCGCGCGCATGTCCGCCCCTGCGGTCCACAGCGCGGTCGCCGAGCCCTGCCAGTTGTCGCCGCCGTCGAGGAGCAGCGCGCCGGGACGCTGCGCGCGCACCGCCTTCACCAGCGTCGCGAGATGGGCGAAGCCGCCCAGCTTTCCGTACTGGCGCGCCGCTTCCGCGAAATCAAGATGCGTGTAGGCGTGCGCGAGCGGCGTGCCCGGTGCAATCCCGAAGTACTTCAGCAGCGCCTCGCCGACGAGATGCGGCGGCTTGCCGCGCGCGGCCGCCACGCCGATGTTCACGTCCGGCTCGCGGAAGTGGACCGGCAGGAGCTGCGCGTGGCAGTCCGTGAAATGGAGCAGCGTGACGCCGCCGCGGCGTGCGGGGAGGGTGTACAGCGCCTGCGCATCGCTCGCGGCGCGTGCCGAGCCGAGCGGCAGGCCGGCCGCCAGCGCGGCCGCGACCGCTTCGAGGAATTCTCTGCGCGTCATCCCGCCGGTGTCATCGCGAGGAGCCGGGGCGCACGCGCACCACGACGTGGTGGCGCATTGGAAGCAGTCTCGGCGCGGCCGGTAAGCGCGCTATTTCTTGTTGAGCGACGATTCGGGGTCGATGAGATAAGCCACGAGGTGGGTGATCTGCTCGAGCGTGAGGTGCTTGTTCGCGCCGAGCCGGGGCATGTTCGAGCACGGAAAATACGCCCAGCCGTTGTAGATCTTCTCGTACGCGTATTTCGCGACCGCTTCGGAATTGCCGCGCTGCGCGCCGAAGCCGGTGAGCGGCGGCCCGATATTGCCGACGTTGATCTCGCCGGCTTCGAGCCCGTGGCAGTTCTGGCACAGCCCGCCGTTCTCCTTGCGTTTTTCGAGGCGGCCGTTCTGAATGCGGTCGCCGGCGCCGTTGTACGCGAGCTTGGCGCCGATCTTCCAGTCGCCGACGAGCTTCCCCGATTTCGGATATTCGATGGAGGCACGCGCGAGCTTGACGACCTCTGCGGCCTCCTCCTGCGTGAGCGGCGCCTGGTCGACCTTGCTGCAGATCTGCTGCGCGCGGTCCTGGTCGAGGCGCTTCAGCAGATGCGGCGCCGGCGCCGTGAAGCTCGCCTTGATCATGGATTCCGCCGTGTCGCGCGTGCTCTGCGCATCCGGAAACGTCGCGCAGCCCACCGCGATCAGCAGCGGCACGGCCGCGAGCGTCCATCTGATGGCTTTTTTCATCGGCGTCTCCTCAGCGCTTGAAGCCCGGCACCTTCACGACGCCGCCGTTGCCCTGGTAGTTCAGGTAGGTGGAAAGCGCGATCGAGACGTCGGAGAGATAGCCGAGCTCCGGCAGGCGCATCTGCCAGAAGCAGTCGTAGAGCCGCCATTGCATCGTGCGCGCGATGCCGTGCGCCCCGCGGTATGCGGGCCAGCTTCCGGCGACCGCCTGAATCTCCTTCTTGTCGAGCATGTGCACGAGGTCCTGGAGCCGGATGCGCTTGTCGGGGTCGCCGTGGCACGTGACGCAGCCGAAATCGGTCTGGCCGCTGCGCCGGAAGAACAGGTACTGCCCCGCTTTGTACATCTCGCGCTCTTTTGGATGATCGAGACGCACGTCCATTTTCATGCCGTTCGAATTCGACGCCACGTACATCGCGATCGCCTCGACGTCGGAGCCGTCGGTGAGCGGGCGCCCGATCGCGGTGCGTTTGACGTCTTCGAGCTTGAACCCCTGGAGCGTGACCATGCAGGTGACGATGCGCGAGTCGAGATCCTCGACTTTGTCGGTGTCCGCGAAATAACGCGGGAGGTGCGTGGTGGCGCCCTTCAACTTGCCCGGGCCGAGGCCGAAGTCGCACTGCTCGAGCGAGGCTTTCCTGGGTCCGCGTTTCTCGTGGAATAGCTTCTTGCCGCGGTCGATCCAGAGCTCGCCCGGATTGTCCTCCATCAGCATCTTGCGGCCGACCTCGAGCCCGCTGGGCGACTGCGCGGCCGCGAGCGCGGTCAAGAGGCAGGCGAGTGCGAACGCGGCTGCGCCGCTGCGTAACGTATCCATGGTTCTCCTCGGTACTGCCCGACAGCCGGTGTCGGACTTTAAGACGCGGGCGCTATCGTCGCTTCGTCGGTGCGCTTGTCGCCTTTATTGTCGGTCCACGTGACGGCGATCTTGTCGCCGGCCTTTGCGCCCTTCACGCGCAGGCCGAGAAAAGGGTCGCGCGACACGGCCTGGCTCCACTGTGCATCGAGCACGGTCCTGCCGTTGTGCGTAACCAGCACGTGCTGAATGAAGTGGACGGGGATGATCTCGCCCTTGGCGTCCTTGCGCTGGCCGGTTTCCATCGGGTGGCGCATGAGGATGCGCACGTCCGCGACATCGCCCTGCAGCGTGGCCCTGATTCTCATCGGTTCGGACATGGGGCGATCGTAATATAAACAAAGGCTTTCTGGCGGTCGGCCGCGGCATTTGCTTATGCGGGGGCGGCATAAAGCCGCTGGCGCTCACGCGCGGCGCAAAGCCGCGGTGACCTCAGACGCTGCCGCGAGCCGCTAAAGCGTCCGCCTCGGCGAGCGCCTGCGGCAGATCGGCCTCGCCGCAGTGTCGCAGGATCACGCCGCGCACGCTGTCGCGAACCTTCGCGGCCGCCGCCGCTGGATCGCAGCTCGTCGCCGCGAACACCGGAGGATTCACCGTCACGACGATGTTGCCGCCGCGGCGCGGCAGCCACTGCCCCGCGCGCAGGATGGCGCGCGTGCCTTTGATCGCGACCGGGACCACCGGCACGTCCGCGCGGGTGGCGACGATGAACGCGCCGCTATCGAATTCGCGCAGCCCGGCTGTGCGGATCGGTGTTCCCTCCGGGAAGAATACGAGCGACGTGCCGTTCGCCGCGAGCCGCACGAGGCGCTCGGCGTCGTCCGGCGTATGCACGTCACCGGCGTGTTCCACGAATTGCACGCCGATGCGTGCGAGGAGCACGCCGGCGACGACGTGCTGCTGGAACTCGCGCGTGGCGACGAAGCAATATCGTGCCGGCAGGGCCGCTGCAAGAACCAGCGCGTCGAGGCGGCTTGCGAGGTTCGCCACGAGCACGACCGGCCACGGCGGGAGATACTCGATGCCACGCACCGAAACACCGATGCCCGCGAGCCTCAGATAGACGCGTGCCGCGGCGCGCACGATCTTGCGCGCCCACGCGCGGTTCGATGTGACGCCTGCAACGAGCCACGCCGCGGCCGCGACGAGCCCGAGCAGGAGGGCCGCGTACACACCGTAGAGGATGGCGGCGAAAACCGCGAACCACCATCCGATCGCGTCCGGGCTGGTGGAGGCTGCGTCGCGGGGCATCGTGAGCGGAAATCTCCGGTTACAGAGCCGACTCTAGCGCGTGCCGGCGACGGCGTCATCCACTGGCGGACGCGCGCTGCACGTAGGCGACAAGCGTGCCAGGGCGGCCTTGCTATGATCCGGCGACGTATGGGCGCCCCGATCCGAAGCGTTTTCTGCGCCGCGCTCGCCGCGACGGTTATGACAACGGGCTGCGGCAACGGGGAATCGAGCGTGCGGCAGGGCTATGTCGAGGCCGATTTCGTGTACGTCTCGTCGCCGCATTCCGGGAAGCTCGAGAAGCTCGCGGTGCGGCGCGGTGCCGCCGTCAACGCCGGAGATCTGCTGTTCGCGCTCGACGACACCCCCGAGAGAGCGGCCCGCGAAGAGACCGAGCGGCGGCGCGCGCAGGCGCTCGCGAATTTTAAGGACCTGAAAAGAGGGCGCCGTCCGTCCGAGATCGAATCGGTCCGGGCGCAGGTTAAACAGGCACAGGCCGCGCTCGATCTCGCACATCGCGAGCTCGCGCGGCAGGAAAAGCTGATCAAGGTCGCCGGCGCGACCACCCCGCAGGAGCTCGACCGCGCGCGCGCGGTGCGCGACCAGGAGCGCGAACGCGTCACGCAGCTCGAGGCGGAATTGCGTACCGCGCGTCTGGGCTCACGCTCCGACCAAGTCGCTGGCGCCGAGGCCAATCTGCGTGCGCTCGACGCGGCGCTCGCGAAAGCGGAATGGGACCTCGCGCAGAAGCGTCAGTCCGCGCCGGTATCGGGCACGGTCTTCGACACGCTCTACCGGGAAGGCGAGTGGGTCGCGGCAGGCCGGCCGGTCGTTGCGCTCCTGCCGCCGCAGCATGTCAAGGTCCGGACCTTCGTGCCCGAGCCGTGGCTGGGGGCGATACACGTCGGCGACGCGGTGGAGATCCGTGTGAACGGCGCGCACCAGACGTTTGCCGCGAGGGTGAGCTTCATCTCGCCGCGCGCCGAATACACCCCGCCCGTCATCTACAGCCGCGAAAGCCGCGAGAAGCTCGTGTTCATGGTGGAGGCCGTGTTCGAACCGGCCGTCGCGGCAAAGCTGCATCCGGGCCAACCGGTGGATGTGAGCTTCAGGTTGTCCGCCCCGTCCCAATCTTCGGCTCCCGCCCCACAGCGATCCGCTCCCGCCAAAGGGGAGGACGGCGCCCGATGAGCGCGGCGCCCGCGATCGATGTCGAGGGCCTCACCAAGCGCTTCGGCAGCCTGACTGCGGTCGATCACATCAGCCTCGAAGTGCCGGCGGGCGAGATCTGCGGTTTTCTCGGCCCCAACGGCAGCGGCAAGACCACGTTCATCCGCATGCTGTGCGGGCTGCTGCGTCCCGACGAGGGCAGCGGATACTGCCTGGGCTACGACGTGGTGCGCGAAAGCGATGCCATCAAGCGCGAGGTCGGCTACATGACGCAGCGCTTCAGCTTCTACGAGGACCTGACGATCGAGGAGAACCTCGATTTCGTCGCGCGCGTCTATGAAGTGCCGTCGCGGCGCGACGCGGTGCGCGCAGCCCTGGAGCGCCTCGGCCTCGTGCGCCGCAAGGATCAGCTCGCCGGCACGCTCTCCGGCGGATGGAAACAGCGACTCGCGCTCGCGGCGTGTCTCATTCACCGGCCGCGTCTGCTGCTCCTCGACGAGCCCACCGCAGGCGTCGATCCCAAGGCCCGGCGCGAATTCTGGGACGAGATCCACGCGCTCGCCGACGAGGGGCTCACCTTTCTCATCGCGACGCACTACATGGACGAAGCGGAACGCTGTCACCGCCTCGCCTTTCTGTCGGAGGGACGGCTGCTCGCGTACGGAACGCTGGACGAGTTCCTGCCGATGGCGCGGCGCGGCGGCGCTTCGGCGCTGGAAGAGGTGTTCGTGCGCCTCATGAACAGCGCTCAGGACGCGCGGGCGCCATGAGGACGGGCTTCTCCGCGGCGCGCTTTCGCGCACTGGTGCTGAAAGAGTTCATCCAGATGCGGCGAGACCGCCTGACCTTCGCAATGATGGTCGGCATCCCGCTGCTCCAGCTCGTCCTGTTCGGTTACGCGATCAACTCGGATCCGAAGCATCTGCCGGCGGCGGCGCTGATCGCGGACCACGGCCCGTACGGCAGAAGCGTGCTCGCCGCGATGCGCAACAGCGCGTATTTCGATCTCGTACAGGAAGTGCGCAGCGAACGCGAGGCGCGCGATGCGCTCGACCGCGGCGCCGTGCAGTTCGTGGTTAACGTGCCCGAGGACTTCAGCCGCAGACTGCTGCGAGGAGAGAAGCCCGCCTTGCTGGTCGAAGCCGATGCGACCGATCCGGGCACGACCGGCAATGCCGTGGCCTCTCTTGCGACGATCCTCGCACGCGCGCTTCAGAACGATCTCAAGGGTCCGCTTGCGTATCTCGCGGCCGGCGATCCGCCGATCGAGCTTAGGGTGCACGCACGCTACAACCCGGAGGCGATCACGCAGCACAACATCGTGCCGGGGCTGATCGGGGTCGTGCTGACGATGACCATGGTGCTGATCACGGCGCTTGCGATCACGCGCGAGCGCGAAAGCGGCACGATGGAGAACCTGCTCTCGATGCCGGCGCGCCCGCTCGAGGTGCTGATCGGCAAGATCGTCCCCTACATCCTCGTCGGCTACCTCCAGCTCGTGCTGGTGCTCCTCGCCGCACGCTTCATATTCGACGTGCCGATCGTGGGCAGCGTGACACTGCTCCTTGCGGTCTCGTTCATCTTCATCGTCGCCAACCTCGCGGTCGGCATCATGTTCTCGACCGTCGCGCAGAACCAGCGCCAGGCGATACAGATGGGCATTTTCTTTTTCCTGCCGCAGATCCTGCTGTCGGGCTTCATGTTTCCGTTCCGCGGCATGCCGGGCTGGGCCCAGGCGATCGGCGAAGTTCTGCCGCTCACGCATTTCCTGCGGGTAGTGCGGGGCATATTCCTGAAGGGCAATGCGATGGCCGAGATCGCTCCGCACCTGTGGCCGATCGCGATCTTTGCCGCGGTCGTTCTCGCGATCGGCGTCAAGCGGTATCGCCAGACGCTCGACTGATGGCCGCGCTGCGCACGCTGACCGCTCTCGCGCTGCTGCTACTCGCGGCGTGCACGGTGGGCCCCGAGTACCGCAAGCCCGATGTGGGCGACCTGGTTCCGCAGGACTGGCGCTGGAAGATCGCAGCGCCGCGCGACGCCGCGCCGAAAGGCGAATGGTGGAAGGTGTTCGGCGATCCGGTGCTCGACGCACTGCAGGCGCAGGCCGTCGCCGCGAATCCGGGACTGCGCGCCGCGGTCGCACGCGTCGAACAGGCGCGTGCCATCGCCGCGGGAGCGCGCGCGCAAGCTTTCCCGCAGGCGGCGTTCGCGCCGTCGGTCAAACGCGAACGCACCTCCGGCAATCTGCCGACCCCGGTGCCGTTTCCGGTTCCGTCGGCGCATATCGATACCTTCAGCCTTCCGTTCGACGTGAGCTACGAGATCGATCTGTGGGGTCGCGTGCGCCGGATGATCGAATCGGCGCAGGCCGAAGCGCAGGCGAGCGCAGCGGATTACGAGCACGTGCTGCTCACGCTCACCGCGGATGTCGCGATCAACTTCGCTCTGGCGCGTACGATCGACGCGGAGGCCGCGGCGATCCGGCACACGGTGCGCGTGCGTCAGGACTCGCTGCGTTTGTTGGAAGAGCGCTACGCAGCCGGCGTGATCACGGGGACGGGCGTGGCACAGGCGCGCGCGTTACTGGCGAGCGCCGAGGCCGATCTCGCGGACCTGCAGCGCCAGCATGCCGAGGTGCGCCACGCGCTCGCGCTACTCTGCGGCAGGGCCCCGGGTGACTTCGAGCTGCCGCGCGGCCCGGCGCCGCGGCACGTTGCGATTCCGGCCGCGCTGCCTTCGACGCTGCTCGAGCGCAGACCCGACATTGCGCGCGCCGAGCGCGCGCTCGCGGCGCGCAACGCGCAGATCGGCGTCGCCCGCGCCGCCTATTTCCCGTCGGTACAGCTGGTGGGGCAGGGTGGGCTCTTGAGCGATACGGCAGGCGCGCTGTTCTCCGCCGACAGCCGCGTCTGGTCGATCGGGCCGCGCGTGAGCCTGCCGCTCTTCACCGCAGGACGCACCGCCGCGGATGTGCAGCGCGCCGAAAGCGCCTACGACGAAGCGCTCGCCGCTTACCGTCTGACGGTTCTCGCCGCATTGCGGGAAGTTGAAGACGCGCTTGCGGCGATCGTGCTGCGCGGCGAACAGGCGTCCGCGGGGGCGCAGGCATTACGTTCGGCGCGCGAGGTGGTGACGCTCGCGCAGGCGCGTTACGACGCCGGCACCGCCAACTATCTGGAGGTCGCCGATGCCGAGCGCACGGTACTCGCGGAGGAACGCCGCATTTCGCAACTCGAAGGCCAGCGGCTCGCGGCGGTCGTACGGCTGATCAAGGCGCTCGGCGGCGGGTGGTGAACGGGGACAGAGCCGTTCGTGGCAGCTTGTCGAACCACGAACTGCGCCGATTGCGTTCGGGCTTCGACCAGCTCAGCCCGAACGGACTACTTGTCGGCCGCCGTGGGCAGCACCGGCGTACGCGGCGGATCGCTGTCCTGATCGCGCGCAGGATCGTCGGACGTGGGCTGGCCGGGCGTCGTGGGGCTGTCCGGCGGCACCGCGGTACGCGGTGGGTCGCTGTCCTGGTCGTGTTCGCGCGTGCTGTTCCGGGATCGATTCGCGGTCATGGTCGCAGCTCCGGATGTAGGTCTGGATTCGATGCAAACGTCGCACCGGCGCGACTGGTGATGGATGTCACATAACGCGTTGAAACGAAGCGCGAAGCCGCCGGATTGGGTGCGCTCATTGCTCCCCTGCCGCACGTAACAGCCGTGAAACAGGGGTGATTTCCATGAAACAGGTTTTTCAGGACGTGGTGCGCCGCTGGTCAGCGTGGCTCGACCAGTATCTCGATCGGCAATACGCGGGCTTGCACGCGAATTCGCGCCCGCAGGGCCGTATGCTTGCGCTGCGGGCGACAGAGCCGGAGGCGAGCGCTCCCGGCGAAACGAACGGAAATGCAGCGCTCAACCCGCCATCCGGTTCCTGAACGGATATCCGCCCAGTAAACGCGTCAGGCGAGTCTCGCTTCTTCCTCGGCGCGCGTGCGCGTGCTTGACATACCCACGACGACCACGCGGCCATCGATGTAAATCGTGTACAGCCATTGGCCGGCGCAAGTGCGGGTAATGACGACTTGTTTCATCTTCGAATTCCCAGATTGTCGGCCACGATCAGGCTGTACAGATTGGAACCCATATCTCACCTGACTATCGTGAGGAATTGCGAGCAGTTGTAACGAGTTGTGTCGCGGCCCGCCAGGTCGTCCGTCACGACTTCGACTTGCCGAGCCCGATCGCGTCGTAGAACACCCTGTATTCCTCCATTTTCATCTCGAGGAATTTCGTAAATTCGGCGCTGCCCAGGAACACGTCCTGGAAAATGCTGCGTTGTGCGAGCTCTTTCCATGCCGACGAGTTGTGCACTTTCTGCAGCGCCGACTCCATCGTGCTCACCGCTTCTTTCGGTACACCGGCAGTGAACGCGAAGCCGCGCATGGTTCCGGCCGTGATCGGATAGCCGAGCTCCTGCAGCGTCGGCACGTCGGGCGCCTGCGGCAGCCGACGGTCGGCGGACACCGCCAGGACGCGCAGCTTCTTAGCCTGGACAAAGCTCAGCGCTTCGCTCAGGTTCTCTGTCGTGAAGTGCGTGTGTCCGCCGGCGGTCGATGTCACCGCGTCGCCGCCGCCCTTGAACGTCACGAACTTGAACTTCGCGCCTGGAACGTGCTTCTCGATGAGATGCACGACCAGGCGGCCGGTGCCCTGGACCGACGTCGTGGCGGCGACCAGCGAGTCGGGCGTTTTACGAGCGGCCTCGACGAGCTCCTTGAATGTCTTGTACGGCGAGTCGTACGGCACCATGATCGTCTGCGGATCGACGGCCATCAGCGCGACCGGCGTGTAATTTTTGAGCGGAATGTTGGTGTCCGGCCGGTACGCCATCGCCAGGATCGTTCCGGTGATCGACAGCATGTAATACGGGTCGCCGCGGCGGGTCTGGAAGTAGGTGTATGCCGGCACGCTTGCACCGCCCGCGCGATTCACCAGGATGAAAGGCTGAGGCAGAAGCTTGTCCCTCCGGATGATTTCCACGACCGTGCGCGAGACGAGATCGCCGCCGCTGCCCGGAGAGTTCGGAATCGTGAGCTCGATCGGCTTTGCCGGATAAGCCTGTGCGTGCGCAGTCCCGGCGCCGCAGGCAACCGCAATGCTCATTATCGCGCCC
>Ga0196978_1000266_pt1 | contig 27693 bp, 21 predicted proteins | sample S3v_2013CmetaG_FD_155491 | JGI IMG/M metagenome (GOLD analysis project Ga0196978, IMG submission 155491) | Soil microbial communities from Anza Borrego desert, Southern California, United States - S3+v_20-13C | ecosystem: Environmental > Terrestrial > Soil > Desert | place: USA: California... | reverse complement strand
CGTCATTGAACGCGGAGCCGATCAGCGCCTCGACGCCGGAGTACGTATCGCCGAGAGCGTCGCCGGCATTCTGCGCAGGCGCACCGAGATTCGCGACCACGCCGGCCGCGGCTCCCGCGTAACTCGCGCGGTCGAAGCCGGCCCCGCCGTTCAGGCGGTCAGCCCCCGCCCTGCCGACGAGCGTGTCGTTACCGCCGAGGCCGATCACCTGATCGTTGCCCGCACCCCCTTCGATCGCGTTGCCGTTGCCGTCGTTCACCGTGCCCGTCGTGTTGTCGCCCACGACGAGGAGCGTAGTCGTCAGCGGAAATCGCACGTTGGTCGTGGTGAGCGCGGCGAGCGCCGTTTGCAGCGTCACCGTCTTCCCGGCGTGCGTGAAGATCACCGAGCCCTCGGTGACGACCACATCCGCCGCGGTTGCTGGGGTATCGAAGACCAGCACGTCTTGCTCGGGCTCGAAGGCGATCACCTGCCCGTTGGCGAGCAATGTCCACCTGAACACGTCTGCGGTGCTCTCGACGATATTGACCGTGCTGCTGTCCACGACGGCGAGAGCCCCGCCCGTGCCCTGCGCGCCGGTGTTGCCGTCGGAGAAGGTCCAGTCGATCGTGACCGAAGGCGGCGGCGTATCGCTGCTGTTGGAATACGCGATCGCCTGCAGGACGCCGTTCACTCTCGGCTGCGTCGCGTTGGGGCCGAATGTCAGAAGCAGGGTGCCGCCGCCGTTCGCCGTGACGGTGCCGACGGTGACGCCTGCATATACCAGGGCAGCGCCGGGCGTTAGCGGGCCGAGGAGCCCCGTCGCGGAGAAGAGATCGTCCGCGCTCGCCCCGCCGTGCCGCGCGAGCGCCAGCGACGCGCCGGCGTAGTGCCCCTGCGCGGCGAGCTCGGCGTCGAAGACACGTACGTCGTCGTCGAGTACCACCGGTGCGCCGCCGGGCTCATAAACGGCGACCCCGTCCAGCGTGTCGTGCGCAGCCGCGCCGAAGCCGGTGTCGAGGCTGCCGTCGGCGTCGTAGCGCAGGACGAGGAAATCCCCGTTGTTCGTGGTCTCATCGAACACCTCTCCTGCCACCACGAGCTTGCCGTCAGGCTGGAGGACCACGTCGTGCGCGTAATCGTGTCCCGGCGCGACAGTCGTCACGACCTTGCCGTCGCCGCCGAAGGTCGTATCGAGGGTACCATCGGCGTTGTAGCGCACCAACGCGGTGTCGTAGCGAACCAGCGGACCCTCGCTCAACCCGGCGACGACGATGTTCCCGTCGGGCTGCACGACGATCGACTCTCCTGCGTCGAAAACACGCGTGCGATCGGCCGCATCGCGAATGATCGTCGTCAGCTTGCCGTCGCCGTCGAATGTGCTGTCGAGACTGCCGTCCGCGTTGTAGCGGATGACGGCGATCTTCAGGTCCGCTCCATCGCGACCGGTCCCCGTCACCAGGATCTTGCCGTCCGCCTGCAGCGCGATCGCCGACGCGCCGCTGTCGTTCAAGCCGGCCGCTGTCGTAACTTTGCCGTCACCGTCGAAGGTCGTGTCGAGAGTGCCGTCCACGTTGTAGCGAACGATCGCGATGGTGCTGGGCGTACCGATCCTGGTGCCCGCAACGAGGATCTTGCCGTCCGGCTGGAGCGTCACACCAGCCCAAGCGACGCCGGCATCGGACGTGACGACTCTGCCGTCGCCGCCAAAACTGGAGTCGAGGCTTCCGTCGGCGTTCAGCCGGACCACGATGAAACTGCTGCCTGTGCTGCCGGTCATGATGATGCGACCGTCGGGCTGCAGCGTGATGCGGTATCCGAACTCGCCTAGTGCAGCCGCATCGAGTTTCCCGTCACCGTCAAAAGTCGTATCGAGGCTGCCATCGGCGTTGTACCGTGCGAGCGCAAATGCGTTCGAGCCGCTTGCGTTACTGTGCCCAGCCACGAGGATTTTGCCGTCAGGCTGCAGCACGAGATCGTGGGCACGGTCGAAGTTTCCGCCGAAATCGGTGATGACCTTTCCATCGCCCGAGAACGTCGTGTCGAGCGTTCCGTCGACGTTGTAGCGGGCGAGCGCGAAGTCGACGCCGACGGCGGTTGACATCCAGCCCGCCGCAACCAGCTTGCCGTCGGACTGCAGCACGAGGCTTTCAGCGGTATCGGGCCCGCCGAAGTCGGTGATGACAATTCCCGTCCCTATGGTGAAGGTTGGTGCAGTGTTCAGAGCCATGTGACCCCCGGCCGTGCGATCAGCGTGGATGAGAACTCGCGAGGAATCGAGTATATCCCGCGCTTTATAATCACAAGACCGTAGCGCAGGCGATGATCGATAAACGGAAAGGCTGACGTTGAGCAAGAGAATCCTGGTGGTGGGAGCGGGCGCGATCGGCGGGTACGCCGGCGGTCACATGACGCGGATGGGGCACGATGTCACGTTCGTCGACGCCTGGCCCGAGCACGTGGAATACATGCGCGAGCACGGCATTCACATCTCGGGGCTGACAGCCGGGGAGACGTGCACGATCAGAGTGAACGCGCTGCACGTAACCGACGTGCAGCGCTTCGCGAAGGAACGGCCCTTCGATATCGCCTTCGTGTGCGTAAAGTCGTACGACACGGAATGGGCGACACAGCTCGTAAAGCCGTATCTCGCGCCGAACGGTTTCGTGGTGTCGCTTCAGAACTGCATCAACGAGGAGCGCATCGCCGGCATCGTCGGTTGGGGTAAGACCGTCGGGTGTATCGCGAGTCTCGTCGCGGCGGAGCTGTACAAGCCCGGCCATATCAAGAGGACCGTGCCGATGGGCGGTGAGAAGCACATCGTCTATCGCGTCGGAGAGCCGCATGGACGCGTGACGCCGCGCGTGCAGGAAGTCGCAGAGCTTCTGCGCAGCGCCGACAGCGCCAAGGTGACGACGAATCTCTGGGGCGAGCGCTGGTCGAAGCTCGTGGTGAACTCGATGCGCAACGGCCTATCTGCGGCGACGGGACTGTCCGGCAATGAGCGCGACCTCGCGGAAGGCTCGCGGTGGCTCTCGATACGCCTCGGGTCGGAAGCCGTGCGGGTGGGGCAGGCGCTCGGCTACCAGCTCGAAAAGATGCTCGGCATGGATCCGGAGACGCTGGCGCGGGCGGGCGAAGGCAGCGCTGACGCGCTTACCGAAATCACGGACAAGCTGGTGACGATGGCGAAAACGCGCTCCGATGAGCAGCGACCCTCGATGGCGCAGGACATGGCGAAGGGCCGCCGCACCGAGACCGATTTCATCAACGGCTACGTCGCGGAGCGCGGCGCGTTCATCGGAGTGCCGGCACCGACGCACGCGAAAATGAACGCGGCGGTGAAGCGCGTGGAGCGCGGGGAAGCGCCCGCGAGCCCGGCCATCATCGAAGGTATCTAGGCCGGCTCGGGCAAGCCGAAGAGCGCCGTCGCGTACGCATCGGGCTTTTCCGCAAAGCCGAGCGCGACGATCTCCAGCTCGGCGCCGCGCACGAACGTGTAGGGAAAGCCGCAGTCGCGCAGCGTCGTCTTGAGCGACTTGCGCGTGAAACCGGTCTTGTGCGCGAAGAAATCGCTGCCGCTGCGGGCGATCTCGACGGCATAGCCGTAGATCACGTCTTTCACGCGGATGGGTCCTGCGGGCGATCCGTACAGCACGTCGTCGATGTCGAGGTTCTGCTCGGCGACCGTGCGCACGAGCGCGCCCATGTCCGGCACGCGGATGTGGACGAAGCCCGCCGGCTTGAGCACGTGCAGGAAGCCGCCGAGAACGCACGGCACCTCGTGCTCGAAATAATGCTCGAGGTTGTGCGAGCAGTACACCGCATCGTATTGCGCCGCCTCGATGCGGGTAAGCTCGCGCGCATCGCAGACGATGTCGGGTCCGCGGGTCGCGTCGATGTCGAGCACGACGATTCGCCAGCCGTCGTACTCCCGCGGCAGCGGCACCTCGCGGCTGCTCCCGCCGACGCTTAAAACCGATCTCACGAGCGTCATATCCTGCGGCTTTATAATCGGCGCGCTCGAACTATTCAACCGCAGAGAGCGCCGCATGAACCCATCTCAGCGTCTGAAGTACTCCGCAATCGTCGATCGTCCGCCGCGCTCGCTGCCCGGGAACGCACGTGTGGTGGTATGGCCCATCGTCAATGCCGAAGTCTGGGACATCTCGCGCGCGATGCCGCGGCAGGTGCTGCCGCCGCCGACCGGCGTCACTCAGCAGCCGGACCTGCCGCACTGGGCGTGGCACGAATACGGCAACCGCGTCGGCTTCTGGCGCCTGAAAGACGCGCTCGACAGCCTCGGCATCACGCCGACGGTTTCGATCAACGCGCGCGTGTGCGTCGACTACGAGCCGATCGCGCGCGCCTGCCGCGATGGCGGCTGGGAATTCATGGGCCACTCGTACGACCAGCGGCCGATACATCAGGAGCCCGACCAGCGCGCGATGATTCTGAAGACCGTCAGCGTCATTCGCGAGTACACCGGCAAGCCGCCGGTCGGCTGGCTGGGGCCGGGACTCACGGAGATGCTCGATACGCCGGACCTGCTGGCGGAAGCGGGCATCCGCTATATCGCGGACTGGGTGGTCGACGATGAACCGGTGGATTTCGAGACCGCGCACGGGCGCGTCGTCGCGATGCCGTATTCGGTCGAGCTGAACGACATCCCGATGATGATGATCCAGCACCACGCCGCCGGCGAGTTCGAGCGGCGCTGCATGGATTACTTCGAGCGCGTGTACGCTGAAGGCGCGAAGCGCCCGAAAGTGATGGCGATCGCGGTGCACCCGTACATTTCCGGCGTGCCGCACCGGATCAAGTATTTCGAGCGCGTGTTCCAGGCGCTCAAGAAAGAACCCGGCGTGCTCTTCTGGACGGGCGAGCAGATCCTCAAATGGCATGAGGAGAACCGTCCGGGCTAGATACGCGCACGAGCGCGGCGGCTGCCGCGCCAAGCTACTTTTTGCGCCGAGAGGCGTAGCGTCTCGGCGCGTTGTAGGTTTTACAGGTATTCGAACAGCTTCGGGTCCAGCGTCTTCCGGTATTTGGCCAGCACCGGCTCCACCGCCTGAACGAACGCGGCGCGCTCGTCCGGCGTGAGACGCACGATCTCGTTCTGGCGCGGGTCGATCTTCGCCAGGATCTCGTCGTCTTCGTCGGCCGCAAGCCTGTGCTGGTCCGCCGTCGCTTCGCGCGCCGCAATCTCCACCGCCTCCTGCACTTCGCGCGGCCAGCTCGCGTACTGCGACCTGCTGCAGATGAGCGCGCTGATTCCGAAGAAGTGCCGGGACAGCGTGATGTAGCGGTGATGCTTGTGTACGTTGAAGTTGAAGGTGTTCGTGAGCGGGTTTTCCTGCGCCTGGAAGCGATCGGTCGCGACCTGCTCGACGTATTCCTTGATATCGACCGGGATCGGCACGAACCCCAGCGCCGCGAGCGTCTCGCCGTGAAGCTCGCTGATCTGTGTCCTGATGCGTAGCGCCCTGCAGTCCGCCGGCGTGCGTATCGGCCGAACGCTGTTCGTGAAATGGCGGAAACCGTTGTCCCAGAAGCCGAGGGCGCGAAACGGCGTGCGCTTCTGCATCTTCGTCTTGAGCCGGTCGCCGAGCTCTCCATCGAGCGCGCTCATCGTCCGCGCACGGTCGTTCACGACGAACGGCAGCTCGAAGATCTGGAGCTCGGGCACCGCGGGCGTGAACCGCACGCTTGACATGTAGCAGAGTGCGAGCTCGCCGGTCTCGACCATCTTCGGCAGCTCGCCGGAGCTGCGTCCGAGCGCGATGACGTCGCCGACGAGCTCGAACGACACCGCGTTACCGGCCTCGCGCTCGAGCGCTTCGCCGAAACGCACCGCGGCGCGCGTGTGAACCGATTTCGGACCCTGATAGCCGCCGAGCCTGATGTGAATCTTCGCCACTGCAGCCTCCTCGATTTCGGCGGACTATAGCAGCTGGCAGCCCGCGCCCGGTGGTATGCTGGCCCCTCCACCGGAGGGGATGTACATGTTCGATTTGCGTCTCAGCGCGGAGCAGCTCGAGTTCCGCGACACTGTAAGGGACTTCGTGAAGAACGAAGTCAAACCCGCCGCGCTGCATCCGTCGCGCCTCGAGCCGTTCGAGAAGCCGCTGCTCGGCGAGCTGCTCGATTACGCATCGCGCATGGGGCTGCGCACGCTGTCGTTGTCCGAGGCCGCCGGCGGCGCCGGCGCGGATACGCTCACGTCGTGCATCGTGCTGGAGGAACTTGCCGCGGGCGACGTGGACATCGCGATGTCGATTGCGTTGACGCAAGGCCTCGCGCGTGCGCTGTTCGAAAGCGGCGCGAGCGACGCGCAGAGAAGCGCCCTGCTGCCCGCGTTCATGGACGATCACCGCTATCACCTGGCGCTCGCGGCCAACGCCGCCCACGCCGATCGCGGCTGGCATTATCACCGCGAGTATTCGGATGATGCGCCGCCGGCGGCGACCGCGGCGCGACAGGCGAATGGTGATTGGTTGCTGAATGGAAGCTTCGCGTTCGTCGCGAATGCGCCGATCGCAAAGCTGCTGATCGTGCAGGCGAAGGACGATGCCGGCGGCACGTGCATCACGGTGCTCGTGCCGGCGGGCACCCCCGGCCTGGAAGCAACCGATGCGACGGCCGCATTCGGTGGCGAAACTGCGGGCGGTCGCACCCTCGCGCGGTGGCATCACGGTGCGGGCGGCGCCGTGCGCCTCACGAACTGCCGGGTGCCGGCCGCTAACGTGCTCAGCGCGGACGGCGCGGCGGCGTTTTCGGACGCTGCCTACGCCATGCGCGCCGACGCGCACGTTGCGGCAGTCAATCTCGGTTTAGGCCGCGCCGCGTACGAGGCCGCAGTCGATTACGCGAAGATCCGCGTGCAGGGCGGGCGCCCCATCGTGCAGCACCAGTCGATCGGCGGCATCCTTGCCGATATTGCGATCAAGCTCGAGCTTGCGCGCAACGCGATCTGGAAGGCCGCATGGGCCGCCGACAATCCGGAAGCTGCAGCCGAGGGCGCTTCGGTGGCGCTTCCGCTGCATACGATCGCACGCACGTACACTGCGGAGGCGATGCACGAGGCGACGCTCGGCGCCGCCGAATGCTTCGGCGCGATGGGCGTCATGCGGGACATGCCGCTGCAGAAGTACGTGCACGACGCGTTCGTGTTCCTGAACGGCTGCGGCCATGACAGCGCGACGAAGCTCGAGGTCGCCGAAGCGCTCGCCGGCTACGAACGTGAGTATGTATAAGGACGCGGCGGCTGCCGCGATAAGCCACTTTTTGCGCGGAGAGGCAATGCCTCTGCGCGCGTCGTAGGGTTTTGTTATGGACTTCTCGCTCAATGAGGAGCAGCGGCACTGGCAGGCGGAAGCGCGTCGCTTCGCAGAGGAAGAGATCCGGCCGGTGTCGCTCAGGCAGGACCAGATGCCGGACCCGTTCGAGACGTGGAACTGGGACATCATCGAGAAAGGCTCGAAGCTCGGTTTTCGCACGCTCGCGGTGCCCAAAGAGTGGGGCGGTCCCGGCGCCGATTTCGTGACGCAGGCGATCGTGATGGCGGAGCTTGCGCGCGGCGACAGCGCGATTTCCAAGGCGTTCAGCCAGAACTGGAAATGGAGCCATCTGATCGCGCGATCGTGCACGAAAGAGCAGAAGGAGCGTTTCCTGAAGCCGTTCCTCGCCGACGACCGCTACCTCATGGGCCGCGGCATTACCGAACCCAACGCGGGATCGGACAATCGCCTGCCGCCGCCGGACGCGCCGAAGGCGGGGTTTCGCCTGAAGGCGCAGCGCGACGGCGACGAATGGATCTTGAACGGCGAGAAATGCTTCATCGCGAACGGCAGCGTCGGCTCGCTCTTCTTCGTCGATGCGCGCACCAACCCGGAGGTGAACGTCCGTCAGGGCGGCACGCTCTTCATGGTGCCGAAAGGCACGCCCGGGTTCCGCGTCGGCAAGGTCTTCAACAAGCGCGGCTGGCGCTTCTATCAGAACGCGGAGCTCATATTCGAGAACTGCCGCATACCGCATGCGAACGTCGTGGGTGAAGTGAACGGCGGCACCAGGGCGAGCGCAGGCGACACGACGGGCGGCGACATCTTCGGCGATCTCGAGCTCGCGGCCAACGCGGTCGGGGTCTGCGACGACGCGATCGAGATGGCCATGACCTTTGCGCGCACGCACAAGCGCGCGGGGCGCGCCGTGATCGATCACCAGATCGTGCAGTTGAAGCTGAACGAGATGCACGCGCTCACCGAAGCGCTGCGCTCGTACGTGATGCGGGTCGCCTGGGAGCGCGATCAAGGCGGCGCGATCGGCGCGAACGCCGGGCTCGCGATGAACCTGTCGACCGACATCATCCAGAAGGTGACGCGGCTCAACATGGACATCCACGGTGCCGAGGGCTGCATGATGAATGCGCGGGTGGACAAGCTCGTGCGCGATGCGATGGTGTGGACGCATCTTGCCGGCGACACTGTCCAGCGCGTAAAAATACTGAAGCGCCTGCAGGGCACTCACAAAACGCCTTCCGCCGGCGCGCATTGAGGGCAGCGTCATCCCCGCGCAGGCGGGGATGCAGCAGTTTGCGCGGGGTCTGGATTCCCGCCTGCGCGGGAATGACGGCAGGGGACGACGGATGATCTTCAGAGAACTCAACCGCGGTAAGTGCAAAACCTACCTCGTTGCGTGCGAGCGCACCCGCCGAGCGGCGCTGATCGACCCTGTGAAGACCTGCGCGGAGCGCTACCTCGCGGTACTCGCGTACGAGGGGCTGAAGCTCGATGCGCTGATCGACACGCATACGCATGCTGACCACCCCACCGGTTCGTTCCTGCTGCAGGACCTGACCGACTGCCGGCTGATCATGCATCGCCGGGCGCCGGTCCCGGTCGCGAACGAGCACGTCGAGGACGGCGACACCATTCACGTGGGCGACGTGAAGCTCGAGGTGCTGTATACGCCCGGGCACACGCCGGACAGCATCAGCCTGTACACGGGTGAGCGCGTGCTGACCGGCGACGTGCTCCTGATCGGCGGCACCGGGCGCGCCGATTTCGCGGGCGGCGACGCCGGCGCGCAATACGACTCGATCACACGCAAGCTCTTCGCGCTGCCCGACGAGACGATCGTCTATCCGGCGCACGATTACCGCGGCAACACGAGCAGCACGATCGGGCGCGAAAAGCGTCAGAACCCACGCATCGCGGGCCGCAGCCGCGACGAGTACGTCGCGCTCATGGCGAGCATCGGCTTTCCGCTGCCGGAGAAGATCCAGGAAGTGCTGCAGCCGAACCAGAGCGCGATCGACGACGACAAAACCAAGTTCCCCGACCTCACGCAGTTGAACCAGGTGCGCCAGCTTTCGGCCGACGACGTGAGCGTTCGGCTGCGCGCGGCGACCCCGCCGTTCGTGCTCGACGTGCGCGAGCCGAAGGAATTCACGGGCGAGCTCGGGCACATCCCGGGCAGCACCCTGGTTCCGCTGCGCGAGCTCGCCGAGCGCATTGCGGAGCTGCAGGCGCACAAGGCCGGGCCGACCGTAGTCGTGTGCCGCTCAGGCGTGCGCAGCACGACCGCCGCCGCGATCCTCGAGGGTCTCGGGTTCGAGCAGGTCTACAACCTCCACGGCGGCATGGTGGACTGGAACGACCGGCGGCTGCCGGTCGAGCGTTGACCGCTCCTGGTTCGAGAGCTCAGCACGAATTGACGAACCGTTCGCGCCGAGCTTGTCGAAGGGTGAACGCCTACTGCGGCTTCTTCAAATCCGCCATCATCGCCGCGAGAAACCGGCCGGCCTCGCCGCCGTTGACCGCGCGGTGATCGAACGTGAGCGAGAGCGGGATCACGCGGTGCACCGCCGGCTGACCTTCGTGCGCGACGACCTGATCGCGGATGCGGCCGGCGCCGACGATCGCGACGGTGGGTGGAACGACCACGGGTGAGGCGTAGCGCCCCGCTATCGTGCCGTAGTTCGACAGCGTGATCGTGTGACCGCGCAGCTCTTCGGGCGGCACCTTGCGCGCGCGCGCATCCTTCACGAGCTCGCTCAAGCCGCGCGCGATGTCTTCGGTATCGCGCTCGCCGACATTGCGCAGCACCGGCACGAGTAGCCCGTCCGGCGTATCGACGGCGACGCCGAGGTCGACCTTTTTCACGACGTAACGGCCGATGCGCTGGCTGTCGTACCACGCATTGAGCGAGGGCTCCGCGCGGCAGCCCGCAACCACGCCGCGGATCAAGCGCAGCATCACGTTCTGGCCCTCCGCCCAGTTGTGGATGTCGGCGTCGTCCATCAGTGTCGCGGAGGCGACCTCGGCGTTCGCCAGGATCATGTTCTGCGCCATCGCACGCCGGATGCCGCGCAGCAATTCTATCGGGCCGGTCTCGGACAGTATGCGCGCCGCGCGCTGCACGTCGCCCTGCGTGATCATGCCATCCGCGCCCGTGGGCGTGACCATCGCGAGATCGACGCCGAGCTTGCGCGCGAGCATGCGCACCGCCGGAATCGCCTTGATCCCTGCGGCCGTCGGCGCAGGCGCCGCCCCGAGCGATGCCTCGCGCACGGTCTTCTGGCCCGTTTGCATGTGACCGACCACGGTGCCGGCGTCGGCTTCGGCGCCTTCGCCTTCGAACCCGATGAGCGGCGCCCCGATGTGCGCGATATCGCCCGGGTTGCCGTAGAGTCGCACCACCTTGCCTTCGTACGGCGCGGGGATGTCGACGATGGCCTTCGCGGTTTCGACCGAGACCATCGGCTGATCCGTTTTCACGGTATCACCCGGTTTGACGAACCACTGCACGATCTCGGCTTCCTGCAGCCCTTCGCCGAGATCCGGGAGCTTGAATATCTTCATGCGATGTCGTCTCGCATCTCGTGGCGTTTCAGGTGTACTGAATCGTGTTCAGCGCGGCCGTAACAATACGATCCACGCTGGGAATGTAATGCTTCTCGAGCCGCGCGAGCGGCACGACCGTATCGTAGCCGGTGACGCGCTGCACCGGCGCCATCAACGTGAGCAGTCCCTGCTCCGAAACGGCCGCGGCGATCTCCGACGCAAATCCCGCGGTGCGCGGCGCTTCGGAGACGACGACGCAGTGCCCGGTGCGGGCCACCGATGCGAGGATCGTGTCGACGTCGTACGGTTTGAGCGTCGCCACGTCGATCACCTCGGCGGCATAGCCCTGTTCGGCCAGGACGTCCGCAGCCTCAAGCGTCTCGTGCACCATCGCGCCCCAGGTGACGAGCGTCACGTCGGTGCCGTCGCGCAGCGTGAAGCAGGTGTCGAGCGGAAGCGCCGTGCCGTCGTCTTCCATCTCTTCCTTGAACAGGCGATACAGCCGCGTCGGTTCCAGGAAGACCACGGGATCCGGATCGCGGATTGCGGCGAGCAGCAGACCATAGGCGCGGGCCGGCGAGGAGGGATACACCACGCGGATACCGGGTATGTGCGCGAACATCGCTTCAGGGCTTTCGGAATGGTGCTCCGGCGCATGGATGCCCGCGGCGCACGGTGTTCGCAGCACCATCGGGCAGGCGAGGCGTCCGCGCGTGCGATACCGCATGCGCCCCGCGTGGTTGAGAATCTGATCGATCGTCACGTACGCGAACCCCGAAAACTGAATCTCGGCGACCGGTCTGAGCCCCTGTACCGCCATGCCGATCGCCATTCCGGCGATCATGGCCTCGGCGAGCGGTGTGTCGATCACGCGCTCCGCGCCGAAGCGCTCCGTGAGCCCCAGCGTGGCGCGGAACACGCCGCCGTTCACGCCGATGTCCTGCCCGAGCGTGACGACGCTTTCGTCGCGCGCCATCTCGGTCGCGAGCGCGCGGTTGATGGCTTCGATGAGTGTCAACTGTGCCATCACACCTGCTCCGCGCCGCCGCCCGGTGCGCTCTCCGGCGCCGACGTGCACGCGTCGAGATCCGCGCGCTGCGGCTCCAGGGCAGGCGGCAGGCTCGCGTACAGGTGCTCGAACATGGCGCCCGGCGGCGGCGCCGGCGTGTCGATGTACGTCTGCACCGCGGCCTGAACGCGCTCGTTGCACTCGCGGGTCAGCGCCTCTTCACGCTGCTTGTCCCACGCGCCCTGCGCCATGAGCCACGTGCGCACTCTCTGGATGGGCTCGCGCTTCCATGCCTGGGCCAGCTCGTCGGCGCTGCGGTAGCGGCTCGCATCGTCGGCGGTGGTGTGATCCGACAGTCTGTAGGTGATCGCTTCGATGAGGCTCGGACCGCCGCCGGAGCGCGCCGTAGTCAGCGCCCGATCGATTGCATGCCGCACCGCGAAGAGATCATTGCCGTCGACCTGCTCGCAGGTCATGCCCGCCGCGATCGCCTTTTGCGCCAGCGTCTGCGCGGCGCTCTGTGCGCTGCGCGGCACCGAGATCGCCCACTGATTGTTCGAGATCACGAATACGAGCGGCAGGCGCCACGTGCCGGCCGCATTCAGGCCTTCGTAGAAATCACCCTTCGACGTCGCGCCGTCGCCGATCGTGCAAACGACCGCGCCCGGCGCCCGCCTGAGCTTGAGCGCGTACGCTGCACCCGCGGCATGGGTGGTTTGGGCCCCGATCGTCACGCAGATCGGGAAATCGCCGCGCGCGTTCGTATAGTCGCTGCCGCGCTCGTCGCCGCCCCAGTAGAGGAGGATGTCGTGCATCGCGACGCCGCGCATGAACATCGCGCCGATCTCGCGGTACGTCGGCACGAAGACGTCGTCGGACTTCATCGCCGAGCCGATGCCGACCTGTATCGCCTCCTGGCCGAGGATCGGCGCGTAGGTCCCGAGCTGGCCGGTGCGCTGGAGCGCGATCGCTTTCGCGTCGAAGGTGCGCATGAGCACCATCCAGCGGTACAGGTCCGTGACGTGCGCGGTGTCCGCGGCAAACTCCGGCGGCGCCTGCACGGCGCGGCCGTGCTCGTCCAGAAACTGCGTGTAGTGAATCTCGAATCGCGCGACTGGCTGCAAAGCGCTCCTTTCGTGGAAGTCACTGCAGCGGCGCTTATGCAAGCGCCGCGCCAGTCCCGCTCTTATGCCGTGGTCTGCGCGGTGGGCTTGCGCCCACCCGACGAGTGCGTGCGGTGGGTGACCGGCGCCTCACCCATCGATGCGGTGCGCTACCAGCGCGCCCTACGCCCGCGTCGCGAGAATCTCGCGAAGCACGTACGGCAGGATCCCGCCGTGCTTCAGGTACTCCACTTCGATCGGCGTATCGGCACGCAGCGTGAGCGCAACCTGCTTCGTCGTGCCGTCCTTGCGGTGGATCGTCAGCGTCACGTCCTGGCGCGGACGGAGCTCGCCTTCGACACCGGTCAGATCGAAGGTCTCGGTGCCGTCGATACCCAGCGTGGAGACGCTGTCGGTGCCTTTGAACTGGCACGGCAGGATGCCCATCATGATGAGGTTCGTGCGGTGGATGCGCTCGAAGCCGCGTGCGACGACGAATTTCACCCCGAGAAGCTGCGGACCCTTGGCCGCCCAGTCGCGCGACGAACCGGTGCCGTATTCCTCGCCGCCGAAGACGACGAGCGGCACGCCTTCGGCGTGGTAGCGCTCGGCGGCTTCGTGCACGCCCATCTGCTGGCCGCTCGGCTGGTGCACGGTTACACCGCCTTCCACCCCCGGCACCATGAGGTTCTTGATGCGCACGTTGGCGAATGCGCCCCTGACCATGACCTCGTGGTTGCAGCGGCGCGCGCCGAACGTGTTCATTTCGCGCGCTTTGTTTTCGGTCAGCCACTTGCCGGCGGGCGATGACGGTTTGATCGGCGCGACCGGACTGATGTGGTCTGTCGTCAGTGAATCGCCGTAAATACCCAGTGCGCGCGCTGCGCGGACGTCGCTCGCCGGCACGGGCTTCAATCCCACGTCGTGCAGGAACGGCGGCTCGAGAATGTAGGTCGACTTCGGGTCGTACTGGAATGTAGCGCCCTTGCTCTCCGGTATCGCATCCCACAGCGCCTTGGCGCCGGCGAGATCGCCGTACTCACGGCGGAATTTCTCCGCGTCGTTCGCGAACTTGAGCGCAGCGCCGATCTCGGCGTCACTCGGCCAGATGTCTTTCAGGTACACCGGCTTGCCGTCACTGTCCGTGCCGATCGGGTCGGTGTCGGTGTCGATGCGAACGGTGCCTGCCAGCGCGAACGCCACCACGAGCGGCGGGCTCATGAGGAAATTCGCTTTCAGGCTCTGGTGCACCCGAGCCTCGAAGTTACGGTTACCGGACAGCACGGCGCACGCGATGATGTCGGTTTTCACCACCGCCTCCTCGATCGCCTCGTCGAGCGGACCGGCGTTGCCCATGCAGGTCGTGCAGCCGTACGCAACGACGTGATACCCGAGCTGCTCGAGATAGGGCAGGAGGCCGGCGTCGCGCAGGTAGGCCGTCACGACTTTGGAGCCGGGCGCGAGCGAAGTCTTGACGCGCGGGTGGATCTTCAGGCCTTTCTCGACGGCCTTCTTCGCGAGCAAGCCGGCCGCGAGCAGCGTGTTGGGGTTGGAGGTGTTGGTGCACGAGGTGATGGCGGCGATCAGCACGTCGCCGTGGCCGACATCGACGCCCGCGCGCTGTGTGCCGACTCGCTGACCGAGCTCCGCAGCGGGTTTGCCGTAGCCTTTCTCTCCGACCGGTTTGGAGAAGAGCTCGTCGAAGCGGCGACCGATCTTCGGCAGATCGATGCGGTCCTGGGGGAATTTCGGACCGGAGACGCTAGGCACGACGCTCGACAGATCGAGCTCGATCACGCGGCTGTAGTCGATCTCCCCCTTGCGCGGAATGCCGAACATCCCCTGCGCGCGGAAATACGCTTCGATCGCTTCGACCTGCTCGGCCGCGCGCCCGGTCGTACGGAAGTATTCGATGGTTTTTTCATCGACGCCGAAGAAGCCGATGGTGGCGCCGTAATCCGGCGACATGTTGGCGACGACGGCGCGGTCGGTCGCGGACAGCGATGCAGCGCCCTCGCCGAAGTACTCGACGAACTGGCCGACGACCTTGTTCCTGCGCAAGAGCTCGGTCACGGTCAGGACGAGGTCGGTCGCGGTGACGCCTTCGCGCAGCCTACCGGTCATGTGAACGCCGACCACGTCGGGCGTCAGGAAGTACATCGGCTGCCCCAGCATGCCGGCCTCGGCTTCGATGCCGCCCACGCCCCAGCCGACCACGCCGATCCCGTTCACCATCGTCGTGTGCGAGTCGGTCCCGACCAGGGTGTCGGGATAATAGACACCGTCTTTTTCCCACACACCGCGCGCCAGGTACTCGAGGTTCACCTGGTGCACGATGCCGTTGCCCGGCGGCACGATGCGAATGCCCTCGAACGCCTGCTTGCCCCATTTCAGAAATGCATAGCGCTCGCCGTTCCTCTGGAATTCGAGCTCCATGTTGCGCTGTACCGCGTCGGGCCGGCCGCTCACGTCCACTTCGACCGAGTGATCGACGACCAGGTCGACCGGCACCAGCGGCTCGATGCGTGCCGGGTTTCCGCCGAGACGCTGGGCCGCATTACGCATTGCCGCGAAATCGTTGAGCGACGGAAAGCCCGCCATGTCCTGGAGCAGGATGCGCGCGAGCACGAACGGGATCTCTTCCGTGCGCTTCGCGCTGGGTTTCCATGCGGCGAGCTCGCGCACGTGCTGCTCGGTCACCCGCTTGCCGTCGCAGTTTCGCAGCACCGATTCCAGCACGATGCGCAGGCTGTGCGGCAGGCGTGAGATCTTCCCGAGCCCCGCTTTTTCGAGCGCCGCCAGCGAGTAGTACTGGCCCTTGCGGCCGGAGGGGAGGGAGAGGGTCTGAAGCGAGTCGAAGAGATTGTGGGACATGGGTCAGCTGCCTTTGCGAACGGGTTTCTCGGTCTTGTACTGGGCGAACGTGCGCGTCCTGTAGGCGCCGCTCGCGACGAACTCCCCGAGCAGCAGGAATTCCTCGGGCGTCTCGGTGGGTCCGACGATGCGCACGATCTCGACACCCTTCAGGTCGTAAAACACGAAAGTAGGCGTCGCGCGGATCTTCGAGGCCTGCGCGAACGTTTTCTCCGTGACGTCCCGATCCGCGAAGTCGCGCAGCGGCACCGAGCCGTGGATGTCGATCACGAGACTCGCAAAATGCTTGGAGTAAAAGCTCTGAACGTCCTTGCGTGCAAACACGCTCTGCTTCATGTGCGCGCAGCCGGGACAGCCTTCCTGCTCGAAGAACAGCATCAGCGCGCGTCTGCCGTCCTTGCGGGCGTCAGCCAGCTCGGCCTTGAGATCGCCGGTGTTGAGCGAGAACAGCTCTGCCGCGCTGGCGCTCAGCGGCGCCAGCAGCAGAGCTGTCAACAAGAGGTGACGAAAAGAGGTGACGGAAAGGAGTGACGAAAAGAGGTGACGCACACCGATCAGGTATCCCGTCACCTCCTGTACGTCACCTCTTCGCGTCACCTCTTTCGCGTCGCTTCTCAAATGGCGAACAAATCGACGAACTCGTGCACCGGCGTCTGCTCCAGCAGCTCCGCGTGGCTGCACAGCGCCATGATCATCTGCTGCTGCTTCGGCGGGAACTTGCGCGCGAGGTTCGTGCGGAACTTGGCTTCGAGCAGCGGTATGCCGTCCTTGCGCCGGCGGCGATGACCGATCGGATACTCGACCGCGACTTTCGGGGTGCTGGTGCCGTTCTTGAAGAACACCTGCACCGCGTTGGCGATCGAGCGCTGCTCGGGATCTAGATAGTCACGCGTCCAGCTCTTGTCCTCGACGCATTCCATTTTCGCGCGCAATGCATCGATGCGCGGGTCGCACGCGACCTCGTCCTCGTAATCGGCAGCCGTCAGCGCGCCTTTCATCAGCCCGATCGCGGTCATGTACTGGATGCAATGGTCGCGGTCGGCCGGGTTGTACAGCGGCCCGCGCTTGTCGATGATGCGGATCGCCGATTCGTGCGTGGTGATCACGACCTTCTCGATCTCTTCGAGCCGGTCGCGCACCTGACTGTGCAACGCCACGGCGCATTCGACCGCGGTCTGCGCATGGAATTCCGCCGGGAACGAGATCTTGAACAGCACGTGCTCCATCACGTACGAGCCGTACGGGCGCGGGAACGTGAACGGCTTACCCTTGAACAGCACGTCGTAGAAGCCCCACGTCGGTGCGGTCAGCGCGGACGGGTAGCCCATCTCGCCCTTGAGCGCCATCAGCGCGAGCCGCACGCCCCGGCTCGTCGCATCGCCTGCGGCCCACGACTTGCGCGACCCTGCGTTCGGCGCGTGCCGGTACGTGCGCAGGGATTGCCCGTCGATCCACGCGTTCGACAACGCGTTCACGGTCTCGTCGAACGAGCAGCCGATCATGTTCGACACCACGGCGGTGGTCGCGACTTTCACCAGCACGACGTGATCGATGCCGACGCGGTTGAAGCTGTTCTCGAGCGCGATCACGCCCTGGATCTCGTGCGCCTTGATCATGCCGGTGAGCACATCGCGCATCACGAGCGGCGGCTTGCCGGCGGCAACGCGCGTGCGCGAAAGCCAGTCGGCGGTGGCGAGGATGCCGCCCAGGTTATCGGACGGATGCCCCCACTCGGCGGCGAGCCAGGTGTCGTTGAAGTCGAGCCAGCGGATGATCGTGCCGATATTGAACGCGGCGCTGACCGGATCGAGCTGGAAAGAGGTGCCCGGCACTTTCGCGCCGTTCGGCACGATGGTGCCCGGGACGATCGGGCCGAGCAGCTTGGTGCACGCGGGATACGTCAGCGCTTCCAGGCCGCAGCCGAGCGTGTCCATGAGGCACAGGCGCGCGGTGTCGTAGGCCTCAGTGCTGGTGATCTCGTAGTCCCGCGCGTACTTGGCGATATCGACCAGGACCTGATCCGGGTCGGGCCGGACGTTGGAAATTGCGGTGCTCATTTGATTCCTTCGGTCGGTGGGCCATTGGCCCACCCTACGAGCTGCGTCACTTCGTCAGCGTTTATCGATCGGCACGAACTTGCGCGCCTCGGGACCGGTGTAGACCGCGGTCGGCCGGATGATCTTGTTGTCTATGCGCTGTTCGATCACATGTGCGGCCCAGCCCGAAGTGCGCGAGATCACGAAGATCGGCGTGAACATCGGCGTCGGGATGCGCATCTTGCTGTACGACACCGCGGAGAACCAGTCCAGGTTCGCGAACATCTTCTTCTCGCGCATCATCACGGCTTCGATGCGCTCGGCGATGTCGAAGAGCTTCATGTCCTTCACGTCCTTCGAGAGCGTGCGCGCCACTTCCTTGATGATCTTGTTGCGCGGGTCGGCGATCGTATAGACCGGGTGGCCGAAGCCGATCACGGTCTCCTTGTTGCGAACGCGCGTGACGATGTCGTTTTCGGCTTCGTCGGGCGTTTCGTACCGGTTCATCACCTCGAAACCGACCTCGTTGGCGCCGCCGTGCTTCGGTCCGCGCAGCGCGCCGATCGCCCCGGTGATCGCCGAATGCATGTCGGCTCCGGTTCCGGCCACCACGCGTGCGGCGAAGGTCGAGGCGTTGAACTCGTGCTCGGCATAGAGGTTGAGCGAGGTGTGCATCGCGCGCACCCACAGCGCCGGCGGCGGCTTGCCGTGGAGGAGGTGGAGGAAATGGGCGCCGATATTGTCGTCCTCGGTCTCGACCTCGATGCGCCGGCCGTTCGTGCTGTAGTGATACCAGTAGAGCAGCATCGAGCCGAACGACGCCATCAGCCGGTCCGCGATATCGCGCGCGCCCGGCGGGTTGTGATCGTCTTTTTCCGGCAGCGCCGTGCCGAGCGCGGAGCACCCGGTGCGCATCACGTCCATCGGGTGCGCGCCCGCCGGGATCTGCTCCAGCACGTTCCTGACGACCGCCGGCAATCCGCGCAGCTGCACGAGCTTCGCCTTGTACCCGGCGAGCTCGGCGGCGTTCGGGAGCTTTCCGTGCACCAGCAGGTAGGCGATCTCCTCGAACTCGCAGTGATCGGCGATATCGAGGATGTCGTAGCCGCGGTAATTGAGGTCGTTACCCGAGCGGCCGACGGTACACAGCTCGGTGCTGCCGGCGGCGATGCCGGACAGCGCCACGGACTTCTTCGGTTTGAATGCGGGTGAGGCTTCGCTGGCGCTCATTATTTCTCCTGACGGCGGCCGCGCCCACCTACGAGCCGGCCACGATTGCGCGACGCCAGACCCGTAGGGTGGGCGCAGGCCCACGGGTAATCGCTACAGCAGCTGTTTGATCGAATCGCGCTCTTCTTCGAGCTCTTTGAGCGTCGCCTGCATGCGCGAGCGGCTGAAATCGCTGACTTCCAGTCCCTGCACGATCTGGTAGCGGCCGTTGCTGCAGGTCGCGGGGTAGCCGTAGATCACGCCTTCCGGAATGCCGTAGCTGCCGTCGGAGGGGACGCCCATGCTGACCCAGTCGCCCGGCGGCGTGCCGTACACCCAGCTCCGGATGTGATCCATGGCGGCGCTCGCCGCGCTCGCCGCGGACGAGAGTCCGCGCGCGTCGATGATCGCGGCGCCGCGCTTCTGGATCGTCGGAATGAAATCCTTCTCGAGCCAGCTCTGGTCATTGATCTGCGGCCAGACCTTCTTGCCGTTGACTTCCGCCTGGAAGATGTCCGGATATTGCGTGGCCGAGTGATTGCCCCAGATCGTCATCCTGCGCACCGAAGCCACGGGCTGGCCGACCTTCTGCGCGACCTGCGAGAGCGCGCGGTTGTGATCGAGGCGCATCATTGCCGTGAAATTGGAAGGCGTGAGATCGCGCGCGTTCTTCATCGCGATGAGACAGTTCGTGTTCGCCGGATTGCCGACGACGAGGACTTTGACGTCGCGGCTCGCGACTTCCGACAGCGCCTGACCCTGCGGGCCGAAGATCCTGCCGTTCGCTTCGAGCAGGTCCTTCCTCTCCATGCCGGGACCGCGCGGTCGCGCCCCGACGAGCAGTGCGACGTCCGCATCCTTGAATGCGACCTTGGGGTCCGCCGTCGGCACCATCCCATGGAGCAGCGGAAACGCGCAGTCGTCGAGCTCCATCATCACGCCCTTCAGGGCCTTCTGTGCTTTCTCGTCGGGAATCTCGAGCAGTTGCAGGATCACCGGTTGATCCTTGCCGAGCATTTCACCGCTGGCGATCCGGAAAAGAAGGCTGTAGCCGATCTGTCCAGCGGCTCCGGTCACCGCGACACGCATCGGTCGGTTCATGTGGAAACTCCTGAGGGCCTGAAGGGTTTGTAGCGCGGAAAGTGCAGCAGGACAGCGTGGCGAAAAGCTCGAAAAACGCGTGGCCGGTGCGGTCGCGATGATACTCGCACGCGCGGCGCAGGGTCAAAGCTTCAACGCGACCCGATGCGAGCACGCGAGTCCATGTGCGAACGTTTCGCGGCTGCGGCGAAGCTGGTAAAATTTCAACGTTTTGGAAGAACAAGATGCACCTCGCACGAGCGTCGGTTGCGTCGTGATTTCCGGCTGCGCTCCCGACGCGTAAGAAAGCCCGCTGATGTCCACAGCACGACCGAAATTCCTCAACCTGCTCCAGATTCGCCAGCCCGTTCCCGCGGTCGTTTCGATCCTTCACCGCATCAGCGGCGCCGTTCTGTTCCTGTTCCTGTGGCTCTTCCTCGCCGGATTGCAGAAGAGCCTTGTGTCACCCGAGTCGTATGCGGAACTGATCGCGTACATCGCGCACCCGCTCGCGAAGCTCCTGCTGCTCGCGCTGCTGTGGGCCTATCTGCATCACACGTTCGCCGGCGTACGGCATCTCGCGCTCGACCTGCGCTGGGGCATCGATCTTCCGAAGGCACGCGCGAGCGCGTGGGCCGTGCTGGTTCTCGGTTTCGCGATCACGGCGCTCGTCGGAGTCGTGCTGTGGTAGAGCGCGACGTGATCGAGGTCGCCCACTACGGCTGGCGCGACTGGCTCATCCAGCGCGTGACGGCCGTCGTCATGCTGGTGTACACGCTGTTTTTCCTGACGGTGCTGATCGCGATTCCGCAGATCGACTACGATCACTGGCGGGCGCTGTGGCGCGTTGCGATCATGCGTTACGCGACGATGCTGTTCGTGCTGAGCATGCTTCTGCATGCCTGGATCGGCGTGCGCAACATCTTCATGGATTACGTGAAGGACACGGGTGTACGCCTGGTCCTCTACGTGCTCTCGATCCTCGCGCTCGTCGCCTACGCGATCTGGGCGTGGCAGATCCTCTGGGGCATTTAGGTGCGGCGCTCGCCTTCGGCTCGGGCCGCCATTCGGCGGCCGCCTCGGCCGGTATACGATTCAGAGGAAAACCAAGCAAGGCGCGCACTTTCGGGCGCCGTGTTTCCTCCGAAACCTCCTTTCCTTGATGGCGCTCGGTGGCAATAGCTAAAAGACAATTCGACGCGGTGGTCGTGGGCGCAGGCGGTTCCGGCATGCGGGCGGCGCTCGAGCTCGCGCAGGCGAACCTCCGCGTGGCGGTGCTTTCGAAGGTGTTTCCGACGCGCTCGCATACGGTGGCGGCGCAGGGCGGCGTTTCAGCTTCGCTGGGCAACGACGAGCCGGACAACTGGCACTGGCACATGTACGACACGGTCAAGGGCTCCGACTATCTGGGGGACCAGGACGCGATCGAATTCATGTGCCGCAAGGCGAACGAGGTGGTGGTCGAGCTCGAGCATTTCGGGATGCCGTTCGACCGCCTCGACAACGGCAAGATCTATCAGCGGCCGTTCGGCGGACATACCAGTAATTACGGCGAGCGTCCGGTGAAACGCGCCTGTGCGGCGGCGGACCGCACCGGGCACGCGATGTTGCACACGCTGTATCAGCGCAACGTCGCTGCGCGTACGCAGTTTTTCGTCGAGTGGATGGCCCTCGATCTCATTCGCAATGCAGCCGGCGACGTGCTCGGCGTGATCGCGCTCGAGATGGAAACCGGCGAGGTGATGATCCTGCAGGCGAAGGCGACGCTGCTCGCCACCGGCGGCGCCGGGCGTATTTATGCGGCGAGCACTAACGCCTTCATCAACACCGGCGACGGCCTCGGCATGGCCGCGCGTGCCGGGCTGCCGCTCGAGGACATGGAGTTCTGGCAGTTCCATCCCACCGGCGTCGCGGGCGCCGGCGTGCTGATCACCGAGGGCGTGCGCGGCGAGGGCGGGTTTCTGCTCAACAAGAACGGCGAGCGCTTCATGGAGCGCTACGCGCCGACGGTGAAGGACCTCGCGAGCCGCGACGTCGTCTCGCGCGCTATGGCGACCGAGATCAAGGAAGGCCGCGGCGCCGGCAAGGACGCCGACTACATCCTGCTCAAGCTCGACCATCTCGGCGCGGAGGTGATCGACAAGCGCCTGCCGGGGATCCGCGAGATCGCGAAGAAGTTCGCGAACGTCGATCCGGTCACCGACCCGATTCCGGTCGTGCCGACCTGCCACTATCAGATGGGCGGCATACCGACGAACTACCATGGACAGGTCGTCGTGCCGGACGGCGCGGGCGGCGAAAAGCTCGTGCGCGGTCTCTATGCGGCGGGTGAGTGCGCGTGCGTTTCGGTGCACGGCGCGAACCGGCTCGGCACCAACTCGCTGCTCGACCTGCTCGTCTTCGGCAAGGCTTCGGGTGAGACCGTGATCCGCGACATCAAGGGCGAGCCCGCGTCGCTCCCGGAGCTGCCGAAGGATGCCGGCGACACGACGCTCGCGCGGCTCGCGCGTCTCGAGGCGGCCACCTCAGGCGAGACGGTCAAGGACGTTGCCGCCGCCATGCGGCGCACGATGCAATTGAATTGCGGCGTGTTCCGCTTCCCGGACGGCCTGCAGCAGGGTGTGCGCGACATGAGCGAGATCGCGGAGCGCGTGAAGCACACGTTCATCAAGGACAAGAGCCGCGTGTTCAACACCGCGCGCGTCGAAGCGCTCGAGCTCGAAAACCTCGTCGAGACGGCACTCTCGACGATCGTGTCAGCCGAAGCGCGCAAGGAAAGCCGCGGCGCGCACGACCGCAGCGACTATCCGGACCGCCCCGGATACGAGAACGGCCGCGACGACAAGGAGTGGCTCAAGCACACGCTCTGGCACAAGAACGGCAACCGCCTCGAATACAAGCCCGTTAAGTTGAAACCGCTCACCGTCGAGCCCTTCGAGCCCAAGGCACGCGTTTACTGATGAGATTCTCGATTTACAGGTTCGATCCCGACGCGGACAAGAAGCCGCGCATGCAGGACTACGACATCCCGCTCGAGCCGACCGATCGCATGCTGCTCGACGCGCTGGTGCGCGTGAAGGAGCACGACGACACGTTCGCATTTCGGCGCTCGTGCCGCGAGGGTGTCTGCGGCTCCGACGCCATGAACGTAAACGGCAAGAACCGGCTTGCGTGCATCACCAAGTTGACCGAAGTGAAGGAGCCGGTGGTGATCCGGCCGCTGCCGGGGCTCCCCGTGATCCGCGACCTGATCGTGGACATGTCGCAGTTCTTTAAGCAGTACCACTCGATCAAGCCCTACGTGCAGAACGAGACGCAGCCGCCGGAGCGCGAGCGACTGCAGTCGCCGGAGGAACGCGACGAGCTGAACGGGCTCTACGAGTGCATCCTGTGCGCATGCTGCTCGACGTCGTGCCCGTCGTTCTGGTGGAACCCCGACAAGTTCGTCGGACCCGCGGGTCTGCTGTGGGCCTATCGGTTCATCGCCGACACGCGCGACGAGGCGACCAACGATCGTCTCGACAATCTCGAGGACCCGTATCGTCTCTTCCGCTGCTACTCGATCATGAACTGCGCGGACGTGTGCCCGAAGGGGTTGAACCCGACGGCGGCCATCAACAAGATCAAAGATCTCATGGTGAAGCGCGCGTTATGACGGTTTCAGCCCGCGAGCGCGATCGGATACGCTGGCGCTGCCGTCGCGGCATGCTGGAGCTCGATCTCGTGCTCGCCGGGTTTGTCGAGCGGCATCTCGACAGCCTCGACGACACGCAAATCGACGCCTTTATTTCGCTGCTGATGCGCCCCGATCCCGAGCTCCTCGATCTGGTGATGGGCCGTAGCGACGGACGCAACGTGCGCGAGCGCGAGCTGCTCGCGCTCATGGCAGCGCAATCGCACAACGAACGTGAGCCTGCGCGAGCGGGCGATTAACCCCGGAGAACCTTATGGCCGAGAAACTCGCAACCCTCTCCTTCAGCGACGGTTCCCCGTCGATCGACTTCCCCGTGCTCGGCGGCTCGATGGGTCCGGAGGTGATCGACGTGCGCACCCTTTACGGCAAGACCGGCAAGTTCACCTACGATCCCGGGTTCCTCTCGACCGCGAGCTGCCGTTCGGCCATCACGTTCATCGACGGCGACGAGGGAATTCTGATGTACCGGGGATACCCGATCGAGCAGCTTGCCGAGACGTGCGGCTTTCTCGAAGTCGCGTACCTGATATTGAACGGCGAGCTTCCGAACCAGCAGCAGCTCGGCGAGTTCACCGACATCGTCACGCGCCACACCATGGTGCACGAGCAGCTCGCGCGCTTCTACAGCGGGTTCCGCCGCGACGCGCACCCCATGGCGGTGCTGTGCGGCGTGATCGGTGCGCTGTCGGCGTTCTACCACGACTCCATCGACATCTACGATCCGCGCAGCCGCGAAATCTCCGCGTTCCGGCTGATCGCGAAGCTGCCGACGATCACGGCGATGACCTACAAATACAACATGGGTCAGCCGTTCATGTACCCGCGGAACAATCTGTCCTACGTCGAGAACTTCCTGTACATGACGTTCGGCACGCCGTGCGAGGAGTGGAAGCCGAACCCGGTGCTCACGCGCGCGATGGAGCGCATCCTCATCCTGCACGCCGACCACGAGCAGAACGCCTCGACCTCCACCGTTCGGCTCGCGGGCTCGACCGGCGCCAATCCCTTCGCGTGCATCGCGGCGGGTGTCGCGAGCCTGTGGGGACCCGCCCACGGCGGCGCGAACGAGGCCGTGCTCAAGATGCTCGACCAGATCGGCGATGCGAAGAACATCCCGAGCTACATCAAGCGCGTGAAGGACAGGGAAGACCACTCGATGCTCTTCGGCTTCGGCCACCGCGTGTACAAGAACTACGACCCCCGCGCGAAGCTGATCCAGCGCACCTGCCACGAGGTGCTCGAAGAGCTCGATCTGAAGGACGACAAGCTCTTCAAGCTCGCGCTCGCGCTCGAGAAGGTCGCGCTCGAAGACGAGTACTTCATCAAGCGCAAGCTCTACCCGAACGTCGATTTCTACTCGGGCATCGTCTACAAGGCGCTCGGGATTCCGGTGTCGATGTTCACGGCGATCTTCGCGCTCGCGCGCACCGTCGGCTGGATCGCGCAGTGGAACGAGCTGATCGGCGATCCCGATCAGAAGATCGGCCGTCCGCGGCAGCTTTTCACCGGCCCCACGACGCGCGCGTTCGTGCCGCTTGAAAAACGCAAGTAGGTCGAGGTAACCGCGCCGGAGGTTTCCCGCGATGATGAAGGAATTCCTCGGTAACTCGTACCTGTTCGGCTCGAATGCACCGTTCATCGAGGCGCTGTACGAGACGTATCTGAAGGACCCGCAAGCGGTCGAGCCGCGCTGGCGCAGCTACTTCGACGAGCTGCAGCGGCTCGACGACGGTGCGCCGGATGTCTCCCACGAAGAGGTGCGGCAGCGGTTCGTCGAGCTCGGCAGGACGCGGCGTGCGGCCCGCGCGCCCGCGGCAGCCGCGGCCGTCGAGCCGCAGAAGCAGTTCGCCGTCTTCCAGTTGATCACTGCCTACCGCACGCTCGGTACGCGCCACGCCAACGTGGATCCGCTCGCCCGTTACGGGAAGCCCCACACCCCCGAGCTCGATCCCGCGTTCTACGGGCTCACCGACGCCGACATGAGCACGGTGTTCAGCGCCGGCACGCTCTTCTGGAAGCGCGAAGCGCCGCTCGCCGAGATCCTCGCGTTCCTCAACGACACGTACTGCGGGACGATCGGCGTCGAGTACATGTACATGTCGGACATGGCTCAGAAGCGCTGGCTGCAGGAGCGTCTGGAATCGGTGCGCGCGACGCCGTCGTACGAGCCGGAGTACCGCAAGCACATCCTCGAGCGGCTGACCGCGGCCGAGACGCTCGAGAAGTACATGCACACGCGCTACGTGGGACAGAAGCGTTTCTCCGGCGAAGGCGGCGAGACGCTGATCCCGCAGCTCGACCTTCTGCTCCAGCGTGCAGGCAAGGCCGGCGTGCAGGAGCTCGTGATCGGCATGGCGCACCGCGGGCGCCTCAACGTGCTCGTGAACACCATGGGCAAGATGCCCAAGGACCTCTTCGCGGAGTTCGAAGGCAAGCACGACGATCACGATCTGCTGGCGGGCGACGTGAAGTACCACATGGGTTTCTCATCCAACGTGATGACGCCCGGCGGCCCGATGCACGTGACGCTCGCGTTCAATCCGTCGCATCTGGAGATCGTGAACCCGGTGGTGGAAGGCTCGGTGCGCGCGCGCCAGCATCGCCGCCGCGATTTCACCGGCGACCAGGTCCTGCCGGTCCTCATCCACGGCGACGCCTCGTTCTCCGGGCAGGGCGTGATTCAGGAAACGCTCAACCTCGCGCAGACACGCGGCTACGGCACCGGGGGCACGGTGCACATCGTCGTCAACAACCAGATCGGCTTCACGACCTCCGACCTGCGCGATGCGCGCTCGACGCTCTACTGCACCGACGTCGCGAAGATGCTGGAAGTGCCGATCTTCCACGTGAACGGCGATGATCCGGACGCGGTGTGCTTCGTCACGGAGATCGCGCTCGATTACCGTATGAAGTTCCACCGCGACGTGGTGGTGGACATGGTGTGCTACCGCAGGCTCGGCCACAACGAGCAGGACGAGCCGATGGTGACGCAGCCGCTCATGTACAAGCGCATCGCCAAGCTGCCGACGACGCGCAGGCTCTATGCCGAGCGGCTCCAGCGCGAAGGCGTGATCGGCGAGCACGAATCCGAGGAAATGATCGCGACCTTTCGCAAGGCGCTCGACGGCGGCTATCACACGAACAAGACGATCCTGCAGAACTTCAAGCCGCCGTTCGAGATCGACTGGAGCAAGTACAAAGGCTCGAAGTGGAACGAGCAGGACGACACGCGGCTTCCGCTCGAAACGATCAAGATGCTCGGCGAACGCATCACGCGCGTGCCGGACAACTTCAAGCTTCACCCCCGCGTGCAGAAGATCATGGACGACCGGCGCGCGATGGCGCGCGGCGAGATGCCGCTCGACTGGGGCATGGCGGAGCACCTCGCGTACGCGTCGCTCCTGAACGAGGGCTACTCCATACGGCTCTCGGGGCAGGACAGCGGCCGCGGCACGTTCTTTCATCGCCACGCCGTGCTGCACGACCAGAACCGTGAGCGCTGGGACCAGGGCGCCTACATTCCGCTGCAGCACGTCTCCGACAAGCAGGGCGATTTCGTCGTCATCGATTCGCTCCTCTCCGAGGAGGCCGTGGTGGGGTTCGAATACGGTTACGCGACGTCCAGCCCCAACGAGCTCGTGATCTGGGAAGCGCAGTTCGGCGACTTCGCGAACGGGGCGCAGGTCGTGATCGACCAGTTCATCGCCTCCGGCGAAGTGAAATGGGGCCGCATGTGCGGTCTCGTGATGATGCTGCCGCACGGCTACGAAGGGCAGGGGCCCGAGCATTCTTCCGCGCGCATCGAGCGCTACCTCCAGCTCTGCGCGGACTACAACATGCAGGTGTGCGTACCCGCGACACCGGT
>Ga0196978_1000264_pt1 | contig 27746 bp, 25 predicted proteins | sample S3v_2013CmetaG_FD_155491 | JGI IMG/M metagenome (GOLD analysis project Ga0196978, IMG submission 155491) | Soil microbial communities from Anza Borrego desert, Southern California, United States - S3+v_20-13C | ecosystem: Environmental > Terrestrial > Soil > Desert | place: USA: California... | reverse complement strand
ACTTTGCCTTCCTCCACGAAGATGTGCAGCTCGTTCGCGCACATGGCCAGCCCGTTTTCACCGAACGGCGCGACACGGATGCCCCACTGGCTGATCACCCCGATGTCGAACACGCACGGAGCAGACGACAGCGGGGTAAAATGCACCGTGAAATCCCCTCCATTCGGGCCGGTCATAAAATAACGCCCGCGCTCCATCTCCGTAATGAACATGTCGGAGGTAGAAGGATACACCTTCAAATCATTCTTGCCGTAGCCCGGCGCGATCTTCAGGGAATAATCTTTCCCGCGCAGTCCGTACCAGATGGTATCCTTTTTATCGACGTAAAGCGAGTACAGCAGCTGCGAGCTGTTCAGGTGCTTCTTCAGCGCCGCATTCGCTTCCGGCGTGACGATGCGCTCGTCCTCATAATAGCTGAGCAGGCCCGAATACGAAATGAACCAGATGCGCCCGCGATGATCCTCGAACAATTCGAAGATCGTATTGTCGGGCAGGCCGTCCTCGGCCGAGTACGTTTGAAAATTGTACCCGTCGTACCGCGACACGCCCGCATCCGTCGCGAACCACATGAAACCTTTCGCATCCTGCAGCACGTCGTACACTTCCGCGCTGGCCAGCCCTTCGTTCACCGCGTAGTTAAGCAGGCGCGGCTGCTGCGCGGGAAGCGCGGAAGCGAGCAGGAAAAAAAACGAAAGCAGCAGGGTCGCCCGGAACATGATGCGAAATGTAGGTGGAAATTCGGAATTGAGCTTCTTACCTTCGCAGCATGAAAATCACCATCGTCGGCTGCGGCAACATGGGCCTCGTGTATGCCCGCGCTTTCCTGCGCTACAACATCCTCACGAAAAAAGAATTGCTGCTCGTCGAGAAAAACGAAGCGCGCAAAGAAGAGCTCCGCCGCCTCGATATCGGTGAAGTAGTAGTGCCCGACGACCCGCTGGTTTCCGAAAGCGAATTGATGATCCTCGCCGTGAAGCCGCAGGATTTTCCCGCGCTCACGCCCCTGCTGCGGCCCCTGCTGCGCCCGCACACCACGCTGCTCTCGATCATGGCCGGCATCCGCATCGCGAAATTGGAAACGCTGCTCGGGCATTCGAACATCGTGCGCGCCATGCCCAACTCGCCCGTGGAAGTAGGCATGGGCATGACGGGCTTCAGCGCCCATCCCCGCGTAACGCCCGAAGGCATCCGCAAAGTGGAGAACCTGCTGGCGACGACCGGGCGCACCGTTTTTTTCGAGAACGAAGAAATGCTCGACGCCGTCACCGCGCTCAGCGGAAGCGGGCCCGCGTATTTCTTCTACGTGGTGAAAGCCATGGTGGACGCGGGCAAGCGCATGGGCATGGAAGAAGCGGTCGCCTCCACGCTGGTGAAGCAGACGATGCTCGGCGCGTTCCAGCTGGTGAACAACGGCGGGAAATCGCTGGACGAGCTGATCAAAACCGTCGCGTCCAAAGGCGGCACGACGGAAGCGGCGTTCACGGTGTTCAACGAGCGCGGCGTAGCGGAAGCGCTGTGCGACGGGATCTTGCGGGCGGAAGCGAGAGCGAAGGAATTGTCGAATTAAATTATCGAACAGATGAACACGGAACATCGAATAATGAAGTTTTTCGTTCGCTTCAACGCTGGATGTTCTCTGTTCGTCTGTTCGATATTCGCCAACAGAAACTTTTAACATTCTCTCCTCCTTCGCAAACCCGCTGATACCAAGCCTTTCCGTACCTTTAGCGCCTTGGAAAAACATCTTCTCAGCAAGACCAGCTACATCCGCGGACTGCAGTGCAGGAAGGCTTTGTTCCTCTACCGGCATTACCCGCAGCTGCGCGATCCCATCTCGCCCGAACGCCAGGCGCAGTTCTCCCGCGGCATCGACGTGGGCCTCCTCGCGCGCGAGCTTTTCCCCGGCGGCATCGACGCAACGGCCGGGCTCGTGCGCAAGTATGACGAAGCGGTGGAGCGCACGCGCGCGCTGATGGAAGAAGGCACCGACGTGATCTATGAAGCCGCGTTTCGCCACGAAGGCGTATTGGTGTTCGCCGATATCCTCGTGCGCAACGGGCAAAGCTGGCGCGCCTACGAAGTGAAAAGCTCGCTGCGCGTTTCCAACGTGCACGTGAACGACGCGGCCCTGCAATACTACGTGATCAACGGCTCCGGCCTGGCGCTGGATGATTTTTCGCTGGTGCACGTGAATCCTTCCTACGTGCGCAGCGGCCCGCTGGATCTGAAAAATTTGTTCCGCACCGTTTCCTTGCGGGATGATGTGCTGGCGCAGCAGGAATTGATCGCGCAGCGCGTGCAGGAAATGAAAGCGGTGCTCGGCGGACAGCAGATTCCCGAGCAGGCCATCGGCGATCATTGCTTCAGCCCCTACCCTTGCGATTTCATGGGCCAGTGCTGGAAGCCGCTGCCGACCGACAGCATCTTCGGGCTCACGGGGCTTTCCCGCTCCGAAGCTTTCCGCCTTTACAGCAGCGGCGTGCAGCTGATCACCGACGTGCAGGAGATGGCGGAGCTCAACGACATGGCCCGCGCGCAGGTGCACAGCATGAAAACGCAGTCGCCGCTCATCAACGCGGAAAAACTGCAGGCCTTTTTTTCCAGCCTGCACTATCCCCTGCTCTTTCTCGACGTGGAAACGTTCATGCCCGCCGTCCCGCGCTACGAAGGCACGAAACCGTTCCAGCACCTGCCGTTTCAATATTCCATCCACCGCATCGAAACGCCCGGCGCGGAGCCGCAGCACTTCAGCTTCATCGCCGAGCCCGGCGCCGATCCGCGCAAGGAATTCGTGGAGCAATTGCTGAACGATACGCAAGGCGAAGGCAGCATCATCGCATACGACGCCACGATGGAACGCAGCACTTTCGCTTCCCTCAAATCGCTTTTTCCCGCGCACGCCCCCGCGCTTGCCGGGCGCATCTCCCGCCTCCGCGATCTCATGCAGCCCTTCATGGAGCAAGCGTATCACCACGCGTCAATGAAAGGATCCGTCTCGCTGAAGAATGTTTTGCCCGCCCTCGTCCCCGGCATGAGCTACGACACGCTGAAGATCACCAACGGCAGCCAGGCCATGAGCGTGTACGAGCGCCTGCACGAAGAGCAGGACCTGTTCACCATGGCCGAGATGAAAGAAGCCCTCCACGAATACGGCCGCCTGGATACGCTGGCGATGGTGGAGATTTTGAAAGTGCTGGAGAATGCGATCCGGGGAGAAGGTAGCGTTGGATAGATGCTACTTGTCACTCTGAGCGCAGTCGAAGCGTGACCTGCCTGCTTCAACTGCTCGCTTTAGTACTTGCTCGTCCCTCTTCGACTGCGCTCAGAGTGACAAGGACCTACTCCGAATCCCTCCTGTCGATGCAGTACGAATAAGTCGTCAGCGCGAAAATTTTCGAGCCGGTCGCTTCTTCGAAGATCTTTACGTATTTCTTGAAAACTTCTTCAGGCTGTTTTTTCCCGTTCACGGTAAAATGCCTGCGCGTAAGGCTGAAGCAATACTCGACCGTGTCTTTGATCAGTCCGTCCTTCAGCATTTCTTTTTCGAAGGCGCCGGGCATGGTGCAGGCAGTGCGGCTTTCGCAGCTCGCTTCGGCATAATCGTTCTCATCTTCTTCCGCGTCCACTTCGATGGTCACGTTCTCGTGGTGCGATTCGTCCTCGCCGTCATCCTCTTCTTCGTTTGTCGTGTAGACGTACGTCCTGTGCCTTTTTTCAGAGCTGCCAACGCCGTAGCTGCGGCCGCGGGAATAGGTGTGCGTGTAATTGTTCGTATTGGCGTTGTCGTTCGTGTTCGTGTGGACGGTATAATTCAAGTGGTCGCCCGTTTCAACTTCTTCGGTGCTGTCGCTGCTGGTGACCGAGACCGTGGTGCTGGTGCCGTCGCTGTTGCGCGTGGTCGTGGTTGTCGTCGTGGTGCTTTTGCGGGTTCGGGTGATGCTCGGCGGTGCGGGAGCCGTTTTCCTTTTTTTCGCGGTGTCGGCGGGAATGATCGTATCGGGCGCGGCGGCTTCGGCTGCGTCAACTGCAGCGGCGGCTTTTTGCGCGGGCTCATCGTTGCCGGTGATGAAGAAAAGGCTGAAGGCTAAGGCGAGGAATCCGGTCATGGCGGAAAGGAATTTGATGTTCAACAAATTTTTGGCGGCGACTTTGCTGCCTGCGGCTTTGGCCGTGAGGGCGCCGGCGGCGGCCTGCTCCACGACGGAGGTGACCTGCTCGAAGGAAACTTCGGGCGGCAGCTCGCGCGTGAGCGTAAATGCGTTATGGATCTCTTCTTCTTTCATGGGTCTACAGCAGGGTTAGCAGTGCGGGGAGCCTGACGGCCAGGCGGCGGGTGCGTTCTTTCTCGCCGAGCAGCTCGCGTAATTTCTGGCGGGCCCGGCTGATGCGCGTCTTCGTCGCCGAAAGTCCCGCCTGCTGGATGTCCGCTATTTCTTGCATGCTCATGCCCGTGATCTCGAACAGGATGAGCGCTTCTTTGTCCTTCAGCGGCAATTTGTTCATCGCCTGGTGCAGCAGGTGCACGTCAATCGCCGCCTCCGGGTCGCTCAGGCGCCCTTCCAGCTTCCGCAGCGCACGCTCGTCGTATTTCCCCTGGAACTTGCGCCGCCGCAAATGATTCTTCACGATGTTCGAAGCCGCCGCGATCATGTAGCCGAGCAATTTCTGCTTGTCGCGCACCCCCTCGAAACGCTGCAGCACGCACAGGATCGTCTCCTGCACCAGGTCTTCCGTCTCCATCACGCCGTAGGCATGGCTGCTGCAGAACCGCACAAAAGCGTCGTGCAGCGGACGGTAGAGCTCGAGAAATTCGCGGTGCTGTTGCTCGTTCATGAAGTAGCGTTCCCCTCTAAAGTAACGTGAAAAAGAAAAAGGTTACAGGGGAATTTCGGATTCGGATGTACGATTTCGGATCTCGGATTTGGCGCACAGCCCCACTCACTTGATTGAGCGTAGGTTGTGCGATAAACCCGAAATCGTATATCCGGAACCCGAAAATATCGCGCGCCGCTCGTGCGTCAAATCCGAAATCCGAAATCGTACATCCGAAATTTTATTGGAAGGGATTCCGCGCCTGCCCTTGCTGGTCTTTCTTCTTCAGGCGCTCGAACACGCCGTTCACCACCGCCAGGATAATGCCGAACAGCAGCGCCGACCAGAAGCCGTGCACCTGGAAGCCGTCGATGAAATGATCCGCGATCATCACCACCAGCGCGTTGATCACGAGCAGGAAAAGTCCCAGGGTGAAAATGGTCGCAGGGATCGTCAGGATGATCATGACCGGCTTCACCACCGCATTTAAAAACGCCATCGCCAAAGCCACCAGCAGCGCCGTCTTGAACCCGTCCACCTCCACCATGCTCGAAGGCAGCAGGTAAGCCGTGAGCAGCACGGCGCCGGTGGAAATAAGAATGCGGATGATGAACTCCATGTGTGCAAAGGTACATGTTCGAAAAAATTGTTGCTATTGCAGGTATGAGAATTGAGACACCGCGACGCTTCGGGTCATGCTTTATATTTTCCGAACCAGCCACCGCGAGCTGCGACGCGATCTCTCGCAACGTTCGGGCGCAAAACAACTCAAAGCGGTTTCACAATATTCAATTCTCAGATACCCCCGAATCCCAACAACCACAAGCCTTCCGGCTTCGCAGCGATCGCCCGGAAAACCGCGCGCACAAACTTTGGCACGGGACTTGAATAAACCCCTGCAAGCTCATCAACAGAAAGGAAAAGAAAGCATGAAACGTTTACTCATTCTCCTGGCCGGTATATTCGGAGCTCACCTTGCCCAGGCGAATCACGGGGCTTCGCAGCTCAACCTTCGCCTGCACGACAACGCTCCTTTTTCCGTCGCATTCGACAATCAATCCTATAACAATGTCTCGAACAATTACCAGCTGACGAACGTCACGCCCGGCAACCACTTCCTGCGCGTGTCGCGGCTGGTGCGGCAGGGACACGGCTGGATGACCTACACGGCGCCCGTCACGATCTACGAAGGCTGGGTGAACGTGCCCGCCGCCTCGAACATGAACGCGCTCGTGAACAATTTCAACCAGCTCGTCGTGCTCAGCGTGCAGCCCCTGTACACCGGCCCCACCTACGGTCATCCGTATGATCCGTACTACCCGCCCGCCGGCGGAAGCTGCGGCAACGCTTGCAGCTGCGGATGCGGACACAGCAGCGGAAGCTGCGGCAACGGCTGCGGATGCGGTCACGGCAACAACGGCTACGGTTATGGAAATGGATACGGAAACGGTTACGGCTACAGCTACGGCATGCCCGCCGCCGACTTCGAAGCCCTGAAGAACAGCATCCGTTTGAAGTCGTTCGACAGCACGAAGCTCACCGTAGCCAAGCAAGGCGTACGCGGCGGCATCAGCGCAGCGCAGGTGTCGGAGCTCATCGGCCTGATGACTTTCGAATCGTCAAAACTGGACCTGGCCAAGTTTGCGTATGTATACACGGTGGACAAGCAGAACTACCACGTCGTGAACAATACGTTCACCTTCGACAGCAGCACGACAGAACTGGCGCAGTACATCAATACTGTTCATTAAAAAGAAAATGGGTTAGACCATACGCGTGCATCTACCGCTCAGCACGCGCTCCAGCTCACGGGTTTGTAGCGTTTCCCGGACAGGAGAACAGGGTCCGCCGAAAGGCGGGCCTTTTGTTTTTACTTAAAAAAGAAGCAATGCCTCAGTGAAAGCCAACAATTAAAAACGTTAAAGCGTCGCGTAAAAAAATAAGGGAATATCCAAAACGAAAAAACGTTTTAACGCTTTAACGTTTTTAGCGCTTTCACTTTTTCAGTACGTAGCTGGCAATCGCCTCCGCGCAGCGTTCCCCGTCGATCGCCGCCGAAACAATTCCGCCCGCGTAGCCCGCGCCCTCCCCGCAGGGAAAAAGATTTTCTACCTGCACATGATGCATTTTTTCCGGGTCGCGCGGGATGCGGACCGGTGAGGAGGTGCGCGATTCCACCGCCACGATCAGCGCTTCGTTCGTGAGATAGCCGCGCATCTTTTTTCCGAAGGCGGCGAAGCCTTCGCGCAGGCGGGTGGAAATGAATGAGGGCAGCAATTCGTGCAGCGGTGCGGAAAGCGTGCCGGGCTGGTAGGAGCATTCCGGCAGCGCAGCGGATAATTTTCCTTTCACGAAATCTTCCAGCGCCTGCGCCGGCGCGGTTTGCGTCTGGCCTCCCCCGCTCCAGGCCTTGCGCTCCAGCTCCTGCTGCAAACGCAGCCCGCTGAAATGCGCGAACGGCTGATACTGCCGCAGCTTCGCCGGATCGATCGCGACCACGATGCCGGAATTCGCGAAAGGATTGTTGCGCTTCGAAGGCGACCAGCCGTTCGTGACCACCTGCTCCGGGCCGGTGGCGCAGGGCGCGATGATGCCGCCGGGACACATGCAGAACGAGTACACGCCCGTGCCCTGCGCCTGGTGCACGAGATTGTAAGACGCTGCCGGCAGGTAGTCGCGCTGTGCGCGGGCTTCGCTGCGTGAGCAATGGTATTGCAGGCTGTCGATCAGCTCCTGCGGATGCTCCACGCGCACGCCCATCGCGAAAGGCTTGGCTTCGAGCAGCAGTTTTTTCCGGTCGAGCAATTCGAAAATGTCGCGCGCGGAATGGCCCGTGGCGAGCAGAACGCTTTTCGCTTCGAAGGAAATTTCTTTTTCTTCCTTCAGCGCCTGCACGCTGCGCACGCGGCCCTCGCGCAGATCGAGATCGGTGACACGCGTGTTGAAATGGATTTCGCCGCCCGCCTTCCGGATGCTCTCGCGCATGGCCACGATGATCTTCGGCAGTTTGTTCGTGCCGATGTGCGGATGCGCTTCGATAAGAATGGTGTCACTGGCGCCGTGCGCGACGAAAATTTCCAGCACACGCCGCACGTCCCCGCGCTTGGTGGAGCGCGTGTACAGCTTGCCGTCGGAATAGGTTCCCGCGCCGCCTTCGCCGAAGCAGTAATTCGATTCGGGATTGACGACATGCTCCTTGTTGAGCGCGGCCAGGTCGCGGCGGCGGCTTTGCACGTCTTTCCCGCGCTCGAGCACGATGGGCTTTACGCCGAGCTCGATCAGCCGCAGCGCAGCGAACAATCCCGCCGGCCCCGCGCCGATCACGATCGCCGAAGGCGCGTGGTGCACTTCGGGATACCCGGGAAAATAGTGCTGCGCGGGAACAGGCTCGTCCACGTACACTTCCAGCTGCACCGGGATCCTGATCGGCCGCTTGCGCGCGTCGATGGAACGTTTCAGCAGGCGAATGCCGCCGATGCGCGAAGCCTCGATGTCCAAAGCCTGCGCGACGAATTCCTGCAAAGCGGATTCATCGAAGGCCTGCTGCGGCGTCAGCGTGAAGCTCAGGTGGTGAACCATATCAATTTAAAAAATTCAAAATCCGGGATTCAAAATTCCTGCAATGCCCAGGCTGGAATTTTGAATGCTGAATGTTGAATTCGTTAGCCCTCGAACGTTAGTGAGATCAGGAAGACTTTCGAGCGCAGGTTATCCAGCGCGCGGGAGTATTGCGTTTCGTCGCGGATGAGCAGGTTGCGCGTGCCGAGATGCGCGCGGAACTCGATGCCGAATTTGAAATACGGAAGGAAAAAATCAACGCCCGCGCCGGCATGCACGCCGAAATCATGCTTGCGGATCTTCACCACTTCCTGCCCGGGAATGTTGTTCTGCACGTCCTTCTGCGAGGCCAGGTCGAGCGTATACTGGCCGCCGCCCATCATGTACGCCGCGAAATTCCCGAGGCGCTTCGAGCGCAGCTTCAGGCTCAGCGGGAAATCGAGAAAAGTGGATTCGACCTTTTTCTGGATGGTGAACGTATCCACCGAGCCCTCGAAGCGGTATTCCAGCACACGCTGTCCGAAAGCGAGATCGGGAACAAAACGCAGCGTGAGATATTCCACCAGCCGCAGTTCCGAAACGATGCCCAGGTTGAAGCCCGTTTCCGGTCCCGAAAGAATCGTCTTCAGGCTGTCCGAAACCTGCCGCAGCGTATCCACCGGCGTGACGATGAAATTCGTTTTGTTCACCCCGAGAAAGAAGCCGAAATGCAGATGCTCGCTGTAATAATCCGGCCGGTTCTCCGGCATCTTCATGCGCTGCGCCTGTGCGGCGAAAACCGTTCCGAGCAGGAAAAGAGAAAGAAAAAAACGCTTCAGCGGCATGTTATAAAGGTAACGCGAGCAAAGATACTTTATTGCCGGAAAACAGTGACCGCTGAGGATCCTGCAGGGCGCTGCATTTTTCACTCGTCATCCTTCAAGGAACAAACAAAAATACATCGACTGCGAGCGCAGGCTTTTCAGCGCGCGGGAATAGATCGTTCCGTCGGGCGCAAGCAAATTGGGCAGCCCGAAGCTCATGCGCAGGCCCAGGCTCATCTTGACGTACGGAAAGAAAAAATCAACGCCGCCCTCGCTCAGCGCGCCGTAATCCCAGCGCTGCAGCCGCACGATCTGCTGGCCGGCAAGGCTCGTATTCACGTCGCGCTGCGAAGCCACGTCGTACGCGTAAAATCCGCCCGCGCCCATGTATGCCGCAAAATTCACCAGGCGCTTCGAGCGCAGGCGCAGCAGCACCGGGAAATTGACCAGGTTCGACTCGATCTTTTGCGTGACCGTATAATTTTTCGAAGGCGTGGCGAAATGATAGTCGAGCTCGCGCTGCCCCAATTGAAAGCCCGGCTCGAAGCGCAGCGTGAGGTACGCGTGCAGCCGCCGCTCCGCCAGCATGTGCAGCTGCAGGCCCGTCTCCGGCTGCGACAGCACGCTCTTCAGGCTGTCCAGCCGCACGAACCGATCCGCAAACTTCAGGACAAAATTCATCCGGTTCGCCCCCGGCGAAAAACCGAACTGCCAGCGCTCGCGGTAATGATTCTGCCGGTTCTCCGGCGCGCGAAAGCGCTGCGCATTTCCGTCGGGACAAAAGAACAGCAGGATGCACGCCGCGCCGAGGCATCGTTTCATTCGTGAAGAAAGAATGGTGGCGTAGAGGTGATCCGGAAAGCAGACGCGGAAAAAACAAAAGGTTGCTTACTTCTTCCCCGTGTAGATCGAAGCGATGCCGAAAGTCAGCGGCTTCCACGTGAGCTCGCGGTAGCCGTTGCGACGCATGATCTCGAGAAAACGTTCTCCGTCGGGGAACGCGTTCACCGATTCGTTGAGGTAGCTGTAAGCGCGCGCGTCCTTGGAAAAAAGGCGGCCGACGAAAGGACAAACTTTATTGAAATAAAAACTGTACAGCTGCCGGATCGGGAATTTGCGCGGCCTGGAAAATTCCAGCACCACCAGCATCCCTCCCGGGCGCAGCACGCGGTGCATGTTCTGCAAGCCTTTTTCAAGATTCTCAAAATTGCGCACCCCGAAGCCCACCGTGATCGCGTCGAACGAATTTTCTTCGAAGGGAAGATTTTCCGAATCGCCGTGCTGCAGCGTGATCTTCTCCGACAAGCCTTTCTGCCGCATCTTCTCGCGCCCGATGTTCAGCATGCCTTCGGAAATGTCCACACCCGTCACTTTTTCCGGACCCAGCTTCAGCGCCTCGATGGCGAAATCGCCCGTGCCTGTGGCGACATCGAGCAGATGCTTAGGCCGGAGAGCTTGCAAAAGCCGGATCGCTTTCTTGCGCCAGCCTTTGTGAATGCCCAATGAAAGCAGCTGGTTGAGGAAATCATAGCGCCCCGCGATGTTGTCGAACATCTCGGCCACCTGCGCTTTTTTCGACGTGTCGGAATTGTACGGGGTAACTTCAGCGGGCATCAGGGCAAAGGTACGCATGATTTAGGCGGGATGTTCGGGAAGAGAACACGGGAGGAAGAAAAAGGTTCACTTGCCACCCTGAGCGCAGTCGCTACTTGGTCACTCTGAACTTAGTCGCTACTTGTCACCCTGAGCGCAGTCGCTACTGGTTACTCTGAACTTAGTCGCTGCTTGTCACCCTGAGCGCAGTCGCTACTTGGTCACTCTGAACTTAGTCGCTACTTGTCACCCTGAGCGCAGTCGAAGGGTGACAAGCTTCTACGCCATCGAATGCAGCGCCATCCTGTTCCCCTCGCTGTCGATGAACAAAGCCATGTAGCCGTGCGCCGGGGAAATTTGCTTTTTCGCCTGCACGATCTTTCCGCCTGCGCCTTCCACGCGATCCAGCACTTCCTGCAGGTCGGGACCCGCATCGAGATAAACCGTCGGGCCGCCCGGGCCGGGCGTGTACCAGTCGGGGCTCCAGCAGATCGCGGCGCCGCCTTCCTCGTGCGGGAAAACGGCCATCTTGAAATTGCCGAAATCGCTCACCTCCAGCTGCAGGCTGAAAAGCGTCTCGTAAAATTTTTTCGCGCGATCGAAATCCGCTGCGGGAATTTCGAACCAGTGTGTCCAGCTTTTTTTCATCGTGGTGTTTGTATCTGCCGAAATTAGCAAATAAGTGTTTTTCATTTTTTTATAAATTGCCTCCATCATTTCAGCACACCTTTCATTTTTATCGCCGGATCTTTCTTCAACCCTGAAGCATGGAAATACAAAGCAACATTCTCGACCTGATCATCTCGCTCACGCTGATCTACGCGTTGCTCAGCATCCTCGTCTCCATCATCACCGAATGGTGGAACCACTATCGGAAAGCCCGCGGCAAGCTGCTGAAGCAATCCATCGTGAAGCTGCTCGACGATCCGCTGAACCTGAACTACGGCGATCTTTTTTACAATCATTACCTCATATCAGGACTGCAAAAGGACAGCCGCCCGCCGCAGTACATCTCCGCAGGCATGTTCGCCGAAGCGCTCATCGACGTGATCGGCAACCAGGTGATGCATTGCACGCCGGTCACGCAGCTCTCGCCCGGCGGGCCGAACGGCAAGCAGTTCCAGGTCTCGCCCGGCGCTGCGCCGCCGCCCGCAAAAGTGATCGACCGTTTCGAAGCGGCGCTGAAAGTGATGAAGCCGAGCCCCTTCACCGACTCGATGCAATCGTTCTACGACAAATCGGACAAGGATTACGCGAAGCTGAAAACGCTGATCGAGACCTGGTACAACGATTACATGGATCGCGTCAGCGGCTGGTACAAGAACAGGCAGAAATGGAAGTTCCTCGTCTTCGGCCTGTTCATCGCGCTCGGCCTGAACGTCGACAGCCTGCACCTGGTCAAAGTGCTCAGCCTCGACGAACGCCTGCGCGGCAACCTCGTCGCGACGGCGGAGCGCGTCGCGGATGAATACCAGCAGACCGCCGACAGCCTGCGAAGCGATTATCCCACGCTGACGAACATCATGAAAAAAGCGATCAGCGATTCCTGCCGCGGCGACAGTTGCAGGTTCCGCTACTTCGAAGCCATGCGCATGCTCAAAGGCACCGACTCGCTTTCGAAAGTTTACCTGAACCGCAGCGACAGCGTGCTCGGTCTCGTCAGCAGCCTCGACCTGCCGCTCGGCTGGAGCAGCCAGACCGCGCCTTTCAGCTGGTTCAGCCGCCCGCCGGATTGCAGCCCGCCCGTCGGCGCCGGCCTCGAAGCGTACAACGCGCACCGCAATTCCTGTCCCGGCTTCTGGAATATCCTGCGCTACATCGCCGGCATTCTCATCACCGCGGTCTCGCTCAGCTTCGGCGCGCCCTTCTGGTTCGACATGCTCATGAAGCTCGTCAACATCCGCCGCGCAGGAAAAAAACCGCCCAAGCAGCCTGACACTAAATAATTCCGAACGATGAAAGCACCGCTGACCAACGTCCACGCGCACGTCTTCAACAGCCAATGCGCACCCGACCGCTTCCTGCGGATCCTGCCCAGCAAGCTCATCCGCCTCTTCGCGCGGCGCCTGAAAACACGCATCGAGTCGAAGAGCGGGCGGCGGCTCATCCGCTTCCTGGGCTGGCTGCTGAACTGGCGCAACCGGAAGACCCGGAAGGAGTTCCAGAAATACGTTTCTTTCCTCGAGATCGCCACGCAGCGCACGCAGCTGAAAATTTTTCAGCATACGCTCAAGTCGGGTCTCAAGTACGATCCCGCCGTGCGCATCGTCGGGCTGACGATGAACATGGATTACATGGACAGCATGCCTTCGATGCATATGAAGGGGCTGGCCACGCAGCTGGAAGAGATCAAGGACATCAAGCGGTATTATCCCACGCACTTCTTCCCCTTCCTCGGCATCGATCCGCGGCACCGCGGCGGCGAAGAGCTCACCGAATGGGCCCGTTTCTTTTTCGAGACGGGCGTGCCGGCCAGGAACGGGAAAGTGTACCCGTATTTCTCCGGCATCAAATTGTATCCCGCGCTCGGCTTCTTCCCCTTCGACCCGCACCTCGACGACCTGTACAGGTTCGCGGAGCAGAACGAAATTCCCATCATGACGCATTGCACCCGCGTGGGCTCGCAGTACATCGGCAACCTGGTCGAAAGCCTCATCCCCGAAGAGCCGGAAATGATCATGCCCGACACGCCTTCGCCGAACGCGAAAAAAGCGCGGGAAGAAATTATCGCGCGCATCAAACGCTTCCGCGAAAAAGGCTGGATCGAGAACAGCAAGATGGGCAACAACGATTCCGCCTGCGACCTTTTCGGGCATCCGCAGAATTTCGTGCCCGTGCTCGAGAAATACCCGAAGCTGAAAATCTGCCTCGCGCACATGGGCGGCAGCGAAGAAATTCCCAAAGAACCTCCCTCCGCGCTGAAAGAGATCCGCGAAGCCGACGGCTACAGCTGGTTCGAGCTGATCAAAAGCATGATGCGGCAATACCCCAGCCTGTACACCGACATCTCCTACACGCTCGCCGACCTGAACAAAAAAGCGATCCGCGAACGCATCATCGAATTCCTGAACACCAAAGACAATTCCGCGGAAGCGAAACCGCTGGCCGATCGCGTATTGTTCGGCACCGATTTTTTCATGACCGAGCGCGAAGGCGCCGAGACGGAACTGTACGATCGCGCGCGCAAGGAGCTGAACGTTTTCTGGGACGCGCTCACGCGGCAGAACCCGCAAAACTATTTGCAGCAGCCTTTGTAAAAAAAGATCGCCCCGGGAAAAAACCCGGGGCGATCTTTTTGTGCGACTTTTTTATTTCGTCACGAGCAATTTCACGGTGTGCGTGCTGCTGCCCGCGCTCAGCGTGCAGAAGTACACGCCGGCCTGCAGCTGCAGCGAAGCCGCGTCGATGCGGATGCGCTGCACGCCCGTATGCTGCTCGAGATCAGCGATGTCGGCGACCTTGCGGCCGGTCACGTCGCAGAGCGCAGCCGTCACGCGCGAATTCTGCGGCAGCACGTAGCTGATCTCGCAGGCTTCGCTGAACGGGTTCGGCGAAACGGCGACTTCGCTGAACATCGTTTTCGGCTCTTCAGTGTACAAGCCTTGCGGGCAGATGCGGTAGATGGCGCCCGTGGTGGTGTAGCCGCCTTTCATCGCGTACACGCAGCCGTCGGCGCCCTGCTTGAGCGTGGTCAGCCCGCCGCTGGTGGTCGCGTCCATCCACTGCGTGCGGCTCACGAACTGGTCGTACACCGGCGCGTTGCCCAGCGTGATGTCGTAGATGCGGCCGTAATCGTTGTCGGCGATGAGAATGTGGTTGTCGAATTCCGGCATCACCTGGCTGCTGTAATAAAGAATGCCGGTGAGCGCAGGCAGCGGCGTGCCCCAGTCCTCGATCGGATCCACGGCGCCCGGCGCGTTGCAGAGCGTGCTCGTGGAGCCGTTCAGGTAAAAGCCTTCGCAGTCGGCCCAGCCGTAGAAGCCGCCTTTGTGCACCATGTTCATTTCGTCCCAGGTGTTCCAGCCGTTCTCCGAAGAGTACATCGAATCGCTTGCCGCGCTGTAGCAGAAATCAAAAGGATTGCGATGGCCGTAGCTCCAGATCCAGTCGCAGTTCGTGGCCAGCGGGTTGCCGTCGTCGTAGTAAGGGTTATCGGTCGGCACCACGTTCAGCCCGTTCTTGCCGATGCGCAGGTGCTTGCCGTAAGGGTTCGTCAGCTTGTTCGCGTAGTTCAGCGCAGGATTGCCCTGCTGGTACGCCAGGTCGCCGATGGTGAAATAGATGTGGTTCGGATCGGTAGGACGGAAATGCAGGTTGCCGCCCACGTGGTTGCCCGCGATGTTGTCCGCCACGTCGAGATCGAAGATGATCGTCGGGTTGGTGCCCACGCTGTTCACGTCGGTGAGGCGCACGATGCGGATGCGCTCGTCGCCGTTGCCGGAAGGATTCGTGTTGTGGTTGTAATACACGTACACGAAATGGTTCGTCGAAAAATCCGGGTCGACCGTGATGCCGAGCAGGCCGCGTTCGAAATCGCAGTTCACCGAATCGGTGAGATCGTAGAAGATGCCCATATCGATGCCCGAGCTGCTGAACACGCGGATGCGGCCGTCTACCGTAGGCAGCGAGAAGCCGCAGCCTTTCTGCGTGACGAAATAACGTCCGTCGGGCGCGATGTCGAAGGCCACGGGATAGTTGAGCGAGGAAACGACGGTGGTCTGCGTGTAGGTCTGCGCAAACAGGTTCGTCAGCGCAAGCAGGCTCGTCGAAATGAGAGTAAGTAACGTTTTTTTCATGGATCTGATTTTGTGTGCGTAGAGTTCAAAAGTAGTGCAAATGCCGAAAACGCTGCGCCGCTAGTGAATTGTAAATCAGATTTCAGGAATGCGCGCAACAGGCTGGGAAAAGTTTTCCGCGCGCAGGCGGGTGATCAAATTTCGAGCGAGAGCTGTGTCGCCTGCGCTGCGAACTCGCTACCTTCGCGGCATGCCTTCCGCGCGCACCGTTTTTCTTTCTCTCGGCTCCAACCTCGGCGATCGCGAGCGGCACCTGCATCGCGCGCTCGAATTGATCGAACAGCATGCGGGAAAGTTGCAGCGCGTGTCCGCATTCTACCGCACCGCCGCCTGGGGGAAGGAAGAGCAGCCGGATTTCCTGAACGCCGCCGCCGAGCTGAAAACTTCGCTCGAGCCTTCCGAATTGCTGCGCACGCTGCTTTCCGTGGAAGAAAAGATGGGCCGCAGGCGCGCAGAAAAATGGGGCCCGCGCACGATCGACATCGACATCCTGCTTTACGAAGACCGCATCGTCGACCAGGCCGGCCTGCACGTCCCGCATCCCGCGCTGCACCTGCGCCGCTTCGTGCTCGAGCCGCTGAACGAGATCGCGCCCGGCGCGCAGCATCCGCAATTCAAAAAAAGCATCGCGCAGCTCCTCGCCGATTGCCCCGATCATCTTCCCGTTGAACGCCGGCCCGCATGGAACCGCTGAAGCCTTTGCTCATCGCGCTGGAAGGCAACATCGGCGCGGGAAAGACCACCCTCGCTTTGCGCCTGGCCGAAAAGCTCGGCGCCGCTTTCGTGCCCGAACGCTTCGAGAACAACCCGCTGCTGCCCTTGTTCTACGCCGATCCGCAGCGCCACGCCTTCGCGCTGGAAGTGTCTTTTCTCGAAGACCGTTACCGCCAGCTCCGTGATGAAATTCCCGCCGCACCGCTGCTGGTTTCCGATTATTACTTCGGAAAATCGCTGGTTTTCGCACGCATCAACCTGCAAAACGAGGAGCTGAAGCTGTTCGAGCGCCTGTACGCGCGTTTCGCGGGAGAAGTCGCTGCGCCTGCGCTGCTTGTGTACCTGCATCGCGGCATCAGCGGACTGCAGCGCAACATCAGCAGGCGGGGACGCGAATACGAGCAACAAATACAGGACGAATACCTGCAAAAGATCGAGGCGGGATACCACGCACATTTCAATGCCGGCGCGGCTTTCCCGGTGCTTCACCTCGACACTGAAGAGTTGGACAACGAGGCCTTGCTGGCGCGCATCATGGACGAGCTGAGGAAACGTTTTTCGATAAATGCATGAGCAAAATATTGTATTTCAAAAATTTGCAGGGAACTGTCAGACGTCCAAAAGTTTTAGCTCTGCCGTTCGATATTTGGAAATTTATTTATTTTTGCGCGTGCGTGTGAAAAGCATGCATGCCTTTAACGGACACTCAGAACAACTCAACCAAACATGAAAAACCAGAACATTTACAAACTGGGCCTTGCTGTCGTGGTCGCAGTGGGCTTCAGCGCCTGTACGGGCCTGAAGAAGATGGTGAAGAAAGCGGACATGGTGAACTACACCGTTACGCCGAACCCGCTCGAAATGCACGGCGACAGCGTGGCCGTTACCATCGCGGTGACGTATCCTCCCAAGTATTTCGGAAAAAAAGTAGTGCTTACCGTTACGCCCTCTATCGGCGGCAAGAATTTCAAACCCGCCACGCTCCTCGGCGAGAAAGCTGAAGGCACGGGCTCCAAGATCGCCTACAAAACGGGCGGCAAATACACCTACAGCGACAAGGTGGCGTATTCTCCCGAGATGAAGAACGCTCCCCTCATGGTGAAGGCGACAGGCACCGTGAAGTCGAAGAGCAAAGACATTCCCGAGAAGAAGATCGGCGACGGCACCATCGTCACCCCGCTGCTCGTGAAACCCACCGACAAGAGCATCATCGGCAAAGACCAGTTCCAGAAGCTGATCCCGCGCACGATGGAAGCCCAGATCTTCTTCGTGATCAACCAGTCGACCGTTCGCCCTTCGGAGATGAACAGCGAAAGCATGAAGAACCTGAAAAGCTGGGTGAGCGCCAACATGAAGCACCGCTTCGGCTATGACTTCAAAGGCTGCGACGTTTCGGCTTACGCTTCGCCCGACGGCGAGCTCACGCTGAACGCCAACCTGGCCAACGACCGTGCCAAGAAATCCAGCGAGGCTTTCATGACGATGTTCAAGGACAAGAAGATGACGCTCGCGCCCGCGCAGAGCGAAGCGTTCTACAACAAAGTGACCACGGCTGAAGACTGGGAAGGTTTCAAGCGCCTCATGGAGCAGTCGAACATCAAGGACAAGGAGCTGGTGCTCCGCGTTCTCTCCCAGTATCCCGACGGTGAAGTGCGCGAGCGCGAGATCAAGAACATGGCGAAAACCTACAGCGAGATCGCCGACGACATCCTGCCCAAGCTGCGCCGCTCGGTGATGACCATGAAAGCCGACGAGCATGCCCGCCCGGACGACATGATCCTCACGATGGCGAAGAACTCGCCCGACAGCCTCACGGTGGAAGAGCTCCTTTACGCCGCTACGCTCACGAAAGACATGAACGAGCAGCTGACGATCTACCGCAACGCGGAGAAGAAATACCCGAACGACTGGCGCACGTCGAACAACGTCGGCGCGATCTACCTGCAGCAGAACAAGCTCCAGGACGCCAAAGCGCAGTTCGAGAAAGCCATGAAGGCCGACGCCAACAACAAGATCGTGGCCAACAACATGGGCATCGTGTACCGTTGGATGGGCGACCGCAAGCAGGCCATGGAGATGTACAAGAAAGCTGCCGGCGCAGGCTCGGAAGTGAGCTACAACATGGGCATCGTTTACATCCAGGACGGCAACTACGCTGAAGCCGTTTCCAGCTTCGGCGGCACGAAAGATTTCAACGCGGCCCTCGCGCAGACCCTCAACGGCAACCCCGACGGCGGCATGTCCACGCTCGACGCCGGCACCGATAAAGATGAGGCCCTGTCTCACTACCTCCGCGCCGTGATCAGCGCCCGCAAGAACGACGCGAACGGCGTGATCAGCAACCTGGGCAAAGCCATCCAGAAAGACGCTTCGATGAAGGAGCGCGCACGTGAGGACGTCGAGTTCCTCAAGTGGCGCGAGAACGCCGAGTTCAAGGCGCTCGTGAACTGAGAACTATTCCGTTAACATGCAGATCGATCCCGGCCGAAACGCCGGGATCGATTTTTTTGTGCGTGTAGAAAATGCCTGAAATAATATCGAACAGGTACCATCGAATGTCGAAGTGCTTTCAAGAATTTAGTTCAGCGTTCGATATTCCCTGTTCGATGTTCGCTATTCCCGCTCTCGCCTGAAGAAGCGATCTTTCTTCTCCAACTTTCAGCTTCGCGTGCCGTATACAGAGCAGGCAAACACCACAGGTCATGGCTATCCACTTGACACGGCTGTTCCTGCCTGCAGCCTTATTGCTGAGCGTCGCGCGCGTTTCAGCCGGGAACGGCGGCCCCACGGGCTTCCCGGCGGCACAGCCCGACAGCCTCTGCGGCGATTCGCCCTACTGCCTCGAGATGCGGGGCATGGTGCGCGAATCGAAAGGCGCGCAGGATGCGCAGGAAAAAGCCAAAGGACTCGACAGCGCCGAAGTGCTCGTAAAGAACGAGCGCGGCGTGACCGTCATCTACGGGCTCACCGATCACAAAGGCCGCTGCCTCTTCCGCCTGCCCTTCAACCGGCGCTTCACCATCCACGTGCTCAAAAAAGGTTACGTCGAAAAAATGATCGAGGTGAACACGCGTATTCCCGCCGAGCAGGAAAAAACCTGCAGCTTCACCTTCGACGTCGACATCTTCGAGCAGATCGGCGGGCTGGACGTCTCCGTGCTCTCCCGCCCCATCGCGCGCGTGCACTACCGCCCGCTCACGAAGCAATTCGTTTACGACGCCGAATACACCAACCGCGTGAACAGCGAGCTGAAAAAAATGTACCGTGATTATTACGCGCTGCAAAAAGCGAACGCAGCGCCTGCGGACAGCGTGGCCACACGCCCGCGCGCGAAGAGCGGCGCGCAGAAGAAACATTAGCAGGCAAATTAAAACTTCGTTTTTTTTCTCCACACTTCCCACACCACGATCCCCACCGACACCGCGATATTAAAGGAATGCTTCGTTCCGAACTGCGGTATCTCGATGCTGCCCGCACAGGCGTCGATCGCTTCCTGCTGCACGCCTTCCACTTCGTTGCCGAACACGAGCGCCGTTTTTTCCTGCGGCTGAAATTTTTCGAGTGAAATGCTTTTTTCGGTTTGCTCTACGGCGTACACGGCATAACCTTCGGCTTTCAGTTCATCGATCGCGTCGCGGATGGAAGGAAAATGTTTCCAGCGCACACTTTCCGTCGCGCCGAGCGCGGTTTTCTGAATTTCGCGGTGCGGCGGCGTGCCGGTGTAGCCGCAGAGGTACAGCGCTTCGAGGAGAAAAGCGTCGGCGGTGCGGAATACGGAGCCCACGTTGTTCAGGCTGCGCACGTTGTCGAGCACGAGCACGAGCGGGAGCTTTTCGGCTTCGCGGAATTCTTCGGAGGATTTTCTTCCGAGCTCGTCGTTGTGGAGCTTGCGCATGCGGCAAAGATACGCGCGCTTTTGCAACGCAATTTTATGGATTGCATTATACGTTTGCATCAAAAGCACGAACTTTATCCAATGCCCCGCTCGTCACGAAATTTTGCATCCGCCCTGCTCCTGCTCATTTGCTGCTGCACGCTCTTCCCGGCCCGCGCGCAGATCATAACGGGGCCATACGATACGTTGATCCATAATCTGCAGTCCAGGCTCTGGCACGGCGACAAGCAGGCGATCCCGGCGCTCGGCGGGCTGCTCGGCAACAACAAAGAGGTAACGGAATTTCTCGGTCATCACCGGCTGGAAACGAAAGTGTCCGAGATCGCGCGGCGCACCCTGGGCGAATGGTGCTTCTTCGAGCCGGACTTCGATCTCAAAAAAGCCGACGACCGGTCATTCGCGCAATTCTGGAAAGCAAGGCACCAGGAGATCCGGTTCTCGCCGCTCGCACGCGCCTACTTCATCACGCCCCCCGAAAAACGAACCTGCACGTATGAACTGCAGCAGGTGCCTGATCACCCCAACGATGACTCGGCGGCATACGAGATCGCGCTGCAGCGTATGCGTTCCCGCCTGCGTTACGGCCACGTGAACGACGCGCAAAGCGCCATCGGCGACATCGCGAAGCTACGCACGCCGCAAGCGCACACCTTCCTGCTCGACGCGCTCGAAGGAAAGCTGCCCGACTCCCTGCGATTTCCCGATAATTCGTACCTGCAGAGTGTCGCCTGGGCCCTGCGCTTCTATCCCGACGACACGACCGTGAAAGCCATCCGGAAAGCCGTCGACGCGAAATTTCTCGAGGAGGAAAATACCGTGCCTGTGCTGAAGCGCATCACGAACCTGCCCGTTCCGGAGGAGGCCGGCGATTCCTGCTACAAGAAGCTGTTATATTATATCGATATCCTGCAAACGGCAGAAGACATACGCAAATTCAGCTACGGCTTGTATTTGCCCTTCTCGCCGGATTCGTTCGCGTCGCAGGCGGACTACCTGGGCACGCTGCTCAACATGTCGCCGGACAACGACAACCTCGAGCAAAACGCGCTGCAGGACCTGGTCGCCACGCACGACCCGGTTGCGCTGAAATACATCGCGGGGCAAGTGTTCCAGCGCCGCAACCGGTGGAATGCTTATTATTTCGACGAGTGGGAAGACACCGCGCCGGCGGCCCTGCTTCGCCGCATCACGGGCGTCGAGCTTTCCGTCCTCAACCGAAACGGCACGCTCGTGCACGAGATGGAAAGCTACGATTACACGCAGCTGCTGAATTACCTCGTTTACTGGAGCACGCATTATTCCGATTACAAGTGGGACGATGCGGCGCAGCGTTTCGTCAACACCAGGGACAGCATCAAGCCTTCAGGAGAGATCGAAGCGCTGATCCTGCAGTTGCAGTCAGCCGACGTGGTGAAAGCTGTGAGCGCTTACCGCCGCCTCACGGAATGCGATGCGCAGAAAGTGCGGCTGGCGGCAGGGAAGAACAGCGAGCTCATCGACAAGGCGCACAGCCTGCATTTCGGCGCATTGCCGATGTTCCCCGAACGGCGTTTGCCCCAGCAGGCCGCGCTTACGGAATTCTGCCGCAAGAACGGTTACGCTTACCGCGCACGTCCTGAATTTCTCGCGCTCATCGACTCGCTCGACGAAGATCTGCCGCTCGTCCGGCAGTACCGCCTCGAAAGCCGCATCATCGCCGCGATGAATTTCGACGACGCCACGGCGCTGGAATACGAATGCAGCCTGGGCGAATATGATACCTATTCCACCGGCCGCATCCTCGATGAATTTTACGGGAAGCATTTCACGGCGATGGTCGATGATCCCCGCCTGCTGCGCCTGTACCTGAAAAAAGCGCAACTGTACGATCGCTTCGGGATCATCGGGAGCTGCGGGAATTACCTCTGGAAATTTTACGGCTGCAGCGAAGAGGTGAAAGCGAAGCTGCGTGCGCTGGCGGCGAATGAAAGCGATACGGACGTGCTGGCGTCCGTCAACGTGATCCTGGAAAATAAAACCGGCTTCAAAAAGCAAAATCAAAGCAAGCCCAAGGATCGTTCCCCGGATGAGAAAGCGATCGTGCAGAAAGTGGCTGAAGCAGCGGCTCTGAAGGAACCGTACGCGAGAGCGGAAGCTTTCCTCAGGGTGCGCTATCAAAAAGGATTCACCGAATGGATCAGCGACCCAGCGAAATCGAAATCCTGGCTGGATACGCTCCGGCCTGCGCTCGAGTATTACCTGCGCAAAGAAGGGCTGAGCGAATACACGCGCGATGAGGTGAGCTACCTGCTCAGCTATGCCGGCTTCGTGACGGAAACATTCGACAAGCAATTGGAGGCGGCGCTGGCCGTCAGCGGGAAAACCGCGCAGCGCGTGCTGCTGACGATATCGTACGCGCAGGTGCCGGTAGTGCTGAAGTATTGGGATCGCCTCAAGCAGGCGAAGGTATTCACGCAGCACACTGTTCTTCGAAATGATCTCGGGCTGCCGGTCGACGATGAAGAGCCGGGATGGAAGGACACGCTGTCGGGGCGCATTGCGCGGCTGGGTGAAAAAGAAGTTTACCGCGCTTACCTGGATGACCTCGGCATGAACGTGCTCGATGCGAAAGGAGCGCTGAATTACGCGAACGTGCATCATGCCTTGCGCTACGGCCCGGGCCTGGCTTTCGCGGGCGGCGGCGGCGGACTTTCTTCCGCACCGTTGTATACGCTGCTGCGCTACCTCGAGTTGGAGCACGGCACGCGCCTGGGCTTCCCCGCTTATTTTTACCACGAGAGCCGGCTGGAGGGCCTGGTCGTTTCGCCGTACGATCGCATACAAGCCTGGATCGATTTTCTTACGGAGAAAAAACTGATGGCGGTTCCCGCACACCCGGTGCCTTCGTTCGCGGGAGAAAGCTCGCGGTGATCGCGCAGGAAGCGGCAATTATTTTTGCAAAATGCCCGATGCGCTTATCTTGATTTCCGACTAGCACAAAAATGAAAAGGCCGCTTCACCAGCGGCCTTTCGTTTGCAGAAATCTTTTTACATCGTCTTCAATTCCGCCACCAGCTCCGTCAGCGCTTTCTTCGCGTCGCCGAAGAACATCGACGCTTTCGGATCGTAGAACAGCAAGTTGTCGATGCCGGCGTAGCCGGCGCTCATCGAGCGCTTGTTGATGATGATGTTTTTCGCTTTGTCCACTTCGAGGATGGGCATGCCGTAGATCGGCGAGGAAGGATCGGTTTTCGCGGCGGGGTTCACCACGTCGTTCGCGCCCACGACCAGCACCACGTCCGTTTGCTCCAGCTCGGGGTTGATCTCATCCATTTCCACTAGCTTCTCGTAGGCCACGTTCGATTCGGCGAGCAGCACGTTCATGTGGCCGGGCATGCGGCCTGCGACAGGATGGATCGCGTATTTCACTTCCACGCCGCGCTCCTCGAGCAGCATTTCCAATTCGTGGATGACGTGCTGCGCCTGCGCGACGGCGAGACCGTAGCCGGGAACGATGACGACTTTTTTCGAGTAGTTCATCAGCACGGCGAGATCGCTCACCTGGATGTCTTTGATGGAGCCTTTCACGTCGGAGCCGGCTGCCGTTGCGCCGCCGCCGCCGAAGGCGCCGAAGATCACGTTGCTCAGCGGGCGGTTCATCGCTTTGCACATCACGAGCGTGAGCAGCGTGCCCGCGGAGCCGACGAGGATGCCGCCGGTGAGCATGACCTTGTTGTCGTAGAGAAATCCGCCGAAAGCCGCTGCGAGGCCCGTGAAGGAGTTCAGCAGCGAGATCACTACCGGCATGTCCGCGCCGCCGATGGGCACGGTGAACATGATGCCGTACACCAGCGCCGCAGCGAAGATGACGTAGAGCATGATCATCGCGAAAGAGCTCGCGTGCGCGCGGCCGTCGGCGCCGGTCTCGATCATGCTGCTGTTGCCGGCATCGCCGGAGGCATAAACGAACCAGCCCGAAACGCCGAGCACGGCGACCATGACCAGCGTGTTGAGCACGTTATAAGCAGGCAGGCGGATGGGTTTGTTCATCGTACCGTTCAGCTTCAGGAACGCGATGATGGAGCCGGAGAACGAAACGCTGCCGATGACCAGCCCCGCCACGATCGCGATCAGCGGCCCGACGTGGCCGACGTTGTGACCGTATTCCATCAGGCCGATCAGCGCCGCGCAGGCCCCGCCCATGCCGTTGAACATGGAAACGAGCTCGGGCATTTTCGTCATCTGCACCTTCTTCGCCGTCATCCAGCCGATGATCGTGCCGAGCAGGATCGCGCCGAAGATCAGCCCGTAGATCATATACGGCACTTTGTAAGGCTGCTGCACGCCGTCGACGACGACGGTCTTATTGAAAAGGAAGATCGTGCCGAGGATAGCGATCGTCATGCCGGCCGCGCCGATCAGGTTGCCTTTGCGGGCGGTCTTCGCATTACCCATCATCTTCAATCCGATGATGAACGTGATCGAGCCGATCAGGTAGCAAATTTCAAGCAGGTGGCTTTTCATAAAGCGAGTGTGGGAGCTTGTCGCGGGTTATTTCTTTTTCTTGAACATTTCTAGCATGCGATCGGTGACGACGAATCCGCCGACGACGTTCAGCGTTCCGAGCAGCACGGCCAGGAAACCGAGGATAAGCGCGATGGTGTCATCGGGGCTCACGTTCAGCATCACGTAGATCGCGCCGACGATGACGACGCCGTGGATGGCGTTCGCGCCGGACATGAGGGGCGTGTGCAGCACCGTAGGCACGCCGCCGATGACCTCGACGCCGACGAATACGGACAGGACGATGAAATAGATCAGCTCTTCGTTGCGGCTGAAGAAGCTCAGGGTCTCGCGGATGAATTCTTCCATAAGGCGGTTATGCGGTTACAGGTTTCGAGTTCGTAGCGGAGGGATGCACGGCTGTCCCGTTGTGCACGATGAGCGAGCCTTTGGTGATCTCCTCGTCCATCTCCCATTTGAATTTGTCTTTGTCTGCAAGATGCAGCAGGAACGCTTCCACGTTCTTCGCGTACAGGTCGCTCGCGTTCATGGGCAGCAGCGCGGGAATGTTGCCTTCGCCGATGATGGTGACGCCGTGCTTCTGGATCGTTTTGTTGAGCTCGCTGCCGACGACGTTGCCGCCTTGCTCCACCGCCATGTCGACGATGACCGAGCCGTAGCGCATGCTTTTCACCATGTCGTCGGTGACGAGCACGGGAGCTTTGCGGCCGGGAATGAGCGCGGTAGTGATGACGATGTCGGCCTCCTTTACGTGCTTCGCGACGAGCTCCTGCTGTTTTTTCAAGAATTCTTCGGACACGCCTTTCACGTAGCCGCCTTCGATCTTGATCGAGTCATCGCCTTTCACTTCGATGAATTTTCCGCCGAGCGATTCCACCTGCTCTTTCGTTTCGGGGCGGATGTCGGTCACTTCCACCACGGCGCCGAGGCGTTTCGCGGTGGCGATGGCCTGCAGGCCTGCGACGCCTGCGCCGAAGATCACCACTTTCGAAGGGCGGATGGTGCCGGCGGCGGTGGTCATCATCGGGAGAATTTTACCGATCGTATCGGCGGCGAGCAGCACGGCTTTGTAGCCGGCGAGGTTGGCCTGCGAGCTGAGCGCGTCCATTTTCTGCGCGCGGGAGATGCGGGGAATGGCATCCATCGAGAAGGCGGAGATGCCGGCTTTGCAGCAGGCTTCCACGAGCGCGGGATTCGTCGCGGCCCACATGAATGAAATAAGGATCGAGCCCTTTTTCATCTGCGCCGTTTCTTCGGGCGTGGGCGGGTTGACTTTCAGCAGCACGTCGCTGTCGACGTACACTTTGTTCTTGTCCGCCACCTGCGCGCCTGCGGCCGTGTAGGTTTCGTCGGTGAAAAATGCGCCGGTGCCTGCGCCGCTTTCCACCAGCACTTCGAAGCCTTTTTTCACCAGGCCTTTGATCACGTCGGGCGTCAGGGCCACGCGGTTCTCTTTGAATTTCGTCTCTTTGGGAACTCCGAGCTTCATCTTGCGTCTGTTTTCGGATAAATGCCCGTTTTTCAGGCAGGGCGAAAGTACGAAATTTTAACTTTCCTTCTAAATAGACTCGCAGGGAGAAGCCTTCTTGATTACTTTTTATACATTTGGTTTACTCTCACCAACTCCTTCATGAAATACCTGCATTCTCTTTTAATTGTTAGCTTGTTTTATTGTGATTGCCTCGCCCAATCTCAAGTGGACGTTGACACTGTATTTACTGCCCCGGATATTGATAGCTTGATTCAAAGAAAAGCTCTCGGAACGATTAGCTACGATCAAGGTTTTACGACACTCGCTGTAGAATATCCTTGGTCGAATCTTCCCGATGTGACAAATTATCTGCTGCAAGACTCTTGCAAAGTTCTTAACTATTCGAAGGGGAAAAGAGGCTTTAATGAAGCGACCTTACTTTATCCAACAACCTTTTTCAATAAAATAATATTCCCATCCATTAATAACAATAATTACTTACTGAGTATCGAAGGGGATCCACCCAGAACTAGAGTTGAATCAATAGCAATCGGTTTAACACCTCAATCAGCTGACGATTTGTGGCACTCCGAAACGTTGTCCGCCGAAGAAACCAAGGACACTTTATACATTTCCCGCATTCTGAAATCGATGAGTTTCTGCTTCAAGTATAAAAATTGCATCAAGGAGGAGTCCCAATATTTTGCATGGGAGAAAGAAGGATTCCGTCTGAATAAAAAGCCTGGGGAAAGTTATAATGATGCTTGGAAAAAGAAGTACAGAGAATGGGTATTGAACAAACATCTAAAAACAGAATGTTAAATTATCTGCGTATCCTTTTGCTGTATCTAGGCATACTGCATGCAGAGTTCATCTTCTCCAAAGATACCGCCGATTTCACACCACCACCTCCTCCTACCGAGAATCAGATACTCCAATCAGACTTATTGGTGGAAGATGCAAAACGACGCCTCTCTAATGTGCAAATGAGTAGAGACTCTGCTTTTTATGAGTATCAAAAAGCCACCTATATCTACTTTCAGAAGAGCTTAAAACATCGAGAAGATACATATCGCTGGCAGTACGATTCAGCCTTATGGATTTTTTGGACTGTAATTACTGTTGTCTTTTTAGGACTGCTATTTTCCGCAATCCATTTTTATATTTCACTGATTACAGCGCGCTCCAATATTAAATCTAAAAAATCCGGCAAAGAACAACCTACGGAAGTCGAAATTTCTTCGAAAGGGGTTAAGATCAGTTCTTCTATTCTAGGCGTAATCATTCTGAGCCTTTCGCTTGTTTTTTTCTATTTATATCTCGCATTTGTATATCCCATCAGCGAGAACTCTATTGATAGAAAACCAGTCGAAACGCTTCAAAAGAAATGATCAATTCTCGATTTTTAATCGCTACCGCATAATCTTCAAAGCACGATCCGGGTAATCCGTGATCAACCCGTCCACGCCTCTTGCGATCAGCTTTTTCATCTCGGCCGGATCGTTCACCGTATACGGATGCACCTGTATGCCCAAGGCGTGCGCTTCGTCGATCAGCTTTTTGCTCGCCCATTTGTGATTCGGGTTGTACATGAACGGCGT
>Ga0196978_1000262_pt1 | contig 27759 bp, 22 predicted proteins | sample S3v_2013CmetaG_FD_155491 | JGI IMG/M metagenome (GOLD analysis project Ga0196978, IMG submission 155491) | Soil microbial communities from Anza Borrego desert, Southern California, United States - S3+v_20-13C | ecosystem: Environmental > Terrestrial > Soil > Desert | place: USA: California... | reverse complement strand
GAAGCTCCGCGTCGTGCCGTTCTCGAGCCGCACGCCCACCACGTAATGCGTCGTCGATTTCGCGCGGCGCTCCACTTCGGTGCCGACGCCGGCGCCGAGCGCCGCTCCGGCGATCGTCGCGATCGTGTTGCCGGACCCGCTCCCGATCTGGTTGCCGATGAGGCCGCCGACTGCGCCCCCCGCCGCCGGCCCGAGCAGGCCTGCTTCGCCCTGTTGCGTGACGGCACGCACCGAGGTGATCCTGCCGCAGTTCGTGCACACGGCGGCAACCTTGGGTGCCGCCGGCGCCGCGCTCGAAGCGGGCTCGCTGCCCGCGACGCTTTGCGACGGTGAGCGGGAGGCCGTGGCGCCGGTCGGTGTGCCTGCCTCGCGCTTGCTCAATCGCGGCCGGGGTGCCGCCTGCGGCGCGTCGGCGGTCGCTGAAGTGGAGCGCTCCTGCGACGCGATCCGCGCTTCGACCGATGCCGATCGTCCCTGCACGGCCGTCGAATCGCCCTGCACGATGCCGCGATCGCGCCCGATCGGGCTCGGCACGATGCCGGTCATGATGCCGATCGCGAGCAAACACGTGAGTATCACCGCCGTCGCGGCGATCACGATCAACGGGTGGGTCTTCAAACTGGTATCCGCCATGGTGATCTCCTTTGTTCTGCCTCGCCGGTACTGACCGCCGGTCGTGTCGCCCGTGCCGGGCTTTTACACGCTGTTACACCTCGAAACAGGTCTGCGGCGGGTGTGACAGCCGGTAGAGAGCAAAAGCTGAGCCAGAAAACCGTCACCCCCGGCGAAGGCCGGGGTCCAGCGCGGTACTGGATTCCGGCCTCGCGCCGGAATGACGAAGTCTCAGGTCTGGAGCTCCGGGCGGTTGCGGAACAATTCCAGTGCTTCGGGATTCGCGAGCGCCTCGACGTTCTTGACGGCCTGCCCGTGCACCACGTTGCGTACCGCGAGCTCGACGATCTTGCCGCTCTTGGTCCGCGGAATGTCCGCGACCTGAACGACCCGCGCCGGCACGTGGCGCGGCGTCGCGTTTTCACGGATCCGGCGCCGGATGCGCTCCGCGAGGGCGTCATCCAGGGTGAGCCCTTCGCGCAGCCGCACGAACAGGACCACACGCACGTCGTTCGCCCAGTCCTGCCCGATTGCGAGGCTCTCCACGACTTCGTCGAGCTGCTCGACCTGACGGTAGATCTCGGCGGTTCCGATGCGCACGCCGCCCGGGTTGAGCACCGCATCGGAGCGGCCGTAGATAACGAGCCCGTCGTGCTGCGTCAGCTCGACGTAGTCGCCGTGGTGCCAGACCCCCGGGAAACGCTCGAAATACGCGGCGCGGTACCGCGCGCCGTCCAGATCGTTCCAGAAGCCGACGGGCATCGACGGAAAAGGCGCCGTGCACACGAGCTCGCCTTTCTGCCGGCGCACCGGACGGCCGTCGTCGTCGAATACCTCGACTTTCATGCCGAGGCCGCGGCACTGGATCTCGCCGCGCCACACCGGCCCGATCGGATTGCCGAGCGCGAAGCACGAGATGATGTCGGTGCCGCCGGAGATCGAGGCGAGCTGCACGTCGGATTTCACGCGGCCGTACACGTAGTCGAAGCCTTCGGGCGCGAGCGGGGAACCGGTGGAGAGGATCGTCTTCACCGACGCGAGGTCATGCGTGCGCAGTGGTTCGAGACCTGCCTTGGCGCACGCGTCGATGAATTTGGCCGACGTGCCCAGCACGTCGATGCGCTCCTCGGCCGCGAAATCGAAGAGCATGCGGCCCTCGCGCACGAACGGCGAGCCGTCGTAGAGCATCAGCGTCGCGCCGGCCGCCAGACCCGAAGCGAGCCAGTTCCACATCATCCAGCCGCAGGTCGTGAAATAGAACAGCCGATCGCCGGTTTTCAGATCGGTGTGCAGCCGATGCTCCTTGAGGTGCTGGAGTAGGGTGCCCCCGGCGCCGTGCACGATGCACTTGGGCACCCCGGTCGTGCCCGAGGAATACAGGATGTACAGCGGATGGTCGAACGGCAGGCGCTCGAATTCGACCGCGCCGGCGCGGAACGGCTGGACGAACGCCTCCAGCGTCTGCGCGCGCGAAACGCCTTCGATCGGCGGCGGCTCGCGGGTGTAGGGGACGATCACCAGGCGTTCGACGGTCGGGAGCCTCTCCAGCACGTCGCGCAGCCGCGGCATGAGGTCGATCGTCTTGCCGCCGTAGTAATAACCGTCGGCGGCGAACAGTACCTTGGCCCCGATCTGCCCGAAGCGATCGACGACACCCTGCACGCCGAAATCCGGCGAGCACGACGACCAGATGGCGCCGATGCTCGTCGCCGCCAGCATCGCGACGATCGCTTCCGGCATGTTCGGGAGATACCCGGCGACGCGGTCGCCGCGGCCGACGCCGCAAGCGCGCAGCGCCTGCGCAACGCGGCTGACCTTCTCGTAGAGCTCGGCGTAGGTCATCGTGCGCCGGACGTGCTCCTCGCCCCAGAAGACGAGCGCGCGCGCATCGTCGCGCCGGCGCAACAGGTTCTCGGCGAAATTGAGCCGCGCGTTCGGGAACCAGGTGGCGCCGGGCATGCGATCGCCGTTCACGAGCACGGGCTCCGCGCCCCGGTCGCCGACGACTCCGCCGTAGCTCCAGACCGCCGGCCAGAATTGCTCCGGCTTCTCGATCGACCACGCGTGGAGCTGCGGATAATCCGTCGCGTCAACGCCGTAGCGCCCGCGAACGTCACTCATGAACGACGTGAGATTCGCCCGCGCGACGCGCTCCGGCGACGGCGTCCACAGCGGTTTCATTCCGGCCGCAGGTGCGGGAAGAGAATCACGTCGCGGATCGACGGCGTATCGGTGTACAGCATGACCAGGCGATCGACGCCGATGCCCGCGCCCGCGGTCGGCGGCATGCCGTATTCCAGCGCGCGGATGTAGTCGGCGTCGTAATGCATCGCTTCCGCGTCGCCGGCTTCCTTCTGCCGCGCCTGCTCGAAGAAGCGGGCGGCCTGATCGTCGGGGTCGTTCAACTCGGAGAAGCCGTTCGCGATCTCGCGCCCGGCGATATAGAGCTCGAAGCGCTCGGTGACCTCGGGGTTCTTGTCGCTGCGGCGCGCGAGCGGCGAGACTTCGGCCGGGTAATCGATAATGAACGTGGGCTGCACCAGAAGCTGCTCGGTGGTCGCCTCGAACAGCGAGAGCTGCAGGCCGCCGATCCCGTCCGCCGGTTTGTACGTCGCGCCAAGCTCCTGCAGCTTCGCGATGACGCGTTCGCGGTCGTTGAGCAGGGCGTCGTCGTATTCCGGGTGGAATTTCTTGATCGCCTCGGTGATCGTGAGCCGCGCATAGGGCTTCGTGAGGTCGATCTCGGTGCCCTGGTAGGTGATCGTCTTCGTGCCGAGCGCGTCCTGCGCGACCTGCGCGAGCATCGCCTCGATGAAACCCATCAGGTATTTGTAATCGGTGTACGCGGCGTAGAACTCGAGCATCGTGAACTCGGGGTTGTGCCGCGTCGAGATGCCTTCGTTCCTGAAGTTGCGGTTCAATTCAAAAACCTTCTCGAAGCTGCCGACCACGAGGCGCTTGAGATAGAGCTCCGGCGCGATGCGCAGATACAGGTCCATGTCGAGCGCGTTGTGGTGCGTCACGAACGGCCGCGCCGCCGCGCCGCCGGGGATCGGCTGCATCATCGGCGTTTCGACTTCGAGGTAGCGGCGCAGGATGAGGAAGCTGCGCAGCGCCTGGATGATGCGCGTGCGCTGCACGAACCGCAGCCGCGTCTCCTCGTTCATCGTGAGATCGACGTAGCGCTGGCGGTAGCGCAGCTCCTGGTCGGTCAAGCCGTGGAATTTGTCCGGCAGGGGACGCAGCGCTTTCGAGAGCAGCTTCACCTTGCGCACGCGTACGGTGACTTCGCCGGTCTTGGTCTTGAAGAGCACGCCTTCGACCCCGAGGAAATCGCCGATGTCCCAGTGCTTGAACGCCTCGTGCTCGGTCTTGCCCGGGAAGCTGTCGGTGAGATAGAGCTGGATATGCCCGCTCATGTCCTGGATCGTCGCGAAGCTCGCCTTGCCCATTACGCGCTTGAGCATCATGCGGCCGGCGACCGCGACCTGCACGGGATTCAAGTCGAGCGCGTCGCGATCGAAGCCTTCGTATTTCTCGACGACCTCGGCCGCGAACTGCTGGCGGAAGAAATCGTTCGGGTACGCGTTGCCTTTGGCGCGCAGCGCTTTGAGCTTCTCGCGGCGCTCGGCGATGATCTGGTTTTCGTCGGAAGCCGGTTTTTCTTGTTCGTCGTTCATCGCTATAGACCCTGTTTGAGGCTTGCCGAGATGAAAGGATCGAGATCGCCGTCGAGCACGCTCTGCGTGTTGCCGATCTCCACGTTGGTGCGCAGGTCCTTGATGCGCGACTGGTCGAGCACGTACGACCGGATCTGGTGTCCCCAGCCGATGTCGGTCTTGGTGTCTTCGAGCGCCTGCTTTTCCTCGGTGCGCTTGCGCAGCTCCTGCTCGTAGAGCTTCGATTTGAGCAGCGCCATGGCTTCGGCGCGGTTGCGGTGCTGCGAGCGGTCGTTCTGGCACTGCACGACGATACCGGTCGGCAGGTGCGTGATGCGCACCGCGGAATCGGTCTTGTTCACGTGCTGGCCGCCCGCGCCCGAGGCGCGATAGGTGTCGACGCGCAGGTCCGCGGGATTCACGTCGATCTCGATCGTCTCGTCGACTTCCGGATAGACGAACACGCTCGCGAAGGAGGTATGGCGGCGGTTGTTCGCGTCGAACGGCGACTTGCGCACAAGCCGGTGGACGCCGGTCTCGCTGCGCAGATGACCGTAAGCGTAGTCGCCGGCCACCTTGAACGTCGAGCTCTTGAGCCCCGCCACCTCGCCCGGCGACTCTTCCAGCACCTCGACCCTGAAGCCCTTGCGCTCGCAGTAGCGCAGGTACATCCGCTGGAGCATCGCAGCCCAGTCCTGCGCTTCCGTGCCGCCGGAGCCCGCCTGGATGTCCACGAAGCAGTTGTTCGGGTCCGCAGGATTCGAGAACATCCGCCGGAACTCGAGATCGTCGACGGTGCGCTCCAGGATCGAGGCATCGTCGGAGACGCTCTTCAGCGTGTCGTCGTCGTTTTCGTCACGCGCGATTTCGAACAGCTCTTTCGCGTCGCGCACGCCGTCGGAGAGGCGCTCCAGCGTCTGCACGACACCTTCGAGGGTCTTGCGCTCCTTGCCGAGCTCCTGCGCGCGCGCAGGCTCGTTCCAGATCGCGGGGTCTTCGGTGAGCCGTTCGACTTCGCTCAGCCGCAGCTTTTTCTGGTCGAAGTCAAAGATACCTCCGCAGCGCGGCGGCGCGACCCTCGACGTCTTCGAGCCGCTTGGCGATGATGTTGATCTGTTCCGATTCCATGGCGCGAATTATACCGGCCGCCAGTAGTCCAGCGTCAGTTGCAGGCCGAGCGTGCCGCCGAACTCGTTCACGTCGAGCCGGTAAACGGCTTCGATACGCTCGGGCAGCGCATCCGTCTCGCGGAACAGCATGCCCTCGTAGGTGCGCGCGCCGCGGCGCAACGCGAGCTTCGCGTGTTGTCCACCCACGACGCGATGGGCGGCGACATCGAACGCATCGAAAAAGCGCGGCTCCGGAAAACCCTGGCCCCAGACGCGATCGCATACCGTGCGCGCGAGCTTGAACGTGATCGCATCGGGCTCCAGCGAGCCGTCGGTTTCGAGCTGGCGTTCGAGATCGGCAGGCGTGACGAGCTCGCGCACCGTCTGCTCGAAAGCGCTGCGAAAGACACTGAAATCGGCTTCGCGCAGCGTGAGGCCGGCGGCTGCGGCGTGACCGCCGAAGCGCAGCACGAGACCGGGGTAGCGCTTCGTGACGATATCGAGCGCGTCGCGCAGATGCAGCCCCGGAATCGACCGTGCCGAGCCCTTGATCTCGCCGTTGCCACCGCGCGCGAACGCGACGGCCGGACGGTGAAAGCGTTCCCGCAGGCGCGAGGCGACGATGCCGATCACCCCCTGGTGCCAGTCCGGATCGAAGAGCGCGAGGGTGCACGCGTCGGCGCAAGTGTCGCCGATCGCGGCCAGCGCGGACTCCTGCATCCCGGCCTCGATCTCACGGCGCTCGCGGTTCAGCCGATCGAGCGCGTGCGCGATCTCGGCCGCCCGCGATGCGTCGTCGGTGACCAGGCATTCGATGCCGAGCGACATGTCGGTCAGCCGTCCGGCGGCGTTGAGCCGCGGCCCCAGCGCGAATCCGAGATCGTAGGCGGATGCGCGCGCGGCATCGCGTCCCGCGGCTTCGAAGAGCGCACTGATCCCGGGCTGCATCCGCCCCGCTCGTATGCGTTTAAGGCCCTGCTGCACCAGCACGCGGTTGTTCGCATCCAGACGGACCACGTCCGCCACGGTACCGAGCGCGACCAGGTCGAGCAGCCCGGCGAGCGCAACCTCGCCTTCGGGCGCACCGCGCGCGCGAAGCTCGGCGCGCAGCGCGACCATGAGATAGAACATCACGCCCACGCCCGCGAGATGCTTGCTCGGAAAATCACAACCTGGCTGGTTCGGGTTGACGATGCACCACGCGTCCGGCAGCACAGGGGCCGGCAGATGATGGTCGGTGACGAGCACGCGCATGCCCAGGCGGTTCGCTTGCGCCACGCCGTCGATGCTCGCGATGCCGTTGTCCACCGTGATCAGCACGTCGGGCGTGAACCGCTCGTGGGCGAGCCGCACGATCTCCGGCGTAAGACCGTAGCCGTAGTCGAAGCGATTCGGCACCAGATAATCCGCGATCGCGCCGAAGCGGCGCAGCGCGCGCAAACCCAGCGCGCAGGCGGTCGCACCGTCGGCATCGTAGTCCGCGACGATGAGGAGCCGGGCGCGCGCGGCGATCGCATCGGCCAGCAGCCGTGCCATGTGCTTCACGTTGAGCAGGGCGTCCGGCGCGTGGAGGCGCTCAAACGCATCGTCGAGCTCGCCGGGTGAGCAGACGCCGCGCGCAGCGTAGATGCGCGCGAACAGCGGGTCATAGCCCGATGCCGCGAGGCGTGCCGCTGCGTCGGACGGCACCGCGCGCTCGACGATCAGCGGCGCGCTCACGCGAGCTGCGACAACGGCTTGCGGCCCCGCCAGAACTTCAGGAGGTCGCCGCGCGTCACGTCGAAACGGACGCCACCATCGGTGGCGAGCGCGATGAGCGTGAGCCGTTTCAGCGTGCCGCTGCGCAGCGCGGCGGCGAGCGGCGAGAACCACGCCGGCTCGAGCTGCGCCAAACGGTCGCGCCAGACGTCGGCATCGCGATACGCGGCGGGCGCGGCGAGTTGGTCGAGCACGACGAGATGCTCCGGCGTCGCGTCATGCGCCTGCTGCAACAGTGTTTGCGCCTCGCCTGGTAGAGCCGCTGTGCGTGCACCACTGGCGGCGGCGACTGCAGTCGCTTCGGCGTTGTCGCTCCAGACGTGCGTGAAAGGCCGCGTGGCGACACGCGGCCGCGTACCGCCCCCCCAGAACCATATCGAGTTCACCGTCGGCGCGCCGCAGTCCTCGCGCCCGGCGTTCACCGGATGCGCGTGCAGGAGCATCTGCGCTTCGTTGAAGACGCCGTGCCATTGCAGCGCATCGTCGCCGTGGGGAAGGCTCGCCTGCACGTCCCGGCCCGCGACTTCGTCCGGCGCGTGCGTGACGAGATCGGGCGTGCCTGCGGCGTTTACGTACCAGCGGCGAGCGCTCGGCGCATGGAACGCTATTCCGATCGCTTCGAAATGCGCTTTCAGCGAGGCGGCGAGCGCCTGCGATTCCTCGTCGGACAGCGCGAGCAGCGCCGTTGCGACGAACGTGAGCCCGTCGCGCTCCACGCGGATATGCACCGGATCGGCGCGCAGCCAGTACGCATCGCCGGGGTCGACGCCGTCATGCGCCAGCGTGAGCGGCGCGATCGGCCAGTCGCGCTGCCGCGCGATGCCGTGCGATGCGCATAGCCACGCGGCGAGTGTGCCGTGAGTGACGGGCTGCCTGCGCGCGCGCGAGAGAAGCTCGGTGAGCGCCGGCAGCTCGATGCCGCTCAGCACTGCGTCCGCAGTCTCGCGCGCCCAGAAGAGGCCGGGTATGAGCAGCGTGCAGTTCATCGAGTGAGTTTACTCATCGCGTGTGGCAAACTCTCGCCTTTCGTCCCGCCCACGCGTCACGTGAAATCCTTCGAGGCCTTCATCGGGCTGCGCTACACGCGGTCCCGCCAGCGCACGCGTTTCATTTCCGTGATCTCGCTCATCTCGATCATCGGGATCGCGCTTGGCATGACGGTGCTGATCACGGTGCTCTCGGTGTTCAACGGCTTTCAGCGGGAAGTGCGCACGCGCATGCTCGGCGCGGTTGCGCACGTGCAGGTGCAGGGATTGAACGAGGGGCTGCCGGACTGGCAGTCGATCGCGCAGACCGTGGCGAAGCATCCCGAAGTCAAGGGCACGGCGCCGTACGTCTCCGCGCAGGGGCTGCTGACGAGCGGCGGGCACGTGCGCGGCGTGTTCCTGCGCGGCATCGAGCCGGAGCTCGAAGAGCAGGTCGACGATCTCGGGCGCAGCATGCGCCGCGGCGAGCTCGCGGCGCTGCGCCCGGGGGAATACAACATCATCCTGGGAGAGCCGCTCGCACGGGGCCTGGGCGCGATGCCCGGCGATCGCGTCGTGCTCGTCGCGCCGCAGGGGCAGGTGACGCCAGCCGGGATCCTGCCGCGGCTGCGCCAGTTCACCGTCGTCGGCACCTTCAACATCGGCCACTACGAGATCGACTCCACGCTCGCGCTGGTGCACATGCAGGATGCGCAGCGGCTGTACGCGATGGGCGATCAGGTGACCGGCGTGCGCTTGAAGCTCGAAGATCTCTTCCGCGCGCCGGCGGTGGCGCGCGAGCTGGCCGCCAAAATGCCGCCGAGCGTGATGCTGGTGGACTGGACGCGCATGAACGCGACGTACTTCCGGGCCGTCGATCTCGAAAAACGCATGATGTCGCTGCTGCTCTTTTTCATCATCGCGATCGCCGCGTTCAATCTCGTATCCAGTCTCTTCATGGTGGTCAAGGAGAAGAACGCCGACATTGCCATCCTGCGCACGCTCGGCGCCTCGCCGCGCAGCGTCATGCGCATTTTCATGATTCAGGGCACGCTGATCGGCGTCGTCGGCGTTGCGTTCGGCATCGTTTTCGGCATCGCCGGCGCGCTCAACGTCGACGTGATCGTCGCGTTCGTCGAGCGCGTGTTCAATTTCAAGTTCCTGCCGCAGGACGTCTACCAGATCTCCGACCTGCCCTCGGAGCTGCGCTACACCGACGTCATCAGCACGGCGGCCGTGTCGCTCACGCTGTCGCTGCTCGCGACGATCTACCCGAGCTGGCGCGCGTCCAAAGTCAATCCCGCCGAGGCGCTGCGCTATGAGTGAGCCGCGCACCGCCGAGGCCGTGCTGACCTGCCGCAATCTCCAGAAGATCTACCGGCAGGGGAAGGTGGACGTGCCGGTGCTGCTTGGCGTGGATCTCGACGTCGCACGCGGCGAGCGTGTCGCGATCGTCGGTGCATCAGGCTCGGGAAAGAGCACGCTGCTCCATCTCCTCGGCGGGCTCGATACACCGACCGAAGGGGAGGTGCGCGTGCTCGGCGCCGACCTGCGCAAGCAGACGGAGGCCGAACGCGGCGAGACGCGCAACCGCGCTCTGGGCTTCGTGTATCAGTTCCATCACCTGCTGCCGGAATTCACCGCGGCGGAGAACGTCGCGATGCCGCTCCTCATCCGGCGCACGCCGAAGCAGGAGGCGTACAAGGCGGCTGCGGACATCCTCGCGCAGGTCGGTCTTTCGCACCGGCTCACGCATACCCCGGGCGAGCTCTCGGGCGGCGAGCGCCAGCGCGCGGCGCTCGCACGTGCGCTCGTGACGCGTCCGGCGTGCGTGCTCGCCGACGAGCCCACGGGTAATCTCGACCGGCACACCGCCGAATCGGTGTTCGAGCTCATGCTGGAGCTCAATCAGGCACTCGGCACGAGCTTCATCATCGTCACGCATGATCCGGGGCTCGCGGCACGCGCAAACCGGGTGATGACGCTGGTCGACGGAAAGCTGGTTCGATCGTAGGCTAGGCCGATCGCCCACCAGCCGGCGCGCAACTTGAACCTACGATCGGATCTTCACGATCTGGAGTAACCCGCTGCCCGCGACGTCGTCATAGAACCTCGCATCTTCGAGCGCCTGCGTCAGCACGAAGTGCGGCGCCGAGCGCTTGATGAGCATCGGCGCGATCGTCGCGAGCCCGATGATCGCGAGGCCGACCCAGATCCACCCCAGTATGGCGAGCGCCGTGCCGATGCCCAGCACCGGCAGCATTACGAGCGGCAGCAACAGGCGGCCGCTCATATAGCGCGCGGCCGCCGCCCGGTCGATGTCCACACGGATCGTACCGGAGTGATAAGCCGCCACGAACTGCGCGTGCGTCATTCTCGTGCGTGCCGAGCGCAACGGCAGTGAAGCCGATGCCGCAACATCAACGGAACTTCAGCCCCACGCGCGAGACGCGCCCGTCGGCCATTTCACGCACCACGAACTCCACGCGCCCGGCTTTGATGCGATCGCCGACGCTGGGGCGCTTGTGGAATACGCGCTGCAGATAGCCGCCGAGCGTCATGCCTGAAGCCGCGGGCGGCATTTCGACGCCGTAGAAGGACGCGATGTCCTGCACGCTCGCATCGGCATCGAGCACGAGGTCGCCGAAGAACTTGTGTTCCTCGAGACGGTCCGGGTGGTGCGGCGCTATGAAGACGCGGTTGAGCGTGTCCACCGCCGTCGCCGGCGCGATGACGAATACGCGATCGCCGGACTGCAGGCGATCGACCTTCTCCGGCGGCTCCACGCGACCGGCTCGCATGACGCCGCCGAGCGACGCCCCGTCCGGCAGCGCGCGATCGATGAAAGTCTGTCCGACGGCGGGACTGTCGTCGGCCAGATCGTATCGCAGCATCTCGAGATCCCACTGACCCTCGAGCCCAAGGTCATAGCGGGCGGCCGGGCGCGATGCCGGCGGTACTTCGAGCTGCAATAGCCGCGCGGTCGGCGCGACGGTCCACGCCTGCACGAACAGCGACATCAGAACGACGAAGAAAGCGACGTTGAAGTACAGCCACGCGTTCTCCACGCCGCCGACGAGCGGAAAGATACCCAGAATGATCGGCACCGCGCCGCGCAGCCCGACCCAGGCGATGAACGTCTGCTCACGCCAGGGGTAGCGGAACGGCGCGAGGCACAGCACGACGGCCAGCGGCCGCGCCACCCCCGTGAGTATGACCGCGACGAGGAGCGCCATGCCCGCGACATCTAGGAGGTCCTTGGGGGTCACGAGCAGACCCAGCACAAGGAACATGCCGATCTGCGCGAGCCATGCGAGGCCATCGTGCACGCGCAGGATGTTTTGTGCGGCATGCACCTGGCGGTTTCCGATGACGAGACCGGCGAGGTAGATTGCAAGGAATCCGCTGCCGCCGGCCTCGTTGGTCAAGGCGAAAAGCAGCAGCGCGAGCGACGAAGCGAGGAGTGGATACAGCGGCGGAGCGAGATCGAGCCGGTTGATGATCGCGGCCATGAGAAATCCGCCCGCGACACCCGCGATGCCGCCGATCGTGAACTGTGCCACGAGCAGGCCGGCAACGTTCCAGTCGAGCGCGGACTTGCCGGCTGCAAGAGCGCCGACGAGAACCAGCGTGAGAAACACGGCCATCGGGTCGTTGCTGCCCGATTCGAATTCGAGTATCGCGCTCACGCGCCGCTTGAGCGCAAGCCCGCGGGAGTTGAGCACGCTGAAGACCGCTGCCGCGTCGGTCGAACCGATGATCGAGCCGAGCAGCAGGCCCTGCAGCCAGTTGAAATCGAACAGGAGGACGGCAAACGCGGCCACGATCCCTGCGGTGGCGGCGACACCGACCGTCGCCAGCACGAGCCCCGGAGCGATCGCGACCCGCACCGCTTCGAGATTCGTCCGGATGCCGCCGTCGAACAGAATGATGCCGAGCGCGATCGAGCCGATCAAATAGGTGAGCTGCACGTCGTTGAACTGGATGCCGCCCGGGCCGTCTTCACCGGCAAGCATTCCGAGCACCAGGAAAACGAGCAGCAGCGGGGTTCCCGCACGCGAGGCGAACGCGCTCAGGATCAGGCTCGCCGCGACCAGCACCGCGCCGATCAGGATGAGCTGATTGGCTTCTTCCATTAGTACTGCACCGGCAGCGGATCGAGGCTGCGCCACAGGTACCACGTCGCGACCGAGCGCCACGGCGCCCACGCTTTACCCAGCCGGCGCATCTTGACCTTCGAGATCGGCCGGCCCGCGTTGTAGCTCAAGCTCATCGCACGCTGCAATCCGAGATCGTCGATCGGAAAGACATCCGGCCGCGCCATATAGAAGATGAGAAACATCTCCGCGGTCCAGCGACCGATGCCTTTCACCTGCACCAGCTCGCTGATGAGCGCTTCGTCGTCGAGGACGGCCCAGTGCGCCGGATCGAGCGCGCCGGAGCGGAAACGCTGCGCCAGATCGAGCAGGTACGCGCTCTTCTGACCCGACAGGCCACAGGTGCGCAGCCGCGCGAGGTCGCAGGCGGCCAGATTGGCGGGCGTGATCGCGGCGACTTCGGCGACCAGCCGGTCCCATACCGACTGCGCGGCTTTCACCGAGATCTGCTGACCGACGATCGCGCGTGCGAGTGTCGAGAACGCATCGCCGCGGCTTCCGAGCGTGAGGCCTTGAACGCGAGACGCGAGCTTCGCGAGCACGGGATCGCGCGCGGCGAGCTCGCGCGTCGCGTCGTGCCAGTACTCCGGCGTATTGAGCGCACGTCTGCGGGGCATGCGCTTAGTGCCCGGCGCGCGCGCGACGAAGCTGCCGCCGCCGCCATTCGACCCGCACCCGCAGCCGCCACGCGAAATCGACGAGCGCGTAGCCGGCGACCGCGAGCGCGATGGCGAGAAGCGGCAGACCCACCAGCAGCGGCTTACCGACGGCAGTGAGCCAATCGAGCGCCGCCGGTATCCACTCGCGAAAGCCTTTGCCTTCGAGTCCCATCGCCATGTCGGGGAGATCGCCGCCGCCGCTGAAAAGCGCGAGCTGACCAAGCTTGAACGCGGCGTAGTACAGCGGAACGATGCTGAAAGGGTTCGAGTACAGGGTGACGAACACGGCGATGGGGAGGTTCACCTTGAAGCCGATCGAAAACATCGCCGCGGCGAAGAACTGCACCGGATTGCTGCCCGGAATCAGGCCGGCGAAAAGGCCCGCGGCGACGCCGCCCGCAACGGAGCGGCGGTTCAGATGCCAAAGATTGTGATGCTGCAGCAACGGCCCGAGCCGCGCGATATGGCGGTTCTGCCTCACGCTGTCATGCGTCGGCAGAAATTTCCGAAGAGCGTTGCGCATCGCCGGGGATTGTAGCCAAACGCGTATTCCTTCCCGCGGCCCGGACGTTAAAAGAAGTCAAAGGGGAGGGCGCGATGCGCGTGAACATCGTGCTGTTCGCGCTCGGCGTGTGGCTGCTGCAGCGCCAGGGCGAGTTGCCGCCGCTCACATATGCGTCTGCACTGTCGATCGTGGTGCCCGCCGCGGTCCTCATGTGCATGCGCAGCCGCGCGGCGCGTCTTGCAGGAACGGCGCTTGCCGGCGCCTGCGCGCTCGGCGCCGGGTTCATGTGGGCGGCGGCCTTCGCGCAGGTGCGGATCGCCGATGCGCTCCCGATCGAGTGGGAAGCGCGCGACATCGAGCTGATCGCGGTGGTGGCCGGTCTGCCGCAGCCGACGGAACGCAGCATCCGTTTCGAGCTCGATGTCGAGCACGTGCTCACGGCGGCCGCGCACGTACCGTCGCGCATTTCCGTCTCGTGGTGGGGCCGCGCCGGCGCCCTGCCCGAAGTGCACGCGGGCGAACGCTGGCGCCTCGCGGTACGGCTCAAGCGCCCGCACGGCCTCGCGAATCCTCATGGCTTCGATTACGAAGCGTGGCTGCTCGAGCGCAACATACGCGCGACAGGCTATGTGCGATCGCGTCCCGCGCCGCAGCGTCTGAACGCGATGGTGCACCGGCCTGCGTACTGGGTCGAAGCCGCGCGCGAGCGGCTGCGCGCGCGAATCCTCCAGGCGCTCGACGGCAAGCCTTACGCCGGCATCATCGCAGCGCTCGCGATCGGCGATCAGCGCGCCATTCCCGCGGACCAGTGGCAGACCTTCACGCGCACGGGCGTGAACCACCTGATGAGCATTTCAGGTCTGCACGTGACGATGGTCTCGGGACTCGCGTATGCCTGCGTGCTCTGGCTGTGGCGGCGCAGCGCGCGGCTTGTGCTGCGCCTGCCGGCGCCGAAAGCCGCAGCGCTCGCAGGGGTCGGGGCCGCATTTCTATACACACTGCTCGCAGGCTTCGCCGTACCCGCACAGCGCACGCTCTATATGGTGTGCGTCGTGGCGGCGGCGCTGTGGACGGGCAGGGCTGCGTCCGCGTCCGTTGTACTGGCTGCAGCATTGCTGACCGTCCTGGTGCTCGATCCCTGGGCCGTCAATGCGGCCGGATTCTGGCTTTCGTTCGCCGCGGTTGCCGCAATTTTCTTCGTGATCATCAATCGTGTCGCGCAACCGGGATGGGTGCACGCGTGGTGCCGCACGCAGGCGGCGGTGACGATCGCGCTCCTTCCGCTCACGCTCGCGCTGTTCCAGCTCGTGTCGATCATTTCGCCGGTTGCGAACGCGTTTGCAATTCCGCTCGTGAGCCTCGTGGTCGCGCCGCTCGCGCTCGTCGGCATGCTGCTGCCGATCGATCTGATGCTGCACGCGGCGCACCTTGCGATGGCGCTGTGCATGGCGCTGCTGGAGTGGATGAGCGCGCTGCCCGACGCGGTGTGGCAGCAGCACGCACCCGCGGTCTGGACCCTTCCGCTGGCGCTTGCCGGTGCCGCGTGGCTCATGCTGCCGCGCGGCATGCCCGCTCGCTGGCTGGGCGCCGTCGCCTGCCTGCCGCTCTTCCTCGTGTTTCCGCCGCAGCTACGCTGGGGTGAGCTGCGGGTCACCGTCCTGGATGTGGGCCATGGGCTGGCAGTCGTGGTGCGTACCGCGAACCATGCGCTGCTCTACGACACCGGGCCCGCCTTCGGCACGCTCGCCGACAGCGGCAATCGGGTCATCGCGCCGTACCTGCGCGCGCAAGGCGTGCGGCGTCTCGACGGCATGATCGTGAGCCACGACGACAGCGATCACACCGGCGGCGCGCTGTCCGTGCTACAGGCCGTGCCGGTGGACTGGGTTGCGAGCTCGCTCGACGACACGGATCCATTGCATCTCGTCGCGGACGACGCGTTCCGCTGCCGCGCCGGGCTTGAGTGGGAATGGGATGGCGTGCGCTTTGCCATGCTTCATCCATCGCTTTCGAGCTATGACACGAAGATGAAAGACAACGACCGCAGTTGCGTGCTGCGCATCATCGCGCCCGGCGCTACGGTCCTGCTGCCCGCGGACATCGAACGCAGGGCCGAGGACGCGCTGCTTCAGTCGGGTGTCGAGCTTCGCGCGGACGTGCTGGTCGCGCCGCATCAGGGCAGCAGGACATCGTCTACGCAAGCGTTCGTCGATGCGGTGAAAGCGTCCACGGTCGTCTTCCCAGTCGGCTACCGCAACCGCTTCGGGCATCCGCACGTCGAAGTCGTTGCGCGTTACGCGGATACCGGTGCTGCCGTCTATCGGAGCGACAGCGACGGTGCGGTCACGATCGATGTCACACCGGATGGGGCGATGCGGATCGAACGCTACCGCGCTACGCGCAGACGCTATTGGCTCGACGCGCCCGCGCTGGATCGGGCCGCGCTCGATCCGCAGCTCGACGGCACGGTGCGATAAAATTTCGGCTCTCATGGCCTTGCGCTCCCATCTCCAGCTCGTCGAGTCCCACCCGCCGCTGCGCGAGGCCGCGCGCTCGCGTTTGCCGGGCGCAGCCGCGCAGCAGGAGCTCGTCGTGCGCGCGCTCGAATTCATCGAACCGTTATATCGCGACCGTCAGATTGCGCGCGAGCCGCTGCTGGATCACATGGTGGCCGTGCTCCGCACGCTGACGGAGCTCAGGCTCGACCCCGATGCGCTGGCGGCAGCGCTGCTTTATCGTGCGTTCGAGAGCTCACCCGATACCGCGCGCGCGATCCGCGAGCGGTTCGGGGCGCAGGTGGGCGATCTGTGCGAAGGCATCGTTCGAATGGGCGACATCGGCGCGCTTTCGCACCGCGAGAGCGCGGCGCAGAAGCCGCAGCAGCAGACAGCGCAGCTCGAACGGCTGCGCAAGATGCTGCTCGCCATGGTGCAGGACGTGCGCGTGGTCCTGATCAAGCTCGCTGACCACCTGCAGGACTTGCGCGCCGAGTTGCGGGAGGGCGGCCGCGCGGCGCAGCGCGCGGCGGAGCTCACGCGCGACGTATTCGCACCGCTCGCCAACCGGCTCGGGGTGTGGCGGCTCAAATGGGAGCTCGAGGACCTTGCGTTTCGCATCCTCGAGCCGGATACGTACAAGTCGATCGCGCGCGCGCTGGACGAGAAGCGGCTGGACCGCGAGCGTTATATCGAGAAGGTCGTCGCGATACTGAAAGACGAGCTCGAGCGCGCAGGGATCGCAGCGGACGTGAGCGGCCGGCCAAAGCACCTGTACAGCATCTACAAGAAGATGCTGCGCAAGGGCGTCACCTTCGAAGCGCTGCACGACGTGCGCGCCGTGCGTGTGCTGGTCGGCGACGTCAAGGACTGCTATGCGGCGCTCGGTCTCGTCCATCACCTGTGGTCGCCGATACCGAAAGAGTTCGACGACTACATCGCGAAGCCCAAGAGCAACGACTACCGCTCGCTGCACACCGCCGTCATCGGACCGGACGGTAAGGCGGTCGAGGTGCAGATTCGCACGCACGAGATGCACCAGCACTCCGAGCTCGGCATCGCGGCGCACTGGCGCTACAAGGAAGACGCGCGCCACGATCGCGGCTTCGACGAAAAGATCGCGTGGCTGCGGCAGGTGCTCGAGTGGAAAGACGAAGTGCGTGACACCGGCGATCTCGTCGAGCAGTTCAAGACGGAGCTCTTCGCCGACACGGTATACGTGCTGACGCCGCAGGGGCGCGTCATAGACCTGCCGCACGGCGCGACACCGATCGATTTCGCGTATCACGTTCACACGGAGCTCGGCCATCGTTGCCGCGGCGCGAAAGTGGACGGCGCGATCGTGCCGCTCAATACGTCTCTCGCGAACGGCCAGCAGGTCGAGATCCTCGCCGCGAAGCAGGGCGGGCCGAGTCGAGACTGGCTCAACCCCGCGCTCGGCTTCATCCGCAGCCAGGGCGCGCGCACGAAAGTGCGCCAGTGGTTCAACCGCCAGAACTACGAGGCGGACGTCGCCCACGGCCGCGCGCTGCTCGACAAGGAGCTGCAGCGGCACGGTATGACCGCGATGAACCATGACAAGCTGGCGGAAAATGCGGGCTACGATCGGCTGAACGATTTCCTCGTCGCGCTGGCGCGCGCCGAGATCGGTCCCAAGGCGCTGCGGGATCTGCTCGAGCCGCCGTCCGCGCCCGCCGAGCCTCCGGACGCACTCGCGCCCGCCGCGCGCAGGTCGCGCGCCGGCGGCCGCAGCAGCGTGCTGGTGGTGGGGGTGGACAAGCTGCTCACGCTTACGGCGAAGTGCTGCAAGCCGGTCCCGCCGGAGCCGATCGTGGGCTTCGTCACCCGCGGCCGCGGCGTCAGCGTTCATCGCGCCGACTGCCCGAACCTGCAGCGTCTCGATCCGGACCGCCGCGTCGATGCGGAGTGGGGTGATGCCGGCGGAGCGATTTTCCCCGTGGACGTGATCATCGAAGCGGTCGACCGCACCGGGCTGCTGCGCGACATCTCGGACGTGCTCACGCGCGAGCGCATCAACGTCACCGCGACGTCGACGCAGAGCAGCGCCCAATTCGCGCGCATGCGCTTCACACTCGAAATCGAGCACCTCGATCAGCTACAGCGCGTGCTCGCGCTCGTGCGCGACGTGAAAGGCGTAACGGCCGCCGCCCGCCGATAGCCAGCGCAAGGAATGGAGGTCTCGGAGGAAAACCTGGGTTTTCCTCTGAGGCGTGATTGAGCCGCGGCTGCGAGCGAAGCTCGCGTGGATTTTCGCCGCGGCAGGCGAGCGGCGCTACGATCTCGCGCAGCGGAAGCCGATGTTGTGATGCCCCGAAGCCGGGTTGCGCGAGAGATTGCGCCCGCGCTGCGTCGTCGTGATCTCCTCCGCCGGCGAATCGTGTCCGCCGCCGCGCGTGCCGCGCACCGGCCCGGGTCGCGGATCTTCACGTCCGTCGTCCGCGCGATACGGATACGGGCGATAGGCACTCGACACCCACTCCCACCCGTTGCCCGCCATATCGAGCACGCCATAAGGGCTCGCACCGCCGGGGAATGCGTCCACAGGCGCGGATTCATTCCAGCCGGCGGCGAATTGCGCGCGCCGCCGGTCGGGAATGTCGCTCCCCCATGGATAGCGTCGCGCGTCCGTGCCGCGCGCGGCCTTTTCCCATTCGGCCTCGGTCGGCAGGCGTTTACCGCGCGACTTGCAGTACGCCACCGCGCCCGCCCACGGGACTTCCATCACGGGATGTTTTTCGTAACCCGGGTCGGACACCCAGGCATTGCCGCGCCGGTGTATGCGCGCGTCGGCGTCCTCGAAATCGTAAACGCGGGCCGAGGCTGTCGCGGCGGACGCGTTCAGGTATTCCGCGAATTGCGCGTTGGTGACGGGTAAGCGGTCGATCGAGAATGCGGGAACCGTGACTTCGTGCGCCGGGCGCTCGTCTTCGGGTCCCTGGTTGCTGCCCATGGTGAATGGCCCGGCAGGGATCGACACCATCTCGCCGAGCGGCGTCTGGGCGAGCGCGAGCGTTGCGGCGCACGCGGCGACGATGAACGTCAGCAGGCGGTGGGCTTCGCCCACGCTCGACGCGCGGGACCTCTTCTCCGTCACCTCTTGCCTTCAATCGGCCATGCAAGCCGCGTTCAATATGCCCGTCGCGAGCGACAGGGCGCCAAGCAGTATGCCGGGGGCGACCCTGCCGGCCGGGATGTCGCTCGCGAGGCCGGGGACGAGCCGCGTCATGACGAAGAACACGAGTAACTGGACGACGAGCGCGAGCAACGCCCAGAGCGCCATGTCGGCGAGGCTGACGGCCTGAATGACCGCGTGCGCCAAAGGAATGACGAAACCGAGGATCGCGCCTGAAAGGCTCGCAGCCGCGGCGGCGTTGCCTTCGCGCACGAGCGTAAGCTCGCGATAGGGCGTGATGGAGATGTAGATCGACACGAACAGCGCGAGGAGCGCGAAGCTCGTGACGAGATACAGCAGGAACGCGGGGATGCCGAGGGCCGATTCCTGGATGATTTCCATAATTGCTCTCTGTAGCTGTCAGTCGAAGTAGTGGGGCACGAAGCGGCTGCTATTGCGTGTCACCGGAGTCACGTCCTCGCGGATGCCCATGCCCGCGGATTCGCGGTCCACCACCCAGCTCCCGATCACGGGGTAGTTGCCGTCGAACTCCGGCAGCGGCGCGAAGGCCTGGTAGACGTAGCCTTCCGCGCCGTAGGTGCCGGGCTGCGCGAACACGCCGCGCGGACCGTGGATTTCGACGTTGGCACCCTCGCGCGAATAGAACGGCTTGCGTACGTACTTCTCGCCGAGCGGTTTCGCTTCGAAGTACGCCGGCAGCAGGTTCGGGTGGTCGGGATAGAGCTCCCAGAGCACGGCGAGAACGGCCTTGCACGAGAGCAGAAGCTTCCATGGCGGCTCGACGACGGTCAGGCGCGCGCGCGGCACGTTGCGTCCGAATTCGTCGCGCATCATCCATTCCCACGGATACAGCTTGAAGAGGGCGCGGATCGGGTTGCCTTCGACATCGACGAATTGAATCTGCTCGGAAGACCAGCCGATGTCTTCGATGTAGATGCGACGTGCGTCAATGCCGGCCTGCAGCGCGGTGTCGCGCAGGTACTCGAGATTGCCGATGTCCTCTTCGCTGTCCTTGACGCACGCGAAGTGAACCGCGGGCTCGATCCCCGGCAGGGTCGGCCGTATCGCCTGCCAGCGCGCGATCAACTTTTCGTGCAGGGAGTTGAACTGGTCGCTCTTCGGCCGCACCGCCTGCAGCCAGTTCCATTGCGCGACCGCCGCCTCGATGAGTGAAGTCGGCGTGTCCGCGTTGTACTCGAGGAGCTTGGGCGCCTTCATGCCGTCGTAGCGCAGATCGAAGCGGCCGTAGAGGCTCGGCGCGTCGGCTTCCCACGACTCACGGATGTAATCGGCGAGCCAGGGTTCGATGGCGAGTCGAGCGAACATTCGCTGGTCGATCATGGACTGCACGGCGGCGCGGCTCATCTGCTCGAGCTCCACCGTCGCTTCTTCGATCATGTCGATCTCGCTCGATGAAAACCGGTAGCACGCGGATTCGTCCCAATACGCGCCGTCGAGGCTGTGAAAGGCAAAACCGACGGATTCGAGCTGCGCCTGCCAGTCCCGGCGCGGCATCAGCTTTTCTCTCAACAACTTAGCCGCCGCTCGACCGATGGGCGGAGGCCGACGAGCCGAAGCCGCCGCGGGACACGGTCGTGGAGCCGATCGCGCTGCTGCCTTTACGCGGGGGCATCGCGCCGCCGGAGCTGAAGCCCGAACGGCCGGCACCGTACATGAGCGGTCCCAGAAAATATCCGGCATGAGGCCCGGAGGTCTGCTGCTCGCACTTCTGGGGATCGCCGCCCCAGTCGCGCAGGCAGTCCTGGCGCGATTTGTATACGTCCCGGGTGGCGGTCTGCTCGTCGCGGCCACAGCCCTGCAGCGCGGCAGTGCCGATCAGCACGAGCGTCAGGGTGGCGGTACACCTGCGGGAGCTCATCGCGCGGATTCCGTGTCGAAGCGACGCGGCATGATAGCGCACAAGGTGCTGATTCGTTTGAAGGAGTCGGAGCGTTCCGCTAAACTACGCATCCCTTAGGCGCGTAGCTCAGCTGGTTAGAGCGCCACGTTGACATCGTGGAGGTCGTTGGTTCGATCCCAATCGCGCCTACCAAATCGAAAAAGTGCGGCCTGGCCGCACTTTTTTGTTTGTGTGTCGAAGGACGCGTCGTGTTTATTCGTATAGAGCGCCGCGAGGCGCCTAAGCCACTTTTTGCGTCCTGAGCCTGTCGAAGGACGCGTCGTAGATTTTTATGCCTGACATCACGCTACCGGACGGCTCCGTCCGCACATACGACAAGCCCGTGACGATCGCGGAGATCGCCGCCTCGATCGGGCCCGGGCTTGCGAAAGCCGCGCTTGCCGGTCGCGTGAACGGCAGACTCGTCGATACGGCCTACCGCGTCGAACAGGATGCGACCGTCGCGATCGTCACCGAGAAGGACGGCGACGGCCTGGAAGTCATCCGGCATTCGAGCGCGCACCTGCTGGCGCACGCGGTGAAGGAGCTCTTCCCCGAAGCGCAGGTCACGATCGGCCCGGTCATCGAGGACGGTTTCTATTACGACTTCTCGTACAAACGCCCGTTCACGCCCGAGGATCTGGCGGCGATCGAGCAGCGTATGGCCGAGCTCGCCAGGAAGGACATCCGCGTCGAGCGCACGGTGATGCCGCGCGACGAGGCGGTGAAGTTCTTCCGCGACATGGGCGAGCGCTACAAGGCGGAGATCATCGCCTCCATTCCGGAAGGCGACGATATCTCGCTGTACCGGCAAGGGGATTTCGTCGATCTGTGCCGCGGGCCGCACGTGCCTTCCACCGGCAAGCTTCGCGTGTTCAAGCTCATGAAAGTCGCCGGGGCTTACTGGCGCGGCGACTCCAGGAACGAGATGCTCCAGCGCATCTACGGCACCGCCTGGGCCAGGAAGGAAGACCTCGAGTCCTACCTGCATCGCCTCGACGAAGCTGAGAAACGCGATCACCGCAAGCTCGGCCGTGCGCTCGATCTCTTCCACATGCAGGACGAGGCGCCCGGGATGGTGTTCTGGCATCCCAAGGGCTGGACCATCTGGCAGCAGGTCGAGCAGTACATGCGCGGCGTTTACCGCGAGACCGGCTTTCAGGAAGTGCGCTGCCCGTCGATCCTCGATGTCTCGCTGTGGCAGCGCTCGGGACACTGGGACAACTTCCGCGAGAACATGTTCTTCACGAAGTCGGAGAACCGCGAGTACGCGGTGAAGCCCATGAATTGCCCCGGCCACGTCGAGATTTTCAACAGCGGACTGAGGAGCTATCGCGACCTGCCGCTGCGCTACGGCGAATTCGGCTCGTGCCATCGCGACGAACCGTCCGGCGCGCTGCACGGGATCATGCGGGTGCGTGCGTTCACGCAGGACGACGGGCACATTTTCTGTACGCCTGCGCATGTCCAGTCGGAGGTCGAGGCGTTCCATCGCCGGGCGCTGCAGGTCTACGCCGATTTCGGCTTCAACGACGTGACGGTCAAGCTCGCGCTGCGGCCCCCGAAAAGGCTCGGCTCCGACGATGTCTGGACGCAGGCTGAAAACGCGCTCCGGGAGGCGCTGCGCAAATGCGGCGTGGAGTGGCAGGAGCTGCCCGGGGAAGGCGCGTTCTACGGCCCCAAGATCGAGTATCACCTCAAGGACAGCATCGGTCGGCCTTGGCAGTGCGGCACGATTCAGGTCGATTTCATGATGCCCGAGCGCCTGGGCGCCGAGTACGTCGACGAGGACAACACGCGCAAATCGCCGGTCATGCTGCACCGGGCCATCGTGGGCTCCCTGGAGCGCTTCATCGGGATCCTGATCGAGAACCATGCGGGGGCGATGCCGTTGTGGCTGGCGCCGGTCCAGGTCGTCGTGATGAACATCTCGGAGCACCAGTCCGAATACGCCAAAAGCGTCGCGGAAACGCTCCGAAACAGCGGTTTACGCGCGGTTGCCGACTTGAGGAATGAGAAAATTTCCTATAAGATTCGGGAACATAGTTTGCACAAGCTGCCTTACCAGGTCGTCGTCGGAGACAAGGAAGTGGCAGCGCGTGAGGTTGCTGTTCGGACCCGCAAGGGCGAAGACCTCGGCCGCATGAGCGCCGAGGTTTTTATTTCCCGTCTGAAAGCGGAAGAAGCCGGTCGGGGCCGTTCGGCGTAAGAGCCATCAACAGGGGAGTACCGTCGCATAGCACAGGAAAAGGAAGCCCGGATCAACGGTGAGATCAATGCACCGGAAATTCGTTTGATCGGGGCGGGTGGTGAACAGGTGGGCGTCGTGAGTCTTGCGACCGCCAACAAGATGGCCGAAGAGGCCGAGCTCGATCTGGTGGAAATAGCACCGACCGCGGTGCCGCCAGTCTGCCGCATCATGGATTACGGGAAGTTCAAGTACCGTGAGAGCAAGAAGCGGCACGAAGCGAAGTTGAAGCAGAAGCAGATCATCGTCAAGGAAGTGAAGTTTCGTCCGGGGACGGACGAAGGCGATTACAAGATCAAGCTTCGCAACCTGATCCGGTTCCTGGAAGAAGGCGACAAGACCAAGGTCACCCTGAGATTCCGCGGGCGAGAGCTCGCGCACCAGGAATTCGGGATCCGTCTGCTCGAGCGCGTGCGTGCGGATCTCGCGGAGTACGGTGTAGTCGAGCAGTGGCCGAAGATGGAAGGCCGCCAGCTCGTCATGGTGCTGGCACCGAAGAAGGCGCAGGTCGCCAAGCCCGCCGCGGCGAAACCGGCCAAATCCGCCGAAGACGGCGCCGCCAAACCGGCGGCGGCGAAGCCGGCGAGGGCAGCGGCGCCTCGGCAGCCAGCGGTCGCCGAAGAGAAGAAGTAGGTAGAGCGTAGGGTGCGCTAGTCGCGCACCGCGGTAGCGGGGCCAAACCCACCGCAAAGAAGCAGTTGTCCAGGCTATACAAGCCTCCTCACGGAGCGCCTGGCGCTGTATGAAAACAGGAGCATTCATGCCGAAACTCAAGACGAAGAGCGGCGCCGCGAAGCGTTTCAAGAAGCTCGCGAGCGGCAAGTTCAAGCGCAGCAACGCTAACCTGCGCCACATCCTCACCAAGAAGGCGCAGAAGCGTAAGCGTCATCTGCGCGGCACCACCACCACGCATCCTTCGGACAAGCGCGCCCTCAAGGCGATGCTGCCGTACTAAAGGAGCCGCGACATGCCACGAGTCAAACGAGGTGTAATCGCCCGCGCGGCGCACAAAAAAGTGCTGAATGCGGCGAAAGGTTTCCGGGGACGCCGCAAGAACGTCTTCCGCATCGCCAACGAAGCGGTGATGCGCGCCGGGCAGTATGCGTACCGCGACCGCCGCAACAAGAAGCGCGACTTCCGAGCGCTGTGGATCACGCGGATCAACGCGGCCGCGCGCGAGCACGGCATGACGTATAGCGTGTTCATGAACGGGCTCAAGAAAGCGGAGATCGCCGTGGACCGCAAGGTGCTCGCCGATATTGCGGTGCTCGATAAGGCGGCTTTTGCGAAGTTCGTCGAAAGAGCTCGGGCAAGCCTCGCAGGCTGACGCGCTCGGCGGCCGAGCCAAAAAAGGAGGCTTGCCAGCCTCCTTTTTTACGCCCCGGTAAACGAACAGAGGGAAACCAAGGTTTCCCTCCGTAACCTTCTTTCCTTCGGATGCATGACGTCGACGCAATAGTCACAGAAGCACTAGAGGCCTTCGCCGGCATCGACGACCCGGACGCGCTCGAAAGCGCCAAGGCGCGCTATCTCGGAAAGTCCGGCGCGCTCACCGAGCTGCTCAAGGGACTCGGCAAGCTGCCGCCGGAGGAGCGCCGCGCTGCCGGAAGCCGCATCAACGCGGCCAAGGAACGGCTCGAGGAGGCGCTGCGCGCTCGCCGCGAAGCGATACAGGCCGCGCGGCTCGAAGCGAAGTTGAGGGAAGAAGCGCTCGACGCCACGCTCCCGGGCCGCGGCCGCGGCATCGGTGGCATACACCCCGTGAGCCGCACGCTCGAGCGCGTCGAGACGCTGTTCCATTCGATGGGCTTCGAAGTCGCAGACGGGCCGGAAATCGAGACCGACTACTACAACTTCACCGCGCTCAATCAGCCCGAGAATCATCCGGCGAGATCGATGCACGACACGTTCTATCTCGCCGACGGCAAGCACCTCCTGCGCACGCACACCTCGCCCATCCAGATCCGCTACATGGAGCGCCACCGGCCGCCGATCAAGATCATCGCGCCGGGCCGCGTCTACCGCGTCGACTCCGACGCCACGCATTCGCCCATGTTTCACCAGGTCGAAGGCTTGTGGATCGACGAGCACATTTCGTTCGCCGATCTGAAAGGCGTGCTCGTGGACTTCCTTCAGCGTTTCTTCGAGCGCGAAGATCTCAAGGTGCGCTTCCGGCCGTCGTTCTTCCCGTTCACCGAGCCGTCGGCGGAAGTCGATATGAGCTTTGGCGAGCGCTGGCTCGAGATGGGCGGCTGCGGGATGGTGCATCCGGCGGTGCTCGGAAACGTGAACATCGACAGCGAGCGTTACCAGGGATTCGCGTTCGGCATGGGCCTCGACCGGCTGACGATGCTGCGCTATGGCGTCAATGACCTCAGGCTCTTCTTCGAGAACGACTTGAGGTTCCTCAAGCAGTTCACATGAAGCTCTCCGAAAACTGGCTCCGCACCTTCTGCAATCCGCCGCTCGGCACGCGCGAGCTCGCGGACGCGCTCACGTTCGGGGGTGTCGAGGTCGAGGAGATCGACGCTGCGGCACCGGCTTTCGAGCGCGTGGTGGTGGGCGAGGTGCTATCGGTCGACAAACATCCGGGCCCCGACCGGCTCTCGGTATGCCAGGTCAGCGTTGGCGTCGCGCCGCTCACGATCGTCTGCGGCGCACCGAACGTGAAAGCCGGGATGAAAGTGCCTACGGCGCTCGTCGGGGCAAAGCTGCCGGGTATCGAGATCAAGGCCGCAAAGGTGCGCGGCGTCGAGTCGCAAGGCATGCTGTGCTCGGAAAAAGAGCTCGGCTTGAGCGCGGAAAGCGCGGGGCTCATGGCTTTGCCCGCGGACTCGGTGATCGGCGCGAACGTGCGCGACGTGCTGGAGCTCGACGACTGGGTGCTCACCACCAAACCCACGCCGAACCGCGGCGATTGCCTGTCGATCCTCGGCATGGGCCGCGAGCTCGCTGCTGTCACCGGTGCGCCGCTCGAACAGCCGCCGACACCGCGGGTGATCGAGGCCCACTCGCAAACGCTGCCGGTCACGCTCGAAGCACCCGACGCCTGTCCCCGCTACTGCGGCCGCCTGGTATGCGGCGTCGATGCGCAGGCGCCCACGCCGCGCTGGATGGTGACGCGGCTCGAGCGAAGCGGCCTGCGATCGATCAGCGCGGTCGTCGATATCACGAATTACGTCATGCTCGAGCTCGGCCAGCCGCTGCACGCCTTCGATGCCGCGAAGCTCGACGGCGGGATTCGCGTGCGCCTCGCGCGCGAAGCGGAGAAGCTCGAGCTGCTCAATGGCGAAACGCCGGCGCTCGATCGGCGCTACCTCGTCATCGCCGATGACAGGAAAGCCGTCGCGCTCGCCGGCATCATGGGCGGAGCGCCGACCGCCGTCAGCGAATCCACGCGTGAGATCTTTCTCGAAAGTGCGTTCTTCGCGCCCGACGTGATCGCGGGGAAATCCAGGCTGCTGGGTTTCGGCTCCGATTCGTCCTTCCGGTTCGAGCGCGGCGTCGACTATGGCGCCACGCGGCTAGCGCTCGATCGGGCGACCGAACTCGTGCTCGAAATCTGCGGCGGCGAGGCCGGCCCGATCAGCGAAGCGAGCGCGTCACTGCCCGCGCGCGTGCCGGTCGCGCTGCGTATGGACCGCGCGGCGCGCGTGATCGGCATCGAGATACCGCGATCGCGCGCGCAATCGATCCTGAAGGACCTCGGATTCGTCTGCGAGCCGAGCGCTGCGGGATTCCTCGCGACGCCGCCGAGCTATCGTTTCGACATCTCGCTCGAAGAGGACCTCATCGAGGAGCTCGCGCGGATACACGGCTACGATCGGATCCCGGCGGCCGCTCCGGTCGGGCATGTCCGAATGCTGCCCGAGACCGAAACGGTTCGCCCGCGTGCGCACGTGCGCGCAAGGCTCGCGCGCCTCGACTACCACGAGGCCGTGACCTACAGCTTCATCGACCGCGAGTGGGAAGCCGATTTCTGCGGCAACGAGGCGCCGGTCGCGCTCGCGAATCCGATCGCCAGCCAGATGAGTGTGATGCGCTCGAGCCTGGTCCCGGGACTCGTCATGGCCGTTGCCTTCAACGCGCGGCACAAGCAAACCCGCGTGCGCCTGTTCGAGATCGGCCGCTGTTTCCAACGAGCCGGCGAAGACTACGCGCAGCCGGTTCGCGTCGGCGCCGTCGCCTATGGCGAGGCGGTGCCGGAGCAGTGGGCCGAGAAAACGCGCCGGGTGGACTTCTACGACGTCAAAGGCGATATCGAAGCGCTTCTCGCCCCGTCGCGGGTCGAGCTCGAAGCGGCCGCCCATCCAGCGCTGCATCCCGGCAAATCCGCGCGCATCCGGGTGAACGGACGGGAAGCCGGCTGGATCGGCGAAATCCATCCCCGGTGGCAGCAGAAATACGATCTGCCATCCGCCCCGGTGGTGTTCGAGGTCGAGTACGACCTGCTCGCGGCCTGTCCGCTACCGGCCTACGGCGACATCGCGAAGGTTCCGCCGGTGCGGCGGGACGTCGCCGCGCTCTTCGACGAGAGC
>Ga0196978_1000261_pt1 | contig 27817 bp, 29 predicted proteins | sample S3v_2013CmetaG_FD_155491 | JGI IMG/M metagenome (GOLD analysis project Ga0196978, IMG submission 155491) | Soil microbial communities from Anza Borrego desert, Southern California, United States - S3+v_20-13C | ecosystem: Environmental > Terrestrial > Soil > Desert | place: USA: California... | reverse complement strand
TCGCACCGGCTTGTTCGACGTGATGGCGGCGCTGCCGCCGGCGACGAGTCATGAGATTGCAGCCGCCGCCGGGCTCGCGGAGCGCTACGTGCGCGAATGGCTCGCAGCGATGACCAGCTCGCACATCGTCGATTACGACGCGCGAACGGGAGTGTATTTCCTGCCGATCGAATACGCGGCCGTGCTGGCGCGCGGCGCCGGCGAGAACAACCTCGCGCCGATGGCCGAGGTCTTCGCGTCGCTCGCGGCGGTCGAAGACATGGTCGTGGCCGGATTCCGCGGCGGCGGAGGCGTGATGCCGCAGGCGTACGAGCGGCTGCACGAACTGATGTCCGCGCAAAAGCGCAAGCGGATCGACGAGTCGTACATCGACGTGCTCCTGCGGCTCATGCCCGGAATGCGCAATCGTCTCGAAAAGGGAGCGCGCGTGCTCGACGTCGGCTGCGGCGACGGCGCTCTCATCAACGCGATGGCGCGGGAGTTTCCACACTCGAAGTTCCGCGGTTATGACATCGCGCGCGCCGCGATTCAGCGCGCGTGCGAGCATCGCGAGGAAGCAGGCGTGCGCAACGTGGAGTTCATCCGCGGCGACGCGCTGCACATCGACGAGCCGCGCTCGTACGATCTCGTCCTCGCGCTGGAGTCGTTGCACGAACAATCGTTTCCCGGCGCCGTGCTGCGCAACATCGCCAGGTTGCTCGTCCACGACGGCGTGTTCGTGATGCAGGAAGCGGCGGCGTCGAGTCATCTCGCGCGCAACATCGAGCATCCGTTCGCGCCGATGCTCTACACGCTCTCGTGCATGCACGCCGTACCGGTGGCCCTCGGCGATGAGCGCGGCGAGGCGCTCGGGCGGATGTGGGGACAGGAACGCGCGCAACGGATGCTGCTCGAGGCCGGCTTCCGCAACGTGCGGTTCGAGTCGCTCGCGTCCGATCCGCTGAGCACCTACGCGATCGCCGGGAAAGAATAACGCGCCCCTCGATCCGCCCTTCGGGCACCTTCTCCCCGGCAAGCGGGGCGAAGGCTACATTGGTGCCGAAGGCGTATGAGGCGTGCGTCCAGTAGCATGTTCAGCGCATGCACAAGCCTTACGTCGCTCCCGAACAATCGCTGCCCGAGTTCACGTGGCGCGGGCTCGTGCCGGGCATCCTGCTCGGCATCATCTTCGGCGCCGCGAACGCGTACCTCGGCCTGCGCGCCGGCCTGACCATCTCCACCTCGATCCCGATCGCGGTGATGACGGTCGCTGTCTACAAGATCATCCGCGGCAACATCCTCGAGGCGAACATGTCGCAGACGATCGGCTCGGCCTCGAGCTCGGTCGCGAGCGGCGTGATCTTCACCCTGCCCGCGCTGTTTCTGTGGGGCGTCGCGCCGTCGCTGCTGCAGATGACGCTCCTCGCGCTCGCGGGCGGCGTGCTCGGCACGCTGTTCATGATCCCGCTGCGCAAGTACCTCATCGAGAAAGAGCATGGGACGTTGCCGTATCCCGAGGGGACGGCGTGCGCGGAGGTGCTGATCGCGAGTCAGGGCGGCGGCCGCGCGCGCGGCGTGTTCGAGGGACTGATCGCAGGCGCTGCGTTCAAGGCGATCGTCGGCGGGTTTCGCTTCATCCAGGATGAGATCAGCGTGCGCGTGCCATTCCTGCGCAAAGGTGAGCTGGCGACGGAAGTCTCCGCCGCGCTGTTCGGCGTCGGCTACATCCTCGGGCCGCGGGTCGGTGCGGTGATGGTCGGCGGCGGATTGCTGTCGTCGCTGGTGATCATTCCCTGGATCGCGTACTGGGGCGCGGGACAGACCACGCCGTATTTTCCGGAACTGAAACTGACCATTGATCAGATGAGCGCGGGGCAGATCTGGTCGCGTTACGTGCGCTACATCGGCGCGGGCGCGGTGGCGGCAGCGGGGATCATGACGCTGATCCGCAGCATCCCGACGATGGTGGAGAGTTTCCGCGTCGGCACCAGACAGATGCGCAAGCGCGCCAGCGAACACGAAGTTCCGGCGCGCACGTCGCACGACATGCGGTTCTCCTCGACCATCATTGGCGCGATCTGCGTCATCGCGCTCCTGGCCACGGTGCCGCAGGCGTTCAGCACGTTGCCGCAGTTCTCGCATCGGCTCGTGGCTGCGGTGCTCGTGGCGATGTTCGCGTTCTTCTTCGCGACGGTTTCGTCGCGCATCGTTGGTCTCGTCGGCGTGACGTCGAATCCGACCAGCGGCATGACCATCGCCGCTTTGCTCGGGACCGCGGCAGTGTTCATGGCGCTCGGCTGGACCGACCTGCAGGGCAAGGCGGGCGCGCTTGCGATCGGCGCGGTCGTGGCGATCTCCGCATCGATCGCCGGCGACACCTCGCAGGATCTGAAGACCGGCTATCTCCTCGGCGCCACGCCGCGTTATCAGCAGATCGGCCAATTGCTCGGCGTGCTCACGTCGGCTACGTTCGTGTGCATGGCGGTGCTGCTGCTCGGACGCGCGTATGGCTTCGGCACCGAAGAGATTCCGGCGCCGCAGGCGACGCTGATGAAGCTCGTGATCGAAGGCGTGCTCGATCAGACCCTGCCGTGGACGCTCGTCGCGATCGGCGCCGGGATCACCTGCATGGCGGCGTTGTTCCGTTTGCCGACGCTCGCGTTTGCGGTCGGGGTGTATCTGCCAGTGGCGGCGATGGTGCCGATCTTCCTCGGTGGCCTCGTTCGCTGGCGCACCGATCGCGGTCCCGATGCAGCGGCGCGATCGGATCAGGGCGTGCTGCTCGGATCCGGACTGGTCGGCGGCGAAGGGTTGGTGGGACTCGCGATCGCGGGTGTGGCCGTGTATCTCGGACAGGCACCGGCAGGATTCGGAAGCGGCTGGGCGGGGACGGCGGCGCCGTTGGTGTCGGCGGCGGTGTTTCTCGCGTTGATCGTATGGTTCGCGCTCGCCGCCAAACGCAACGCGGGAGCGCCGGCGTCCCGCGCCGGCTGATGTGGCAGCGTCTCGCGCTGCCGCCGGTGAAGGGTGGTGGAATCCTTCGCCTGTGGCACACGCGCAGGCTTCCCCCGTCCATCCCCAGCGGCGGCGCGGGACGCCGGCGCTCCGCTTCTAGACCCGTCGCAAGATCGACCGTACGAGCGACAACAGCAGGCTCGCCTCGCGCGTCGTGAGCGCCGCCCGTCCGGCGAGCGCCTGCAACTCCGCACACATGCGATCGGAATCGCGGTTGCCGAAAAACTCGATCTGCTCGAGCAACGCGCGCGTCTGCAGATTCAGCGTATTCAGCAACTGATGCGGCGGACGCTCGGGCACTTCCGCAGGCGGACGCAATCCCTTGCCCAGCTCATAGCAGAAGATGCCCACCGACTGCGCGAGGTTCATGGTCGGAAACTCCGGCCACGTCGGAATCGATGCGGTGCGCTGACACAGCATCACCTCACGCCCGGTCAATCCCCACTTCTCGCGCCCAAACACGATGCCGACGCGATGCTCATCGCCGACTTGTTCTTCAACGAGACGCCCAACGTCAGCAGGCGTGAGCGAGTCATACACCTGCCGTCCACGCACCGCGGTCGTGGCCACGGTCAGATGACAATCCGCGAGCGCTTCCTCGAGGGTGTCGACGCGCGTCGCGCTCTCCACCACATCGATCGCGCCGACCGCCCACCATGCGGAAACGTTGTCGGTCCGTTCCGTCTTGCCGCCGACGATCCAGAGGTCGGTGAACCCGAAGTTCTTCATCGCGCGCGCTGCCGCGCCGACGTTACCCGCTTCGAGCGGCTCCACGAGGATGATCCGTACGTTCCTCACGCGCCGGAGAGTATCCTTGCCGCACTCTTCTCATACAACTCGGATGCAAGGAGGCGCACATGCGTCAGTTCCGCTTCGTCCTCCCCCTCGTTCTTCTTCTCGCCACCAGCGCCGCCGCGCAGGTCACCGGATCGCTCACCGGGGACGTCACCGATCCAACCGGCGCTCCCTTGCCCGGCGTCGTCGTCGAAGCGCGCAGCCCGTCGCTCCAGGGCGTTCTCACACGCGTGACGGAAGTCACGGGTCATTACAACTTCCCGATTCTGCCGCCGGGCGAGTACGAGGTGCGCTACATCCTCGACGGTTTCGCAACGGCGACGCGCAACGTCAGCGTGCGTCTCGGCCGTGAAGTGAGAAGCGAGGTCCAACTGAGTCCCGCCGCGATGTCCGAATCGATGACCGTCGTGGCCAGCGCGCCGGTACTCGACACCACGTCGACGAACATCGGCTCGAACCTCAACGTCGCAGCGATCGAAACGCTGCCGACCGGCCGCAATTACGCGTCGATCGTGCAGGTCGTGCCGGGCGTCTCGAGCGACGCCAATCCCCACAATGCCTCGCAGAGCACGATCACCGTGTACGGTTCGTCCGGCGCCGAGAACGCGTTCTACATCGACGGCGTCAACACGACGCAGATGGAGTACGGCTTTCAGGGAAAGAACCTGAATTTCGAGTTCATCCAGGAAGTAGACGTGAAGACCGGCGGATACGAAGCCGAGTTCGGACGCTCCACCGGCGGCATCATCAACGTCATCACGAAGTCCGGCGGCAACGAGCTGAAGGGCGACGTGTTCGGCTATCTCGATTCCGATTCTTTGCAGAGTGATACCGAGGAGATCGACTCGAGCAATGGGACGGTGGTGGGGTTCGACCGCAGCGACTGGGGCGCCGATCTCGGCGGCTTCCTGCTGCGCGACAAGCTCTGGTTCTTTGTCGCGTACGACTCCGTCGATCACTCCGCGGACAATCAACTGCCCGGCCTCACCGATATCGTTGCGGGCGAAACGAAGCAGGATCTCGGCTCCGCGAAGCTGACGTACAACGTCGCGCCGAGTCAGACGCTCGTGTTCACGTTCCTGCAGGATCCGCGCGTCGACACAGGCGCGATCGTCGACGCCAATCACACGCTCAATGGCGACGAGAGCACATACCTCGGCCGCTCCGACTTCGGCGGACGCGATTACGCATTGCGCTACGACGGCGTGATCGGCACGAACTGGGTCGTGACGGCGCAGGCTGCGCGGCATCAGGAACAGAACTCCGTTTCTCCCGCGACGAGTGCCGGTGATACGGTCCAATTTCGCGACGCCGCGCACGACTTTTTCCAGACCGGCGGCTTCGGCCTCATCCAGGACAAGAACTTCGAGCGCACGCATTACGCCGGTTCCGCCATGCGCCTCCTCGGCCGCCACGAGATCAAAGGCGGCATCGAATACGAGCTCGAAAAAGCGGAAGTCACGAAGCGGATGTCGGGCGGACAGCAGGTCGACATTTTCGAGAACGAGCACGACCCGTCGAAGCCGATCTATCGCCACTTCTACTGGACCACGCCGGATGCGACGGTCGGCAACGCGCCGACGTCGGAGCTGAACGCGTCGCCGGAACACAAGATCACGACGGTCTATCTGCAGGACCGCTTCACGGTCAACGACCGGCTCACGCTCAGTTACGGCGTGCGGTGGGACCGGCAGCAGATCATCGACGCATCCGGCGTCGTGCAGATCGATCTCAAGGACGACTACGCGCCCCGCCTCGGGGTCGTGTTCGATCCGAGCGGCAATCACACCTCGAAGGTGTACGGCTCGTACGGCCGCTTCTACGAGCAGATCCCGATGGACCTCGTGATCCGCTCTTATTCGTACGAACGCCAGCCGCGCATCATCAACTTCAGTCCGACCAGCCTGACCCCCGATCCCGACGCGGAGGCAGATGCGGACCTCGAGTCCGCGATCCTCGGTGGATTGCAGACGCCCGCCGATCCCGACCTGCGCAATCAGTACATCAACGAATTCATCCTCGGCTACGAACGCGAAGTTCGGCCGAATCTCGCGGTCGGCGTCAAAGGCATCTACCGCAACTACGGACGCGTGCTCGAAGACTTCCTGTGCGCCGATGACGGCACGTATTGCATCGGCAATCCGGGCGAGGGGCTGATGAGCGAGGTGTTCACGCTCGATTATTCGCGCACGTTCGACGCGCCGAAAGCGAAGCGCGATTTCAAAGGTGTGCAGCTCGACGCCACGAAGCGATTCGCGAACAACTGGCAGGGCATGGCGTCGTATCTCTATTCGAAGCTGGAAGGAAACTTCGACGGCGAGTACGCGCCGTTCACAAATGTCGGCGCCGATCCGAACATCACCGCCGCATACGATTACTACGACTTCTTCACCGACGGCGCCGATCTCACCAAGGTCACGAACAGAGGCCCGCTCTCGAACGACCGCCGTCATCAGTTCAAGGTCTCCGGCATTTACGAGACACCGTGGAAGCTCTCTCTCGGTGCCGCCGCGTACTGGCGCAGCGGTACGCCACTGACGCGGTACGGCTACTCCGACGCGTATGGCCGCTACGAATTCTTCCTGACCGAACGCGGCGCCGAAGGGCGCTCGCCGAGCAACTACGACGTCGATCTGCACTTCGGATATCCGTTCGCGCTCGGTTCCGCACAACTGAATCTGTTGCTCGACGTGTTCAATGTCCTGAACGCACAAAGACCGATCCTGCTCGATCAACGATGGGGATTTGCGGAAGCAGACAACGCCGCCGCGACTCCAACGAATCCACGCTATGGCGAGGCAGTCATTCGAACACCGCCAACGAGCGCGCGCATCGGAGTGAGGCTCAGCTTCTAGTGACGGACTACCCGGTGCTCGAAACGCAGCGTCTGCGCATGCAGATGCTGGAGGAATCGGATTTCGCCGAGTACGAGGCGATTCATACCGATCCGGAGGTGACGCGTTTCACAACGCGCACGCACATGGATCGCATCGACGCGTGGCGGCACCTGGCGATGATCGTCGGACACTGGCAACTGCGCGGCTTCGGCATGTGGGGCGTCTTCGAACGCGACTCCGGACACCTCGTCGGTCGTGTCGGTTTCTATCAACCCGCGGGCTGGCCCGATTTCGAGCTGGGATGGACGATGGGACGCGCGTCGTGGGGCAAAGGCTACGCACCGGAAGCAGCGCGTGCATGCGTCGACTATGCGTTCGACGTGATGCAGCGCGATCACCTGATCAGCCTGATCGATCCGGAAAACGTGAGCTCGATCCGAGTAGCCGAAAAAATCGGTGAGACGTTCGAGGGAGAGGTGGAGATTCAAGGTCACAGATCGCTGGTGTACGGTATCCACCAACGCTGAGCGCCTTCTCTGTGTCCTCTGTGGTGAAATCTATAACCACAGAGGACACAGAGAAGGCCCCTCGATCGTCACTCCAGTTTTGGCGAAAGCGTCGCGATCAGGCGCGCCAACCGCTCGCGTGCCGTCGTCTGCTCGTCCAGCGGTCCGGCCAGCATCCCTCTGATATCCGAGAGCTCGCGGACCACATCAGGCGTGGCGTCGCCGAGCTTGATGTTGCCGGTGACGGTGTCGGTCTCGGCGAGTTGTTGGCGCATGCGGGTTGCTTCCGCCATTTCGGCGGTGCGGCGTTCGAGCTCGCCGGGAAGTGTGAGCAACGCTTCATCGATGGCGTTTTTCAGTGCGCCGCGATTCATGTCGCGCGCGGCGACGAGCTCGCGAATCTCCAGCAGGCGCTTTGCGGCTGGGAAATGCGGACTGGTCGGATCGTCGACGAGCTTCGCCTGCACGAGCGAGACCTCGGCGACGGCCTGCTTCTCGCCGCTCTCCACTCCGAGCTCGACGACGACCTTCACGGACTTGCCGATCTCCGGCAGCGGACCGCCGGTCGAGTCGCCGGGATTCACCCACGTCTCGATCGGGATCTCGTGATGCGTGACCTTCCCGTCGAAGCCGGTGGAGTCGACGATCACATTGCGCACGTACACGCGATTGTTCGCGGAGAACGTGCCGCGCTTCTTCGGCGCCGAGACTTCGACGCGGTACCCGTTCGCGCCGGTCAGCGTGACCTCGCGAAGTTCCGACTGCGTGTACACGTGCTCGATCGTCTTCTCGTCGCGCACGCGGCCGCCTTCCTCGCGTTGCAGCGAGGCCCAGCGGTACGTGCCGTCATCGCGCGGCTCGCGCAACTGGCGGATGTCGGCGTCGAGAATCGCGAGGAGCACAGGACGCTCGCGCTCGAGATTCTCGGCGGCGTTCGTGACGCGCGCGAGCGCGTGAAGGCCGGAGGCGACGACGCTGGTGTTGGCGTCGCACGGCATCGTCGTGGTTTGCGCGGAAACGGAGAGCGTCACCAGGAGGAGGAGCGCGGCGGCTGCAATCTGTTTCATGATGCGCGCATCGTACACAAAACTCCTGCTACAGGCCGCTTCGCTCCGTCTCCCACCGGCTCGCTGCACCTCGGCAGCCTCGCCGCGGCCGTGGCGTCATGGTTGTTCGCACGTGCGGAAAACGGCCGCTGGCTGGTGCGCATGGAGGACATCGACACGCCGCGCGTTGTGACCGGTTCCGCGGAGGAAATTCTGGCGGCGCTGACGCGATACGGCCTCGAATGGGACGGCGAAGTCCTATGGCAATCGCAGCGCACGATGCGTTACGAAGCGGCGCTGCAGCGTTTGCGCGATGCGAATCTCGTGTACGACTGCGCGTGCTCGCGCGCCGATCTGCAGCGCGCCGCGTCGGCTCCTCTCGGTGCGGAGCCGGTGTATGCCGGCACATGCCGCAACGGCTTGCCGCCCGGAAAAGCGGCGCGTGCGATTCGCTTTCGCACGCCGGATGAAGTCATCGCGTTCGACGATTTGTTGCGTGGGCGCATCGAAGAGAACGTGGCGGCGGAAACGGGCGACTTCGTGGTCCGTCGCGCGGACGGCTTGTTCGCGTATCAACTTGCCGTCGTGGTCGACGATGCGGAGCAGGGCGTTACCCAAGTCGTGCGCGGAGTCGACCTGCTCGATTCGACCGCGCGCCAGATCGCGCTGCAACGCGCGCTCGGTTACCGCACGCCGCAATACGCGCACATCCCCCTGGTGACGAATCCGGACGGCTCGAAGCTCGGCAAACGCGAAGGCTCGCTGCCGCTTCCGGCACTCGACGAGCAACGCATTCGCGAGACGCTCGCCGCCGCACTCCGCCACCTCGGTATCGCTGTCGGCGAAGACGCACCGCGGGCGATGCTCGATGAGGCGCTCCGTTTGCGGCGTTTCGTTTGCAATGGGCCCGAGGATGACGTTCGACATCCGCCACAACGAAAATGAATCGCGCTTCGAGGCCAGCGTCGACGGCCACCTCGCCGTCGCCGAATACGATCTCGAAGAGCCGAACCGCATTGTCTTCACGCACACCGAAGTTCCGGAAGAGCTCTCCGGCCGCGGCATCGCGGCCGCGATCGTGAAGTACGGCCTCGATCACGCGCGCGAACGGAAGCTGACCGTCGTGCCGCAATGCGCGTACGTCGCGTCGTTCGTGAAGCGGCACGCGGAGTACGAGGATTTGCTGGCGAAGTGAGCTGACTCGCTACAATCGCGATCATGCAACTCGCATTGATCGCGGTGTCGTTCCTCGTCCTCATTGCGCTCGCGTACCGGCTGTATGGTGCGTGGATCGCGCGGCTGGTCGGACTCGATCCGTCCGCGAGCACGCCGGCGCATGAGAAAGAAGACGGCGTCGACTTCGTCCCGACGAAACCGTTCTATCTTTTCGGCCAGCACTTCGCGGCGATCGCCGCGGCGGGACCGATCGCCGGACCGATCATCGCCGTGCAGGAGTGGGGCTGGATTCCGTGCCTGCTGTGGATCGGTCTCGGCGTCGTATTGATCGGCGCGGTGCACGACTTCATGGCACTCGCGGCCAGCGTGCGACACGGCGCGCGCTCGATCGCCGACATCACCCGCGAACATCTCGGACCGAAGGCCGGCGTGGCGATGATGGCGTTCATCTGGCTCGCGCTCGTATACGTGATCGTCGCGTTCGCCGACATCACCGCGTCGAGCTTCGCCACGGGCACCGAGGAGCTCGCGGGCACCGCGACCATGTTCAACGCGGGCGGCGCGGTCGCCGCGTCGAGCATCTTCTATCTGCTGCTCGCGGTCGTGATGGGACTCGTGCAGCGCTTCCTGAATCCGCCGCTCTGGCTGCTCACGATCATCTTCGTGCCGGCCACCTTCGCGACGGTGTGGCTGGGGACGCAGGTCTCCACGCTCTTCATCCTCGACGCGAAGTGGTGGGCCATCCTGATCCTCGGGTATTGCTGCATCGCGTCGATGGTGCCGGTGTGGTCGCTGCTGCAGCCGCGCGGCTATCTCGGCGGATTCATTCTCTACGTCGCGCTGGCGCTGGGCATCATCGGCATCTTCTTCGGCGGCTATGAAATCCAGCAGGATGCGTTCAAGGGTTTCGACAGCGGTAAGGCCACAGGCCTGCTCTTCCCGTTCCTTTTCGTGACCATCGCGTGCGGCGCGTGCTCCGGATTTCACGGGCTGGTCTGCTCGGGCACGACGTCGAAGCAGATCGACCGCGAGCCGCACATGCGCGCCGTCGGCTACGGCGGCATGTTGGCCGAGGCATTCGTGGCATTGATCGCGATGGTGACGGTGATGATCGTCGCGCAGAAAGACCTCGCCGGCCTCAAGCCCGGCACGATTTATGGCAACGGCATCGGCGGATTCCTCACGCTGCTGATCGGCGAGAAGTACCGCCACTTCGCGATCACGTTCGGCGCGATGGCTTTCTCCACCTTCGTCTTCGACACCGTCGACGTCTCCACGCGCCTCGGCCGGTACATCGTGCAGGAGCTCTTCCGCTGGCCGACTCGTTTCGGCGCGTGGGTGGGGACACTGCTCACGGTCGCGTTGCCGTTGTATTTCGTCGCGTTCGCAGCTCCCGGGACATGGGTGAAGTTCTGGACGCTCTTCGGCGCGTCGAATCAGTTGCTGGCCGCGCTGACATTGCTCGCGATTTCGGTGTGGCTGCACCAACGGCGACAGCAGGTGGCGTTCACGTTCGTGCCGATGTTGTTCGTGCTGGTGACAACGTTGTATGCGTTGGTGAAGCTGACGCTGTCGAACTTCGCCGCCGCCGCCGGCGATCCCGTCGCCATGGTCAACGGCCTCACCTCGGCCGCGCTGATCGCGCTGGCGCTCTATCTCGTTTTCCGTGCGATCGTGCGCATGCGTGCGGAGCGGGTAGTGACAGTGACGGCATAGCGCGGCTAATCTCCGCGCATGCGAAACCTGATCACGCTTTCTCTGCTGCTGTTGTTCGTGACGCCGCTCATGGCCGACGGGCCGAGCGCGGGTGCCGAGGACGCCGCCGTGCGCGCGGCGATCGAGCATTACTTCCAGGGACAGGCGACCGGCGACGGCGCGCATTTCCGCAAGGTCTTTCATCCCGACTCGAAGCTGTTCTTCACGCGCGAGGGGAAGATCGCGCAGCGCACGAGCGAGGAGTACATCTCCGGCGCGCCCGGCAAGCCGGCCGCGGACGAAGCGCAGCGCAAGCGCACCATCGACTGGATCGACGTCACGGGTGACGCCGCCGTTGCCAAGATCACGCTGACCTATCCGGCCGTGACGTTCACCGATTACATGTCGCTCTTGAAAGTAGACGGCGAATGGAAAATCGTGAATAAGCTATTTCATGCAGACCGCAAAAAGTGAACGGGCTCAGAACTTGAAGAGTCCGAGGAGTGTGAGTCGAGTGGAAACGAGCGCAGATTCTTCCGCCTTTGTCTTCGCCCGGAACTTTTTCAAGAACCCCCGCATGCTCGGATCGGTCATCCCGAGCTCTCGTTTTCTGATCCATCAATTGCTGCGCGACGTCGACTGGAACCACGCACGCGTGATCGTGGAGCTCGGGCCGGGCGTCGGCACGATCAGCCGCGAAGTCCTGCGCCAGATGCGGCCCGACGCGACGCTGCTCGCGTTCGAAATCAACGACGACTTCGTGCGTCATCTCAACGAGAATTTCGCCGATCCGCGGCTGCGCGTGCAGCATCGCTCGGGCGCCGAGGTGAACGACGCGCTGCGCGAGCTCGGACTGGGAAAGGCCGATTACGTGATCGCGGGGATTCCGTTCAGCATCATGAGCGACGAAGACCGGACGGCGGTTCTCCGTAATTGCCACGAGGCCCTTGCGGAAGGCGGTGTGATGCTGGTCTATCAGTTCTCGAACAAAGTGCGCGCGGATCTCGAGAATCTCTTCGGCCGGGTGCGGCGCATGTTCGAGCCGCGGAACGTGCTGCCGGCGCACGTGTTCAAGTGCGAGAAAGAGTGATCTGCAGTGCGGCAGCGAATGGCTGCCGCTTTCAAAAGCGGCGGCCTTGCCGCCGCACTCCATACGCGCCTAGAACCGCAGACCAATCGTCAGCGCGATGTCGTCCTCGGCATCGCCCCCGTTGTCATCGAGAATCCGGAAGTACTTCACCTGCGCATACGGCTCGAGGAAATCGAGCTTGAACGCGACGCCGCCGATGAGATTCCCGACCACGTCCGTTTCCGTGACGAGCTCATTATCGACGTAGGACATGCCGAGGCCGGCGCCGATGTACGGCGTGATCGAACCGATGTTGACGAGGTCGTACGTCAGATCGAGGTTGGCCGTGCCCGCGGTGACGTCGTCTTCGAGCGAATACTCGAGGTTCGGGTTGATCGTGATTGCGCCGAGGTCGAAGGCCACTTCGGCGCCGACGAATTCACCGTCGCCGTCGACGTAGCGTCCCGCGCGGACGCCGAAATCGGCGGCGGAGAGGACCGGCACCATGACGAGTGTGGCCGCGATGAGCGAGAGGATGCGAAGCGACTTCATGAACGTCTGACCTCCTGATGTCGCCCCCTCAGGGTAACGGGGGGCGTGAGCGGATTTGCATGAGCGGTTCCATGACCGCGATGCGTCCGTTTGACGTGCGGACGCGCTTCGGCACAGAATCGCCGCCAACGAAAATACGCGAGGGGTTTGAACGATGGCGACAAAAACTTCATCCAAGGGCGGCGGCAAAGGACTTTCGGCGCCGGTGACGCCGAGCTCCGAGCTCGCAGCGATCGTGGGGAACGAACCGATTCCGCGCAGCGAAATCACCAAGCGCGTGTGGGATTACATCAAGTCGAACGGTCTGCAGGACCAGCAGAACAAGCGCATGATCAACGCGGACGACAAGCTCCGCGTGATCTTCGGCGGCAAGGACCAGGTCTCGATGTTCGAGATGACGGCGCTGGTGAACAAGCACCTGAAGGCGTGAACTGGAACGACGGGCTCTCCGCCCGTCGCCGGCGGGCTGAGAGCCCCGCCGTTTCAGAACGGGCGGCGTAACGGCCGCCCGTTTCATTTCCATCACTTCGACGACAGCACGAACTGGTTCTCCTCGGAATCGCGGAAGATCGCGGACGTTCCCCACGACTCCGTCTTCGGCTCCTGGATGAACGTCACGCCGCGCGCCTTGAGCTCCTCGTACGTCTTCTGCACGTTGTCGGTCTGCCAGACCACATTGGAGAAGCCGCCCGGCTCCCTGCCCGGTGTCTTGAACAGGACCACTTTGGTCTCGGCACCGCCGATCTTGAGCTCGAGCCAGCGCAGCCCTTCGGTATGCGGTTGATCGGTGGCGACGCGGAAGCCGAGCTTCTGCGTGTAGAACTCCAGGGCGCGGTCCTGATCGGCGACGGTGATGCTGACAAATTTCACTTGCGTAATCATGCTGGCAATGTAGACGCGAAGTTCCCTGTTTTCAACGGTCTGAATCAGAGCTATAGTGCATTTCGCTATAGCGAATTCAAATACAGTCGCATTCGACCGCTACGTCTTCGAGACGCTGCTGGCCGACCTGGTCGGCCACGACAAGTCGCCCACCGCGTTCGTGGTGTACGTGCATCTGTGGAGCCGCACAGTCGGTGAGGGTTTGAAGAGCGTGCGCGCCAGCCACCAGTGCATCGCCAACGATACCGGGCTCTCGAAAAGCGGTGTGCAGGCGGCGCTGCGGCACCTCAATCGGCGCAAACTCGTACGTTCCGTGCGGGTGACGCAGACCGCGACGCCCGAGCACTTCGTGTTGCGCCCGTGGCGCCGGTAGCACAAGGTTAGAGACACTTTCTGACGTCTATATGCGAAGCCGCAACTGCGTACGTATCATGTTCGCAATGGCCGGTCTGTCGAAGCTGGAGGTTGCGCGATACGTGCGCGAATGTCTGCAGCGGGAGGACGTCCCACGCGTCTCGGAACTGGCGGCGCGACACGACATGACGCCGGAGTATTTGAGCCGCGCTTTTCGTCTCCGCTTCGGCCTCCGCATCTCCGACTTCATGAAAGTGCTGCAGGTGCGCGCCGCGCAGCGGCTGTTGCGCACGACGGATCTGAACACGACGCGCATCGCGTATCGTTGCGGGTTCGGGACGCGACGATCGTTCTTCCGGACGTATCGGCGGCTGGCCGGGACCTCGCCGGCAGAGCACTCGCGAGGGTGACGACCCCTCATCCGGCCTTCGGCCCCTTCTCCCCGCCAGCGGGGCGAAGGCTACCCATTGCCCGAAGGGTGGATGAGGGGTCACGCGCGGGCGAGGAGCGCCTGTTCCACCGCCTCGATGGTCGGATCGATCTCCACGACGTTCTCCGCCCGGTAGTTCGCTTCCGGATCCTTGAGGATGTGGCCTGTCAGCACGCACGCGATCTGTTCGTCGTCGTGCATCACGCCGGCCGCACGCAGTTTCTTCACACCCGCGAGCGTCGCCGCCGATGCGGGCTCGCAGCCGATGCCCATCCCGTCGATCTCACGTTTCGCGGCCATGATCTCGTCATCGGTGACCTGCTCGACGACTCCGCGTGTCGAACCGATCGCGGTCACTGCTTTGTCGTAGCTGACCGGATCGCCGATGCGGATCGCGCTCGCGATCGTTTCCGCCGAGATGCGATGGCGCTTCGCGAACGACTCGCTGTAGCTGCGAAAGAATGGATTCGCGCCCTGCGCCTGAATCGAGGCGAGCCGCGGCATGCGCGCGATCCAGCCGTTCGCGAACGCCTCGCGCAGCGCTTTGCCGAACGCACTGGTGTTGCCGAGGTTGCCCGCCGGGACCACGATCCAGTCGGGCGGTTGCCAGTCGAGGTCCTGCAGCAGCTCCCACACGATCGTCTTCTGTCCCTCGATGCGGAACGGGTTGATCGAGTTGACGAGGTAGATGCCGAGGCGATCGCATGCTTCGCGCACGAGGCGCATGGCCACATCGAAATCACCGCGCACCTGCAGGCAGGTCGCGCCGTAGGCGAGTGTCTGCGCGAGCTTGCCGCTGGCGATTTTGCCCGATGGCACGAACACGATCGCGGGCAATCCCGCTTGCGCCGCATAGGCCGCGAGCGACGCGCTGGTGTTGCCGGTCGACGCGCACGCGACCGCGGTCGCGTTGACGCGCACGGCCTGGGTCACGGCCACGGTCATGCCGCGGTCCTTGAATGAGCCGGTCGGATTTTCTCCTTCGTGTTTGAACAGCAATCCGCTGCGCTTGTACAGCCGCGTCGCCCCTTCCGGATGCGTGATCACATGATCGACATTCAGTACTGCCTCGCGGAAACGCCATACGCCACTGCGATCGATGTCGGCGCGCGAGGTGCGGCGGTCGTCGAACGAATCGCGATCGAGGATGCCGGTGCGCTCGACCGACAGCAGGCCGCCGCAGTCGCACGTGTAGCGCACATCCATGATGTCGTACTGCCGCGCGCAGGTGACGCACTCCAGCCGCTCAACGCTCATCGTCGTCGATTCCTCGTTCGGGGCGCACGCCTTCCTTCGCGATGGCGCCGACGTGTTTCATCACCGCGTCGCCGAACGCGCGCTCCATCGCCTCCGTGCATGCGCGGGCCGTCGCTTCGTCCGGTGCGATGGCGAAGATCGTCGGCCCCGACCCGCTGATCGAACAGCCGAACGCGCCCGCATCGAGTGCAGCCTGCTTCATCTCGTAAAAGTGCGGAATGAGGGGCGCGCGTTTCGGCTCGGCGTAGCGATCATCGAGCGCGCGGCCGAGGAGGGCGCCGTCGCCGATGCCGAACGCGTGCGCTAGCGCGGTGGTGTTCGCCATCTGCTGAATCCACGTCGCGCGCTCCGTGAGCTCGGGCAGCAATGCGCGCGCTTCCTTCGTGCGGATGCGCACATTCGGTGTGACGAGCGCGATCCACCAGTCCGCTGCCACCGGCAACTTGATGACATCGATCGGATCGACGGACCGCGAGAGCGCTAGGCCGCCGACGGTGCTCGGCGCGATGTTGTCGATGTGTCGGCCAGACAGTGCTGCCTCGCCTTCGAGCGCGGCGGCGAGCACGTCGCGCGAGTTGGGTGCCTGTCCGAGTGCAAGTCCCGCGGCGTACGCGCCGGCCACGCTCGATGCGGCGCTCCCGCCCATGCCTCCGGCCAGCGGCATCCCTTTGTCGATCGAAACGATCGCGCGGAAGCCGTACGGTTGCAGGTATGCATTGGCAGCGATCGCCGCGCAGTTGCGCGCAGGATTGAGCGGCACGAGCGAAGAGTCGCGTCCAAACACGCCTTCCACGCGCGACTCGCGTTTCGTGAGCGTGACCGTGACGCGATCGCCGATTCCATCGACCGCAAGCCCGAGGACGTCGAAGCCAGGGCCGACGTTGCCGATCGAGGCGGGTGCGAAGGCGGTGGCCGTTTCTCTCATCGCCCTCTCACGCGGCCCTTCGCTGCGCTCAGGGCCACCCTCTCTCCTCGAGCGGGGAGAGGGGCTGGGGGTGAGGGGATCGGTCCTCGCGTGCGCGTCGTCTTGCGCCGCTCGACCATCGTGATCGCAACGATGTCGTTCAGTACGCCGGCCGCGGTCACGCCGGCGCCGGCACCAGGTCCGGTGACGATCAGCGGATTCGTCGAGTAGCGCTTCGATTGGATGACGATGGTGTTGTCGGTGCCGTGCAAACGGCCGAGCGGCGACGCGACCGGCACCGCTTCGACGCCGACGCGAATGCCCCGCTTGCCGATCTTCGCGACATAGCGCAATACCTTGCCGTCGCGTTTCGCATGCGCGACTTTGTCGGCGAACGTGGCGTCGAGCGCCTTGAGGTTGTCGACGAATCGCGCCGGCTCCGGCGAGTCCACTTCGTGCGTGTACAGCGATTCGAGTGCGATGTCGCTCAGCTCCAGCCGGCGTCCGAGTGTCCGTGCGAGGATCAACGCTTTGCGCGCGACGTCGGTGCCGGAGAGATCATCGCGCGGATCCGGTTCTGTGTAACCGAGCTTCCACGCCTCGCGCACGGCATCGCTGAAACGCTTCCCTTCTTCGAGTGCGGTCATGATGAAGCCAAGAGTGCCGGAAAATGCGCCGAGGATGGTCTCGACGCGATCGCCGGCTTCCTGCAGTTTCGCGAGCGTGTCGAGCACGGGCAAGCCCGCACCGGCCGTTGCTTCGTATCGCAACGCGAGGCCGCGTTCCTTCGCCGTTTCCATCAAGCGATCAAATTCGATCTGCGCGACGGCCAGCGGTTTCTTGTTCGCGAGCACGATGTGAAATCCGTTCTCGAGTGCTTCCTGGATCAGCGGTGCCGTTTCTTCCGAGGTGAGATCGACGAGGATCGGCCGGTGCGACGGCAGCAGCCACAACTCCTCGCGCATCATCTTCTGCAGTTGCTCGAGTGTGAGCGGCGCAGCGCGTCCTTCCATGCCCGCGAACAGCCGCACGCCCGATGCTTTCTGCCTCGCCAGTTTCTGCAGCGCCGGAACGGTGAAGCCTTTCTCCTCGATCTTGATCCCGGAGCGATCGGCGACCGCGGTCACTTTCACGTCCAGTCCGAGCTCGTCGCGAAGATGTTTTTCCTGCGCGCCGAGCTGCGATGCGAGCTCGCGGCCGATTTGCCCGAAACCGAGGAAGGTCAGTTTCGATTCGCGTCCGGTGGTGTCCGCGAGCGGCCGCAGTTTGTCGAGTTGATATTCGTTGTGAAGCGATTGCAGCGCACGCGTCGCATCCTCCTCCGCCACGGCGATGGTGATGTTCAGTTCCGATGAGCCCTGCGCAATCGCGGCGACGTTCACGCGCGCGCCGCTCAGCGCGGAGAAGGTGCGCGCGGCGATGCCGGGACGGCCGCGCATGCCGAGGCCGACGACGGCGATGAGCGCGACGTCGTTCTCGGCGCGGATGCGATCGATGAGCTTCGACTTCCGCTCGAGCAGGAACGCTTCTTCGAGCGCCGCGACCGCGTGCGCGGCTTCGGCGTGCGGCAACACGAAGCAGATGCTCGCTTCGCTCGACGCCTGGCTGATCATCGAGACAGAGTGTCCGGCCTGCGACAGCGCCGTGAATGCGCGACCCGCGACCCCGGGCACGCCGATCATGCCCGAGCCTTCGATGGAGATGAGCGACTGCCGATGCACCGCGGTGAGCGCTTTGACCGGATACGCGCCGGGCCTGACGTCGTCGGCGATGCGCGTGCCGGTGGCGTTCTCGCGGAAGGTGTTGCGCACGAACAGCGGGATCTTGCGATCGAGCAGCGGGATCATCGTGCGCGGATGCAGCACTTTCGCGCCGTAGAACGCGAGCTCCGCGGCCTCGCGGTAGTGCAGCTCCGCGAGCAGCCGCGCCGACGGAACGCTCTTCGGGTCGGCGGTCATGAGGCCATCGACTTCCTTGAAGAGCGTGACGGCACGCGCGCCGACGCTGCGCGCGAGGATGGCCGCGGAAAAGTCCGACCCGCCGCGGCCGAGCGTCACCACCTCGCCATCGGGACCGCTGCCGAGATAGCCGGGCATGATCACGACGCGTTCGCTTTCGAGGATCGGCAGCACGTGCTTCTTCGCGGCGCGCTCGCAGCGATTGAAGTTGGGCCAGAGACTGCCGAGGCGGCGCTCGGTGATGATGACGTGAGGGGCATCGACGTATTCGGCGGCGACGCCATGCTCGCGCAGCGCGACGCAGAAGATGCGCGCCATCATCCGCTCGCCGCGTGCGACCAGGGCGTCCTGGGCGCGCGGGGTGAGCTCGCGCAGGACGGCGATGCTGTCGGCCATCGACCGCATCTCATTCGCCGATTCCTCCACCATTCTCCGCAGCTCTTCGGCGCGTTTGCGATTGGTGATGACGCCCGCGATCAGCTCGTGGTGCCGCGTCTCGAAACGATGCGCGGCGGCGAGGTACGCATCGCGATCGCCGCGCAACGCCGACTGCGCGGTGTCCAGGAGGGAATCGGTGATGCCATTCGCGGCGGACACGATGACCGCGACGCGCGGCGCCGCACGGCGCACGTGCTCGATTGCGGCGCGGACGGCGTCCGGAGAGCCGACCGCGACACCGCCGAATTTGAAGACGTCGATTTGCATAGTTCCTCGGGTTCCTCGGGTTCCTCGGAGCGCGCTATCCCAGGTACCGGTCGGACGGGAGTATATCCACTTGCATCTATTTCAGCATTTTGTTAATTTACGAATCGTGAAAATGGACTCGAAGATTTTCTCGGCGCTGGCCGACCCCACCCGGCGGCAGATTCTGCAGGACCTCAAGGAAGGCGAGCTGCCGGCCGGCGAGATCGCGTCGCGCTTCACGCTGTCGGCGCCGGCGATTTCTCGGCACCTGTCCATCCTCGAGACCGCCGGGCTGGTGACGTCGCGCCGCGAAGCGAACCGCATCTACTACAGCGTCGAGCACGAACCGCTCGCCGGCGCGCTGGGCGATTTCCTCAGCGCCGTCTGTCCGACTCAGACCGTCCATCGCACGAAGAAACGGAGGAGCTGATGCGCGTCGCCATCACCGGAGGCACGGGATGCTTTCTGCGCGCGCGGCCTGATGCGGCTCGGCGTACCACGAGTCGAAGTGGGCGTCGGAAGAGCTCGTGCGTGGTTCGGGACTCGACTACACGGTGGTGAAGGCGGGGATGACGTACGGCCGCGGCGATCACATGCTCGATCACCTCAGCCATGCGCTGTACACGTTTCCGATCTTCCTGAAAGTGGGCATGCGCGAACGGCCGGTGCGGGGCGCTGGCGGTCGACGATCTCGTCGAGGTGCTGCGTGCGGCGCTCGTCGATGACAGACTCTCCCGCCAGACGGTCGCAATCACGGGCGCGGAAGAGTTGCAATTATCCGAGGCGGCGCGCCGTGTTGCGCGGGTGATCGGTGCGCGCGCGGGTGTGGGAATGGACGATGAAGGTGCCGCTCGCCGTGGTCGCGCAGGTGCGCATTCTCGCTCCAGATGGTCTTATCGCTTCACGCCGCGATAGAGATACGCGATGCCGAACGTGAGCGGCACGACGTCGATCGACGAGAACTCGCCCGCCTCGCGCATCAGCGCCACGAACTCTTCGCCGCACGGAAAGTGTCCGGCCGAGCGCTCGAGATATTCGTACGCATCCTGTTCGCCAGTCACCGCGCCGCCGAGCTTCGGCATCACGCGCACGCGATAGAAGTCGTACAGCGCACGTACGATGCGCGAGCGCGGTTGCCCGAACTCGAGCACGATCAGCCGTCCACCGCTGCGCAGCGCGCGCGTCATCTCCGCCAGGCCTTTGCGGGGGTCGTTCACGTTGCGGATGCCGAAGGAGATGCTGGCCACGTCGAATGAGCCATCGCCGTACGGCAGCCGCGTGACGTCCGCGACTTCGAACGCGATGTCCGGCGCTTTCTCGCGCGCGACGCCGAGCATCTCGGGAACGAAGTCGGTGCCGATCACGCGTCCGCTCGGTCGCACTGCTTTCTGAAACGCGATGGCAAGGTCGCCCGTGCCGGTCGCGCAGTCGAGCACGCGGTCGCCGTCTTTCGCCCCCGACCAGCGCACCGCCTTCCTCCGCCACAGATGATGGATGCCGCCGGAGAGAATGGTGTTCGCGCGGTCGTAGCGCGTCGAGATCGACGCGAACATCGAGCGGATGCGGTTGGGGTCGGGGCCCGTGTAGTTGGACATACAATCTCGCGCGGATGTCCCGTGACTTTGCATTCGTCCAAACCGATCCCGACCGTGTGTTCGTGGGGTGGGGACCGTTCGAGCAGTTGCCGTTCCGGCGCGCCGAGCGGCCGGCATTCTACGTCACCGACTTCTTCCTCGATGACGTGCACCCGTGGCGCCATCCGGCCGCCTGGGAAGAGCTGACGTTCGAGGAGCTGGCGTCGCGTTTTCCCGAGCACGACGTGCCGGAGATCGAGTGGGAGCAGCCGTTGCTCGAAGACTTCACGCGGCTCTTCGATTCCGCCCAGGCAGCGATGCATCGCGGCGACTTCCACAAGATCGTCCCCGTGCTGTTCGAGAACGGCCGCTTCACGAAGCGTGGCGACTGGTGGCGCTATCTGTTCTCGCGGCTGATCGCGATGCCGCCCGGACTGCGTGCGTACGGGTATTCGCACAATCGCCACGGCATGATCGGCGCGACGCCGGAGGTGTTGTTCCAGGCGGAGGCGCACGGCTATCGCACGATGGCGCTCGCGGGAACGCGTTCAGTTTCGCGCGCCACCGAGCTGCTCAACGATCCGAAAGAGCGCCGCGAGCACCGCCTCGTCGTCGACGACATCGTCCGCCGCCTGGGCCCCTTCGGCAACATCGAGATCGGCCCACTCGGGCTGCTGCGGCTGCCGCATATCGCACATCTCATGACGCCGATCTTCTTCGCCGAAAGCGGAGGCAGCGAGAAGATGTCGTTCGCGGAAATGGTGCGCCGCCTTCATCCGACGGCGGCGCTCGGCGTCTCTCCGCGCACGCCGGCGGGCGAGCGCTGGTTGCGCGAAGCGGACCGGGGCGTGAAGCGCCGTACGTTTGGTGCGCCGTTCGGGATCGAGCGCGAAGATCGATCGGCACTCGCGCTGGTCGCGATTCGCAACGTGCAGTGGCACGGCGATGAGGTGCGCGTCGGATCGGGCGCGGGCATGCTCCCGGAGAGCCACCTCGAACGCGAGTTCGAGGAATTGCGGCAGAAGCGCGATCAGGTCAAGTCGCTGTTCCACCTCGAGTCATGGACAACGTCCATCGCGCAACGCGCCTGATCGACGACGTCCGCGCGGCGGGTGCGACGGAGTTCTGCGTCTGCGCCGGCTCGCGCAACAGTCCTTTGCTTTTCGTCCTCGGCAATCGCAACGACGTGCGGCTTTTCTCGTTCGTCGATGAGCGCTCCGCCGCGTTCTTCGCCATCGGCCGCGCGAAGTTGCACGGCGCGCCGGTCGCTGTGGTCACGACGTCAGGAACGGCGGTCGCGGAACTGCTGCCTGCGACAGTCGAGGCGTACTACTCCGGCATTCCGTTGATTCTCATCTCCGCCGATCGCCCGGCGCGTTTTCGCGGAACGGGCGCGCCGCAATCGATCGAGCAGGTGGGGATGTTCGGCGCATACGCGGAAACATCGCTGGCAACGTGGTCCTGCAAGCGGCCGCTGCACATCAACATCGAATTCGACGAGCCGCTGTTATGAGTGCGCTCGTCATCATCGGCGGCCTGGCAGCGAAGCATCGCGATCGCGTGCGCGAATTCGTTCGCGCACTGAATACTCCGACGTACGCGGAGCCGCTCTCCGGTTTGCGCGAAGACTCTTCGCTTCCGCTCATTACGGCCGGCGAACGGATGATCGCGCACGCCCACTTCGATTCCGTCATTCGCATCGGCAACGTTCCGACCTTGCGTTACTGGCGCGATCTCGAATCGCTCGAGATTCCGATCACGCACTTTTCCGACTTGCCATTCATCGGCTGCACTCGCGGTGACATTCATCCGATCGAAGCGCTGCCATCGCTTGAAGGCGCGCGCGACGAAGCATTCTTTACGCTCGATCGCGAATACGCCACGCGGTTCGCGAAGATCGTCGATGACGAGCCGGAGTCGGAGCTGGCGATGATCCGCGCGCTGTCCCGCGAGCTCGCGCCGCATACGCGCGTTTACCTCGGCAACAGTCTGCCGATCCGCGAGTGGGATCTCGCGGCGTCGCGCGAACCGCGCGGCTTCGAGTACGAGGCGAACCGCGGCGCGAACGGCATCGATGGCCAGCTCTCCACCTTCTTTGGCTGGTGCAATTCCGCGCGCGACAACGTTTGCGTCATTGGCGATCTCACCGCGCTCTACGACCTCAACGCGCCGTGGATCGTGCCGCAGCTCGGCGACGTGAGGTTCCGCATCGTGATCGTCAACAACGGCGGCGGGCGCATTTTCTCGCGCGTGGCGTCGCTGCGCTCGGTCGAACCGGCGATACGCGAGCGGATCATCGAGAATGCGCACGACGTCCGCTTCGAGCATTGGGCAGCGATGTGGAACATCGACGTGACCGAGCTGCGGCCCGACGCGGAGGCATCGCGGCGCGTCTGGGAAAAGTACGACGAACTATGGTCGTAATTCGCACCCTCTCCGGCTTCCTCGGTCTGCCTTCGGACTGGGACTTTCTCCCCTGGCCTCATGCCGATCTGGAGCGACGGGCTCTCAGCCCGTCGGCCCCGGACGACATCCTCCTCGGCTATTCGATGGGCGGCCGTCTCGCGCTGCAGTTGCTCGAACGCGAGCGGTTCGCGAAAGCGATCATCGTGTCGGCCAATCTCAACGCACCCGACGAGGACCGCCGCGCCCATGACGAAGAATGGGCGCGGCGATTCGAGTCGGAGGACTGGGCATCGCTGATGAACGCGTGGAACGCGCAGCCTGTGTTCGGTGGCCATCGGCTCGAGCGGGCCGAAGCGGACTACGACCGCTCCGAGCTCGCACGACAGTTGCGCGAATGGTCGCCGGCCGTGCTGCCATCGCCACGGCTCGAGCAGATCGAGACACCGATCCTCTGGATCGCCGGCGAGCGCGATGCAAAGTACGTCGACATCGCGCGGCGCGCCGTCGCGCGTCTGCCGCGCGCCGCGTTATGGATCTGCCCGGATGCCGGGCATCGCGTGCCGTGGCAGCAGCCGGATGCGTTCGTGGAACGATTGCGCGTGTTCCTCGACATGCAATAACGTGCGTGGCCATGGCTGAGACCTGGCACAAACTGCACGATTTCGAAGACATCAAGTACGAGCGCACGGATGATGGCATCGCGAAGATCACGATCAATCGTCCCGAGGTGCGGAACTCGTTTCGCCCGAAGACGGTGGGTGAGCTGAAGCTGGCCTTCGACATGGCGCGGGACGACGGCGAGATCGGCGTCGTCATCCTCACTGGCGAAGGGCCGGACGCGTTCTGCGCAGGCGGCGATCAGAAGGTGCGCGGCAAGGGCGGCTACGTCGACCCGAAGGAGAAGATCCCGCGGCTGAACATCCTCGACGTGCAGAAGCAGATCCGCAGTCTGCCCAAGCCGGTCGTAGCCATGGTGGCCGGCTACGCGATCGGGGGCGGTCATGTGCTGCACGTCGTGTGCGACCTCACGATCGCGGCGGAAAACGCGCGCTTCGGACAGACCGGGCCGAAAGTCGGCTCGTTCGACGCAGGCCTCGGCTCCTCGTATCTCGCGCGCATCATCGGGCAGAAGAAAGCGCGCGAGATCTGGTTCCTGTGCCGGCAATACGATGCGAAACAGGCGCTGGAGATGGGCCTCGTCAATACCGTGGTTCCGCTGGAGCGCCTGGAAGAAGAAACACTGCAATGGTGCCGGGAGATGCTGGCGCTGTCGCCGATGGCGCTGCGGTTCCTCAAGGCGGCCATGAACGCGGATTGTGACGGCCAGATGGGACTGCTCGATTTCGGCGGGAGCGCGACGCTCCTCTATTACCTCTCGGAAGAGGCGCAGGAAGGGCGGGACGCGTTCGTCGAGAAGCGCAAACCGGATTTCAAGAAGTTCAAGAGATTTCCGTGAACCCGTGGCTGGTCGCTTCTCGTCCGAAGACGCTCTCCGCAGCGGTCGTGCCGGTGCTCATGGGCTCGGCGCTTGCGGCGCACGAGCCGACGGCGATCACGTGGTGGGTGTTCTTCTGTGCGCTGGCCGGCGCGCTGCTGATTCAGATCGCCACGAATTTCATCAATGACGCGCTCGATTTCAAGCGTGGCGCGGATACAGGCGAGCGGCTCGGGCCGATCCGCGTGACTGCCGCGGGCTTGTTGAGCGCCGGGGCGGTGATGCGTGGGGCGTGGGTGTGCTTGATTCTGGCGGCATTGTGCGGGATTCCGCTGCTCTACCGCGGCGGGTGGCCGATGCTGATCATCGGGCTTGCATCGATTGCGGCCGCGTATGCGTATACAGGCGGTCCTTATCCGCTCGCGTATCACGGCCTGGGCGAATTGTTCGTGATCATATTTTTCGGCGTCGTTGCTGTAGGCGGGACGTTTTATGCGCACTCGCTGCAATGGACGCAATCGGCTTTACTGGCGGGACTCGCGGCTGGATCGCTCGCGGTGGTACTGCTCGTGATCAACAACCTCCGCGATGTCGACGGGGACCGACGCAGCAATAAGAAGACGCTGGCGGTCCGATTCGGAGAAGGCTTTGCGCGGGCTGAAGTGGTGGTATTCACGCTCACGCCTTTTGCGCTCGTGGCTTTGATTGCATGGATCAGGGAGATGCCGGGCCTGTTGCTCACGCTCGGAGCGTTGCCTGCGGCGATCCTGGTCATTGCGCGGGCGAACGGCACGGCGGGCGTCGCGCTGAATCGTGCGCTCGCGATTGCCGGCGCGCTGCAGTGGATATTCGGGATCCTCTTTGTCGCGGGCTCGATGATCTGATGCGATTGTGGGTGTATCGCTATGAGCTCGTGCCGCGGCGGCGGCTGCGCGGCGTTGCGGCCGAAGGAGTGCGGAGGGGGGCGTTGCTGCGGGTGGACGGCGGGTTTGCGGACTTGCATCCGTGGCCCGAGTTGGGTGATTTGCCGCTCGAGGTGCAACTCGAGATGCTTGCACGCGGCGAGACGACGGCGCAGAGTGCGGCGTCGTTACACATGGCCGCATTGGATGCCGACGCGCGTACGCGCGGTGTGTCGCTGTTCGAGGGACTGACGATTCCCGAGAGTCATTGGCCGGGGAACGATCCGCCGGACGGATTCGACACGGTCAAGATCAAAGGGGTTCTGCACGTTCCCGAGCATTTGCGCATCCGCATCGACTTCAACGCGACGCTGGCGCGAGAGGAGTTCCTGTCGATTGCAGCGACGTTGCCGCGGGAGCAGATCGATTTCATTGAAGATCCTTGTCCTTATGATCCGCATGTGTGGGCCGGGTTGCGCGAGGCAACGGGACTGCGGCTGGCGCTCGACCGCACATCAGGCAGAGAAGGTTTCGATGTGCTGGTGCACAAGCCCGCACTGCAGCACGAATGGCCGGTGATGGATCGTGAGGTCGTAGTGACGTCGTATATGGACCATTCCGTCGGGCAGTTCGGAGCGGCGTACGTGGCGGCGACGCACGCTACGAGCTTGCGGTGTGGTCTCATGACGCACGTGCTCTATGAGCCGGATGCGTTCATGGAGCGGATCGAGCGCGACGGTGCACGTCTGATTGCGCCTGTGGGCACGGGCGTCGGCTTCGATGATCTCCTGGAGAATCTGCCGTGGATGACGCTGGCGTAATCGACTGGAGCAGTGTGCAGTCGTACATGTTGCTCAATCCGCGCATGCCGGCCCGCGAGCAGGAGCGGTTGCGGGCGCTTGCAATCGACTTACCGCGTCATTTATGGCTGGCGACCTCGGGCACGACCGGCTCCTTGAAGCTGACCGCATTATCGAAGGAAGCGATGCTGGCTTCGGCCGCGGCCGTCAATCGGCGGCTGCAGGCGAGCGCGAGCGACGTCTGGTGCTGTGTGCTGCCATCGTTTCACGTCGGCGGCCTGGGGATTTACGCACGCGCGTATTTGGCGGGCTCGCGCGTGCAACGGATGGATTGGGATCCGCGGGCGTTTGCAGCGCAACAGGAGATGACGCTGGCGTCGCTCGTGCCCGCACAAGTGAGCGATCTCCTCGAACTGCGACTCATGCCGCCGCCTGCATTACGGGCGATTGTCGTGGGTGGAGGAGCGCTGACGGAGTCGTTGTATCGGCAAGGATGTGAGCGCGGCTGGCCGCTGCTTCCGAGCTACGGCATGACCGAGACGTGTTCGCAGGTCGCGACCGCGACTTTGTCTGCGCCCGAGCTCGTCTTACTCGACCATGTTACGGCGCGCGTTGAGGACGGCCGGCTCGCCTTCCGAGGGGCGGCGCTGCTGACTGGATATGCGACCGAGCGCGGCTTTGTCGACCCGAAGCAAGACGGTTGGTTCATTACGGAAGACCTTGGTTCCGTTGAAGATGGGGTTGTTACGGTCGAAGGCAGACGCGGCGATTTCGTGAAGGTCGGGGGAGAATCGGTGGATCTCGGGCGTCTCGATGCGATTGTCGCGTCAGTTGCGGGGCAACGCGCAGCGGTGGTCGCCGTGCCCGATCAGCGCCTTGGGTACGTCATTCATCTCGCCGTAGAGACTTCGTACGACGGCGACGTCGCTAAGGCGTTCAACGCCCGCGTGCATCCCTTCGAGCGGGCTCGAGCCGTCCATCGCGTTGCCGAAATCCCTCGCTCTCCTCTCGGGAAACTCCTCCGCAAGCGGCTGCTGGAGCTGCTTCCGAAGACATTGGAATAGCGATGGCGGCGACCCCGTTAACAGCGGTCCCTGCGAGAGGAATCGCTCACTGAAAAACGAGCCGTAACTACCTGAGCCCGCAAAAACTTGCGAGCGGCAGAGTGGAACGGAAATAGGAACCGCGGTGGTTTAGTTATCGTGTGTCCGACCGCGACGCAGTTGACAAGGTTGCGAGCGGGTCCTACAATCCGCGTCTTCCTCACGGCAGTTCAGCAGTCCGATCTTTCCAAGTTCCACATTACAAAGGTAGTAGCGGTGTCCGCGTCAGCCGGAATGGGTTCGCGTCGCAAGCGCGATTCGGAAACATTCCGCTTGACACGGAACGAGAGGGTCTGGCAATCTAACGGCCCTTTCGGCGAAGGCCGGTTCTTTGACAACTGAATAGGAAAGCAACGAAGGCAAACGTGATTCCTTTGAGCGCGTGTCCGTGAAGGACGCGGCTCAACAGAAACAACAAAGCAGTATCCGAATCAACGACAGTCGTTAGACTGAAGTTA
>Ga0196978_1000258_pt1 | contig 27904 bp, 15 predicted proteins | sample S3v_2013CmetaG_FD_155491 | JGI IMG/M metagenome (GOLD analysis project Ga0196978, IMG submission 155491) | Soil microbial communities from Anza Borrego desert, Southern California, United States - S3+v_20-13C | ecosystem: Environmental > Terrestrial > Soil > Desert | place: USA: California... | reverse complement strand
ACCGCGCTGATCGTGTTGATCTCCGTCTGGTTGATGTGGAGTCCGGCAGCACCCGGATCCGAACCGACAAAAATGTCGGCATTGGACCCGACCGGCGTGAGCAGCTCCACGCGATGGCCGAGTATCGGCATCTCGATTTCCATGTCGCTCGCGCGCAGCGTGACGTTGTCGCCCGCGACCGGAGGCGGACCCGGCTGGCCCGCGCAGATCGGTCCGCCGGTGGCGCCTGCCGGTCCGGAGCCGCAGATCGCGTTGCCCGGCAACTGCGTGAGCTTGCCGTTTACCCTGAGGCGCACCGGGCCTGCGTTGAAGTTCTGCACGCCGCGCACGGGCCCGCCGTAGACGGCCGTCGGCACACCGCCAATCTCGAGGTCTCGCACGTCCGGCGAGTCGACGTACAGTCCACCGAAAGCCTGCGTGACCAGCGCCTCCAGCGCGGGTGTGTCGATGCGAATCGGTTCGGCGTCGGTGCCGATGCTGTTTCCGAGGCGCGGCCCTTCGAGCTGCAGATGCACGGCGGTCGAGGCGGTGAGCTTCGAGTTGGCATCGGCGCGCAGGATGCTGCCGTTGGGGCCGTTATGCAGAACGCTGATGGTCTCGCCGGTGACGTTTGCGAGCACGATGTTGCCGCTCTGCTGCCCGCCGGGACCCGGGCCGGCGCCGACTTGCAGTTGAACGACACCGCCCCCGCCCGTCGCCGCGATGCTCGAGGTGGGCGCCATCGTGAGCGTCGCCACCTGGTCCGTGTCGCGGTTGTTGGCGTCCGCGGCCGGGTCGTTTGCGCGCAGCAGGATCGGAGCGCGCGTCGTTCTGAGCTCCACGCCGGCGTTGAGCGTGATGGAGCGGCCGGCCCGCGCCGTCAGGGACCGGGCGGCCGGCAGATTGACGCTGCTCGCGAAAGTGATGTCGGTGTTCGCCTGGAGCTCCACGTTGGCAGCCGCCGTGCTGACCGAATTGGCGCCCGACGCACGAATCCGCGTGGTGCCACCCGCATTGTTCGCGAACAGATTGTTGATGCCGGGGTTGTAGTCCTCGACGACACCGTCGTCGCTTACTTCGAGGAATTTCGGATCGAGCAACAGCGTGCCCGCTGCTCCGCGGGACGCTGACGCATCCACACGCGCGTCGAAGTCCAGCCACTCCTTGCCCGAGACTTCGACGAAGCCGCCGTTGCCTGACTGCGCACCGCCGCGCGCCGTGATCGTGCCGTATGCGCGCGTAATGTCGTCCGCCCAGACGATTACTTTTCCGCCGTCGCCCGCGACGCGCGCGTCGGATCGCAGCGTCACGTCCCGACCGACGAACGTGCGCCACGCGTTCTGAACGAGCGGGTTGCCGCCCCGGTAGTCGCCGCCCACGAGAATCGTGCCGCCGGCGCGCTCGCCGGACACATCAAGGGTCGTGGAATCGACGAGGCCGACCTGCTTCCCGAGCACGTGAACCGTGCCGCCTTTCGGACCCGTGGCGCTGATCGTGCTGTTGCCGGTGAGCAGCGTATCGCCTTTCGCTTTCAGGACGATGTGCCCGGCTTCATCGCGCGCGAGCGCATTGGCGCGTATGTCGCCGCTGTGCGTGAGCGTGCCCGCAAAGACCCCGACCGCGCCGCCGTCGGCCAGCAGCCTGCCGAGGTTCAGCACCGAATCGGTGGGGGCCTGGACCTCGAACTCGATGCCTTCCAACCGCGGGCTGCCAATCGTCACCTTCTGCCCCGCGGCGAGCACGATATTGCCGCCGCCGGTCTGAATGACGCCGCTGTTCTGGATCGAAGGCGCGACGAGCATCACGTTTGCGCCGCTTGCAGCCTTGATCCAGCCGCCGTTGATGATCGATCCGGCGCTCCCGTCGCCCGCGAACTTGAGCTTGCCCGCGAGGAAATCGGCATCGAGCATATTGAGCGTCGAGCCGACGAAGCCCGCGGTATCGATGACGCCGCCGGCGCCGATCACGATGCCCGCGGGATTGACGAGGAATACGCGGCCGTTCGACAGGAGCTGGCCGTGGATGCGCGAGATGTCGGCGCCCACCACGCGGTTCAGCACCGCGCTCGCCGAAGACTGCTGGATGAAACGGGTGAGCTCGCCCGCGCCGATCGAGAATCCCTGCCAGTTGACGATCGCGTTCGGCGAATTCGTGACGCGCAGGTCGCTCGTCCCGAGCCCCTGGAATTGAACGCTGCCGCTGATCACCTGCGGCGTAGTCGGATTACCCCAGGCGCCCGTCGCGTGCGCGACCAGAAACGAGCAGGCGATGGGTCTCAGTGCGAAGCGCGCTGCCGTGGTGACACGTCGTCTGCGTGAAGGCATGGGTGCCCCGCGTTTTTCGTTGTCCATTAAGATAGCACCCCCACCACGCGAGGTTGCGTCCATGACCGGAAAAATGACGCAGCGGACACGCGACGCAAGGCGCACATCGAGAACGGCGAGAGTCGCCGACCTCATGACCGCCAAATACAAATAGAAAAGCGCGGCGCGTGCCGCGCTAAGCTCGTTTTGCGCCGAGAGCCGCAGGCGCGATGCGCGCGCAGCGTTTTACTGGCAGATCTCCTGTCCCGCCGGTTCCTGCTTGATCTCGGCGGCGCGGAACGGCAATTCCGGGCGCCGTTCGTGCTCGGTCGGAATGATATTCGCCGCTTCGAACTGGGCTGGCGTGTTGAAGAACGGAACCGGAATGCCGACCCGGTAAACCGACGAACCGGCGAATGCCGACATCCCGGGCGGCAGATTGAAAGTATCGAAATCGCCGACGCGGCTTCCGTACGTCATCACCTCGAACTGCTGCCCCGTACCCGGAACGAAGCCGTTGATGGTCGTCGCCTGCAGCGTGCCGGCGAGGTTCGCAACACCGCTTACCTGGAGCAGATCGTACGTGACGCCCTGAGTCGGACCGCCTAGCTCGGTCACCAGCACGCCACCCGGACCCTGCGTGTAGTTGCCATTGATCACCAGCGTGCCGGGCGAGCTTCCGGGCCGCAGCGTTCCGTTGTTCACGACCGCGCCGCTGATCGTGCCGCTGCCTTTCAGCGTGCCGGTATTCGTCAGCGCACCAGCGCCCGTCGCGATCGTCGTTCCTGGCTGCACGTCGAGGGTGCCCTGATTGGTGAAGCCGCCGTTCACCTGGAACGTGCTCGACTGCACGTTCAGCGTCCCGCTGTTCATGAGTGTGCCGCCGTTGAACGTGACTCCGCTCGTTCCGGCAACGTTCATCGTTCCACTGTTGTTGATGGTGCCGCCCGTGACGGACTTGCTACCGGCGCCGTTGAGCGTGAGCGTGCCGGTGTTGTTGAGCGTGCCGCCGGTCATCGTGAGCGCGGATGTCGTGAGCGAAGAAGCGATCGTCGACGTCCCGCCGGTCACGTTCGTCGGGCTCGTCACGGTGACGCCGCCGGTATTCGCGATGGTGCCGCCGGTCAGGTTCAGCACGCCGGTCACTGCGACCGCACTGGAGCCGCCAAGCGTGCCGGCAAGCGTCAGGATCGAACCATTCGCCATCGTAAGCGTGCCGGCGTTCGCCTGGAGCGTCGCCCCTGCCTGCACGTCCAGCATTCCGCTGTTCACCAGCGCGCCGCCGTTGAAAGTCACGGGAGTCGTACCCGCGATATTGAACGTCCCCGTGTTATTGATCGTGCCGCCCGTGATCGATTTCGTGCCGGCCCCGTTCAACGTGAGCGTGCCGGGCACATCGAGCGTGCCGCCGGTCATCGTGAGCGCCGATGTCGTCAACGACGAAGTCACGGTCGCCATTCCGCTGTTGACCAGCGAGCCACCGTTGAAAGTCACGGGGCTCGTACCCGCGACATTGAACGTTCCGGTGTTGTTGATCGTGCCGCCGGTGATCGATTTCGTGCCGGCGCCGTTCAAAGTAAGGGTGCCGGTGTTATTGACGGTGCCTGCGGTCATGGTGAGCGCGGACGTGGTCAGCGACGACGCCACGGTCGACGTGCCGCCGGTCACGTTCATCGGGCTCGACACGGTCACGCCGCCGGTATTCCCGATCGTGCCGCCGGTCAGGTTGAACGCGCCCGTCACCGTCAGTGCGCCCCCACCGTTGGTCGTGCCGCCGGCGAGTGTATGCGGGCCCGCGATCGTGCGCGCGCCCGTTACCGTCAGGATGGCGGTATTCGTGAACGAGCCGGGGCCGGTGACGGCGATATCGCCGCCGTTGAAATTGAGCGTTCCGTCGTTCGCGAGCGCGCCGCCGCCGATCGTGTGGTTCGCGGCGCCGGCGAGCGTGAGCGTACCGGTATTCGTAAGACTGCCGCCGGCGATGTTCAACGCGTTCGTACTGAACACGCCGGAGATGGTGCTCGCGGCATTGACGGTGGTGCCTGCATTCGCAGTGGCGCCGCCGGTGTTGGAGATCGTCGCGCCGTTCAGGTTGAGCGCACCGTTGAGCACCGCCGTGCCGGCGCCGGCGAGCGTGCCGGCGAGCGTCGTAGGTCCATTCAACGTGAGCGCGCGGCCCGCCGCGACGGTAAGCGCGTTGCCTGCGGCCTGATTGAGCGTGAGCCCGGCCGGCAACGTCAGGTCGCCGTTCACGTTCATGGCCCAGAGGTTCTGCTCGAAGCGCGCGGCGCCGCCGGCGGCGACGTTGATCGTCGCGCCCGGATTGAAATTGAGAACGCTGCCGGTCCCGGTGTAGCCGAAGATCCGGGTGCCGTTCGCCATGTTCAGCGCGCCCGAGAAATTGAACGTCGTGCCATCCTCGAAATCGAGATCGCCGGTGTTGAGGTTGAACGTGCCGGCGTGATTCGTCATCGCCGGCCCGATGCTGTTCGACCCGGCCGGTGCGTTGCCGTTGATGGTGCCACCGACCATGTTGGTGAACGTTCCCAAGCCCTTCAGGTCGTCGCAGCAGAACGTCGTGAGGATGTTCCACGTCGCACCTGCGCGGTTGTTGATCGTCGCAGCCGTGTTGGACAGGAATATGCCACCGCCGGTCCAGTTGACCGTGCCGTCGTTGTTCCACGTCAGGCTGGTGAGCGTCTTGCTGCCACCGGAAAGCGTGGATGTGCCCGTCGTCGTCAGCAGGCCCGTACCGCGCAGCGTGCCACCGGACCATGCGAACGGCCCGTTCAATAGCATCGCTGCATTTAGGCTGACATCGGACGTGCCGCTGACCGTCGTAGTGACGTTTGCGCCGAGCGTGACCGGTGTATTGAAAGCGACCGTGCTATTGGCGATCGTGACGTTGGCGTCGGCGGCGGTCGTATCCAACGTCAGTGCCGTAGCGGTGATGCCGGCCCCATTCAGGAAGTTGATGCTCGAACCCGCTGTCGCCGTGGTAGCCGTGACGTTGCTGCCGGCGAGGTTGAGGTTCGCGTCGACGTTGATGTTCCCTGTCGAGGCCGTCAGGCCGATCGTCTGACCCGCCGGCACGACGAGCGCTGTGTAGCGGCTGGCGGTCAAGTCGCCTGCGGTCTGCTCGAGGAAAATGCCGCCGGTCGTGGCGGTCGCCGCGACGGTGCCCGTCCCCGGTGTGACGCGGAAGGGCGTCCCGGCCGAGCCTACAGTCGTTCCGGTCAATGCGATCGGCCCGTTTGCCGCGCTGGTATCGACACGCGAGCCGGCGCTCACCGCCAGCGCGCCGGTGGTATTGAGCGTGGCGCCGCCGCCTATGACATTGCCGGTGAGCGTGAGGCCGCCAGCATCGAGTAGATTCAATATGCCGGTGCCGAGCGCGCTCGCACCGAGATTGGTGATCGCGTTCGTTGCCCCGTTCAGCGTCGCATTCGAGTTCGTCGTCGTGACGGCGAGCGTGTCCGCCGTAATGGCTCCGCTTTGCGTGATGGCGCCGCCGGCGCTCAGCGCGAGGGTGCCGCCCGGCACGCTGGACGCGCCCACGATCAACGCGTTTGCGTCCGTGAGCGAGGCATTGTTCGCGCCGCTGTTATTGAGCGTCACCGCGCCCGTGAAGTCATTGGCCGCGTTGGTGAGCGTGATCGCATTCGCACCTGCGCCGAAGCTCGCCGCGCCGGCGCCCGCAGCCTGCGTGATCGGCCCGGTTTGAGTGATCGCGCCGCCGGCATTCACCGTGAGGGTTCCGATGCCGAGAGCGAGCGTACCGAGCGTCAGCGCATTCACGTCCGTCAGTGCGACGTTGTTCGCGCCGGTGTTGGTCAGCGACACGGCGCCCGTGAAATCGTTTGCGGCGTTGTTCAGCGTGATTGCGTTGCCGCCGGCGCTGAAGCTCGCAGCCCCCGCGCCGGCAGCCTGCGTGAGCGCCCCGGTCTGCGTGATGGCGCCGGTCGTGGCCACCGTCAACGACCCCGTGCCGAAGACGGACGCCCCGAACGCCAGTGCATTCGCATCGACGATCGAGACATTCCCCGCGCCCGCCGTGTTGAGCGACAGCGTGCCGGTGAAGTCATTCGCGGCATTCGTCGCAGCGATCCCGCCGGCGCCCGTGGTGGTCAGGGTCGCGTTATTGGCCGTGAGCGCATCGTCGTACGTCTGCGCGCCGCTCGTCCTCACCGTGCCGCCGGTGATCGACGTCGTTCCGCCCGCATCGGTCGTGAGCTTCGTCAGCGCCGTCGTGCCGCCGACGGCACCGCCGAAGGTCGTTGCGCCAGACGTATTGACCGTGAGATCGAACGCGCCGTTGACGGTGCTCGCAAGGTTGATTGCACCACCGCCCGTGCTCGTCAGCGTCGTATTCGCGCCCAATGTGGCGGCGCCGCCGAATGTCTGGGAGCCTACCGTCGTGACCGTACCGCCGTTGAATGCGATCGGTCCGCCTGCGTTGACGACGAGGCTCGTCAAGGCCACCCCGTCGCCCACCGCGCCTCCGAACGTGGTGGTGCCCGTGCTGTTCGCCGTAAGGCTGAACGCCCCGTTCACGGTGCCTGTGAAACTCAAGTTTCCGCTGCCCGAGTCGACGATCCGGTTGCCACCCAGCGTCACCGGTCCGTTGAGTGCGAGCAGCGAATTCGTCGTGTCGAGATCGCCGTTGAGCAGGATGCTGGTGCCCGTATGGGCCTGAAAACCGGGGGTTGCGATCGCCGGCAGCGTGAGCGCGCCACCGGCGTTCACGGTGAGATTGCGGCCGACGTTCACGACGCCCAGCGCGAGCGCATTCGCGTCTCTCAAAGAGACGTCGTTCGCGCCGCTGTTGGCAAGCGATACCGGACCGGTGAAATCGTTCGTCGCGTTCGTAAGGGTGATCGCATTGGCGCCGGCATCGAAGCTCGCCGCGCCCGCACCCGCGGACTGCGTGATCGGGCCGCTTTGCGTAATTGCGCCGCCGGCCAGGACGCTCAGCGTTCCTGTGCCGATCGGGGACGACGCGAGAATCAACGCATTCACGTCCGTCACCGCTACGTTGTTCGCGCCGCTGTTGTTCAGACTGACGCCGCCCGTGAAGTCGTTGGCCGCGTTGGTAAGCGTTATCGGGTTGGCGCCCGCGTTGAACGTGGCGTTACCCGCACCCACCGCCTGCGTGATCGCGCCCGCCTGCGTGATGGCGCCCGCCGCCGTGACCAGCAGCGTTCCGCTGCCCAGCGCCGATGCGCCGAGGGTCAGCGCATTAGCGTCGCGTATGGAGACGTTGTTCGCGCCGCTGTTGTTGAGGCTCACTGCGCCCGTGAAATCATTGCCCGCGTTCGCAAGCGTGATTGCATTCGCGCCTGAGTTGATCGTTACGGCACCCGCGCCCGCTGCCTGCGTGATCGCGCCGGTCTGCGTGATCGCGCCGCCCGCCGTTATCGACAGCGTGCCGGTGCCGAGCGCTGCGGCACCGAGCGCGAGCGCGTTTGCATCGACGATTGTGACGTTGCCGGTCCCGCCGCTGGTCAGCGCCAGCGTGCTGGTAAAGTCGTTAGCCGTGTTCGTCGCGGTTATGGATCCTGCGCCTGCGGCTCCCGTCGAGAGCGTAACGGCGCCCGTGAACGTAGCCGGACCCGCGAATGTGATGTTGTCGCCGGTCGTCGTGATGTTGGCCGCGCTCGAAACGGCACCCGCGCCGTTCTGAGTAAACGCACCGTCGAGCGTCATGTTCGCGCCCGCCGCAATCGTGAGCAGGCCCGCATTGGTGACCGTCAGCGGTCCGCCATTGGTCGTGACGACGGTGCCGTTCAGCGTGAAGTTGTTGCCCGTGAGCGCGATGCCGATCGCGTCGTCCATGTTGAGCGCGCCAAACGCGCTCGTGCCGGTGCCCGCGTCTTGCGTGAGCGTCGTCGCCGTCATGGGGCCGGTTGTCACATTCGCGGCGCTGGTGATGCCCACGTCGCCCAGGCGCTCCGTATTGCCGACCGCCCCGATGAGCGTGATGTTCCCGGTCCCTGTGGTGAGCGTGAGGTTCTCGCGGACGCCGCCGGCAGTGCCATTCGTCGTTCCGGCGATCGAAATGTTGCCGCCGCCGGCAGCGCCGGTGCTGAGCGTGACCGTAAGCCCTTCACCGATCACGACGCTGTCGCTGATCGTGATGTCGCGATCCGCGGTCACGATGTTCGCGTTGAGCGTCGTCGTCGCACCCGGCCCGTCGAGCGTGACCGAGGCGTCACCCGTCCCCGTGATCTGCCCGTTGACGACGATCGCACCGGCGCCGGCGGGCTGTCGAATGACGACCGGATCCGTGAACGTCACCGCGTTCACGGTGGTCGTGCCGGTGCCGGTCGCGCGGCCGATGTTGATCTGGCTGAAGCCATCCCCGAGCGCGGCCACATCCGTGCCGGTGATTTGAAGCGTGCCTGCCCCGCCCGCTATGCCGATAGAGGTCGCGTCGGCGGCCGGCTGCAGCGTGAGCGTGCTGGTGCCCGTCACGCTGCCGGCGCCGCCGGTGAAGTCGATGCCGTCTGCGGTCAGCGTCAACGCGTTCGCACCTGCAGCGAGTGTCGAGGTGAACGCGAGCGTGCTGGTGCCGGCGTTCAACGTAGCCGCCGCGCCGAGCGTCACCGCATCGTTGTACGTCTGGTTGCCCGTCGTCGTGATCCCGCCGCCGCTGATCGCGGTCGAACCGCCCGCATCTGTCGTGACTGACGTGAGCGCCGTCGTTGCTCCGACGAGGCCGCCGAACGTCGTCGCGCCCGCAGTATTCGCGGTCAGCGCAAATGCGCCGTTGACGGTGTTGGCGAGATTGATCGCGCCACCGCCGGTGCTCGTGAGTGTCGTTGCCGCACCCAGCGTGACCGGCTGGTTAAAGGTTTGCCCGGCAGTGGTGTTGATCGCGCCGCCGTTGATGATTGTCGTCCCGGCGCCATTCATCGTGAGGCTCGTCAATGGGTTCGCGCCGGGGCCAGTACCGACGGCAGCGCCGAACGTTGTCGTGCCGCCTGTATTGACAGTGACATTGGCCGTGCCGCCGAGACTGGCCGGAAGGGTCGCAGCAAGCACTTGGAAACCGATGGCGTTTCCGCCGGTGCTCGTAAACGCGGCATTAGTGCTGACGAAGACCGTGTCGCCGTATGTCTGCGCGCCGGTCGTCGTGACTGCGCCGCCCGACACGTTGGTAAAGCCGCCCAGGTTCGTGGTCAGACTCGTCAGTGGATCGACGCCGCCCACCAGGCCGCCGAGTACCGTGGACCCAGTCGTATTGATGGCGAGAGTGAAAGGGCCGTTGACCGTATTATTGAGACTGATCGCGCCGCCGCCCGTGCTCGCGAGTGTCGTCGCCGCTCCGAGCGTCACGGCGCCGTTATAGGTTTGAACGCCCGTGGTGGTGATTGCGCCGCCGTTTATTGCAGCCGCGCCGTCCACTTGAAGCGCGGTCAAAGCCGCGATTCCGCCGACGGCTCCGCCGAACGTCGTCGTGCCGGTGTTGTCGGCCGTGAGGAAAAACCCGCCGTTCACGGTGCTCGTGAAGGTGAGATCGCCGGTGCCGCTGGTGAGTGTTCTGGCGCCCCCGCCGAGCGTCACGGGGCCGGACAGCGTAATGGCTGAATTGGTCGTCGTGAGATCGGCGTTGAGCGCGATGCTCGTGCCAGTGTGGCTTTGCGCGCCGGTCGTCGTAACCGCGGTGTTGATCGCGAGCGCGCCACCGGTGTTCACTGTGGCACCCCCGGTCGCGACCGGCCCGGCAACCGCCAGACCGCCGCCATCGAGCAGGTTCAACAAACCCGTACCGAGATTCGTATTGCCGAGCGTGGTGATCGCGTTCGTGGCGCCATTCAGCGTTGCGTTCGCGTTCGTGGTTGTGAGGCTCAGCGTGTCGGCGGTGATCGCGCTGGTTTGCGTAATGACGCCGCCTGCACCGCTCGTCGTGGTCAGAGAGACGGTGCCCGCGCCGGCGTTGACCATATTGTTCACAGCCAACGAGCCATTCGTATTCAGGGTCACGCCGCCGCTCGCCGCCACGGCTCCGGTCACGGTCAAATTGCCCGCGTTGAGCAAGTTCAGGGCGCCGGTGCCGAGCGATGCCGCGCCGAGATTCGCGATCACGTTGGTCGCGCCGTTGAGCGTCGCGTTCGCGTCCGTCGTCGTGAGCTGCAGCGTGCCGGCGGAGATCACGGAATTCTGGGTGATCGCGTTGACTGAGCCGCCGGTCGTCGTGAGGGACACGGTGCCGGCGCCGGCATTGATCGTATTGTTCATCGCAAGCGGGCCGCTCGTATTCAAGGCGAGGCCGTTGCCGGTGTAAGCGCCGGTGACGGTGAGGCCGCCGGCATCGAGCAAATTGAGTCCGCCAGTACCGAGGCTCGTCGCGCCGAGGTTCGTGAGGAGGTTCGTCGCGCCGTTCAGCGTGGCGTTAGCGTCTGTGGTCGTGAGAGCAAGCGTATCGGCCGTGATGACGCCGTTGCCGCCCTGCGAGATCGCGTTGCCCGCGCCCGTCGTTGTCAGCGAAACGGTGCTGCCGGCCGCGCCAATGACATCGTTGATCGTGAGAGCGCCGCTCGTGCTGAGCGTGACGCCGCCCGTTGCCGCAACTGCGCCGGTGACCGTCAAGCCGCTGGCGTCCCGTAGGTTCAGCGCCGCAGTGCCAAGGGCTGTGGCGCCGAGATTCGTGACGGCATTCGTCGCAGTGTTCAGAGTCGTGTTGCCGTCAACCGTATTGAGGGCCAATGTGTTGCCGGTAATGACGCCGGCGGCACTTTGCGTGATTGGGCTGCCGATGCCTGTCGACGTGAGCGTTACGTTGCCCGCGCCTGCATCGAGCGCGTTGTCGATCGTGATCGCGCCGCTCGTAGTGAGGGTGATGCCGCCGCTTGCCGCGACCGTGCCGCCCAGCACCCTGAGACTGCCGGTGTCGCGGAACACGAGCGCGCCGGTGCCGAGGTTGCTCGCGCCGAGGTTCACGACGTCGTTCGTGCCGATGCGGAAGCCGGCCAGCGTGACGTCGGCGTTGATCGTATTGAGCGTCAGCGTCCCGCCGGCGGTTATCAGGCCGTTCCCGGTCTGAGTAATCGTGCTGGCGGCGCCCCCGGTGGTAGTAAGCGCGACGTCACCGGTCGAGTTGATGGCAGCGTCCAGATGCAGCGCGCCACTGGTGGAAATACTCGCGCTCGTGCCGGTGACGGACCCGGTAACCGTCAGTCCGTTTGCGTCGGTCAGCGCGAAGCCCGCGGCGTCGATCACACCCAGATTGGTGATCGCGTTCGTCGCCATGTTCAGCAGGACATTCGCGCTGGCGGTATCGACGGCGAGCGTGTTGCCGGTGATGACCCCCGCCGCCGTTTGCGTTACACCATTCGCGGGATTGAGGTTCACGTTGCCCGCGCCGGCGTTGACCGGCTGGTTGATGCCGAGCGCGCCGGTCGAAGTCAGCGTGATGTTGCTGTTGGTCGTGGTAATTCCAGAGACACCGTCTACGGTATCAACGGTGTACGTCGTCCCGTTGTTGAACGAGAAAGCGCCCGTGGACGTGCCTGCGATCGACGTCGTTACGGCGTTCGTGTTGTTGAGGGTGACGGTGCTGTTTCCGGTCAACACGAGATTCGGCGCGGTGATCGTCGCGGGCCCTGCCTGGGTAATCGCGCCGCCGGCCAGGACGTGGAGATTTGTGACATTCGGCGGATTGATAGCCTCCTGGAACGTAAGGGTTCCGGCATCGAACCGGCCGAATTGCAGCGTTGTCGCCGTGATGTTCAGGAGCTCGGTCGCGTTGGTGAGGCGCAGGACACTTGCACCGGCGGCAACCGTATCTGGGCCGGCCGCGAACTCCATCCGGGTCGTTGTCGATGCCGGGCTGATTGCCACGGTCGGCGCGTTGATCGTACCGGTTACGGCTATCGCATCGGTTTGGAACGTCAAGGCGGTACCGGCAGTGATGGCGCCGCCGACTGTCATCAACCGGTCTGCCGTGCCGGTTGCGAACGTGAGGCTGCCGGCAGGCGCACTGCTGTTGTTGATGGTGATCGTCTCGCCGAGATTCACCATGTTGGTGTTGTTGATGACGAAATTGCCAGTCGTCGCCCTGACGCCAACGGATTGCACGTCGGTCACGAGTTGCGTACCCGTAAGTCCTTGTGCAGTGTCTATGCTGAGCGTTCTCGACTGGCCGACCGCAACCGCTGCCGGGAAGTTGTTGACGATGCCACCCTCGGTGGCAATGAGCGTCACGTCGCGATCGCCGACTCGCGAATCGCCTTCGGCACGGATAGCCCCGGTGAGGCCGACGTTTCCCTGGTTGAAAGTGATGTTGCCGCGCATGGCTGTCAGGGTGACGCTGCCCGAAGGATTGACGCCGCCCGTGCCGGAATGGATTACGGCGCCGGTGTTGAGATTTATCCCGCCAATGCTTCCCACCGCACGTCCCGCCGTGATCGCTACGTCATGTTGGCCGACGATGATCGACGCATTCACATTGACGGTGCCGTCGGCGACGAGCGAGAGCGTGCGTCCCACGACCGTACCAGGTGCGCCGGTGGTCTGAATTGGATTGGTGACGGTGATGTTGCCCGTTTCGGTGCCGAGGCCATTGCCGGTGGTATCGATCGTGACGTTGCCGCCTGCCGCGCCCTCGAGTTGGGCAACGATGGCCGCGGGCGTGATCCGCGAGGGGCTATCGGTCGCGGTGAAGTTCGGCGAGCCCGTATTGTTCGTGGTTCCTGCGTTCGTTATCTCGATGTTCCACGGGTCGATAAGCCATGAGCCTCCGCCGACTTCGGGCGCTCGGCCCACGTCGAGAAAATGACCCGACGTCTCGACGAATCCACCCTTGCCCCCGCCGGCGCCGCGCGCGCTGAGCAGGCCATAGCTGCGCGTCGCTTCTTTCGACCACACGATCAGCCTTCCGCCGTCGCCCGAACCTGTCGCATCGGCGCGAATGGTCGTGCCCGGTCCGACCCATGTCGCGAAGGCGTTCTGCACCGCCGGGTTGAGCCCGCGGTAATCGCCGCCGATCAGGATCTGGCCGCCGCCGTTAGTCCCTGACGCATCGATCTTCGCGTTGTCCAGAACGCCGACGCGGTTCCCCAGCACCTGAACGGTGCCGCCTTTCGGACCGGTCGCGCTGATCGTGCTGCTGCCGGTGAGCATCGTGTCGCCCTGCGCCTTCAACACCACGCGCCCCGCTTCATCGCGCGTGAGCGCATTCGCACGAATGTCGCCACTGTGCCTGAGCGTTCCCGCGAATACACCCACCGCGCCGCCATCGGCGAGCAGCTTGCCTACGTTAAGCGCCGAATCCGTCGGCGCCTGCACCTCGAACTGCACGCCTTCGTGATCGAGGCTAGCGATCGTGAGCTTCTGCCCTGCAGCGAGCACGATCTGGCCGTTCTGCGTCTGGATGACGCCGCTGTTCTCGACGTTCGGCGCAACGAGGATGACGTTGCCGCCGCTCGCGGCCTTGATCCAGCCCTGATTGACGATCGAGCCCGCGCTTGCGTCGCCGCGGAACCTGAGCCGGCCGGCGAGGAAATCGGCGTCGAGCATGTTCAGCGTGGAGCCGACGAAGCCCGCGGTGTCGATCGTCCCGCCGGCGCCGATCACGATGCCGGCCGGGTTGATCAGGAACACGCGGCCGTTGGACAGTAGCTGGCCGTTGATGCGGGAGATGTCGGCGCCGACGACGCGATTCAATACGCCGCTTGCCGCCGACTGCTGGATGAACCGGGTGACTTCGCCAGCGCCGATCGAGAAGCCCTGCCAGTTGATGATCGAGCCGGGCGTGTTGGTGATGTTAAGCGTGCGCGCGTCCGGACGCTGCATCGTGACCGCGCCGCTCACGACGTGCGCGCCGGTCGGATTGGCCAAAGATGAATCCGCGCACGCGAGCATGACGCAATACGCGAGCGGCCGGAGCTTGTACTTCGCGGGAAAACGCGCGGGCATGAAATCCCCTGGTCTTGTTAACTGCTGAGGCGCGCCGTTTCGCTAACGGACCGGCGCCTTGGACTAAACTAATCCCACACTCGCACGATCATGCCCGACCGCTGCCCTCCCGTGCAATGGGCCGGCGCACGTGAAGCGGGCTTCCTCCACCGACATCCGATCCCCGATGAAAGCCACGAACCTGATCTTCATCATGTCCGACGAGCACAACAAGCGCGTGCTCGGAAGCTCCGGACACCCGATGATCCGCACCCCGAACCTCGACCGCCTCGCAGCTCAGGGCACTCGATTCACCAACGCCTACACGAACTGCCCGATCTGCGTGCCTGCGCGCGCGAGCTTCGCCACCGGGCGCTACGTTCACGAGCACCGCTGCTGGGACAACGCGATCGCCTACGACGGCCGACTTCCCTCATGGGGCCATCGGCTCATGCAACAGGGGCATCGCGTAACCTCGATCGGCAAGCTCCATTACGTCCATTCCGATCCGCAGCGTAACGGCTTCGACGAAGAGATCCTGCCGCTCCACATCGTGAACGGCGTTGGAGACCTCCTGGGTCTTATTCGCGACGAGCTGCCGCGCCGCGCGGGCGCGGCGAAGCTCGGCCCCGAAGCCGGCCGCGGCGAATCCGAATACACGAAGTACGACCGCGACATCGCCGCCGAAACGGTGAAATGGCTGAAGCGCGCCGCCACGCAACGTTCGGACAAACCGTGGGCGCTCTACGTCGGGTTCGTGTCGCCGCATTTCCCGCTGATCGCGCCGCCGGAGTTCTACGATCTGTACCCGGAAGACAAGGTGCCGTGGCCCGACATGTACGAAGACCGGCCGCAACACCCGTTCACCGACGCGATGCGTAAATGCATGTGCTTCGACGAGCCGTTCGATGCCGCGATGGTGCGCCGCGCGATCACCGCATACATGGGCCTGGTCACGTTCCTGGACGACAACATCGGCAAGATCCTGCGGGCGCTGGAAGAAAGCGGTCTCGCCGACACGACGCGCGTCGTCTACAGCTCCGATCACGGCGACAACCTCGGCACGCGCGGCATGTGGGGCAAATCGACGATGTACGAAGAATCCGCGGGCATTCCGCTGATCATGGCCGGTGCCGACGTGCCGAAAGGCAGCGTGTGTCCGGTGCCCGTTTCGCTGGTGGACGGCTTCCCGACGTTCATCCACGCGCTCGGCGCTCAGCATCAGGACGCCGATCTGCCGGGCCACTCGCTGCTCGACATCGCGCAAGGCTACGTGCCGAACCGCACCATTCTCTCCGAGTATCACGCCGCCGGCGCGATCACGGGCACCTCCATGATCCGCCACCGGCAGTTCAAGTACATCCACTACGTCGGCATGCCGCCGATGCTGTTCGACCTCGAGCGCGATCCGTGCGAGCGCACCGATCTTGGCCGCAACGCCGATTACGCCGCGGTCGTCCGTGAATGCGAACAGAAGTTGCGCGCGATCGTCGACCCCGAAGCGGTCGATGCGCAGGCGCGGGCGGACCAGCGGGCGCACATCGAGAAGCACGGCGGCGTGGACGCGATCATGAAGCGCGGGACGTTCCGCTATTCGCCGCCGCCGGGGGTGAAGGCCGCTTATTACTAGTGACGTAGTGACGTGTGACGCGGTGACGCCGTGACGCGGCCACACCGACTCATCACCTCATCACCTCATCACCTCATCACCTCATCACCTCATCACCGCGTCACCGCGTCACTCCGTCGCTCAGTCACCCGCCTCACATGCACCCACTCCGCTTCTCAATCGTCACCTACAACATCTGGGGCGAGAACCGCTGGGACTTCCGCAAGGACGCGCTCAGACGCTTTCTCGAAATTTTCGATCCGGACGTTTTGTGCGTGCAGGAATTCTCCGCCGGTGCGCGCAACCTGATCGACGCCACGCTGGCCGGACACCGCCGCGTCGACGATGAGTTCGAGGGCTGGACGGTCGAAGGCAATATCTACTGGCGCGAGTCGCTCTTCTCCCGGATCGAGCATGGCGCCGAAGAGGTGCAGATTCTCAAGTCGCCGGTGCGGCGCCTGTTCTGGACGCGTTTGCAGGTGAAGGGTTTCGATCGGTCGATCGTCGTCTCGACTGCGCATCTCACGCACCAGCGCCACGAACAGGAAGCGCGCACCGGGCACTCACCGCGCATCGGCGAGACGAGCCGCATCATCGAGGCGCTCGGGCGCGTCTCGCGCGGCAGCGACGCGGTGTTCTTCATGGGCGACTTCAACGATCCGGTGCATCCGACCAATCTGCTGAAGAACGCCGGTTATACGAGCTCGTTCGCGGCGCTCGGACTGCAGCCGAGCTCGACGTTCAAGGTATATCCGACCGCCGGCATCGCGCCGGGGCAGCTCGCGATGAGCCAATGCGTCGACTGGATCGTTGCCAGCGGCAGCGTGCGAGCGGTCGCGACTTCGATTCCACGGTTCTTCCATGAGGACGCCGCGCCTTCGGATCACTGGCCGGTGCATGCCATCTATGAGCTCACGAATTCGTAGGGCGGGTGAAACCCACCAACCACGGCCGGTGGGCTTCGCCCACGCCACGGCCCTCTTCGTCGCAACGCTGCTTGCGATTCCCGCCCAGGCCGCGGAGAGCTATCCGTCGCGGCCGATCAGGCTGCTCGTGCCCTCTCCGCCCGGCGGCTCACCCGACATCCTTGCGCGCATCACGGCGGTGAAGCTCTCCGAGCAGATGAAGCAGCAGGTCGTGGTGGACAACCGCGCGGGCGCGAGCGGGATCGTCGGCCTCGAGCTCGCGAAGCATGCGCCGCCCGACGGCTACACGGTGCTCTTCGCTACTGCGACCACCTTCGCATCGCTGCCGGCGCTGAAAGCCAATCTGCCGTACGACGTCGAGCGCGATTTTCTCCCGCTCACGCGGATCGCGTGGGTCGCGAACGTGATGACCGTAAACGCCAACATCGGTGCGAACAGCGTCGCCGACCTGGTGAAGCTCGCGAAAGCGAAGCCCGGGCAGCTCAACTACGGCTCCGCAGGCAACGGCTCGCCCGCGCATCTCGCGGGTGCGATGCTGAACGTGCTCGCGGGCATCGACACCGTGCACGTGCCTTACAAGGGCGCCGCGCCCGCGATGACCGATCTCATGGCAGGCCAGCTCCAGATCCTCATCACCTCGCCGCTCGTAGCGATGCCGCACGGCCGCGCCGGGCGCATCAAGGTGCTCGCCACGACCGGCGCGAAGCGCGATCCGCTCCTGCCCGAGCTGCCACCGGTCGCCGACACGGTGCCCGGCTACGAGATCGTGCAGTGGTGGGGCTACGCGCTGCCGGCGCGCACGCCTCGAGCGGTCGCGCAGCGCCTGCATGGCGAGATCGTAACGGCGCTCAAGAACCCGGACGTGCGCACGGCGCTTCAGAAGAACGGCGCGACCGCGCATCCGGAATCGCCGGCCGAGTTCGCCGCGTTCGTCAAAGCCGAGCGCGAGCGCATCGCCAAAGTCGGGAAGCAGGCGAAGATCGTCATCGACTGAGATGACGCTCACGGAGCTGCGCTACATCGTCGCGCTCGCGCGCGAGCGGCATTTCGGCCGCGCCGCCGAGAAGTGCTTCGTCAGCCAGCCGACGCTGTCGGTGGCGGTGAAAAAGCTCGAGGACGAGCTCGGCATCACGCTCTTCGAACGCGGCGGCGCCGAGGTGTCGATCACGCCGGTGGGCGCGCGCATCGTCGAGCAGGCGCAGCGCGTGCTCGAGGAGGCCGCGGCGATCAAGCAGCTCGCTACCGCAGGCAAGGACGAGCTCGCGGCGCCGCTGCGCTTCGGCGCGATCTACACGATCGGGCCCTATCTGATGCCGCAGTTGATCCCGCTGCTCCGCAAGCGCGCACCGAAGATGCCGCTCTTCATCCAGGAGAACTACACGCACCGTCTCGCGGAGCTCCTGAAAAACGGCGAGCTCGATCTCGTCGCGCTGTCGCTGCCGTTCGAGGAATCGGGCATCGTCACGCAGCCGATCTACGACGAGCCGTTCCGCGTGCTCGTGCCGGTCACGCATCCGTGGGCGAAGAAGACGCGAATTCCGGCGACCGACCTCTGTCGCGAGAACCTGCTGCTGCTATCCAGCGGCAACTGTTTTCGCGAGCAGGTGCTTCAGACGTGTGCCGGCGTCGAACGCGCGACGAGCGACAGCATGACAGCGGCGCTGGAAGGAAGCTCTCTGGAAACCATACGTCACATGGTGGCATCGGGCGTCGGTATCACGGTCGTGCCGTCGGCGGCGGCGGAAGCGCGCACGGTGGAGAATCGACTGACGGCAGTGCGGCCGTTCGCGCCGCCGGTGCCGAGCCGCCGCGTCGCGCTCGCGTGGCGCCGCAGCTTTCCGCGGCCGAAAGCCGTCGAGGCGGTGCGACAGGCGATACTCGCGTGCAAGCTGCCGGGCGTCACGATGCTGCCCAATGCCGCTCCGACCGGACCGACATAAGATAGCGCCACAACATCAACGAGGAGGATCGCCATGAAGACCGTCGTTCAGATTGCCGCCGCGCTCGCCGTCGCCGTGTCCACGCCGGCGGCCGCGGCTTCCGCGAGCGCTTCATCCGGTTACCCGCAGCGCTCCGTGCGGCTCGTGGTGCCGTACCCGCCCGGAGGCACCGCCGATCTCATGGGGCGGATCATGGGACAGCGGCTGGGCGACGCGTGGCGCTCCAACGTCGTCATCGATAACCGCGGGGGCGCAGGCGGGAACATCGCGACGGAGCTGGTGGCGCGCGCGGAGCCCGACGGGTACACGCTGCTCCTGTGCAACGCGCCGGTGCTCGCGATCAATCCGACGCTGTACCGCAAGGTTGCATTCGATCCGGTGAAGGATTTCGTGCCGGTTATCGGCATCGCGGACGTGCCGCTGTTTCTGCTCGTGCATCCGTCGGTTCCGGTGAAGACGTACGACGAGTTCCTGCCGTACGTGCGCAGCCGCAAAGGCAACATCAATTACGCTTCGGGCAGCGTCGGCAGCACGACCCATCTTTCGATGGAGCTTTTCAAGACGATGGCCAAGGTGCAACTGACGCACGTTCCGTACAAGGGCAGCGGCCCGGCCCTCGCCGCGATCTCCGCGGGCGAGGTGCCGATCATGTTCGAGCTCATGCCCTCCGCGATGCCGTTCGTGAAATCGGAGCGGCTGCGCGCGCTCGCAGTGACCAGCGCGAAGCGCTTCCCCTTGACCCCCAATCTGCCGACGGTGGCGGAGAAAGGTCTTCCCGGCTACGACGTCGCGTCGTGGTTCGGCCTGTGCGCGCCGAAGCAGACGCCCGCCGCGGTCGTGAAGAAGATATCGGACGACGGCACGGCGATCCTCAAGTCGAACGAGATGCGCGATCGCCTGGCCACGCTCGGCGCTCAGCCGATGGACATGCCGTCGGGCAAGTTCGAGGCTTACGTGAAGAGCGAGATCAGCAAGTGGAGCAAGGTCGTGCGCGACTCGGGCGCACGAGTCGACTAATCAGGAGGTGATGGGGCTAGCGCAAGAGGTGACGGGGCTACCGCAGGAGGTGACGGGGCATTCGGTGTTCGTCACCTCTTCTTCGTCACCTCTTCTTCCATCACCTCTTCAAACAATGCGGCCTTTACCGACTCGTGCGTGAGGTCGCCCCCCGTCGCTCAGCGCAATGACGACGACGATCTCGTCCGGCCGCGGCGCATCCGGCACGCACACCGTCACCGTATCGATCTGGTCGAAAGACCACACGTTATCCTTGTGACCCAGCGGGACGTCGATCGCCGCGCCCGCCGCGGCGACCTTGCTCGTGGACGGAATGATCGCCTCGCCGCCGCCGATCGCGGCGCGCATGGGCTTGCCCAGCTTCGGATGCAGGATCGCCGCCGCATGCTCGATCTCGCCGTTCACGCCGACGATCGCGGCCTTGCCGTACGCGACCGCCGCGCCCGGCAGGAGCTTCGCCATCTCCGGCGCGAGCCGCTCGCCGATCTCGGCGCCGAGATCGAACATCGGCGCGAGGTCCTCGACAAAGCCGCCGGCGCAAGGGTTTGCGATGACCGCGATCCCGATTACGCGCGTCACGTCGCGCGCGGCGGCGCGGCCGCCGTCGGCCCGAACGCTTTCGCGCATGATGACGATTTTGCGGACGTCCATGGATCACGTAGTATCGGTCACATCCCCGCGGTTTTCCATTGGAGGTAAATACGATGTCCACTCAGCGACGCAGTCTGTACGACCCGAATTCGCCGCCGCGCGGCCTCTACAAGCTCGGCTTGACCGAGAAGCGCTTCCCGCTCAAGACCCGGCACGAGGTGCCCGCGATCAGCGAGCTCTGGCGCAAGTCCAAGCAGATGGCGTGGGACCCCGTCACCGATATCCCGTACGCCAAGTTCGACCGCGCCAAGTACAGCCAGGAGCAGCTCGATGCCGCCCGCCTCGGCTGGAGCCGCCGCGCGTGGACCGAGTACACCGGCATCATCGAATCGCCGGCAATGCTGATTCGCATGTCGCTCGACGGTCAGGCGCCGATCGAGGCGAAGTTCGTGCTCGCGGCGAAAGTGATCGAGGAAGCGCGCCACTGCGAGGCGTCGTTCCTGCTGGCCGAAGCCATGGGCGGCTACGTGTCGGAGCCCCCGCCGCACGATGCGATCATCAAGATGGTCGTCGCGGGATTCCGTGACCGGCTCGCGTTCAATCCCGAAGTCTCGACCGAAGCGGCGATGGCCGGCTGGCACATCATCTCGGAAGGCATCGCCGTGGATATTTTCGCCGCGCGCTACAAGGCCTGTACCGAGCCGGTCACGCGCGAAGTGCTCCGGCTCATCCTGCAGGACGAAGTGCGGCACGTCGCGGTGGGCTGGGAGCTTCTCGAGCACCGCATTCCGCAGATGAACAAGGACGAAGTCGCGGGCGTCGAAGCCGCCGTGCTCGACATCATCGAGAACGTGGAGATGAAGGGCTTCCACTCCATGTGCCTGCTGCCGGACGACCTCGAAAGCGATCTCAAGGAAGCCGAAGCGATCGCGGCATCCGCCGGGCTCGGATTCTGCTCGGCCGAGCAGGAGCACCAGGTATTCATTAAGAGCATCCAGGATCTGCGCAAACGCTTCGCGAAGCTCGGCATCACGGTGCCGCTGTACGCCGAAATAGAAGAAGCGGCATAACACTCCGTCGTCCCGGCGTCGGCCGGGACCCAGAGCCGTTTACTGGATCCCGGCCTTCGCCGGGATGACGACACCTCTTGCGGAGGGATGCGAGGCCGCCCTTCAACGGGATGACGGTATGCCCATCGTCGATTTTCACGCGTACTTCCAGCCCAAGTCGTTTCTCGATCACCTGCGCAGGCGCCGCGATTACCCGCGCATCGAGAAGACCGCCGAAGGCGAAGTGATCTGGTCGGGACCCGGCGCGGCGCGGCGGATCCGGCCCGACCAGACGAGCATCGAGCGCCGGGTCGAAATGCTCGGCGCCGCCGGCATCGATACGCAGATCCTGCGGCTGCAGAACGTGAGCGGCATCGATGCGTTCGAGCCGACCGAAGGGCTCGCGATCGCGCAGGCGGCGAACGACGAGCTCAGCGGAATCGCGCGGCGCTATCCCGGGCGCTTCATTCCGTACGCCGCGGTGCCGATGCGCGATGTGCCCGGCGCCGTCGCCGAGCTCGAGCGCGCGGTGACGAAGCTCGGCCATCGCGGCGTCGGCATTTCGGTCGGGGTCGACGGGAAATCGCTCGATCATCCGGACTTCGCGCCGATCTTCGAGGCCGCGGACCGTCTGCGCGTCCCGGTGCTGATCCTCCCGAATCACCCGTCGCTCATCGATTCGCGCATCGAGCCGTACCACTGGCTGACCGGCGCGTTCGGGTTTCAGGTCGATCTGTCGCTGGTCGCGCTGCGGCTCCTCTGCGGCGGGATGCTCGACCGGCACCAGACGCTCGACGTGATCCTCGCGAACCTCGGCGGCGTGTTTCCCTTCATCCTGGAGCGCCTCGACCAGTACTGGGAGCGCGTGCACGCGGGCGACAAGAAGCCGCTGCCGGTCACGCCAACCGAAGCCCTACGCAGGTTCTATCTCGAAACCGCCTCGGCGCATCCCGCCGCGATCCGCATGACTGCCGAGGTGATCGGCATCGACCGGCTGGTGTTCGGCAGCGACTACCCGTCTTTCGATTTCAAGCGCGCCGTCGATATCGTGAGGAACTGCGGGCTCGCGCCCGATGAGATCGATCTCATCCTGAGCGGCAACGCGAAGAGACTCGTGTAAATCACTGAGGAGAACCCCATGGCACATACACCCATCAATCCACCCGGCTCGCCGCCGCCGATGGCGCCGTACTCGCCCGCGGTCAAGGTCGGCAATGTCGTGTACGTTTCGGGCGTGGTTCCGATGGACCAGGAAGGCAAGACCGCCAGCCCGGGCGACTGCGCCGCTCAGACGCGCCACGTCCTCGAGACGATCAAGACGCTGGTCGAAGCCGCCGGTGGCACGATGGCCGACATCGCCTTCAACCACGTGTTCCTGAGCGATCTCAAGAACTATCAGGCGATGAACGGCGTATACCGCGAATACTTTCCGAAGGATCCGCCGGCGCGCTATTGCATACGCGCGGACCTGGTGCGCCCCGACTTCCTGGTCGAGATCGCGTCGGTCGCACACCTGAAAGGCTGATACCTCGTCGTTACCGCGCAGGCGGGAACCCAGTACCGTTCTGGATCGCCGCCTTCGCGGGGATGACCCTTTGGCTAGGGTTCTTCGTCGACCCAGGGTACGGGCGGCACCTCGGTAAAGGCGCGCTTCAATCCGGCCGACCAGATCGCGGTGAGCGCGGTGACGTACTTGTCGCCCGGCATGAACCGGCGCTTGAGCGTCACCTTGCAGGAATCGCGCTCGTACACGAGCAGATCGATCGGCAGCCCGACGGTCAGGTTCGAACGCATGGTCGAATCGAAGGACACCATGAACGCCTTCGCCACTTCCCGGAGCGGCGTGTCGAACTTCACCACGCGGTCGATCACGGGCTTGCCGTATTTCGTCTCGCCGATCTGGAAATAATTGGTCTGCGGCGTCGCCTCGATGAAATTGCCTTCGGGATAGATTCGGAAAAGCCGCGGTGTCTTGTGGTCGATCTGGCCGCCGACGATGAAGCTGCAATCGATGTCCACGCCGGCCTCGCGCACGGTCTCGTGCCGGCTCGTCACCTCGCGCAGTGTCGAGCCGACGAGCTCGGCCACGTCGTACATCTGCGGCATGCGCAGGATGCCGCCGGGCAGCGCCTCGCCGTCCTCGTTCTTCGAGCGCATCTTGAGCAGCGCGACGACGCTCTGGGTCGTCGAAAGATTGCCGGACGAGAGCAGCACGATCACGCGGTCGCCGACGACCTCCCACACCATCATCTTGCCGTAGGTGGCGATGTTGTCCGGGCCCGCGCTCGTGCGCGAGTCGGACGCGAAGACGATGCCCTCCTCGACGAGGGCGGCGACGCAGTAAGTCATGCCGGAATTCTACGTTTATCGCATCATTGCCCAGCCACTTTTTCGAGCAAGGCCTATGCCTCCGACACGCCGCAGGGGCGCAATCCACACCGAATTGCTCCGACATCAGGACCTGCTGTCGCGGTGCAGGCGCTGCCCGCGCATGCAGAGCACGCCGGTGATCGGCAATCCGGTCGTCTCGCGCGTGCTGCTCGTCGGTCAGGCGCCCGGGCCCAAGGAGCCCGCCATCGGAAAGCCTTTCGCGTGGACCGCAGGCCGGATGCTCTTCAAATGGTTCGCCGGCATCGGACTCGATGAAGAGGCGTTCCGCGGCCGCGTCTACATGGCCGCGGTGTGCCGCTGCTTTCCGGGGAAGACTCCGCGCGGCGGGGACCGCATCCCCGATCCGGACGAAGTGGCGAACTGCTCCGGCTGGCTCGACGCCGAGATCGCGCTGCTGCGCCCGGGGCTCGTGATCGCCGCGGGCAAGCTCGCGATTCAGCGCTTCATGCCATGTGACAAGCTCGACAGCGTCGTCGGCCGAGTGCATCGGATGAAATACCAGGGCGTCACGTTCGACCTCGTGCCGCTGCCGCATCCGTCCGGCGCATCGACATGGCAGCACGTGCAGCCGGGCAAGACGCTGCTGCCGCGCGCGCTCGCGCTGATCCACTCGCATCCGGCGTGGCAAGCGCTGCTATAGTTCGCGTAAATCAATACACACGAGGAGGTTCCATGACAGTCGATGTGATCCGGCGCGCGCTCGCCGCAACCGTTCTCGGTCTTTCGGCGCCAGCCGCGGTCGCTGCCGCCGCTGCGGATTATCCAAGCCGGCCGATACGCTATCTCGTCGCGTTCGCCCCCGGCGGCATCAACGACATCATGGCGCGCATCGTCGCGGAGAAGCTCACCGAGGCATGGGGTCAACCCGTGATCGTGGACAACCGTCCAGGGGCCGGCGGCAACCTCGCCGCGGGCATCCTCGCGCGCACGACGCCCGACGGTTACACATTCATGAACATCAGCACGGCGCACACGATCTCGCAGACGCTGTATACGAAGCTCGACTACAACCTGACGCGCGACCTCACGCCGGTGACGGTGCTCGGCATCTCCCCGCTGATCATGGTGGTGAACGCCGGAATCCCGGCGAAGAACGTCGCCGAGTTCATCGCCGAGGCGAAAAAGCGCAAGCTCGCCTACGCTTCGGGCGGTGTCGGCGTGATCAGCCATCTCTCGATGGAAATGTTCAAGGTCGCGGCGAAGATCGACGCGACGCACGTGCCGTTCAAGGGCGTGGGGCCGGCGGTGCCGGCACTCCTGTCCGGCGAGGTGCACGTCATCATCAACGCGATCCCCGAGCTGCTGCCGCACACCAAAGGCGGGAAGCTCCGCGTGATCGGCTCCCTCACCGAAAAGCGGCATCCGTTCATCCCGGAGGTGCCGACGTTCATCGAGCAGGGCTACAAGGACTTCGTGATGGGCAACTGGACCGGCATCGTCGCGCCGATCAAGACGCCGAAGCCGATCATCGACAAGCTCTCGAAGGAGATCACGCGCATCCTGCACGAGCCCGCCATGAGCAAGCGGCTGATCGAGATGGGCGTCGACCCGCTGGGCGGCTCGCCGGCGGAATTCGACAAGCGCATCCGCTCCGACATCGCGCGCTTCGGCAAGGCGGTGAAGGACTCCGGCGCGAAAGCGGACTAGGGCCGGCGCTCGCCTCGTTACTTCGCAGGCTCGAGGCGGGCGAGCACGCCGCGCCGCTCGTCGGTAAGCACGTAGACGTAGCCGTCGGGTCCGACGCGCACGTCGCGTATGCGTCCGAGCGCGTCCTTCATCATCCGTTCTTCCTTGACGACCTTGTCGCCGTCGAGCTCGAGACGCACGAGTAGCTCGTCGCGGAGCGCACCGATCAGGATGTTTCCGCGCCAGCCCGGAAACTTGTCACCGTCGTAGAAGGCCATGCCGGACGGCGCGATCGACGGCACCCAGTAATGCAGCGGCTGCTCCATGCCCGATTTCTGCGTGCCTTCGCCGATCTTCGTGCCGCTGCCGTAGTTGACACCGTACGTGATCACCGGCCAGCCGTAATTGCGCCCTGCGCGCATCACGTTGACCTCGTCGCCGCCCTGCGGTCCATGCTCGTGCGTCCACAGCTCGCCGGTCTTCGGATGCAGCGCGGCGCCCTGCATGTTGCGGTTGCCGTAGGTGAACTTCTCGGGCCGCGCATCCTTGCGTGCGACGAACGGATTGTCTTTCGGCACGCTGCCGTCGTCGTTCAGCCGGATGACCGACCCAGCATGATCGTTGAGGCGCTGCGCGCGGCCCGACTGACCGCGATCGCCGAGCGTCAGGAATACGTGTCCTTTGCCGTCGAAGACGATGCGCCCGCCGAAATGCTGGCTCGCCTCGGATTTGGGCTCCATCCTGAAGAGCACCTGGCTCTCGACCAGCCGGTGGCCGTCGAGCTTCGCACGCATGAGCTCGGTGCCATGGCCGCCCTCGCCGGCCCCGCTGTACGAGATATAAATCCAGCCGTTCTCCTTGTACCTGGGATGGAGCACGACATCGAAGAGCCCGCCCTGCCCGCCGACCACGATTTTCGGCAGCCCTTCAACCGGCTTCGGATCGAGCTTGAAGTCCTGCGAGACGATACGCAGCCGCGCTGCGCGCTCGGTCACGAGCATGCGGCCGTCGGGCAACCATGCGATCGACCACGGGTTCTGCAGACCTTCGACGAGCGTGACGACGTTGAAGGCGTGTTTTTCCGTGCGTATCGTTCCGCGCTCGCCCGCGCACGCGCCGACGGCGAGCAGCATGAATACGGACAGCATTACGGACGTACTGAATCGATGCATATGGAGCTCCGAAGTTGACGGCACTCTCGCGTTTGCAATTGTCGCACCAGCGGCCGATACTTTTTGCCCGACCCTGCGCAGAGGACGTGCGATGAAAATCAAATCGATCAAGGCGAACGTGCATCAGATCTTCGCGCAGGTTCCGCTCATCAAGGAACCGCTGCGGCGCAAGATCGTCTTCTGCGAAGTGGAAACCGACGACGGCGTCACCGGGTACGGGCTCACCGGCGGCGGTTTCCTGCCGTGGTCGGTCGTCACCGCGCTCACGAAGGAGTTCCTGCCGGTCGTAAAGGACATGGACCCGCGCGACACCGAGGCGATCCACGAGAAAGTCTGGTGGAAGCTGAACCAGCGCACGATGACGGGTGTCGTATCGAGCGCGCTGTCGTGTCTCGACATCGCCTGCTGGGACATCCATGGCAAACACGCGGGCCGCACCGTGGCGCAGCTCCTCGGCGGCGCGCGCGACTGGGCGCCGACCTACTGCACGTTCGGCTTCCCCGAATACGATCGCGAGATGCTCGTGCAGGCGGCGAAGGACCGTATCGCCGAAGGTCACCAGCGCCTGAAGCTCGTCGTCGGCGTCGACAAAGGCGGCTGGAAGGAAGACGCGAAGCGCGTGCGCCTCGTACGCGATGCGGTCGGGCCCGACGTCGAGATCATGATCGACGCCAACTACAAGTTCCAGCCGGTCGAAGCGAAGCTCCTCTGTCGCGAGATCGAAGATTGCAACCTCACCTGGTTCGAAGAGCCGCTCTACCAGAACGACGCGCGCGCGATGGCCGACCTGCGGAGCAGCACGCGGATACCGCTCGCCGCAGGCCAGAACGAAGGTCACCGCTGGCGGCTGCGCGAGCTGATCGACCGGCAGGCGGTCGACATCGTGCAGCCGAACGTCTGCTACTGCGGCGGCTATACCGAAGCACGCAAAGTCGCGCACATGGCGCAGATGTACAACGTGCCGATCGCGAACGGCGGCGGCTGGCCGCTGCACAACATGCACACGATGGCAGGGCTCATGAACGGCTGGCGCGTCGAGTTCCATCTCGACATGCAGTCGGTTGGCGAGCAGGTGTTCGTCGATCCGCCGCGCCCCGACAACAACATCGTGCGCATCCCTTCAGCCCCGGGGCTTGGCCTCACGCCCAACTTCGACCGGCTGAAGGAAAGCCGCGTTGCGGAGTAATGCACTCGTCGCATTGACCGTGGCTATGCTCGCGCTGCCCGCAGCGGCAGCGCAGCCCTGCCTCGCGCCCGCGACGTGGTATGCGCTCGGCGGCGCCGCGCCGCGCGCGGCGAGCGCGCACGAGATCCTGAGCGATATCGCGCGCCGCGATGTCGTTCTGGTCGGCGAGCAGCACGACAACTTAGATCATCATCGGTGGCAGTTGCAGACGCTCGCG
>Ga0196978_1000257_pt1 | contig 27973 bp, 24 predicted proteins | sample S3v_2013CmetaG_FD_155491 | JGI IMG/M metagenome (GOLD analysis project Ga0196978, IMG submission 155491) | Soil microbial communities from Anza Borrego desert, Southern California, United States - S3+v_20-13C | ecosystem: Environmental > Terrestrial > Soil > Desert | place: USA: California... | reverse complement strand
TCGCCGCTTTTGCGACGAGGTTGTCGAAGAACTTGTCGTCGGCCGACCACCAGATCGGATTGTTGACGATGCGCACGCCGGAGGCGGCCGCGCACTTCAGGTACGAACGATAGAACAACACCTCGTGGCTGATGCGATCGAGGATGAGATCGTCGCGGAAGATGCCGTCGTCCTTGAGGTAGGAGATCTCGACCGGACCCGCTTCGACATCGTCGCCGCCTTTCGCGTTGATGGCGTCGATGAGTGCCCATGGAAAAGTGTCTTCCATCCCGAACAGGATCCCGATCCGCTTCTTGCGCATAGCGTTTGCTCTCCCTCGACGGGCTGGGAGCCCGTCGCGCCAGATCGTATAGACTTTTCGTAAATTATGTACAGAGAGCACGTTCGCTGGCACTCACCCTCGCTCGGCCGGGACATGGAGTTCCTCTGGTTCGGAAAGTTCGGCCGGCCGGTGATTCTTTTCCCGACGTCCGCGGGCCGCTATTACGAGAACGAGGATTTTCATCTCGCGTCATCGGTGTCGGACAAGGTGAACAACGGCGAGATCCAGCTCATCCTGCCGGACACGGTCAACAACGAGAGCTGGTACAACAAGAGTGTTCATCCCGCGGTGCGCGCCGCGCGGCACGCGCAGTACGACTCGTATCTGCGCAACGAGCTCGTTCCGTACATTCACAACCGCGCGCAACGTGGCGATCTCGTGGTGTATGGCGCCAGCTTCGGCGCGTACCACGCGTCGAACTTCGCGGCGCGTTATCCCGACGTCGTGAGCCGCGCCATCTGCTTCTCCGGCGTGTACGACATCCACTCGTTCCTCGACGGCTACTGGGACGAGAACTGCTACTTCCACTGCCCGACCGCTTTCATTCCGAACATGGACAACGAGATGGCGGGGAAGCTCGCGCGCGTGGGATGGGTGATCGCGACGGGCGAGCACGACTCGCTCGTGCAGAAGAACCGCGAGTTCTCGGAGCTGCTGTCCTCGAAGGGAATCCCGAACCACTTCGAGTTATGGCCCGGGCAGTTCGGCCATGACTGGCCGTGGTGGCGGGAGCATTTGCGACGGTTCGTGTAGAGACGAGTACCTCGGGTACCTCGGAGTTCCTCGGAGGCGTCGCCGCCGAGGTCTTTTCCACTCCGAGGAACTCCGAGGTACCCGAGGTACTACTTCGCAGCCCGCTTCTTGGCCATCATCTCGCGCAACTGCGCCGCGGGAATCGAGCCTTCGACGAGGATCGCGTCGTCCTTGCGCGACACGTCGAAGGCGCGGAGGACGGTGACCATCTCCGGCGCTTTCTCACGCACCGCGAGGCGCAGCGCGGAGAGGCCGCCGCGGACCGTGTCTTCGAGAAGCTGCAGCGTTTCGTCATCAGTCGACAGCCCGAAAGCTCCGAGCTCGAGCGCGTTGCCCTTGTCCTTCGCCCACATGCCGACGGTGGAGACCGTACGCAGCGCGGCCTGCAGCGCATCGCCGCTCGGCCCTTTGCCGCTGGTGATCGGGCCGCCCTTGGCGAGGCGCGCCGCGCGCGTCACATCGACGAGCGCCCACGCGGTGGCGGTGCTGTCGAGGCGCGGCAGATCCTGTCCGAGCGCGCCACGTGCGCGGAAGCCGGTGCCGTTGCCGCTGGTGCGTGCGGCAAGCGCCGCGACCACCGCACGCTCGGTGCCGGCGATCACGAGCGACCCGGACGGGAACGCGACGGCGCCCTTCGGTTCCTCGTTGTCCGGCAGGACGAGGTAGTTGTTCTTCTTCACGGCGCCGCGCGTGACGAGAGCCGCGGTCAGGCGCTCCGCGTTGAAGCGGCCTTCGGCGATCACGAGCACGTCAGCTTCGGTGCCGAGGTTCGAGCGCGGCGAAGTGGCGACGACGAGCACGTCGACGTCTTTCAGCGGCGCGAGGCCGGCCTCGATGAGGAACTTCTCGGCCTCACCGTCGGTGCTCATCTTGTCGGTGTGCTCGAACAGCAGCGATGACAGAGGGCTGGTGCGCATCTCGGCCAGCTTGACCATGCCGACCGTGACGGCGTTCGCGGGAACGAGCGCGAGCGCGTCGTCCTTGGCCATCGCCGGCAGCGCCAGCGCGGATACGACGACGAGTGCAACGAGACTGCGGGAAATCCGGTTCATTAGAACTCCTTTCGCGTGAACAACCAGGAAGCGAGGATGAGGCAACCAGCGCCGAACGCGGCGGTGGTCAGGAAAGGCGCGGGTGCAAGAGACTTCATCAGTTGCTCGGGAACCTGCTCACCTCCGACGAATGCCACGACGGCGGTGAGCAACTCTGCGGTCTTCGGGAAAACCCAGTACAGCGTCTCGATGGTCCAGGCCTGCCACTGCTTCGACACCGCGGCCGCGAATTTGTCGTGCGCGGCGAGCATGAGACCGAAGAAGAAGATGCCGTACGTGGTCATGATCGACACCGCGGTCGAGGACGTGAACACGCCTACCAGGAACGCGAATGCCAGGAGCACCGCGATGATCAGGAAGATGATCGCGCCCGCCATCAGGAATCGCGCGTTGTAAACGCCGGTCTTGAGCGCGACGATGAGCCAGATCGAGCCCATCAGGTAAACGACGTTGCTGCCGGCGAGAATGAGTCCCGCCACATAGCGCGAGAGCAGCAGCCGCACCCGTCCGATCGGCCGCGCAAGATACAGATCGATCGTCCCCTTCTCCTGCATGCGCGGCACGAGATGCGCCGTGGCGAAGATCGCCAGGAACGTGCAGAAGACGTAGAGGAAGCCGGAGAAGCCGGTCTCGAACCCGAGCACGAGCTTCTCGATCGACATCTCGTTGCCGCCCATGTCCACTTCCTGGCCGAACAACTTCGCGCCGGCGAGAGCGCCGTCGACGATGTCGAGGTTGATCGCGGACGCGAAGATGATGATGAAGATGGTGGAGAGGAAGAAGTAGGCGACGAGCGTCCACCGCGCCGCGGCTTCGCGCATCACGTCTTCGATGTTTGCTGCGAGAACTTTCATCATTCGTGCGCTCCCACGGAGGTGTGCTGGTCGGCGCGGATCAGGTCGACGAAGACGTCTTCGAGCGTCGAGCGCACCGGCGTGAGCTCGGTGAGGACGCCGCCGCGCGAGCGCAGGCGGTCGACGAGCGCGTTGAGATGCTCGATGTCCGTCACGGACAACACCATGTGACCGTTGACGCGCTCGACGCCGGCGCCGCTCTCGCGGAACGCGGACACGAGGCTGTCATCGATCGGCGTTGCCACCATCTTGTAGGTCGCGGTCGTACGCGTGAGCTCTTCGACGCTGCCGAACGCCGCCACCTTGCCGTTGCGCAGCACGGCCACGCGATCACACGTGAGCTCGATCTCGGACAGGAGGTGCGAGTTCAGCAGGACCGTGGTCCCGTTGTTCGCTTCCTCGCGCAACAGATCGCGGATCTCGCGGCGGCCGACTGGATCAACGCCGTCGGTCGGCTCGTCGAGCAGCAGCACCTGCGGCGCGTGAATCATCGCGCAGGCGAGGCCGAGGCGTTGCGTCATGCCCTTCGAGAACTTCTTGATGCGCACGTCGATCCACTGCCCCATCCGTACGCGATCGAGCAGCATCGGGATGCGCTTCTCGATCGTCGCGGAATCCATCCCCGACATGCGGCCGAAGATCGACAGCGCCTGACGCGCCGTCAGGTAGTTCGGGATCTTGTGCCCCTCGGGCAGATAGCCGACGCGGCGGCGCGACTCCGGATCGCGCACCGGCAGCCCGCACACGCTGGCCGTCCCCGCCGTGGCGTGCGTGAGTCCGAGGAGGATTTTGACGGTAGTCGTCTTCCCGGCGCCGTTGGGGCCGAGAAGGCCGAAGAGCTCGCCCTCGCCGACCTGGAAGTCGATCCCGTCCAGCGCCGTGATCTTCGGCTTGCCGAAGGACGACGTGTATTGCTTGCGGAGGCCGGAGACCTCGATCAGCGTTGCCATGGGTTTGATGTACGGCACGGCGACGCGAAAGGTTGCGCAGCCGGCTTCAGTATGGGGCGCGAGTTCGGCACAGTCAAGCGCTTTACAGTTACAAGTAGATGGTACCTCGGGTTCCTCGGAGTACCTCGGGTTCCTCGGAGGGGTTGGGATGGGGTCCACTCCGAGGAACTCCGAGGTACCCGAGGTACCCGAGGTACTGGTTCTCACATCCTCGTTTCGACCGCGTCCCAATCGATGTTGCCGAGGAACGCCTCGATGTACTTCGGACGCTCGGCGGGCTTGTAGTCGAGCAGGAACGCGTGCTCCCAAACGTCCATGACCAGCAGCGGGACGAAGCCGGCGACGTTGCCGGTCTCATGCAGGGTGATCCAGTGATTGGAGACGCTGCCGGTGGCGGGATTGAGATAACACATCGCCCAGCCCACGCCGCGCATCTTGCCGACGCTGACGAAGTCGGTCTTCCAGATCTCGTAGCTCGGGAAGCTGCGCTCGACGGCGGCGCGGAACTTCGAGCCGCGCGGAGCCTCGTCGCCGCCGCGCGCCTTCATGTTGCCGAAGTAGTACTCGTGCAGGACCATGCCGTTGTACTCGAAGCCGAGGCGGCGGGTGAGCTCGGAGTAGGCGGGCATTTCCTCCTGGTCGACTTTGCCGTCGTCGAGCATCGCGGCGATCTTTTCGGTGAGAACGTTGGTGTTGGTGACGTAACCCTCGTAGAGCTTGAAGTGCATCTCCAGGGTCTTGTCGGAGATACCGGTGAGGCCGGAGAGATTGAAGGTTTTGGGCTGGTAAGTCTTCGTTTGCATGACGCGCAACGTCGATGCACGACGCGCACCCGCGTGCCTCACGCGACGCAGCGGAACGTCGCGAACACGTACGGGTAGTTCGGCCGGAACCAGTTGCGGAAGCTGCGTCGCACGAGCTGCCGCGGAGTGACCGGCGATGCGCCCTTGAGCACGTAGTGCGCGTTATCGAAAAAGTCGGCGGAGTATTCGGGATAGGAAGGCATCGGGGTGAAGCCGTCGAAGCCGGCGAAGAGCGACGACGTCCACTCCCACCCGTTGCCAACCAGATCGTGCACGCCCCACGCGCTTGCGCCACGCGGATACGAGCCGATCGCAACCGGATCCCAATGCGCGAAATCGAAGTTGCCGCGTGTGGAATCGGGCGGGTCATCGCCCCATGGATGCAAGCGTTCCTCGCCTGATGGTGTGCCGTACGCGGCGCGATGAAACTCCGCTTCGGTCGGCAGGCGTTTGCCTTTCCATCGCGCGAACGCGACCGCTTCGTCGTGCGTCACATACACCGCGGCGTCGAGCGGCAACGGCGCCAGCGTGAACATGCCACGTCGGAGCCATTCGCCGTCGCGTTGTTCCCAGAAGTGGGGCGCGCTCGCGCCGGTGGCGTGCATGAATTCGAGGTAATCGCCGTTGGTGACGTTGTGCGCATCGACGGTGAACGCGTCGACGTCGACCGTGTGTCGGGGGAACTCGTTGTCCCAGCCGAAGCGGTCGCGCGTGGCGCCCAGGGTTGCTTTGCCCGCGGGGATCGCAATCTGGAGCGACGGGCTCTCAGCCCGTTGCCCCCCCGTTTCGACGGGCTGAGAGCCCGTCGCTCCAGAAGCATGGAGCATGTACATCAAGGTCTCCTGATGCATCAGCTCGTGCTCGAAAATCGTGAAGACCGCTTCGGAGTTGCCTTCGAGCGCGCCGGTGCGCAGCGCGTCTTCGACCTTCGCGTCGCACGCCGCGGCAAATGCCTGCACCTCTTCGCGCGAGGGCCACACATCGCCCGGACTCTTCACCGCCGTCTCGTCTTCGGGATCGATGCCGCGCGCGAACAGCGTTTCCAGCCGCTCATCGACGCCTTCGCGTTTCAACGTCAGCTTCACCAGCGTGTTCACGCAAAAGCCGGGCAGATGCCCCTCATAAAACACGACCGGATTGCGCAACGCGATTGGGCGCGCGTAATAGGCCTCGGGCGGGAAGAGGTCGAAGAGCTGGTGCGTGCGCGCGCGATACGCGCGGTACGTGGAGATCAGTTCATCGCGGTCGCGGAGCACTGCCGCGATTTTACGCGACCGCCTCGCTGTGCAGCGGCACCTCGAAAAGACGGAACGGCGGCTGCTGCGGATATGCATTCGCGAGCAGCGTCATGGCCACGTTGTACACGGGCACAGCGCCCTTCGTCCGTCCCTCCGGACTGCCGCGATGCGCATGACCGTGGAACACGGCGTTCACGCGATAGCGATCGAGCGGCTCTTCGAGCCGGCTCGAGCCGAGGAAGGCGATGATCTCGGGAGGCTCGCCGTTGACGGTGGCCTGAATGGGCGAGTAGTGCAACAGCACGATCTTCTGCGGCGTGCGCAAGCGCGCGAGCGCCGCCTCGAGCTTCAGCGTCTCGTTGATCGTCTCGTGCACGAAGTTCTTGATGATCGGCTCCCCCCACGCACCGAGAGCGCGCCGCCCGAAGCCGCCTGCGAATCCCTTCACGCCCGCGAAGCCGACGCCGTGCAGCTCGTACGAATCACCGTCCAGCACGACCACGCCTGCGTCAGTGAGAATCTGCACGACCTCGCGCTCCTGATTCGATTCGAAGTCGTGATTGCCGAGCACCGCCAGCACCGGGATGCGCAGCGACGAGGTGATGTCTTTGGCGAGGACCTTCGCTTCTGCGGGCGTGCCGTAGTCGGTGAGATCGCCGCAGAGCAAGAGCACGTCGGCGCTTTCCGTGACTTTCGAGAAGAGCGGCTGCATCGCGCCCGCGGATGTCTTCTTGACGTGAATGTCCGCGACCGCCGCGAGGCGCAGTGTGTCGCGTTCCATCACTTCGCTCCGTCGTTCTCGATGCCGGCCGTCCAGTGCGCGATCTCGGCCTCGTCCATCGTCCCTTCCACGAGCCGCGCATCCTCATAGCCCCACTCGCCGACATCCGTCAGGTACTGCTGCCGCGAGATCACGGTGCCGTAGCACACCTTCTCATCCGCGTCGCCTGCTTTCGTTTCCTGCCGCACGCGCTCGGTCAGTTCCTCGATCACTTTCGCGGGCACTTTCGACCGTTCGGACGGATAGACGAATCCGAAGAGAACGATGTGCGCGTACAGCGCGCGCCAATACGGGCCGTAACGTTCGAGGAGGCGATCCCAATCGAGCTTGTCGCCGACCGCGCGAATGACGTGCGCGACGTCGGCGCCGTCGAAACGTTCGCGCTCCATGATCAGCCCCTTCGACCAGATCATCTCTTCGGCCGGAATGAGCAGCGTGTCGACGCCGAAGACCTTGTCCTTGACCGCATGCTCGAACCAGCGATCGTCTACCGCGGCCACGCCATTGCCCGCGCTGAAAATCAGATCGACGAAATCTTCGCCTTCGCCGTACGCCTTGCCCAGCCAGTGCGGGAATGTCAGCTCGCTCCGGTAACCCGCGTCCTCGAACCCTTTCGCGGCACGCTCGAAGTCCTCGCGCCGGATGAAGATGTCGAAGTCCTTCGTGTGCCGCTCGATGCCGGTGTACCGGGCATAGGCATACGCGCCGCCGACGAGATGCGGCACGCCTGCCTCGGTCAGGATCGCCAGCGCCTCCCGGTAAAAGCGGATGCTTTCCGGCGACAGCAGAGGATGTTCGTCGTCGCGCGCGTCAGGTTCGATCGGTATCGCCGCCATGCGCGCAGAAATTGCAGTTTATGTGCCGCGCTCGGCACGGCACAGAGAAGCGGCAGGCCGAGGAACTAGACTTCCACCGTGAGCCGCGAGATCAACCGTTACGCGCCCGTGGAGTTTCCCCACGATCGGCGGGTGCCGCAGCCCATCGAGCATCGCGATCGGCTGCAGACATTGAACATCGACGCGGCGCGCCTCGCCGAGGAGTTGCGCGGCACCGTTCGCGGCGAGGTTCGTTTCGACGACGGCTCGCGCGCGCTCTATTCGACGGACGCGTCGAACTACCGCCAGGTGCCGATCGGCGTGGTCGTGCCGCGCGATGTCCAGGACGTGATCGCAACGGTCGCGCTCGCGCGCAAACATGGCGCCCCGATCCTCGGCCGCGGTGCCGGCACGAGCCTGGCCGGTCAGTGCTGCAACGTCGCGGTGGTGCTGGACATGTCGAAGTACATGCACGGCATCGTGGAGATGAACGCGCCGCAGAAATTCGCGCGCGTGCAACCGGGCATCGTGCTCGACGATCTCCGCCGCGCGGCCGAAACGCACGGACTCACCTTCGGTCCCGATCCGGCGACGCACGCGCAGTGCACGCTCGGCGGCATGATCGGCAACAACTCGTGCGGCGTGCACTCGATCATGTCCGGCAAGACCGTCGACAACATCGACGGCCTCGACGTGCTCACGTACGACGGCGTGCGCATGAGCGTCGGCGCGACGAGTGAAAGCGAGCTCCAAACGATCATCCGCGAAGGCGGAAGACGCGGCGAGATCTACGCGGGGCTGCGCAACATTCGCGACAGATACGCAGACCTCGTGCGCGCGAAGTTTCCACGCATCGCACGCCGCGTCTCCGGCTACAACCTCGACGAACTGCTGCCGGAGAACGGGTTCAACGTCGCACGCGCGCTGGTCGGGAGCGAGTCGACGTGCGTGCTCGTGCTCGAAGCGAAGACGAAGCTCGTGCACAGTCCACCGTCGCGCGCGCTGCTGGTGATCAGTTACGAGAGCGTTTACGACGCCGCTGACGATGTGCCGCGCATCCTCGAATTCGGGCCGATCGGGCTCGAAGGCTTCGACGATCTGCTCGTACGCGATCAGCAGTTCAAGAAGATGAACCCGCACGGCATCGCGCTCCTGCCGCCGGGTGGCGGCTGGCTGCTCGTCGAGTTCGGCGGCCCGACGATGGATGAGGCGATGGCGCAGGCGCAAAAGCTTGCGGCGACGCTCGCGGCATCGCGCACGCGCCTCTTCGACAACAACTCGAAGGAAGCGCGCTTCGTCTGGGCGGTTCGCGAATCCGGCCTCGGCGCCACCGGACACGTACCGGGCAAGCCGCTGATGTGGGAAGGATGGGAAGACGCCGCGGTCGCACCGGAAAAACTCGGGCGCTATCTGCGCGAGTTGCGCGCGCTGCTCGAGCGCTACGGCTACGGCGGCGATTTCTACGGCCACTTCGGCGACGGTTGCGTGCACACGCGCACGAACTTTGATCTCACCACGCAGACCGGCATCGCGAAGTTCCGCGCGTTCATCGACGAAGCGGCGGACCTCGTCGCGTCGCACGGCGGATCGTTCTCGGGAGAACACGGCGACGGTCAGGCCCGCGGCGCGCTGCTCGAGAAGATGTTCGGTCCCGAGTTGATGACCGCGTTCCGCGAGTTCAAGTCGCTGTGGGATCCGGACTGGAGGATGAACCCGGGCAAGCTGATCTCACCCTACGAGCCCGACGAGAATCTCCGCCTCGGCGCGACCTACGCGCCATGGAATCCGGAGACGCATTTCCAGTTCGCCGAGGATCACGGGCGGATGAACCATGCGGTGTTGCGGTGCGTGGGCGTGGGTCGGTGCCGGCGGCTCGACGGCGGCACGATGTGCCCGAGCTACCAGGTCACGCGTGAGGAAGAGCATTCCACGCGCGGCCGTGCGCGATTGCTGTTCGAGATGTTCGAAGGCGAGACCGTTCCCAGCTCGTGGCGGAACGAGGCGGTGAAAGACTCGCTCGACCTCTGCATCGCGTGCAAAGGCTGCAAAGGCGACTGCCCGACCCAGGTGGACATGGCCACGTACAAAGCGGAGTTCCTGTCGCACTACTACAAGGGACGCATTCGCCCGATCCCGGCGTACACGATGGGACTGATCTACTGGTGGGCGGGGATGGCATCGCTCGCGCCCCGAATCGTGAACGCGATGTCGCGGCTTCCGTTCGCGAAAATGTTCGCGGGCGTAGCGAAGGAGCGGCGCATGCCGCGCTTCGCAAAAAAGACCTTCCGGCAGCAGTTTGCGCCACGCGCAAACGCCGGGAAGAAGGTGATCCTCTGGCCCGATACGTTCAACAATCACTTCCTCCCCGACACCGCGCTGGCGGCGGCGGATGTGCTCGAGCGAGCCGGCTACACCGTCACGATCCCGCGCAAACGCCTTTGTTGCGGCCGTCCGCTGTATGACTGGGGTTTCCTCGGCCTCGCCAAACGCCTCCTGCGCGAGACGCTCGAAGCGCTCGGTCCCGACCTCGCTGCCGAAACGCCGATCATCGGCCTGGAGCCGAGTTGCGTTTCGGTTTTCCGCGACGAGCTGCTCGGCCTCTTTCCGCGTGATGCAAACGCGTTGAAGCTCGCGCAATCGACGTTTATGCTCAGCGAGTTCCTCGTGAAAGAGGGCGTCGCGCTGCCGGAACTGCGGCGCAAGGCGCTCGTGCAGGCGCACTGTCATCACAAGGCGGTGATGCGTTTCGATGCGGAGGAAGCGCTGTTGCGCGGGATCGGACTCGATCTCACGCATCCCGATTCCGGCTGCTGCGGCATGGCGGGCGCGTTCGGCTTCGAGAAGAAAAATTACGACCTGTCGATGAAGATCGGACAGCGCGTCCTGCTGCCGATGGTGCGGGAGAGCGATCCTGACACTCTGATCATCGCGAACGGCTTCTCGTGCCGCGAGCAGATCGAGCAGACGACTGGCCGCACGACGCTGCACTTTGCGGAAGTGTTGAAGCTCGCCTACGATGCCGCGCGTTTTCGATGAAAGCCAGAGCGCGCATCTTCGGCCATCCCGTTCACCTCATCCTCATCGTTTTCCCTCTCGGCCTCCTGGCGACGTCTTTCTTCTTCGACCTTGCCTGGCTCGCGAGAGGGCGCGCGGAGTTGGCGCTGGTGGCGTCGTGGATGATCTTCGCGGGTGTGATCGGTGGAGTGGTCGCGTCGATCTTCGGCTTGATCGACTGGCTGGCGATTCCGCGCGGCACGCGCGCATGGCGCGTCGGCGCGTGGCACGGCGGCGGGAACCTCATCGTCGCCGCGCTCTTCGCGGTCAGCTGGTGGTTGCGCCGCGATGCGCCGGGTCATCCCGAGGGGATGGCCATTGCGCTGTCGGGGTGCGGGGTGTTGCTGATCGTGGCCACGGGCTGGCTGGGCGGCGAGCTCGCGGACCGGATGGAAGAAACGTAACTGGAGCGGCGGGCTCTCAGCCCGCCACTCTCGTTGTTCGTCGCTTCACTTACGCGCGGTTGCGATCCGAGAACGAGCTTCCCTCGTTCGAGTCGCGCTCATTGCGCGCGCGGTCCTGCGAGCCGAAGTTGCTGCCGGAGGACGAGTTGCTGCGGCTGTCGTCGGTCGCTTCGCGGACGAACTGCGATCCGCTCTGCGCCACGTCCGTGTTGATGACGCCAGTGGTGTTCGCGGCTGCCGCGCGCGCGCGTGCTCCGCGGCTGTGGCCACCTTCACGGCCGATGGCCGCCATGTGGGCCCGATCGCGGCTGACCGCCTCGCCGCCCTTCCGGCCGGCGACGCGCGCCTCCTCGGACGTGAACTCGTGGGCCGTCCCTTTCGAGTGGGCCGCGCGTCCGCCTTTGCTTGCAATCTCCCGCTGCTTCGCCGCGTCCATCGACGCAAAACCGCGTTTGCTCGTTGCCATTTTGAGTGTCTCCTTCCGGGGTTCGTGTTCGTGGTGTCCTGTGTCTACCACCGTCTCCGAAGCAGTCTCAGGGTCGAGCACGAAGCGTGCCCGACCTCGTGTTGCACACGGCGCAATTTTGGTGCGGTGCGGCGCGCATAGATCTTGCTCCCTGCACGCCGCACATGAGTGATGAGACCAGGTCCCTCTGGCGCGCAACGAGCGCGCCGCCGAAATTCGATCCGCTTCGCGGAGAACTGCACGTCGATGTCGCGGTCATCGGCGCGGGCATCACCGGCCTCACCGCGGCGCTGCTGCTCGCGGAACGCGGCCGCACGGTGGCGCTGCTGGAGCGGGACACGGTCGCGGGCGGCGAGACCGGCAACACGACCGCGCATCTCACCGTCGCCATCGACGCGCGCTATCACTACGTGCGCCGCAAATACAGCGCGGAAGAAGCGAAGCTCGTCGCCGACGCGAGCCGGGCGTCGATCGAAAAGATTGCGGAGCTGATCGAGCGATATTCGATCGACTGCCGGTTCAAACGCGTGCCCGGATATCTCTACACCGAGAAACGCAAATACGTCGCGGAGCTGAAGAATGAAGCGGCGGCGGCGCGCGAGGCAGGGCTCGACGCGCGGTGGACGGAAGACGTGCCCTTGCCGTTCGCCACGCGCGGCGCCGTGCTGTGGCCGGATCAGGCGCAGTTTCATCCCGGCCAGTACGTGACCGGACTTGCGTCACACGCAAATCGCGCGGGCGTGAAGATCTTCGAGCACACGCTCGTCACCGACATCAAAGATGGAGAGCCGTGCGTCGTCGAGACCGAGCACGGACGCGTTCACGCCGGCTCGGTCTTCATGGCCACCAATGTGCCGGTCGTCGGCTTCACACACGTGCACACACTCGCCGCCGCGTATCGCACCTACGCGATTGCATTTCGGGAGACAGGACCGTATCCCGAAGGCCTGTTCTGGGATACCGCCGACCCGTATCACTACACGCGCTGGCAGGTCACGGACGAAGGAACGTTTCTCATCGTCGGCGGGGAAGATCATCGCGTCGGCGAAGAAGAAGACACGGAAGGCTGCTTCGACACGCTCGAGAAATATTCGAACGAATATTTCGGCAATCACGAGCTTCGCTATCGCTGGTCCGGGCAGGTCATCGAGCCGCACGGCGGTCTGCCGCTCATGGGCTCATCGGGCAACATCTACATCTCCGCTGGCTACGCCGGACAGGGCATGACCTTCGGCACCGTCGGCGCGATGGTGATTGCGGACCTCATCACCGGCGTCGCCAATCCGTGGGCGGAGCTCTTCGATCACAAACGCGTGCGCCCGCACGCGACGACGCGCGAGTTCATCACGGAGAACATCCACTTTCCGGCGCACCTCATCCCCGACCGGCTCACGAAACACGATGTCGAAGGCGATGCGACGCGCGACGTGGCAGCCGGCGAAGGAAAGATCATCGAGCTCGATGGAAAGAAGGTCGCGGCCTATCGCGACGACGCGGGGAAGCTCTACTGCGTTTCACCGGTCTGCACGCACATGAAGTGCGACGTGGCGTGGAATGGCGTCGAGCGGAGCTGGGATTGCCCGTGCCATGGATCGCGCTTCGCGCCATCTGGTGAGGTGTTGAACGGTCCCGCGCGAGACCCACTGGCGCTGATTGAATCCAGGGAGTCATAGAGGCTGCGGAACGCGTGCCTCAGATAGACAGCGCCGTGAGAAGGCTGGGCCAACCAGCGCGCCGGGTCGCACCCGGTGGCGGAGAGAGAGGGATTCGAACCCTCGGTAGAGGTTTACCCCCTACGGCGGTTTAGCAAACCGCTGGTTTCAGCCACTCACCCATCTCTCCACGTGGCATCGGCGGGCCATTCTACAATCGCGCGACCGCAATTCTTCCCCCGACACCGAATTTCTTTGGCGATACACTCGGCTCATGACGACCACAGATGCGGTCGGCGCGATGAGCGCCGCGGAGATCATCGACCTCACCAAACGTCACTCCATCTTCTCCTGGTCGGCGCAGGCGAGCGTCAATCCCATCCCGATGGTGCGCGGCGAAGGCATCTATTTCTGGGACGCCGACGGCAAACGCTACGTGGACATGAACTCGCAGCTCATGTGCGTCAACATCGGCCATGGCGACAGGCGCGTCATCGAAGCGATCAAGCGTCAGGCGGATGAGCTCGTGTACGCGGGACCGGGCATGGCCACGGCCGTGCGCGCGCGCGTCGGAAAAATGCTGGCGGAGCGGACACCGGGAGATCTGAATCGCTTCTTCTTCACGCTCGGGGGTGCCGAAGCCAACGAAAACGCCATCCGCATTGCACGCATGGTCACCGGCCGCCAGAAAATCATGGCGCGGTACCGTGCGTATCACGGCGCGACCATGGGCGCGATCTCGTTGACCGGCGATCCGCGACGCTGGGCCAACGAACCGGGCTTGCCGGGCGTCGTGCGCTTCTTCGATCCGTACAAATACAGGAGCCATCTCTATCGCGAAGGCGATTCGGATGAGATGTTCACGCGCCGCTGCCTCGACGAGCTCGAAGAGACGCTCATGTACGAAGGACCGCAGACCATCGCCGCGATCTTCGTCGAGACCGTGACGGGGACGAACGGCTTGATCGTGCCGCCCGATGGCTATCTCCAGGGCTTGCGTGCGATCTGCGATCGCCATGGCATCCTCCTCGTCGCCGATGAAGTCATGTGCGGCCTCGGGCGCACGGGACGCTGGTTCGCGGTCGATCACTGGGGCGTCGTGCCCGACATCATCACCATGGCCAAGGGCCTGACGTCCGCGTACCTGCCGCTCGGCGCGGTAGCGATGAGCGAGCGCATCGCGAGCTACTTCGACCGCAACGTCTTCTACGGCGGCCTCACGTACAACGCGCATCCGATGAGCCTCGCGGCGGCGGAGGCGTGCCTGCAGGTGATGATCGACGACGACACGATGGGACACACCCAGCGGATGGGACGTGTGATGACGGAGCTGCACGCGGAGATGAAGCGCAGGCATCCGTCGGTCGGCGATGTACGTTCGATCGGCCTCTTCGGCGTGCTCGAGCTCGTGCGCAATCGCGCTACGAAAGAGCCGATGGCGCCGTTCAACGGCACCAGTCCCGAGATGCAGAAAGTCGGCGCTTTCCTGCGCGACCAGGGCATGTACGCGTTCGTGAACTGGAACAACCTTTTCACGAATCCGCCGCTGTGCATCACGGAAGAGCAACTGCGCGACGCATTCAAGGTGATCGATGCAGCGCTCGAGATCACGGACGCCGCGGTAACCGCGTGAATCGCGAAGAAGCCATCCGCGACGACGTTCGCGATCTCGAGCGGCTCGGCTACGCCCAGCAGCTCTTTCGCGAGATGGGCGGTTTCTCGAACTTCGCATTCTCGTTTTCGATCATCTCGATTCTGACCGGCGCGGTGCTGCTCTACGGCTACGGTCTGAAATTCGCGGGACCGTCTGCGAACTCGATCGGGTGGCCGCTCGTGAGCGTGCTGACGCTTGCCGTGGCCGCGTCGATGGCGGAGATCGCATCCGCCTATCCGACCGCGGGTGGGCTCTACTTCTGGGCCTTCCGCCTCGGCGGCCGGACGTGGGCGTGGACGACGGCCTGGCTCAACATGATCGGGCAGGTGGCGATCACCGCCGGCATCAACATCGCCGCCGCGATCTATCTCATCGGCGCCACCACCCGTATCCTCGGCATTCCGCCGGATGCGCGCTTCACGAACTGGTACTTCCAGCTTTTCGTGATGGTGCTGATCCTCATCCCGCAGATTCTGATCAACGCGTGGGGCATCCGGCTCACCGCGCGGCTGTCGGACATCAGCGTCTGGTGGCACATCGCGGGCGTGTTTCTGATTGCGTTCTCATTGGCATTCTTCGGACGCCATCACAATCCGCTCGAGTTTCTCTTCTCGTTTCAGCCGATGGCGGAGCCGGTGCCGCCGGTGCTCACGGTCGGCGAGCTCACCATGCCTTCGCCTCTGCTGCGGCTCGTACCCGGCCTCGGATCGTTGTACGCCGCGGCGCCGCCTCTGTTGATGTTCGTCCTCGCGCTGCTGCAGGCGCAGTGGACGTACACGGGTTACGACGCATCCGCGCACATGGCCGAAGAGACGGTGATGGCGCGCAGGAACAGCGCGTGGGGAATCGTGCTGTCGGTCGCTGTTTCTGCCGTCTTCGGCTACCTGATGCTGATGATCCTGACTTGGTGCATTCCGGACGGCGACGTTGCTGCGACAGCGAACGATCCGTATCCGGTGCTCTACATCGTGGCGAACAACCTGGCGCCGGTGTTGTCGAACGCGATCGCCATCGTGATCGGCGTGGCCATGTGGCTGTGCGGCGTCGCATCCGTCACGTCGATGGCGCGCATGTGGTACGCGTTCGCGCGCGATGACGGCATGCCCGGCTCGCGCTGGCTCAAGCGCGTGAGCGGCACGCACCGCACGCCGGTCGTCGCCATCCTCGTCACCTGCACGCTGAGCGTCGCGATCTGTTTTTATGCCGCGGCGTGGTTCGTGGTGACGTCGATCAGCACGATCTGCCTCTATCTCGCCTACGGCATTCCGATCTACCTGAACTTCCGCAATCGCAGACGCGGCCAGGGCGAATTCATGACGCGGGACCTCGCCGCCTGGTCCCTCGGCCGCTGGTCGCCCGCGATCAACGCCATCGCCATCGTCTGGATCGCGATCATCACGATCGTGTTCGTGCTGCCGCCGAATGAGCTCGCGCTCTGGACGATGCTTGCGGTGGCGGTCGTGTTGACGGCGCACTGGCGCTTTTCCGCCCGCGCAACATTCGGACGAAAAAACGGATCGCTCCGTACAACAGGTTCATGACGTTCGCGCGGCTGCTCCTCATCGCTATCGTCTTCGTGAGCGCAGTCCCGATGATGGCGGCTCCATACGACCTGGTCTTGGTTGGAGACCACATCGGCGCGTGCTTCTTCCTTCCCTTCTCGAGTCCGCGGATCGAGTGGCACCCTTCCTGGGCGGAAGACCCAACCAACATCTACGCGGCGGCAGCGGCGCCGGGAGGGCGCGTGTTTGCGGGATTGAGCGCGCCGCGGGTGGAGATCGTGGAGCTGCGTGCCGATCAATCGCGGACGCCGTTCTTCTCCGGCCTCGACGGCGTTGCCAGCGCCGGATCGCTGGTCGTCGACCGATCGGGAAACGTCTACGTCCTGACACGACAGGCGGGAAATGAGTCGATCGTCGCGATCTCCTCGACGGGCGCTCTCGTCGCTACGTATCCGTTGACGTTCGACGTCGAGCCGTGGGAGCACGGCTTCGATCTCGCCGAAGATCAATGCACGGCGTTCATCGGCGAGAACGGCGCGATTCATCGCTTCAACGTCTGCACAGGCACGCCGCTCTCCGACTTTGCGACCACACCGGTGACCGATCTCGCCGTGCTTCCGGACGGCGGTGTGCTCGCCGGCTTCAACTTCGAATTGCGGCGATACAGCGCCGCGGGCACGCTCACGAGCACCACCAATCTCGACGACTCTGTGAACGCCATCGGCCTGCGCAACGGCGGGCAGGCCGCGTTGCTGCAGATGGGCTGCGACTCCGGCGAACTGCGCGACGTGAACCTCGTCGACGGAACGAGCATCAGGCGCGGCGAAGGAACCTTCGTGACGCAGGCGCGCGACGTTCTTCCGGGAGACGGCTGGACCGCCGCAATCGGCGCCGCAACGGCCGCGGTTCCGACGCTCGAGGTCTGGATGGCCGTCGCGCTCGGATTGCTCCTCGTGCTGACAGCACTCAGGCGCCTCGGCTAGACCACGCGCGCTCGTTCCAGGGGTAGGGAAAGAGTGCATTCGCGTCTCTCCGAAGAGAGATGGCGACGATCCGTCGAATCCTTCTCTTCGCATTGTTCGCATGCGCAACCTCCGCGTTCGCGTTCGCTCCGGAGGAACACAAGGAACTTTCGGACCGCGCACTCGTCCTGGCGCAGAAACTCGCTTCTTCGTCCTCGAAGATGAAAGACGAGATCCGCGCCCTCGAGCCGCCCGGAATCACCTTTGGGCAGATCACCGTCAGCGGCGACTGGTATCAGGAGCCCGAGCGCTTCACCGATCTTCCGGTCGCGGAGTTTGAAGGCGCTCTCCTGAAACGCGAGCGACAGAAGCTCCGCCGCTGGATGGCGCTGCACAAGAACGTTCAGCACTTTCAGAAAGACGCGCTCGACGCATGGTGGGCGCGGCATGATGCCGCGCTGCGGAAGGCGGAAGGCTGTCCGTCATGCGCGCTCCGCGAGGAAGCGCTCGCGCTTCACTATCTCCAGGACTTTTTCTCGGTCGGCCATCTGGCCACACCGCGGCGGAACATGCACGACGCCGCCGCGGCGCACCTGCACGATCATTTCAATCGCGTCGGCCTGCCGTTCCGCATCGACTATCCACCTGAGTTGAAGCCGGTCCTCGCCGCACTGGAGCTCGAGGAAGCGTGGAACGCCGCGATGGCAGATGAGAAACCATTCCATGGAGACTCCACGCTCGAGCAGCATGCGCGGCAGAAAACCTTCGTGGAGATCATCAGCGCGATTTCCATCGCCGAAGTGCTGGCCGCGAGCAACGGTACACCGGTCGCCACCGCCTTGAAGCCGTGCTTCACCGCGCGTGCGCCACGCCCGGAAAAATTCAAGATGTTCGGTCCCGTGGGCGGCATTCACCTCGGTTCCGCCTCCGGCAAGCCCGGCGAATGCAATGGCGACCAGAACCTCGGCATCTACATGACCCGCGAGCACGAGGAGCTGAGTGACCCATCGCATGATCTGGCGGGACTCATCGTTCGGGGAGAATCAGGTCGGGGCACCCGATCGAAAGGATTGCGCCACACCACGGACCTGCTCTGGCTCAACCTGGCGGAGGATCCGGGCGAAGATCTGCGGCAGTGGATCGGCGCGGCCGGCTTCTCTTACACGCGCGCGGCCGACTACACCGCGTGGGCGTTTCTGGTGAACAACCAGTACCGCACGCGATTCGATGGCTGGAGCTGGGGACTTCGTACCGCCTTGCGCCGCTACACGCATGCATCTCGCGATTCGTGGCGTCTGGACTACGGCGGCGAGGTCGTGTACGGAGTGGACATCGTGACCTTGCGACTCGCAATCGATCGCGGCCGTAGCATTCACCCCAACGATCGTCTGAAGCCGGACTACTTCGTCTCCGCCGGCGTGATGGTGGCGATTCCCGAGGCAACCGCGAAGTATCTCGGTCCGTTCGCGCCGGTCCTGCGCCTGCTCATGCTGTCGAGGTAACAGTTGGCGGAGGAGGTGGGAGTTGAAGTGTTCTCGTAAGTATCATTGTTCTGAATCAAATAGCCATTGCGTTGCGGCGCAGTACCCCCAAAGATACCCCACCGAGCTTGCGGTGAGGCCCTATTTCCCTAAGCTCGAATGACGAGCGTCGGAGCCGCGAGAACCATCAAATCGGAGGTCCACCCGGTGCGCAGCATCGTGGCACCGAGCAGCGACAACACCTCCGAATCGAGGAGCGCATGTGCGCGCGTCGGATCGGGAAGCGCTGCCCGGAATGCTTCGACTGCTGCAACCGCATCGTTCGCGTGTGAATCGCGCTTCGCGGACCCGGTGACAAACGCTTCCCAAAGAAGCAGACCGCGCCCTGCGCGGAGGAAGTCATCCCACTTCATGAATGCTGCGGGCGGAGCAGCCACCCTCTCCCGGATGACGCGCAGAAGCCACGGCACCTCCACGAGTCCCGTCGCGAGCGCACCAGCACCCGTCATGCTCTTTCGCTGAATGATCTCGCGATCTTCTGCGCCGACATCGGGATCGGTCGCTGCGGGAAGGTTCGGATGGGCGTACATCGCGGCGGACACGAGGCGCGCGATGCCAACGACCGAAACGCACGATCATCAAGACTCCGCTCCGGCACACCACGGACGATTTCCTTCGCCGCGCCGCGCCGCCGTGGCTTGCCAGCTCGTCGATGTCTGTTCCCGAACGTGCAGCGGTGCCGTCGAATGCCCTCTCTACGTCCCGCTGATGTATGAACCCGCTCAGCTCACCGCGTCGCGGAGAAACTGGAAGGCGACTTCCCGGTTGCTCTCGGATTCTCACATCTACTTGGTCATCCGTCATGCCGAAGAACTGCGCGAAAGCGTCCTTCATCAGCGGGTTGCCCCACCGAGCTTGCATCAGCAGCAACTCGCTCTGGTGCTGATCCCATGAGAACGTTTCGCGTTTGCCGGTGAACGGGTTCACGAAGGAGCCGGACATCCCAAGGATGCCCTTTCGAACCTCGTCCCGATCGGGCAAGCAACTCGAACTCAAGGCCATTCACTCTGCGCTTCACGAATGTGTGGCGGCCTGTTGGATCGCTATTGTTGACGGGATCGCCCTTCCCGAAGATGTACGGGCTCGAGCTGAAGAACACCAGTTTCCCTTGGATCCGACGCGTCGCTCATCCCGCAGCCGCCCTTTGGTACGGATACATACTTTTTGCTCTCCACGGAAGAAGCGTTGACCAATCCCTGGATTCTGGAATGGGATGGCGTACGGACACCTGATGAGAGAGGCCGCACGCCACTGGAGCTCTTGATTCTCCAAAGTATGTCCGGCGATCGTGGTATCCACCTGTTTCCTGCTTCGTCGCACTGGTCGATCGAACGAGTGTCTTGCACGTCGATCGAACGTCCGCGCGCAAGCGCCGAGCGCGCCGAAAAAACGCCACCCACGTATCGTCGCGCCCGCGGTCGCGATGCTCGCTCCGCTACCGCCTGTGCCAGTGCGCACAACCCCGCAAATCAACCTGATGCGCGGCGGCGTCACACCACAACCGGGAGCCGCATCGACATTAGTGGAAGGCGGCGGCTTGGCCGCGATCCCGGTGCCGCCCGCAGAACGAAACCGTAAGGCTCTTCGGGAAGCAGCGTTCGATCGGTAATCAACATCTGATCGCGCTGTACTTTGCGGCCGGTCGCGTGAATCCGTCGCGGGGCGTACCCAGGCATATTCGACATGGCCCCGAGCCAGTCTTCCCGTGAGGATGTAATCCGCGTCGTCCGGCCTGTCGACACGTTCGACCGCCCAATTCTGCGATGCGATGCGCCGGCTGATGTCCCGTGAAACGGGGATCCGTACGAAAAGCGGCGTGCCGCGAGAAAGCGTACGAAGCACCGCCTTCCCACCGCGCGTGGCGCCGAAGGGGCGCGGCGCTTGGCCGCGCTCCTCCGACGCCTACGCACGATGAGGGGGTTACGATTAGCTTACCGGATCGTGCCGGGTGTGGTCAGGGTCAACGTCGCGGCTGGTGGCTCTACCACGAACCATACGTCGTAGATCTTTCCATTGCGGCGTTTCCCGTCTTCATCTCGAAAGGCAGCCTTACTGCGGTACCGGAAGAGATTCCCGTTCTCGTCAGTGTGCTTGAACTCCATGTAGTGCAGGTCGATCGCGATCACGCCGGCTGCTTGCACAGTAGTCAGCTCGGTGGGCGCTGAAACGCCGTCGTGATTCGAATCGCGCCAGAGAAGCAACGTGCTCCATACGGTGTCGTTCGCGTCGAGTTGACCGTCGCCATTACCGCCGTGCCGCGCGGTATCAAATTCCGCCAGAGCGATGAATCCATTCGCCGCCTTTCGACCGGTGGAAAGACGCGTCGAATTACCGAAGAGCTCACCTCCGTCACCGATCCGGCCGTCGCCATTGCGGTCGCGAGAGAGGAATGCGTCGTCGTCGTTCGCCGATGTCCACGCGGTTCGGTCCATACGACGATCGGCATTCAGATCGAACCAGACTCCGGCCGCGGAATTCGTCAGTGCGAAGCCGTCATCGCCCAGATCGAAAACGATCGGCGAATCTCCTCCGTGGATACAGTACCAGGCGGTGCCGGTGTATTCACATTGTTTCGGGTAGCACGTCTCGTTGCAATTCTGCATCTCCGTGTAATCGTCGTTTTGCTCCTCGCTCATCGTGTACCAGCAATCGTTCGCGGCATTACACTCGTCTGCATTGGGGCCGTTCTCGATGTAGTCGGGGCCCATGATCGAGCCACCGCAATTCGAGTTGGCCAATGTCAATGCGTGTCCAAGCTCGTGCGCGATGAGGTTATCGAGGTTGGTGTTGGACATGTAAACAGAGCAAGAGTTGCCGGCGCCGTCCCGTGCGAAGATTTCCACGGTGCCGCCGGTAAGGACGTTGACGTTATTCACAACCGTCACGTCCGGCACAAACCGCGCGCAGCCGCCATTCGCGTTGGGTTGTTGGCTCGATAGTTTGTCAACCGTGACGTTAATATCACCGGTTGTGTTATTGAGAAACGAAGGGAACCCGCTGCCGCTCAATCCACCGCAATCCCATATGGAGACTGCTGATCCGATCGGCGGTGAAGTAGTCCATCCAATCCCCTGGTGCACGCCGATCGTACCGACGCCGGACGCGCTGCTATAATTACCTTCGAACTGTACACATTGGCCTAGAGCTTTATTTGCCGTCGCAAAGGCTGCGAAGATGCACGTGAGCACGAGCAGGTAAGCAGTTCGCATGTCGCAGCCCTATTTGTCGCTGTGCAGCGACAGGCGCACACGCTCACTGATGCCATTGAAAGTAACCGATTCGCTCGAAGAGCTGAGCGCGACGGGAAGAGTCAATTTGCCGTCCGCGGTTTCGCGAACGAGCTCGCGACGTGGGTCCGGTGCGAAGATTGGTGCGCCGTCTGCGTTGTAGGGCCTGCCAATCGAGAATGCTACGAAACGGTCTCCGACTGCTGGAGGCACTCGATCGTAATTCCCTGGTCGTGAGCAAAGCACGCCGTCCGCGGTTTTGATGTCCGCGTACGGGTAAAACATATACGCTTTCGCCGGGCCCGATCCTTTGAGGTATTGCGCATCGAGCTGCAACAGAGTTCCAGGCTGGTCGTACAGGACGCCCTGCCGCTGCGCGACCACGGTACCGGCCACGATCGCCTCCGAGCTCGCGACCAACTCCGCGAGCGTGGACGTCGGTTTGAAGTGATCTGCTCTGAATAAACTGAACGCGAGACATTCGTCCACGGCGACAGCCTCGCTGTTTTGGCTTAACTTCGCCCTCGTCCCCTTTTCGCGAGCGACGGCGCGCGCGTTACGGCTGGCACTTTCTGAGCTTCGGCGCGCGACGTACTCGCCGAGTACGGCAGCGTTCGGCCTGCCGGAGGCATCGATTGCAACGTCCGCGGCAACCCAGAGTGGCCGCCCATTCAAGTGGCCGAGGGTTGACGGCAGATCTGGCCCGGTTGATGAGGCAGCGAGGAGGACTACGTTCAGCAGTAATGCGTTCATGACCTGTGCGATGGATAGCGTATGAAGCTCCTTCATGGGGCTGGCGGTGGCAGTGCTTTAAGAACTGGTTGTGGAAATATACATGCAAATGGGGCGTCACATTCCGTCCTGAGGCGAGGTCAAGCACGCTCGGCGTGGAGGTTAGACGCGGTCCGCACCGGCAGCCACAGTCGCCACGGCCTTCTCCGCCAGTTCGCCGGCCGGCCGCCGGCGGGCAGTGGGGGGTGATGGCGGAATCCGTCAACAACCTCATCACCGACCTGGTCCAGCCGACGAACGAGATCGCGCGCGTCATCGGCGCCGTCGCCAAGGGCGACCTCACGCGCACGATGGCCATCGAGTTCGACGGCCGCCCACTGAAGGGAGAGTTCCTCCGCACCGCGAAAACGGTCAACACGATGGTCGCGCAGCTCGCGTCGTTCGCATCCGAGGTCACGCGCGTCGCGCGCGAAGTCGGCACCGAGGGCAAGCTGGGCGGCCAGGCCGACGTCAAAGGCGTGGCCGGTACGTGGAAGGACCTCACCGAGTCCGTCAACATGATGGCCTCCAACCTCACCGGCCAGGTCCGCAACATCGCCGAGGTCACCACCGCCGTCGCGAACGGCGACCTCTCGAAGAAGATCACCGTCGAAGTGCGCGGCGCAGGGTCCGGCGTGAGAAACGTACCGGTCCTCGGGTCGTACCAACGATCGCGGATGTAAACGAGCCCGGTCAGTGGTTCGTGGAACGGTGCCGCTTTGAACGAGGAAACGAGCAGTTGTTGGGTGATCGGTGGTGCGCCTGCTCCGTCGCTGGCTGCGGTGATTTTCGCTTGTTCCGCATGGTGTGCATTGAAGCGCGAGCGACTCTCCGGCAACATTCGCTGAGCGATCTTCAAAAGCGCAGCATCGTTCGTCGGTTTCGCAATCACGACCTTTCCGCCGTCAGCGAACCGAATCTGAACCCTTACTTCGGCGTTCTGCTTGAGGATCTTCGAAAGGTTGACGATGTGCTGTCCGAAGGAAGGCAAGGCATATCGCGTTTCGACGAGCACCGTTCCTTCGGAGTTCCGCACGCGCTCCGGCAGAAAGGCCGTGCGGTTGTACGCGCGTCCGTTCGGATCTTTCACGGCGTGGCCGAGTTGATGCTCGATGAGATCGCCGCGCGATGAACGGTTACAACCGGTGCGAGGGCGCCGCGCAAGTCTGCGGACGGGTCCCTCTCCGCGCGTGCCGTCGCGATCGCGTAGCGAAACACCTGCGAGCAAATCTGTCGCACGCGTCGAGCGGTCTCATTCGCGCCCCGCCTCTCGATCCGCTGGAGAACCGACAACAGCTCGGGCGCGGTGATCGCGGAGATCGCGCTTTTGCCCATGTAGGGGAACAGGTCGCGTTCCATTCGGGAAAGCACTGTCTGGTTGTGAGACTCGACCCATTGCGGAGAGAACTTCGCGAACCACTCGCGAGCAATGGTCTCGAAGCTCGAATCCGCTGCGGCTCGTTCGGCGCGCCGCTGCGCGGAAGGATCGACGCCAGCCGCGACCAGTCTTCGCGCGGCGTCGCGGCGTTCACGCGCGCTCGCCAGCGAGACGTCAGGGTAGGTGCCAAGCGCAAGCAGCTTCTCCTTCCCGCCAAACCGGTATTTGTATCGCCACAGCTTGCCGCCCGTGGGTGCGATCGAGAGAAACAGTCCGCGCTCGTCAAACAGCTTGCGCGGCTTGTTGGTGGCCTTCGCCTTTCGAATGGATGTGTCGGTGAGCGGCATCGGGGCCCTCCAGAACTCCATCGCGGGGGTACGGCATGTGGTGCACGGCTCGGTACCCTGATTGATACCCCCACAAAGCGCCGGATTCCAGCGGACGAACATGAACGTTTCGGGATACAACAAAGGCCACAACCCATTATTTCACTTTGGGTTAGCGGACTTTGTTGGACGTCCTTGGATGTCAATATGGCGGAGGAGGTGGGATTCGAACCCACGGTACCGTTACCGGTACGGCGGTTTTCAAGACCGCTGCCTTAAACCACTCGACCACTCCTCCGGGTGCAGGCGAAAAACGGGAACGCGGCGCTACGGCAAAAGATTCACGTCCAGCGTGATCTTCAGCCGCAGACGACGGTGCTGCCGGATCTCATCCATCGACAGGTTCAGCGGGATCGTCACCTCACGTACGAGACCGTCCGTGCTGCGTCGCTCGGGCGGCGCGGCCGCGGTGGTCGTCGCTGGCGGTGCCTGGCCGAGAATCGGAAGCGAATCGAGGATGCCGGGCGGCAGCGGGATCTCGATGGAGGTCGTCGGAACTTCGATGGCATCGGCCGCCATCGCGGCGTCCGAGAGCGAGCTGCGGCCGAATGTATTGAAGTAGTCCGAGACGTCGTCGAACGGATTCGACGCCGTGGCGGCGGCAGGCGTAGCGCCGACGAGCTCCGTGGCGACGAGCGGGATGCTCTCGTCGGCAGTGTCATCGAGCTCGAACTCCGCTTCGCCGGCCGGCGCGGACGTTGCGGCGGAAACGCGCGCCGGTGGCGGCGGCGGAGGCGGTGTGGTCACCGTCGAGCCGAACGGCTCATCGTCCTCGTCCCACAGCGAGTCCGCCGGCGGCGCGGACTGATTCGGCACGTTGAGGATCTGAATCTCCTTGTCGAGCGGGCCCGAGCCTTCCAGCCCGTACTTCTTCACGAGATGCGCGAGGACGAGCTGCGTGATCCCTTTGAGCGTTTCCTCGACGCCGATGCCGGTCGTGGCCACCGACGCGAATATCGGCGACTGCAATTGATTCAGCTCCTTGTTGATCTCCTCGGTTGGCAACGCGTTCGGCAGATCGCGTTTGTTGAGTTGGATCACCATCGGCATCTCGCGCAGACGGATGCCCTGGCGCTTCAGGTTGTCCTCGAGGTTCTGCATCGATTCGAGGTTCGCATCAAGCGCGAAGTCCTGACTGTCCGCCACGAACACGATTCCGTCCGCGCCTTTGAGCACGAGCTGCCGCGTCGAGTTGTAGTAAACCTGCCCGGGCACCGTGTAGAGCTGCAGCTTCGTGCGCATGCCGCGGATCTTGCCGAGGTCGAGCGGGAGAAAGTCGAAGAAGAGCGTGCGGTCCGTCTTGGTCGCCAGCGAGAGCATCTTGCTCTTGTTGTTCGACGGCAGTGAGTCGTAGACGAACTGCAGGTTCGTCGTTTTGCCGCAGAGCCCGGGACCGTAGTACACGATCTTCGCGGTGATCTCTTTGGTGGCGTAGTTGAACAGGACCATGGCGGCTCCGAGTCGGACGAGGTTACGCATTTTGTAGCGCACTGGCAATTGGGGACGGGAGTTCCTCGGGTTCCTCGGAGTGGTTGATCTCCCCCGAGGGACTCCGAGGAACCCGAGGAACCGAGGAACCGAGGTACCCGTTATGATGCGCGCCCGGAGGTTCCGCGAATGACGCATCGGCGACTCATCGCCTTTCTCCTCTTCCTCATCGCCCCCGCGCTTTTCGCCGACGCGCCAGGCGTTTACGCCATCACCGGCGGCACAGTGCATCCTGTTTCCGGTGCGGCCATCACGAATGGAGTGGTGATCATTCGTGACGGACTGGTTGAAGCGGTCGGAGCGAATGTCGCGATACCGCTGGATGCGGCGATCATCGACGTCGCCGGCGCCCACGTTTATCCGGGTCTGATCGACGCGCAGACATCGGTCGGATTCGCGGCGCCGAAGGCCGACGATCGCAAAGAGCCTGCGCCGGACACGCTTGCCATTCGCGGCGTAAACATCTCCGAAGATGATGCGGATGCACGGCGGAAGACGGGAGTCACGACCGTGGTGACCGCGCCGTCGGTCGGCATCTTCAACGGCCAGTCCGTGATGCTCAACCTGAGCAGCGGGCCGCCCGAATCGCGCGTGATCAAGAGTCCGGTGGCGATGCAGATCGCGTTCAATCCGCGGCCCACGTGGACCTATCCCGACAGCCTGATGGGCGTGATCGCCTTCCTGCGGCAGCAATTCATGGATGCGCAGCAACACTCCGCCGCGCGCGACGTGTACGAGCGGATGCCGGCCGGATTGCAGCGGCCCGCGGAGAACCCGGCGCTCGAAGCGTTGCGTCCCGTGTTGCGCCGCGAATTGCCGGTGGTGTTCGTCGCCGACTCCGCATTGATGATCCGGCGCGCGCAGGCGATCGCACGCGAGTTCAACGTGCGCTACATCGTCTCCGGTGCGCGGAGCGCGTACGCGATGCCGGCGGAGCTGAAGGATGTCCCGCTGCTCGTGTCGGTGAAGTGGCCGATCGCGCCGGCGGACCAGGAAGATCGCGAAGACCAACCGTTGCGCGTCATTCGGGAGCGCCAGCTCGCGCCGACGACGCCGGCCGTGCTCGCGAAGAACGCGGTCCCGTTCGCGCTCGTGAGCGGCTCCGGCAAAGCAGGCGATTTTCTGCCCGGCATCCGCAAGGCGATCGAGAACGGCTTGTCGGCCGATGACGCGTTGCGCGCGGTCACGCTCGTGCCGGCGCGCATCTTCAACGTCGATCGCCAGCTCGGTTCGCTCGAGCGCGGCAAGATCGCGAATGTCGTCGTCAGCGACAAACCGATCTTCGACAAGGAAGCGAAAGTAACGCGCGTCTTCATCGACGGCCGTGAGATGCGCCTGCCGAAGGAAGACGAGAAAAAGCCTGCGGAAGACGCGTCGGCGTCGCCCATCGACGGCACGTGGTCGCTCAACGTGCGCGCGCCGCAGGGCAGCGTTTCGATGCAGGTCACGCTGCAGGCCGAGGATGGACGCCTGACGGGTACGTTCTCGGGCGATCGCGGCAGCGGCGACATTCGCGGCGGCACGTTCGACGGCAAGACGTTCGAGTTCACGGTCTCCGCGAATGCGCAGAACGAAGCAGAAGCCAGCGACTGGGTGTTCCGCGGCACTGTTGACGGCGACTCGATGTCGGGCAACGTTTCCACCACCATCGGCATGTTCGAGTTCAGCGGGAGCAAATCGAAATGAGGACGCTTCGTCGGCGGCTAACGATCGCAGTTCAACTCGCACTCAGCACCATCGGCACGTTCGAGTTCAGCGGGAGCAAATCGAAATGAGGACGCTTCGTCGGCGGCTAACGATCGCAGTTCAACTCGCACTCAGCACCATCGGCATGTTCGAGTTCAGCGGGAGCAAATCGAAATGAGGACGCTTCGTCGGCGGCTAACGATCGCAGTTCAACTCGCACTCAGCACCATCGGC
>Ga0196978_1000255_pt1 | contig 28118 bp, 33 predicted proteins | sample S3v_2013CmetaG_FD_155491 | JGI IMG/M metagenome (GOLD analysis project Ga0196978, IMG submission 155491) | Soil microbial communities from Anza Borrego desert, Southern California, United States - S3+v_20-13C | ecosystem: Environmental > Terrestrial > Soil > Desert | place: USA: California... | reverse complement strand
TCCGGGCGGGAAGCGAAGAATGGGCGACGGCGAGGGCAAAAGTGACTGTCCCCATCGGGCCACGGCGAGGGCAAAAGTGACTGTCCCCATCGGGCGGGCGTCGGGCTCAGGCGGCCGGCGGCGGCGGCGTCCGGTCGTCGCGGGCCCGCTCGGCGATGGTCCGCGCTTCCCAATGGGTGCGTTCGGCCTCCAGCGCCTCGCGGCGCCTTGTCTCCTCGGTGCGAAGCCGCGATTCCTCGCGATAGCGCCGCTTCCATTTCGGATTGGCCAGGAAGGCCATGCCGAGGAACAGGCCGAGCAGGAAGGCGAGCAGCACCACCAGCCATTGGTCGGGCGTGAAGGATTTCATCCCGCGATACCTCCGTGCGTCGGTTGCTCCGGATCAATCGCGGACGGGCCGCGATTGTTCCGTGGCCGCTACGACAGCAGGGCGTCGTTGATCGAGCAGGCGGCCGGGCCGAGGATGACGATGAACAGCACCGGCAGGATGAACAGGATCAGCGGCACGGTCATGATCGCGGGCAGGCGGGCCGCCTTCTCCTCGGCGCGCATCATCCGGTCGTTGCGGAATTCGGCGGAGAGGACTCGAAGGGCGCTCGCCAGCGGCGTGCCGTATTTCTCGGTCTGGATCATCGTCGCGACGACTCCTCGAACCGCCTCGAGGTCGATCCGGTTGGCGAGGTTCTCGAAGGCCGAGCGGCGGTCGGTGAGGAAGCCCAGCTCGATCGAGGTCAGGGCGAACTCGTCGCCGAGCTCGGGATAGGCCTTGCCGAGCTCGCGGGCGACCCGGCCGAAGGCGGCGTCGACGGTGAGGCCCGCCTCGGCGCAGATGACCAGCAGGTCGAGCGCGTCGGGCAGGCCCTTGCGGATGGCGTGCGAGCGCTTCTGCACCTTGTTCTTGAGGTAGATGTCGGGCGCCTTGTAGGAGAGGATCAGGGTGCCGGCGACGAGGCCGTATTTCTTGAACGCGCCCCAGTGCGGGAACCAGTCGAGCAGATAGACCCCGACGATCGCGACGCCGCCGATCATCACCGGCAGGACGAAGCGGGCGAAGATGACGACGAAGGCCATGTCCTTGGAGCGGATGCCGGCCTGCATCAGCCGCTTCTGGGCCTTCTGCACCTGCTCGTCCTGGAGCATCTGCAGCGACGAGAGCAGGCCGCGGACCTTGTCCGCCATCTCGTTGCGGTTGGTGATGTTCTTGCGCCGCTTCGAGGTCGAGGCGACGATGCCCGCCTTGAGCTGCTCCCGGCGGTCGTTGAGAGCCTTGACCCGCTTCGCCATCGGGTCGCGCACCGTCGTCGCCGCGTAGATGGCGAGGAGCACGGCGAAGGTGGCCACGGCGGAGAGCGCCGTCGCCACCATGACGACGTCGATGCCCATGATCGTCGGGCCGCTCGCGGGTGCCATGGTCGCCACTTACTCCCCCTCAGATCTCGAAATTGACCATGCGCGACATGATGAAGGCGCCGATCGCCATCCACAGCAGGCCGATTCCGCCCGCGATCATCAGCCGCTGGTCGACGAAGAAATTCTGCATGTACTGGCCGTTGATGAACCAGATCAGCCCGAAGACGATGAACGGGAGGGCGCCGACGATCCAGGCCGACGCCTTCGATTCCGAGGACATGGCCCGGATCTTGAGCTTCATCGCCGCGCGCTTCCTGAGCACCTCGGAGAGGTTGGAGAGCGTCTCGGCGAGATTGCCGCCGGTCTCGCGCTGAATCGCCAGCGAGATCACGAAGAACTGGAATTCGGGCGTGGCCAGGCGATCGGACGTCTCCTGAAGCGCCGCTTCCATCGTCCGGCCGATCTTCATCTTGTCGGCGACGTTGCGGAACTCGGTCGCCACCGGATCCTGGATCTCGTTGGCGACGACCCCGACCGTCTCCGAGATCGGAAGGCCCGAGCGGAGGCCGCGGACCATGAGGTCGATGGCGTCGGGAAACTTGGCGGTGAACTTGTTGATCCGCCTCTGGATCAGCTTGCCCACGACGAAATGCGGAATGCCCAGCCCCGCCAGCACGCCGAGCGCGACCGCGAGGATGGGCGGAAGGCCGCGAAGCCAGAGCAGCGCGATCGCCGCCGCCGCCAGGCCGAGCGAGGCCAGCGCATATTGGCTGAGGGTCCAGGAACGGCCGGTCTGCTCGAGCCGGCGCCGGAACAGGGCGGGGTTGGGGACCAGCCGCTGGGCGATGCCGTCGGCCTTGCTCTGGCGGTGGGCGAAGATCCGCTTGAGCTGGGCCTGGGCGGCGATCTCCGACGAGCGGCTGTGGCGCTCGCGGACGCTCTCCAGCCGCTTCGACTGCAGCTTGTTCGCCGACGGCCCCGAAAAGGCGGCTGCCATCAGGAGCAGCGTGCCCAGCAGTCCGGCCGCCATCAGGAACATCGAAAAACCGGACATCACGCCTCCTTGACCCGTCGCAGCTCAGCGGCCGTCAGGCGGCCTTGGCCGGAGCCTCCTTGGGCTTCTTCGCGACGAGCGCCTTGAAATTGCCGAGCTTGCCGAGCAGCGAGTTGTTCACCGGCTTCGCCTGGACCTCCTCCTCGGGCGCGCCCTGCTCGATCGTCGCCGTCATCAGCTGGTTGAGCGGCTGCGACAGCTTCGAGGACTTGGTCGCCTTGGCGAGCGGCTGGCCGAGCTTGGCCGCCTGCATCGCGGCCTTCGGCTCGAACGGAAGCATGATGTCGACCTTGCGTTCGATCGAATGCTCGAAGTCCTTGCGGCTGACCTCCTGGACGTTGGCGAGGACCCGGTTGGCGACGACGATCACGCGGGCCTGCGCGGCATTGGCCTTGAGCCAGGAAAGGACCCGGATCGCGTCCCGGGTGGCGGCCAGGGTGAAGTCGACGACGACGACCATGACGTTGACGTCGGCGACCAGGTGCGGGAACTGGACCAGCATGTTGCGAGGCAGGTCGATCACCGTGCCCTCGAAGGCGTGGCGAATCTCTTCCTGCAGCTGGAAGAAGGCGGAGCCGTCGCTGAGCACCGACTGGTTGAGCGGCGCTTCGGCGGAGAGGACGCACAGCTTGTCGTTGGCGCGGACCATGGCGCGCTCGATGAACAGGCCATCGATCCGGCTCGGATTCTCGATGGCGTCGGTGAGGCCGCGCCCGGGCTCGAGGTCGAGCGCGAGGGCGCCGGTGCCGAAATGGACGTCGAGGTCGAGCAGAGCCGTCGAGCGGCCGCCCTTGTCGCCCATCAGCCAGGCCAGGGACGAGGCGATGGTCGAGGCGCCGACGCCGCCGCGAACGCCGATGACGGCGGCGGTGACGTTGGGCTTCTCGGTCGCGTTCTCGCTGAGCCGCGGTCCCGAAATGGTCAGCTGGGCATTGGCGAAGGCGTCGCGAAGCTGGTCGGCGGTGAACGGCTTGAGCAGATAATCCTGGATGCCGCTGGCGACGAGGTCGCGGTAGAGGCGGACGTCGTTGACCTGGCCGGCGGCGATCACCACCGTTCCGGGCTCGCAGACCTCGGCCAGAGCGTTGATGTCGCTCAGCGGATCGCCCGATTCGCTGAGGTCGACGAAGAGGATGCTCGGGCTCGCCGAGACCGACAGGGTCTGGACCGCGTTGCGCAGGCCGCCCTTGTTGACCTTCTCCGGCGACCAGCCGTGCTCGACCGCGACCGGCCGAAGCATGTCGGCCGTCGCGTCGTCGCAGACGAAGGCGGTGAAGGGGTCGCGAAGGGTCGCCGTTCGAGCGGCATGGAAAGGCGCGTTCATCACTGATTACCCGTGGTCGAGGTGGCGGGAAGGCCCTGCTGGCCGGTCGGCTGTCGCTGACGATAGGTGCGGATCGCCCGGGTCGCGGTGGTGGCGCTGCCGGTGGTCGAGCCGTCCTGGCCGAGCACCAGATCGTCCGGGTTGGCGATCATCGCCGCCAGGTTCGAATTGATCGAGCAGCCGAAATTGGGCGAGGTGTGGGTGCTCGCCGCCAGCTGCGGCGTGCCCCAGTTCGGGCACCCCGGAACGCTCGCCGTCGCCCGGCTGGCGATGACCCGGATCGTCCCCGGCTGAACGCTGCCGTTGAGGATCGGCGCTCCGTCGCTGAGGAGGAGGCCGTGATCGGCCGCGACTCGGGCGACGTCGCCGCGCGCGCCCTCGCTCGCATAGCCCTCGGCCTCGTCGATCGAGATGCGGTCGCCGTAGCTGGCGCCGATCGAGGCGAGCCAGCCGTCGAGCCGCTCGAGCTCCGACTGCGGCACGCGGTCGCCGCTGGTCGTCAGGTCGAGGACGTAATTGGTGTGCTGCACGACCGGCTGGTGCACCGAATAGACGCTCGGATTGTTGGTCGCGGTGAGTCCGCCGGTCGGCGAAGCGCAGCCGCTCGCCCCCAGTCCGAGAGCAGCGACCGCGGCGAGGGTGAGAGTGCGAGACATAGAATTGCTGTCCTTTCGGGCTCGGGCGGTCATCAGAAGTCGAAGCCGGGCTGCGCGGCCGCGGACGTCTGGGCGGGCGCCAAGGCGGCCGGCCTTTGCGCCTGCTGGACGGGGTGCTGCGGGGCGGGCGCCGCGCTGCCGACCTGGCCTATGCCGGGCGCCACCGTCCTCGGGTCGGCGACCGTGGGCATTGGCCTGGTCTCGCCGGCGCGGCCGTCATGCTCCTGGCCGATCAGCAGCCGCTGGGCGTCGTTGGCGTTGCGGAAGCCGTCGGTCGGAAGCGCGATCTGCGAGGCGGAAACCGGCCGCACCAGATAGGGCGTGACGATGATGACGAGCTCGGTCTCGGAGCGGCGGAACCGGGTCGAGCGGAACAGCGCGCCGATGATCGGCAGGTTGCCGAGGCCCGGCGCGCGGTCGACCGAATTGTTGCTGATGTTGCGCAGCAGACCGGCGATCATGAAGCTCTGGCCGGAGCCGAGCTCGACCGTCGTTTCGGCGCGGCGGGTGGTCAGCGCGGGAACCTCGAAGCCGTTGAGGCGGATGCTGCCTTCGCTCGAAAGCTCCGACACTTCGGGGCGGACCCGCATCGAGATGCGGCCGTCCTCGAGCACCGTGGGGGTGAAGGCGAGGCCGACTCCGAATTGCTTATATTCGACCGTGACCGCGCCCAGCGACTGCGAGACGGGGATCGGGAACTCGCCGCCGGCGAGGAAGCTCGCCGTCTCGCCCGACAGAGCGGCCAGGGTCGGCTCGGCGAGCGTGGTGACGAGACCATTCTGCTCGGCCAGGTTGAGGGTGCCGAGGATGTCGAGGCCGAGCAGCCGTCCCGCGGCGCCCAGGGTCGTCGATCCGGCCGGGTTGTTGAACGTATATTCGGTGCCCAGGATCTGCGGGTCGCCGGTGAAGGGATCGATCAGAGTGCTCGACACCCGGTCGGCGATCGTTCCGGGATTGCCGCGGCCGATGCCGAACAGGAAGCCGCCGCCGCTGCTGTCGCGGGTCAGCAGGTTGGTGCCGATGTCGCGGACCAAGGAGCGGCTCACTTCCGCGATCCGGACCTGAAGCAGCACCTGCTGCGGAGTCGCCATGCGCAGGCGGCTGACCACCTGGGTGCCCTCGCCTACGAACGACTGGACGAGCCGCTCGGCTTCCTCCGCGTCCGAAGGCTGGCCGACCGTCCCGGTCAGGAGGACCATGCCGCTGAGCGGAGTCGCCGTGATGTCGGCTTCGGGCATGGCGAGATCGAGAAGCTGGTCGATCGAGCCGAGATTCTGCCCGACTCGGACGGTGGCGGAATAGATGACCCGGCCGCCGCGGTCGGTGGCGTAGACCGTGGTGCTGCCCTGCGCCTTGCCGAAGATGTAGATCTGGGTCGGCGAGCGGACCTGGACGTCGGCGATCGCGTCGTTGGCGACGAACAGATCGGTCATCGTGCCGTTGAGCCGGACGAGCCGGCCGCTTCCGGCCGAAAGGTTGATCTCGTTGGTCGGAGCCACGGCGCCCGACGGCTGGGCGGAGGCGCGGGTCGGCACCGTCGCGGCGAGTCCTGCCGCCAGCGCGGCCGCGAGGACAGTGCCGAGACTGGCCCGCCTGATCGAGTTCGACTTCATCATTTTATCTGGCTCCCACCGGAACGAGCGTGACGTTGTTGCCGCGGGCGATGCGGACGACCGGGCCCATCGGCCGAGCCTCCCCGCCCACGGAGGGCGCGGCTCCACCCGTGGCCGGCGCGGCATTATTCTGTTCTGGCGCCCTGGCGGGCACGTTGCTGCGCTGGAAACGGGAGACGTCGGAGCCGACGGTATAGGTCGTGTTGGTGTCGATCGGCTGGTTGGCGATGGCCAGCAGCATGCGGCGCTCGGCGCGCGGGTCGTCCGTCTCCGGCACCTGCACCTCGCCCGAAGCGATGGCGCGTTCGAGCTCGGCCGTATTGTCGGCGAGGGAGCGCAGCGAGAGGGACATCTGCCCGATCGTCTGGGCGACGGCGATCTTCTCCGCGATCTTCGGAGTCGCCTCGAAGGTGACCGTCGAGACGTTCTGCGCGATCTGGTTGCCTTCGGCGTCGCGCGAGGTGATGCGCTGATCGACGGCGAGGACGCGGATGTTGCGGATGATGGTCTCGGAGACGCGCAACGGCGCGCCGTCGCCGCCGCCGGCAACTTCCTGGGTGAGCACGATGTCGACCCGGTCGCCCGGGAAGACGAAGCCGGCGACGCCGCTGGTCGCCGAGACCGCGACCGTGACGGCGCGCATGCCGGGGCCAAGCGCCGCGGCGAGGAAGCCGCGCTCGCCGGGGCGGATCAGAGCGCCTCGGGTCACCGGCTGGCCGGCGCTGACCTCGGTCCGAACCACGGTGCCGATCAGGGTCGAGGGGTCGGCCCCCGGCCGGCCGCGCACATAATAAGCGTCCTGGACGAGCCCCTCGGGCCAGGGCTGGTAGCGGAAGGCCTCGGCGTCGATGATCGTGCCGACGGGAAGGGCCCGGGTGGCGACCAGAACTTCCGGGCCGACCGGAACGACCGGTGCGGCGACCGCCTGCGGCGCCGAGGCTCCGGAGAACATGTTCTTCGCCATGACCGCGGTGACGGCGGCAATCATGAGCGCGCCGATCAGCAGCGCGAGTTTCTTGACGTCCATGGCGTCTGTCGCCTCCCCGACTGGGACTGAGAAATTTTCAGCCCTTACTCATCATCCAAATTGGTAAAGAAAACGTTGGCCAATCAGCCACAATCCTCCGAAGGCGATGGCCACTCCGTACGGAATCTCCAGCCGGCCGTCGCTCCGGGCGAGGCGTTTGCGGAGGATCAGGGCGAGCGTCAGCGCGCCCCCTGCGAGCGACATGATCAACAGCAGGGTGACGACCGCCTGCCAGGGCAGCCACAGCGCCACGGCGCTGACCAGCTTGACGTCGCCGCCGCCCATCGCCCCGATCGCGAAGGCGCCGGCGAAAAGCGCGAAGACGAGCAGAGCGACCGCGACTTGCAGGGCGGCGTCGGGCCACGGGGCGAGGCCGGTCGACCACCAGAAGGGGATGGCGAAGAGGGCGATGGCGACGTTCAGCTCGTTGGGGATGGTGCGCGACCTCAGGTCGCACCAGCAGGCCGCCACGAGCATCAGCGCGAGCAGGCCGAGCAAAATCCAGGCGGGAGCGGTCGACATGGCTTAACCCACTAGACGGCCTTGCTTTCGAAACCGTAACCGGAGCCGATGGACTTCGATGTGCAGGTGCGCCGCGCCTTCCCTCGGGATGCGACGCTCTCCCAATGGCAGGCCCCCGACGGCTGGAGCTACCGAAGGATGGATTGGCGCCAGCCTGCCGGCGCCGCCGGGCGCGGAAGCCTGATCTTCGCGGGCGGCCGCGGCGACTTCATCGAGAAATATCTCGAGTCCTATGCCTATTGGCACGCCGCCGGGTGGAACGTGACGGCTTTCGACTGGCGCGGCCAGGGGAGGTCTCGCGGCGACATCGCCGGCGGCAATCTGCTCAGCTTCGACGTGCTGATCGACGATCTCGCCGCCCTCATCGCGGATTGGCGCGCCGCCGGCCCGGCCCCTCACGTCGCCATCGGCCATTCGATGGGCGGCCATTTGCTGCTGCGCACGCTGGTCGACAAGAAGCCGCAGCTCGACGCGGCGGTGCTCGTCGCGCCGATGATCCGGGTCAACAGCGCTCCGCTCTCGCCGTCGCTGGCGCCGATGATCACCGACCTAATGTGCCTTGCGGGGTGGCGCGACGAGCCGGTCTGGAAGGCACCCGCCAAGACGATGGAGCCGGGCTCCAAGCGCGAATATCTCCTCACCGGCTCGCCCGAACGCTATGCCGACGAACTGTGGTGGTGGCAGCGCGAGCCCGACTACAGGCTGGAGGCGCCGAGCTGGGGCTGGATGCGGGCCGCCTATCGATCGGCCGCCGCGTCCTTCACCCCCAACAAGCTCGCCTTGGTGGACCTGCCGGTGCTCCTTCTCGGCACCGACCGCGACCGACTCGTCAGTCCCGCGGCGATCCGCGACGTCGCCGCCCGGCTGCCTCGGGCCGAGCTCAAGATGTATCCCGACGCCGGCCACGAAATCCTCCGGGACGCCGATCCGGTGCGGCTCGACGCGCTCGCCCGGATCGGCGCCTTCCTCGACGAGCATGCGCCGTGAGTAGGATCGCGGACGTCGCCATCGTCGGCGCGGGCATGGCCGGCGCCAGCCTCGCGGCGGAGATTGCCGGCTCGGCCTCGGTGCTGATCCTCGAGGCGGAGAGCCACCCCGGCTATCACAGCACCGGGCGCTCCGCCGCCTTCTGGTCCGAAAGCTATGGCGGCGCCCTGATCCAGCCCCTGACCACCGCCTCGGGGCGCTTCCTTGCCGAGCCCCCGGCGGATTTCTCGGAGGAGCCCTTCGTCACCGGCCGCGGCGCGATCCACATCGCCGACGCCGGCGGCGCGGTCGCCCTGGAGGCGCTGGCGGACGAGTTCGCCCAATCGGCGCTGCCGCTCGAGGCGATGGATCGGGCGGCGCTCGAGGCCGCCATCCCCGGGCTCCGGCCCGGCTGGAACCACGGTCTCTATGAGCCGACCTGCGCCGACATCGACGTGGCGCGGCTTCACGCGGCCTATCTCAAGCGCGCTCGCTCGCTCGGCGCCTCGCTGGTCGGCGACGCCCGGGTCGAGCGCGCCGAGCGCGCCGGCCGCCGCTGGCGCATCGACACCGCGGCCGGCCGGTTCGAGGCGGCCATCCTCGTCAATGCCGCCGGCGCCTGGGCCGACCAAGTCGCGCTGGCGGCGGGCGAGCGGCCGCTCGGAATCCGCCCGTTCCGGCGAACGCTCGCCCAGCTTCGGGTGGCGCCGCCGGTGCCGGCCGGCCTCCCCCTCGTCATCGACGCGCTCGAACGCTTCTATTTCAAGCCCGAGGCCGGCGGCCGGCTCTGGCTCAGCCCCCATGACGAGACCGCCTGCGAGCCCGGCGACTGCGCGGCGGAGGAACTTGACGTCGCCATTGCCATCGACCGGATGGAGAAGGCGGTCGACTGGCGGGTGGAGCGGGTCGAAAGGAGCTGGGCCGGCCTCAGAAGCTTCGCCCCGGACCGACTGCCCGTCTACGGCTTCAGCGCCGGCGGTCGCGGCTTCTTCTGGTGCGCCGGACAGGGCGGATTCGGCATCCAGACCGCCCCCGCCGCCGCCAGGATCGCCGCCGCCCTATTGCTCGGCGGCCGGCCCGATCCGCTGGTGGCCGAGATCGACCCCGGGCCCTATTCGGCGGCTCGGTTCGCGAACTGACCGGCGGCGGCACAGGCCAGCCGGTCCGCCCGTTCGTTCTCGGGGTGACCGGCATGGCCCTTGACCCAATGCCATTCGACCTGGTGGGGAGCGGACGCATCGACCAGCTCCTGCCACAATTCGGCATTCTTGACCGGCTTGCGGTCCGCCGTCTTCCAGCCGTTGCGCCGCCAGCCGTGGATCCAGCGGGTGATCCCGTCGCGAACGTAGATGCTGTCGGTATAGAGGGCGACTTGGCAGGGCCGCTTCAGCGCCTCGAGGGCGCGGATCGCGGCGAGCAGCTCCATCCGGTTGTTGGTGGTGAGCGGCTCGCCGCCCGAAATCTCCCGCTCGCGCTCGCCGGCCCGAATCACGGCGCCCCAGCCGCCGGGGCCGGGGTTGCCCTTGCAGGCCCCGTCGGTGAAGATCTCGACCCTGGTCACGAGCGGCGGAATCAGGCCGCCTTGAGGCCCGGGGGAAGCTTGAAGACCATATTCTCCTCAACTCCCTCGACCGGCTCCTCATCGACCTCGAAGCGCTCGCCGAGACGGTCGACCACCTCGCGCACCAGGATCTCGGGAGCGGAAGCGCCGGCGGTGATGCCCAGGGTTCGGACACCCTCCAGCCAGGCGAAATCGACGTCGCCGCCGCGCGCCACCAGCCGGGCCCGAGTGCCTTCCCGCTCCGCCACTTCGACGAGCCGAAGCGAGTTGGAGCTGTTGGGCGCACCGATCACGAGCATCGCGTCGCACCGCCCCGCGATCGCCTTGACCGCCGCCTGTCGGTTCGAGGTCGCGTAGCAGATGTCCTCGCTGCGCGGCTCCTCCATCGCCGGGAAGCGGCGCCGGAGGATGGCGATGATCTCGGCGGTGTCGTCGACCGACAGGGTCGTCTGGGTGAGGAAGGCGAGGCGATCGGGCATTTCCGGCGCGATCGTCTCGGCGTCGGCGGGGGTCTCGATCAGGGTCATCCTCCCGTCGGGGACCTGGCCGAAGGTTCCGATCACTTCCGGATGACCGGCATGGCCGACGAACAGGATGTGGCGGCCCTGGGCGATCAGCCGCTCGGCCTGGCGGTGGACCTTCGAGACGAGCGGGCAGGTCGCGTCGAGATAGTTGAGGCCGCGCTCCCGCGCCTTGGCCGGCACCGCCTTGGGCACGCCGTGGGCCGAAAAGACCACGGGCACTCCGTCCGGCACCTCGTCGAGCTCCGGCACGAACACCGCGCCCTTCGCTTTCAGCCCCTCGACGACGAACTTGTTGTGGACGATCTCGTGCCGGACATAGACCGGGGCGCCGTAGCGCTCGAGCGCGAGCTCGACGATCCGGATGGCGCGGTCGACCCCGGCGCAAAAGCCGCGCGGTGCCGCGATCAGCAGGGTCAGGGGAGGCTTGGAGGGGGCCATTGGTCGTGCGTCTACGCCATCGCTTGCCTGTGAGAAACCCGCTTCCTATGATCCGCGCGCTGCCCTAGGGCATGTAATGTTCCGCCCAGCCAAGTTCGAGGATCCCTTGCGCCTGTTCACAACCAAGCCGGCTGTCGCCGTCCTGCTTTCTCTCGGCCTCCTCGGCTGCGCCCGCGAAGGCGACATCGTGCCGCGCGGAATCCTCGCCACCTATACCGCCTGCCCCCCGGTGGCGATCCCGGCACCGGCCGGCGACATCACGCTGTTCGACCCGGCCGGGAGCCGCGACGCCAGCGCGATCGACATCGTCGCCAACATCACCAACCTTCGCGGCACGTGCGACGAGACCGGCCAGTATATCGTCACCAACGCCAGCTTCGAGGTCCATGCCCGCCGGCGCGACAATCGCGGCGCCCGGGACGTGGTTCTGCCCTATTTCGCGACCGTCGTTCAGGGCAACGGCAACGTCGTCGCCAAGAAGCTGAGCCGGGTCGGGCTGCGCTTCGCCGACGGCCAGTATCGCGCCAGCACGACCGGCGGAGCGACCACCCAGGTGCTGCGCTCGGCGGCGACCCTGCCCGAGGACATCCGCCGCCAGATCACCCGCGATCGCCGCGCCGGCGACCCGCTGGCGGCGGTCGACCCGATGTCGGACCCGGCGGTCCGGGCGGCCGTCGAGCGGGCGCGGTTCGAGGTGCTGGTCGGCTTCGCCCTCGACGAAGAGCAGCTCCGCTACAACGCCACCCGCTGAGGCGAGCCGCAAACCGCGATTTCCCGCCCCTTAGCGCCGGTTTGATTCATTTTGTTCGCGGAGTCGCTCGCTTTTGCCGCACGGCCGCGCGCCCTGGCGAAGCGAGGCGCCCGGCCTTCCCCGTCGGCGGCAGCCGGGTATCGAAGAGGCGCCCGGCGGCTGATCGAAGGACGGCCGGCCGTTCGGGCCGACTCGGCGCGCGGGTTCGGCTTGGGAAGGTTACGCTATCGCCCCAAGCCCCTTCTGGCGCACGATCGTGAGCAGTCGCAGAGCGGGGCCGCCGGGGCGCTTGGCGCCGCGCTCCCAATCCGAAACAAGGTTCTTGGAGACGTTGAGGTAGCGTGCGAAAACCGGTTGCGAGACTCGCTCGCGCTCCCGGAGGATCCTGATCTCGTCCGGCGTCATCGGCGCCGCGGGCGTTAGGCAGGCTTCGTCAAACTCGCGCATCGTACGCTTGTCGATGAGGCCGGACTGATGCAAGCCCTCCATCGTCTCGTGGATGGAGGCGAGAGCCTCGCTCTTATAGGTCTTCGCCATAGGTCACCTCGATCAGCCTGCCCGACTTCGTCTCCGTTTCAATCGCCGCGTCGCTTAGTGTCAGCACGATCTTCGCTGCCATCCTGAACGCGTGTAATTCCCCCGCGCTCAGATTTGCCCGGTCGCTCTTGGCGAAGCCGAACACAAATATTGCCCGCTTGCCGGTCCGGAACAGGATCACGGTCCTGAAACCGCCCGATTTGCCCTGTCCCTCGCGGGCGACACGTTGCTTGACCACGCCGCCGCCAAGGTCAGCGTCGATCAAGCCGCGTTCGGCCCGTTCGACTGCCTCCTGCAAGATGCCGTCCGAGATGTCCTGCTTGCGTGCGAACTTCTCGAACCAGCGGTTCATGAAGATGCGCACGCTGACCCAACTCCTTCTCGCGAGCCGAGTATCACACTAAGTGTGAGATAGCAAGCGCGCTCAGTCGAAGCACAGCCGATTGACACCCGCTCGGGCCTGCGTCATGGCCGCGTGGTCTTTAGGACGCGCGGGAGAGAGTGGGGTCGGCGCTAGCCGGCGCCGCCGCCGAAGGAGCAACCGCCCCGGAATCTCTCAGGCAAAATGGACCGCGCGGTCTCGACGCTCTGGAAAGCGTGCTCCGTCGCCGAGGCCGGGGAGCACCACCGAAGGGGTAAGCTCTCTCGCGCACGAGGGGGCGAAAGCTCTCAGGTCCAGTGACAGAGGGGGCGTGGATGTTGCCGCTCTTGCGCGCGAGAGCGGCCGATGCGCACCGGAGCTGGACGATGAGCGACACCGAACGGACCCTTCCCCTCGACGGCTGGCATCGCGGCCTCGGCGCTCGGATGGTGCCGTTCGCGGGCTATCACATGCCGATCCAGTATGAGGGCATCCTCGCCGAGCACCGCTGGGCCCGGGAGAGCGCCGGCCTGTTCGACGTCAGCCATATGGGTCAGCTGCTCATCGCGGGGGCGGAGGCCGAGAAAGGGCTCGAGGCGCTGCTTCCGGCCGACCTTCGAATCCTCAAGGAGGGCCGGCCGAAATATTCGCTCCTGCTCACCGAGGACGGGGGCATCGTCGACGATCTGATGGTCACCCGCCGCGGCGAGCATTTCTACATGGTCGTCAACGGCGCCACCAAGGAGGGCGATATCGACTATCTGCGCGAGGGCCTGCCGCGCACGGTCGTCGTCGACCATATGAAGGAGCAGGCGCTGCTCGCGCTCCAGGGCCCCAAGGCGGTCGACGCCCTTGCCCGGCTCGTGTCGGAGGTCGCCGACCTGACATTCATGACCGCGGGGGCGTTCAGCCTTGCCGGAGTCACCGCCTGGATCAGCCGCTCCGGCTATACCGGCGAGGACGGGTTCGAGATTTCGGTGCCGGCAAGCTCGGTGGAAGCCATCGCGACGCTTCTGCTCGACCAGCCCGAGGTCAAGCCGATCGGTCTCGGAGCACGCGATTCGCTTCGGCTCGAGGCGGGCCTGCCGCTTTACGGCCACGACCTCGACCCGGCGACGACTCCGGTCGAGGCCGATCTCGTCTTCGCTTTGTCCAAGCGGCGCCGCGAGGAAGGCGGCTTCCGCGGCTGGCACCGGATCGCCCGTGAGCTGGCCGAGGGGCCGATCCGCAAGCGCGTCGGCCTCGCCGTCGAGGGGCGCCAGCCGGTGCGCGAGGGCGCGCTCGTCGTCGATGCCGAGGGCAGCGAGGTCGGCAAGGTGACCAGCGGCGGCTTTTCGCCCACGCTGGAGGCGCCGATCGCCATGGCCTATGTGCCGCTCGCCCACGCCGCCGTCGGGACCGCCGTCTCGCTCGGCCACCGCGGCAAGATCTTCACCGGGCGGGTCGTGCCCATGCCCTTCGTCCCCCACCGCTACCACCGCAAGGGAGCGCCTAAATGACCGTCTATTACACCAAGGACCATGAGTGGATCCGAGTCGAGGGCGACACCGCGACGGTCGGGATCACCGATTTCGCGCAGGGCCAGCTCGGCGACGTCGTCTTCGTCGAAGTGCCCGAGACCGGACGCCAGGTCGCCAAGGGCGGTGAGGCCGCGGTGGTGGAATCGGTCAAGGCCGCTTCCGACGTCTACTCGCCGGTCAGCGGCAAGGTCGTCGAGGGCAACCAGGCGCTGGTCGACGATCCCGCTCTGGCGAACAGCGACCCCGAGGGCGAAGGCTGGTTCTTCAGGCTCCGCCTGTCCGATCCGGCCGAGGTCGAAGGCCTGATGGACTCCGACGAGTATAAGGCCTTCTGCGACAGCCAGTGAGAATCGCGCTTAACCAGATCAAGCCGGGGTCCCCCTGCGGAGCCTCGCCCCCCGTCGAGGGTTGCGACAGCAGTACCGCTTTTGCAGGAGCCGCTTTGATGGTGAACATCGCATCGCGCTGGTCGGCGGCCGATTATGCCCAGAATGCGGGATTCGTCCCGGAGCTCGGAGCCGCGGCGCTGCAGCTGCTCGCGCCGCAACCTGGCGAGCTCATCCTCGACGTCGGCTGCGGCGACGGCGCGCTGACGGCGAAGATCGCGGCGGCCGGAGCAAGGGTGATCGGCCTCGATTCCTCCGCGGAGATGGTGGAGGCGGCGCGGGCGCGGGGGATCGACGCCTTCCTTGCCGACGCCGAGACTCTCGATCTCGCCCGGCAGGCCGAGCGGTTCGGCCAGTTCGACGCCGTCTTCTCCAACGCGGCCCTGCACTGGATGCTCGATCCCGACGCGGTCGCCTCCGGCATATTCGCGGTCCTCAAGGACGGCGGGCGCTTCGTCGGCGAGATGGGCGGCGCCGGCAACCTTGCGATCCTTCGGCGCGGGATCAGGGAGGAGCTGACCGACCGCGGCTATTCGCTGCCGGCCGACGATCCGCAATGGTATCCGGCGGTCGAGGAGTTCACCCGGCTCCACGGCGTCGCCGGGTTCATCGACGTCCGCGCTCAGCGGGTCGAACGGCCGACCGACCTGCCGACCGGAATCCAAGGCTGGGTGAAGACGTTCCGGTCCGGCTGGCTGGACGTGGCGATGGTGCCCGAATGGTCGCGCGACGAGGTGGCGGCGGCGATCGAGGCTCGCCTCGCCCCGGAACTGCGCAAGGCGGACGGCAGCTATTTCGCCGATTATGTGCGGTTGAGATTTGCGATGAGGAAGCCGGGCTAGAGGGCGCCTCTTCCTGGCGGGAGGAGTGCCGGCGGGGGCCAATCCGATCGCTTGCGCGATTCGACGGCAGGCCCGCTTTTCGGTCCCCGCCCGCGCGGACGGGGAGACAGGATGGAGTGGTCGAATGCGTTACTTGCCATTGTCGGACGCCGATCGGCAGCAGATGCTCGGCACGATCGGGGCCTCCTCGGTCGAGGATCTGTTCGGCGACGTGCCCGAGGCGGCGCGGCTCGCCGAGGGCGTTGGCGGCCTTCCCGACCATGCGTCGGAGCTCAGCGTCGAGCGGCAGCTGGCGCGAATGGCGCGCAAGAACATGGTCGCCGGCGAGGTCCCCTTCTTTCTCGGCGGCGGCGCCTACCGGCACCATATTCCCGCGAGCGTCGACCATCTCATCCAGCGCGGCGAGCTGCTGACCAGCTACACGCCCTACCAGCCTGAAATCGCGCAGGGCACGCTCCAGATGCTCTTCGAGTTCCAGACCCAGGTCGCCCGGCTCTACGGCTGCGACGTCGCCAACGCCTCGATGTATGATGGCTCGACCGCCTGCTGGGAGGCGATCAGCATGGCCCGGCGGATCACCCGCCGAGGCAAGGCCGTCCTCTCCTCGGGCCTTCACCCGCATTACGTGTCGGTGGCGAGGACGATGGCCAGGTTCACCGGCGACGAGCTCGACTATGCTCCGCCCAAGCTCGCTCGGGAGAGCGATTCAGCCGCTCTGCTCGACCGGATCGACGAGGAGACGAGCTGCGTCGTCTTCCAGTATCCCGACATATTGGGGCGCTGCGACGACATGAGCGAGCTCGCGGCGCGGGCGCACGAGAAAGGGGCCCTGCTGATCGCGGTGGTCACCGAACCGGTCGCCCTGGGGCTGCTCAGGAGCCCCGGCGAGATGGGCGCCGACATCGTCGTGGGCGAAGGGCAGTCGCTCGGCGTCGGGCTCCAGTTCGGCGGCCCCTATGTCGGCCTGTTCGCCACCCGGGACAAATATGTCCGGCAGATGCCGGGACGGCTCGTCGGAATGACCCAGGACGCCGAGGGCGCGCGCGGCTTCGTGCTGACTTTGTCGACGAGGGAGCAGCATATCAGGCGCGAGAAGGCGACGTCGAACATCTGCACCAGCTCGGTGCTGTGCGCGCTCGCCTTCACCATCCACCTGACTCTGCTCGGCGAAAAAGGGCTGCGCCAGCTCGCGGAGCTGAACTTCGACCGGGCGCTTTATGCGGCCGAGCGGCTCACAAGGGTCTGGCCCAGGGCGACCCTGATCAACCGCACGATGTTCAACGAATTCACCCTGGTCCTCAATCGCGAGGCGCGGCCGGTGGTGCGGGAGCTGGCCAATCGGGGCATCCTCGGCGGGGTGTCGCTGGGCCGTCTCTATCCGGGCGAGCCGTCGCTCGAACGGGGGCTGGTCGTCGCCGTTACCGAGACCGCGACCAAGGCGGACATCGACACCTTCATCGCCGCTCTGCAGGAGGCGCTGGCATGACGATCCCTTGTTCACCGGCGAAGGCCGGTGCCCAGTCGAGCCTAGCAACTGGACCCCGGCCTTCGCCGGGGAACGGCCCGGAGATCGCGCGATGACGATCAACGAGGGCGGCTGGCGTCCGGAGCGCCCGCAGGCGGAGCGGCGCGCGCAAGCCCAGACCTACACCGGCAACAGGGCGCTGATGCTTGAGGAGCCGCTGAGCTTCGAGATCGGCTCCACCGATGCAACCGGGGTCGATTTCGAGCCGGCCGACCTGGGCCCGGAGGTGCGCAGCAGCATCCCGTGGGAGGGGGCCGTCGACGAGGTCTATTACGAGGTCCGGGACCTCATGCGCCGCCAGCCGATCGGCCTTCCGGGCCTGTCGGAACCGGAGGCGGTGCGCCACTATACCCGGCTCAGCCGCCAGAATTACGCGATCGACCTGGGCCTCTTCCCGCTCGGATCGTGCACGATGAAGCACAATCCCAGGCTCAACGAGAAGGTGGCGCGGATGCCCGGCTTCGCCGACATCCACCCGCTTCAGCCGACCGACACGGTGCAAGGCGCGCTCGAGCTGATCCACGTGCTGGGCGAATGGCTGATCCGACTCACCGGAATGCATTCCGTCGCGATGAGCCCGAAGGCCGGCGCCCATGGCGAATTGTGCGGCCTGCTCGCCATCCGCTCGGCGCTCGAGGCGCGCGGCGACAAGCGCGAGGTGGTGCTCGTGCCGGAAAGCGCCCACGGCACCAATCCCGCCACCGCCGCCTTCGCCGGCTACCGGGTCGAGAGCATCCCCGCCAATGCCCGCGGCCGGGTCGACCTCGATTCGCTCAAGGCGCGGCTCGGTCCGGACGTCGCCGCGCTGATGATCACCAACCCCAATACGTGCGGCCTGTTCGAGCCCGACATGATCGAGATTTCGCAGGCGGTGCACGCGGCGGGCGGCCTGGTCTATTGCGACGGCGCCAATTTCAACGCCATCGTCGGCAAGGTGCGCCCCGGCGACCTCGGCATCGACGCGATGCACATCAACCTGCACAAGACCTTCTCGACCCCGCATGGAGGGGGCGGGCCGGGCTCGGGCCCGGTGGTCTTCTCGGCCGCGCTTACCCCGTTCGCGCCGCTGCCCTTCGTCGAAAAGCAGGGCGACGAATATGCCCTGGTCGAGGAGGAGCATGTGGTGGACGGCGCCCCGCGCGGCGACCCCATGCTCGCGGGCGAGCATCACGGCCGCACCTTCGGACGGATGGTCGCTTTCCACGGCCAGATGGGCATGTTCACCCGGGCCCTCTCCTACATCCTCAGCCATGGCGCCGACGGTCTCAGGCAGGTGGCCGAGGATGCCGTGCTCAACGCCAACTACATCTTGCGCAGCCTCGACGGAGTGCTCGACGCGCCGTTCGGTTCGAGCGGGCCGTGCATGCACGAGGCCCTGTTCAGCGACAAAGGCTTCGCCGCCGGCCTCACCACGCTCGATCTCGCCAAGGGGCTGATCGACGAAGGCTATCATCCAATGACCATGTACTTCCCGCTCGTCGTCCACGGCGCCATGCTGGTCGAGCCGACCGAAACCGAATCCAAGGCGGCGCTCGACCAGTTCATCGGCGCGATGCGAAGCATCGCCGAGCGCGCCAAGGCCGGCGACGAAAGCCTCAAGGCGGCGCCCGTCCACGCGCCGCGGCGGCGGCTCGACGAGACTCTCGCGGCCCGCAAGCCGGTGCTGGTCTACAAGGAGCCGGACCAGGCGCAGGCGGCGGAGTGACCGACGCCCGGCGGTCGGCGCCGCACGTGGCGCGTAACGCCGCGGCGATCGTCGAGGTGCTGAGCGGCGTCTTGCCGGAGCGCGGGCTGGTGCTCGAAGTGGCGAGCGGCACCGGCGAGCATGTCGTGCATTTCGCCCGGGCCTTTCCCCGGCTCAACTGGCAGCCCAGCGATCCGGAAGCGGCGGCGCTGGCCTCGATCGGAGCGTGGCGGGAAGAGGCCGGGCTGGCCAACCTGCGGCCGCCGCTGCCGCTCGACGTGCGCTCGGCGGACTGGCCCGTGGCGGGGGCCGACGCGATCCTCGCCATCAACATGGTCCATATCAGCCCGTGGGCGGCGACGGCGGGGCTGATGCGCGGCGCTGGGCGAGTGCTGGGCGAGGGTGCCCCGCTCTATCTCTACGGCGCGTACCGGCAATCGGGCGTGGCGACGGCGCCGAGCAACGAGGCTTTCGACGCCTCGCTCCGGGCGCGCAACCCGGAATGGGGGGTGCGCGACCTCGAGGACGTCGTCGCCGAGGCCGAGCGGAACGCTCTGAGGCTGGACCGGGTGGTGGCGATGCCGGCCAACAACCTTTCGGTCGTCCTCCGCAAAGAGCCGGCCTAGCTGCCGCTCGGCGCGGGCGGATGGCGGGCCGCGGCGGGCCTTCCCTCGTCGAGCGGGTGGCCGGACAGGCGGAGCAGAAGCAGCGTCCAGAACAGGCCGAACGCCCAGCCGCCGATGACGTCGCTCGGCCAGTGGACTCCGAGCACGACCCGCGACGCTCCGACGGCGAGCGCCAGCCACACCGCGGCCCAGACCGCCAGAGCGCGGGACCGAGCGCCGCGCGGAAGAAGCATGGCGAGGCACAGCCAGACGAGCGTGGCGTTGGCGGCATGGCCGCTCGGGAAGGACAGCGACTCGACCGGGACGAGATGGCCCTGCGCGTCCGGGCGGATGCGAGCCGTCCAATCCTTCTGGAGCGCCACCAGCAGCCGTCCCGACAAGGTGACCGCGACGAGCAGGACGGCGCTGCGCCAGTCGCGGCGGAACAGGAGCATGCCAGCGCCGAAGCCGGTCGCCGCGAGCAGGGCGACGGCGCCGCCGAGCTCGGTCACCCAGCGCGCGACCGCGGCGACGTCGGCACGGTTGCCGGCATAGAAGAAGAGCATCAGCCCGCGGTCGAACTCCATCGCGCCGAACAGAAGCATCACTGCCCAGGCGAGCAGGAGGCCGACCAGCGCGAGCGGCACGGCCCGCTCAGCCGGCCCGGGCGGCGCGCCAGCCGGCGTCGGCCTGGAGCGGAACGATCCGGTCGCCCTCGACCCGGCCTTCGAAGACCCGTCGGCCGCCCGCGGTCTCGGCGACGAATCGGATCCGGGCGCCGGCGACCACACCCTGCTCGATCCTGGCGCTTCGGCCGCCGCCGGCGAGGGTGCCGCTCAGCTGCTGGAAACGCTGCTGAAGCTCCAGCTCGGCCCGGCGTCCGCCGATGTCGAGCGTCCAGCGTCCGGCGACCCGGGCCGGGACGATCCACATCAAGATGGTGGCCGAGCCGATCCGCTGGCGGGCGTCGGGCCGCCACTCGCCCATGTCGAAATCGTGGCTGACGACCCGGGTTCCGGGGCGCATCTGAGCGAGGATCCGAGGACGCAGGCGAAGGTTCACCTCGGGCGTCAGGTAGAGGGTGACGAGGTCGGCCTCGGCGAGCGGCGTTTCGAACAGGTCCTGGCGCCGGAACTCGACCCGGTGGGCGACTCCGGCGGCGCGGGCGTTCTGCTCGGCTTCGCGGATCCGGGCCGGGTCGATCTCGACCCCGAGGCCGCGGGCGCCGTGGCTGCGCGCCGCCGCGATCAGGATTCGGCCGTCGCCGGAGCCGAGGTCGATGACATGGTCCTCGGGCCGGACCTGGGCCATCGCCAGCATCGCGTCGACCACCTGGTAATCGGTGACGACATAGGGGGCGTCGAGCTTCGGCCGGTGGACGAAGGCCGACGGGTCGAAATCGGCCGGTGCCCCCGCTTCCGGCTCGGCCGTGAAGTGCCGCCACGCGGCGAAGACCAGAAGCGCCGCCAGCACGACCCCCGCCCCGACCAGCATGGCACGGAGGAACGAACGTGACGGCATCGGCGATTCTCCCTTTGGTCGGCGCCCTCTTTCCCTGTCCGGCAAGGAATGTCACCACATAGGCGGCCGAAAAAAGGGGAGGGAGCGTGGAAGGCAACGATCCAGCGGCGGAAAGGGTCATGACCCCGCTCCACCCCAACCAGCTCAAGGTGCTGCGGGTCCGAACCGCGATCGCGATGCTGTTCCCGCTCGTCCTCGCCGTGGGGCTCGATCTCGGCCCCTTGCGCGAGACCGCGCTCCCCCTGGGCCTGGTGGCGGGGGCGGCGGCGCTGCTCGCGCTGGCCGCGACCCTGGTGCTGCCCGCGCGCCGCTACCGAGCCTGGGGCTATGCCGAGGCCGGCGACGAGCTTCACGTCAGCCATGGCCTGCTGGTCCGGGTCCGGACGATCGTCCCGTTCGGCCGAGTCCAGCATATCGACGTGGCGCAAGGCCCGGTCGAGCGGCGCTACGGGGTCGCCACGCTCATCCTCCACACCGCCGGAACGCGCGGCGCGGCGGTGCCGCTGCCCGGCCTCGCCCAGCCCGACGCGGAGCGGATGCGCGACCGGATCCGGGCCAAGATCCGCCAGGGCCTGGCGTGAGCGATCAAGCCGCGACTCCGCGGCGGCTCCACCCCGCGACCCTGATCGGCCGCTCGCTTCAGATCGTCCCGCAAATGCTGGGCGGCGGCGCGGCCTATGCGGCGGTGATCGCCCGTGAAGGCTGGGGCCGGGTGCTGCTGTTCGCAGCGCTCGCCGGGCTGATCGGACTCGGCACCGCGCTGCTCGCCTGGTGGCGCTTTCGCTACACCGTCGGCGCCGGCGAGATCGTCATCGAGAGCGGAGTCCTGCGCCGCCAGCGCCGAATCATCCCTTACGACCGGGTCCAGGACATCGCGATCGAGCGGCGTCTTCTCGCCCGCCTGTTCGGCACCGCCAAGGTGAAGATCGAGACCGGCGGCTCGGCGGCGGACGAGGGCAGTCTCGACATGATCGCGCTCGCCGACGCCCATGCGCTGCGCGACCTGATCCGCCACGGCTCCGCCGGCCCGGCGCCGGCCGCCGGCGCGGAGCCGGTCCTGTTCGAGATGAAGCTCGGCCGATTGCTCCATTCAGGCCTGTTCAACTTCTCGCTGCTGTTCCTCGCGGCGATCTTCGCCGTGCTGCAATATCTCGATCAGTTCGGCCTGATCGACCTGTGGGAGTGGTTCACGCCGGAGCGGGCCGGTGCGGCGGCGGGAATCGTCGGCCTGCGCGCCACTCTGATGGTGATCGGCCTGCTCGTGCTGCTCGGAGTCGTTGCCGGCGTCGCCCGGACCGTGGCGAGGGATTTCGGCTTCCGGCTGAGCCGAAGCGAGGCGGGACTGAGGAGGCGGCGCGGCCTGATCACCCTGTCCGAGGTGGTGATCCCGATTCGCCGGGCCCAGGTGGCGCTGATCGAGAGCAGCCTGCCTGCGCGCTGGTTCGGCTGGTACCGCCTCTCCTTCCAGACGCTCGGCGCCGACCGCAGGGAGGGCGGGGTCCAGGTGGCGGCACCCTTCGCCCGGCTCGAGGAGCTGCTGCCGATCCTTGCCGAAGCGGGATTTCCCGCGCCGCCGCCGCCGGATCGCTTCGCTCACCTTTCCAGGCGGGCCCTGCTTCGAAGGGTCGGGCCGTATCTGCTTGCCGGCGCGGCGGCCGCCCTCGCGGCGCTCCTCATCGAGCCGCGGGCGGGCTATGCGGCGGGAGGCCTGCTGGTCCTCGCCCTGCTCGCCTTGCAGCGTTGGCGCAGTCACGCTTACGCCCTTGACGAACGGGCGCTGTTCGTCGCGGGCGGGCTCGTCAAGCGAAGGCTGTGGACCATTCCGTTCGAGCGCGCGCAGACGATCAGCGTTTCACGCGGGCCGGTGCAGCACCCGCTTCGGCTGGCGAACCTGCTGCTCGACACGGCCGGCGCATCGCTGATGCGAATGCCCGAGATCGTCGATCTCGACGGCGCCGACGCGGAGGTTCTGGCGGACCGGCTGCTCGGCCTCTTCTATGACGCTCGGGCGCGAACGGCGATTTCGCTCTGAGCCGGCGCGGCGGCGCCTGACGGTCGAAGCCGCCGACCTCCGCCGGACGAACCGCGCGATCAGGCGTGCGGCGGTCCCTGGCTCACTTCGGCGCGGAGGCCGGCAGGCAGCATTGTTCGGTGGCGAGGCTGTCGGCGAGGGTGCCGATCGCGGAGCTGTCGCCGTAGACCGTGGCCTCGCCGTCGGTCAGGAATGCTTCCCAGACCACCCCGTCCGGATCGGCGATCCAGTTCTTCTCGCTCTTGGCGTAGCAGCAGGTGGTGCGCCCTTCCTCCAATACCGGTCGGTCGGCCGCCTTGAGCCGGCCGTAGACGTCGCTCAGTTCCTCCATGCTCTCGGCCTGGACGCCGAGATGCTGGATGCCCTTTTGCGGGTGCTGGCCGGCGGAGATGGCGAAGTTGACTCGCGGATCCTCGATCATCCACTTCGCGTAATCTGCCTTCACCACGGTCGGGCCGGCGCCGAACAGGGTGGAGTAGAAGCCGATCGACCGGTCGAGATCGTCCACGGCGACGTGGACATGAAGGCGTTTCATGCGCGGTTCCTTTCCTGGTTGGCGGCCGCGGGAGCGCATTCGGCCGCCGCGCAGCAATTCTGCATGAGATAGGCGAGCAGCTGGTCCATCCGCCCGTAATCGGCGCGATAGATGAGCGACCGGCTGAGCCGCTCCTGGCTGATCAGGCCGGCGCGGCTGAGTCCCGCGAGATGGAAGGAGAGCGAGCTGTTGGGGATCCCAAGCCGCTCGGCGAGCGCTCCCGCCGCCATGCCCCGGGCGCCCGCCTGGACGAGCAGCCGGAACAGCGCCAGCCTGTGCTCCTGGGCGAGCGCGGACAGGGCGGCGACGGCTTCGGACGCGTTCATCTGGGCTCCTCGTTTCGATAATCGTGGAAATACCGGTGGTCGCGTCGACTGTCAACAACATTTCCAGGAATATCGAAATGTCATTCGCCTGGCGCATTTCGGTGGTTGAAACCGAGCGGCTTTGCGAGTGGAATGAGACGGATGATCGGGTTCGACGAGCTTCGGCGCCATGCGCGCTTCCGCCGGGATGCCGCAAGGGGCAGCGAACGCGGCTTCACCTTGATCGAGCTGATGGTGGTTCTCGTCATCGTCGGCCTGGCCGCCGCGGCGGTCGTGCTGGCGATGCCTGACCCGGGCGGAAGCGTCCAGGCGGAGGCGGAACGCTTCGCCGCTCGGGCGAAGGCGGCGCGGGACTCGGCGATCATCGGCTCGCGCCCCGTCGCGCTTCGGATCAGCGCCGCCGGCTACGACATCGCCGAACGCTCCCGCGGCGAGTGGCGCCCGGCCGCGCATTACGACTGGGCCGAGGGGACCGAGGCCGAAGCGGGCGGCGGCCCGGCGGGCGGCACCCGCTTCGATTCGACCGGTCTGGCCGATCCGCTCTACGTCACGCTTCGCCGGGGCGGGCGCCGGGTCGCCGTCGAGATCGGCCATGACGGCGGCGTCCATGTCCGACGCTAGGCGCGAGCAGGGCTTCACCTTGATCGAGATGCTGGTGGCGCTTGCCATCTTCAGCCTCGCCGCGCTCGCCCTGCTGAGGCTCGGCGGGGCGACGGCCGCCAACAGCGCCCGGCTTCAGGACCAGGCGATGGCCCAGATCGTCGCCCGCAACCTCGCGGTCGAGCTGCTCAGCGACCCCGAGCCGCCGCCGTTCGGAACGCTCAGCGGCGAGGCGGTCAATGCCGGACGCCGCTGGCTGTGGACGCGGACGACGGCGCGGTCCCCGGAGGCGCGAATCCAGCAGATCGAGATTCGGGTCGCGAGCGCCGCCGGCGGCCCCGGGAGGGCGAGCCTGACCTTGTTCAGGAGGGCCGCGCAGTGAGACGTGACGGCTTCACCCTGGTCGAGATGCTGATCGCCCTGTCGATCTTCGGAATGCTGACCGCGGCCGGAGTGGCCTTGCTCAGCGTTACCGCCCGGACCCAGGAGACATCGGACCGCCTGCTCGCCGAGCTGGGCGAGATTCGGCGGGTGGGCGCTCTGCTCACGGCCGACCTCGCCCAGGCGGTGCCGCGCATCCGCCGCGGCGCCGACGGCCGGCCGCGGCGCGCCTTCGCCGGCGGCGCCGGCGGCTCGCCGCTGCTCGTCGCCTTCGTCCGCCGCGGCTGGGATGCCGGGGAAGGGGACGCTCTGCAGCGGGTCGGCTACCGCCTGCGCGGCCGAGTCCTCGAGAGGCTCGCCTTCGCTCGGGTCGACGGCGGCGGCGACGGCCTTGCCGTGGCCCTGGTCGACGGCGTGCGCGCCCTTCGCCTGCGCTATCGCGATGAAGACGGCGCCTGGAGTGACAGCTGGGAGCCGACCGATGCCGCCGAGCTTCCTCACGCGGTCGAGCTGGTCACGGAAACCGACGCTCACGGCATGATCCGCCAGCTCTTCCTGGTCGGGGCGGGGCAGAGATGAAGCGCCCGCCCGTCGCGCCTCGGGAGCGGGGCGCCGCGCTGCTCGCGGTGCTGCTACTGGTCGCGGTCACCGGAGCGATCGCGGCCGCCGCGATGGAGAAGCTGAGCCTGTCGCGCGCCGCGGCGATGAACAGCGTCGGCCTCGATCAGGCGCTCGCTTATGCGAGCGGGATCGAGCAGCTGGCCCTGCTCACCATCGACGATCTCATCGTCGAGAGTCCGGAGCGCACGACGCTCGCCGGCGGCTGGAACGGGGCGGTGCGGAGGGTACCCCTGCCCGGAGGAGGGCTGGCGCAGCTGCGCGTGAGGGACGGCGGCAATTGCTTCAACGTCAACAGCGTCGTCGAGGGCGATGCGCGCACCGTCCTGACCCGGCGCGGCTCCGGCGTGCTCCAGCTGGGCGGCCTCATGCAGGTGCTTGGAGTCCCGGAAGGCCAGGCCCGGCGGATCGCCGAAGCCGCTGCCGACTGGGCCGACAGCGATTCGACGCCCGGGCCTGCCGGAGCCGAGGATGCCGCCTATGCGTCCGCGGCCGAGCCCTATCGGACCGGCAACACCTTGTTCGCCGACCCCGGCGAGCTCGCCTCGGTCGCCGGCATGACTCCCGAGATCATGGCGCGATTGCGTCCCTGGCTGTGCGCGCTGCCGACGGCCGAGCTGTCGGCGATCAACATCAATACCCTGCTTCCCGATCAGGCCCCGCTGCTGGCGATGCTGGCCCCCGGCCGGCTCGAGACCGGGCGCGCGCGGCGAATCCTCGCCGCCCGCCCGGCCGCTGGGTGGGGGAGCCCGATCGAGTTCTGGCGGATCGACGCTCTGCGCGACCTCAACGTGCCGCTCGACGTGCAGCTCCAGCTGCACATGCGCACGCGCTGGTTCGCGCTCGACGTCGAGGTGGCGGTCATGGAGTCGGAATTCAGCGAGACCGCGCTTGTCGACGCTCGCCTGCAGCCGTCGCGGATCGTCGCCAGGCGCTGGCGGGATTGAGGGCCGGGGCGGCGGCGGACCAAGTCGACTTACCTTCGTCATGCCGGACTTGATCCGGCATCCACCTTTCTCCGCAGCGATTCAAAGAAGATGGACCCCGGATCAAGTCCGGGGTGACGATTCACGCCGAGTCCAATCGGCGCTAGGCGCGCTGGTCGAGCCTTCGGCCGATCGCGACGAACAGGTAGATGAGCGGCGGCACCATCACCGCCGACAGCACCACCTTGGCCAGCATCTGGCCGAGCAGCAGCTGGCCGATCGGGAACACTCCGTAGAAGGCGATGGTGATGAACAGCAAGGTGTCGACGATCTGCGAAAGGATGCTCGCCACGCCGGCGCGCAGCCAGAGCAGGCGGCCGCTCTCGCTGCGCAGCCGGGTGAAGATCGTCACGTTGAGCAGCTGCGACGTGCCGTAGGCGATGATTCCGCCGAGCCAGATCCGGGGAGTCGAGCCCATGATCGTCTCGAACGCCGCCAGCCGGTCGGGCGCCATCTCGTCGGAGGCCGGCACGGCGAGCACCAGCATGGTGAGCAGCATCGAGGCGATCAGCGGGACGAAGCCGATCAGGACCAGCCGGTTGGCGGTCGTCCGGCCGAACAGCTCGGCGACGGCGCTCGAGGTGATGACGAGCAGGAGGAAGGCGAAAATCCCCGCCTCGACCGCCAGCGGCCCGAGGTCGACCTGCTTGTTGCCGAGCACTCCGGCGATACAGACCATGCCGCCGTAGAAGATGGCGAAGGCGAAGAGCGAGCGGGAGAGTGGCGGAGCCTCGGCGGTCGTCATGGGCGAGGGGTAACCGGTTTGGCCGCGCCCAAAAAGGACTTTCCGTTGCCGGCCATTCCCGCCATCAAGCCAGCGTGGTTGAGACCCGGCTCGATGTGCTCGCGATCGGCGACGCGGTGGTGGACGTGATCGCCACTGCCGACGATGACTTTCTGGCCGAGGAAGGGCTGGTCAAGGGCTCGATGCGAGTGCTCGACGCGAAGGGTGCGACGAGGCTCTACGCGCGGATGCGCCAGGCCAGGGAGACGAGCGGCGGATCGGCGGCCAACACCATGGCCGGAGTGGCGGCGCTCGGCGGGCGCGCCGGTTTCGTCGGCCAGGTCGCGGCCGACCAGCTCGGCGAGATATTCGCCCACGACATCAGGGCGCTCGGGGTCGAGTTCCTGACGCCCCCGCTGAAAGGCGGGGCGCCGACCGGCCGCTGCCTCATCCTGGTCACGCCCGACGCGCAGCGGACCATGAACACCTTCCGGGGCGCGGCCCACGAGCTTTCGGCCTCCGCCCTCGACCCGGACCAGATACGCGGCTCAGCCATCCTCTACCTCGAGGCCTATCTGTGGCGGTCGGAAGGACCGCGCGAGGCGATGCGCCAAGCCGTCGCAATTGCGAGGTCCGCGGGGCGGAAGGTCGCCCTGACCCTCTCCGACATCGCCTGCATCGGCCCGCACCGCGACGACTTCCTCGCCTTGGTCGACGCGAGGGAGGTCGACCTGCTGTTCGCCAACGAGGCCGAGATCCAGGCGCTCGCCGGCGAGACCGGACTGGACTCGGCGATCGCCGCCTTAAAGGACCGGGTGGATCTGCTGGTCGTCACCTGCGGCGCCCAGGGGGCGCTCGCGGTGGAGCATGGCCGGCGGGTGGCGGTCCCGGCCGCGCGAATCGGACGGGCCGTGGTCGATACCACCGGCGCCGGCGACCTGTTCGCGGCCGGCTTCCTGGTCGGCCACGCGCAGCAGCGTCCGCTGGAGGAGAGCCTGCGCCTCGGCGCCCTCGCCGCGGCCGAGGTGATCTCCCATTTCGGTGCCCGCCCCGAGGCCGATCTCAAGGCCCTGGTCGCCGCGGCGTGAGGCGGCTCGCCGTCTATTGTGGATCGAGCCTCGGCGCCGAGCCGGCTTACGCCGCGGCGGC
>Ga0196978_1000254_pt1 | contig 28286 bp, 26 predicted proteins | sample S3v_2013CmetaG_FD_155491 | JGI IMG/M metagenome (GOLD analysis project Ga0196978, IMG submission 155491) | Soil microbial communities from Anza Borrego desert, Southern California, United States - S3+v_20-13C | ecosystem: Environmental > Terrestrial > Soil > Desert | place: USA: California... | reverse complement strand
CGATTTGAGCTTCGACATCGATTCGCTGACCGAGCCGACGTATGCGCCATCCGCCCAGCCGGAGAGCGCGAAGAACGGCGCGACGATCCTGTCGTGGTCGATCGCGCGGTCCCGCCAGTAGGCATCGTTCGTCTGGTGCTTGAGCGCCGCGATGATCTGCGGCGTGTTGTGCTCGAGCCGCTCCATCCACATCTCGCGCCAGCTATGTCCCACGAGCTCGGGATCGGGCGGACGCGATTTGTAGCCGAAGACCTGGCTCGACCAGCGAATCGCGCGGATCAGGATGCAGCCGCCGCGGAACACCTGGCTGTAGCGGTAGCGGTCGGGCGCGTAGGACTGCGCGATCACCGCTTTGAGCTCGGGCGGCGCGCGAAATGCCGTCTGTATCCCCTGGAATCCGCCCCACGAGATGCCGAACATCCCGACCTGACCGTCGCTCCACGGCTGCTGCGCGATCCATTTCAGGACCTGCACGGTGTCCTCGGACTCGTCGCTGGTCGCGAACACGCCCTGGATGCCGTCGGAGTCGCCGGAGCCGCGAATGTCCACGCGCATCGTGGCGTAGCCGTGTCCGGCGAAATAGCGGTGATGCATCGCGTCGCGCGGCGCGTAGATGTCGCGCTTGCGATACGGAATCACCTCGATGATGGTGGGAACGCGCTTCTTTGCGGCGATGTCAGGGAGCCAGAGCTTGGCGGCGAGACGCACGCCATCGGGCATCGGGATCCAGCAGTCTTCGGTTTCGGTGTACGCGCGCGGAAAACGGGTGACGACTTTCAAGGGTTCCTGGGGGATTTGTTGCGGGGAGGCCGTACTATAAATCAGCCGAGGTCCCCGAAACGACATCGATCCCGAAGCCGTGCGGCCCGAGCTGCGCCAATTCTACGTCGAGTACGCCACCCGCACCGAACATGAGCGGCACTGGCGTCACGTCATGCGCAAGCAGATGCGTGCCGAACGCGCCTTCCTGCGCCACGAGGATATCGCGGCCTTGCGCCGCGACGGTGAGCGCCGCGCGCGTGAGCACGCTGGTCTCGCCGACCTGCGCGCCGACGATCATGTTCAGCCCGCGCTCGCGCAGCGCCCGGACCATCGCGAGCGAGCGCAACAACCCGGCCATCTTGGACACGCGCAGGTTGACGATCCACACCGAGGCTGGACCGGGCAGGCGATCGAGCTGCCCTGCCCGCGCGACGCTTTCGTCGAGCACGATGCGTGTCCGCAGCGTTTCGGCAAGGCGCGCCATGCCGTTCACGTCTCCGGCGGCGAGCGGCTCCTCGAGCCCGAAGAACGCGTAATCGAGCGCACCAAGATCGCGGAGCGCGCGCTCTGCATCGGGCCAGAGGTTGTTCGCATCGGCGCGCACGCTCCATGGCGACACACCCGCGGCATTCAGCGCCGCCACCTTCCGAGCATCGCGCGCGCCATCTCCGGACAGTTTGACCTTGAACAGCTGGAAGCCGGCGGCGAGATAGCGTTCCAGACCTGCGGCGAATTGCTCGCCGATGTCGTCGCCGAGCACGGCCGTGTAGCGAAAGCGGCCGCCGAGCGCCTGCAGCCCGAGCAAGGCCTCCACGCTCTTGCCCTCGACACGGCCGAGAAGATCGAGCAGCGCGAGCTCGACCGCGCACCACGCCGCGGGATTGCGATCGACTTCGCCAGCATTGCGATCGATCCACGCCCGTATGTCGTCCACGCCATGTATCGCGGCGCGCCACTCGCGCGCATGGCGCTCGCAAAACGCCAGCGCGCTGTCCAGGCTTTCGCCGGTGACGTACTCGCGCGGACAGCCCTCGCCGTGCCCGATGCCGCTGCCCGCTCGCGCCGTCACCCAGACCGTCTGCGTCTCCGCCCGTTCGGCGGATGCGTGCTTGAAGGCACCTCTGAACGGGATGCGCAGCGGCCGCGCTTCGATCGCGTCGAGAATCACGCGCCGTCCACGACCGTAGCGCCCGTAGAGTGTGCTGATAGCGCACCGCGTTCGTCTACATACGTATCGAGCTCGAACGCGAAATCTTTCGCGTACGCGATCGCAACGGCCTTGAATTGCCCTTCGCGTTGGCCGCGCGCGACGCAGAACTGCTTGTGCGCCTCGCCCGTTCCCGGCCGTAGCCACTTCGCCGTGATGCGCCCGAGCCTTTCGCTCTCGCGCTTCGCTTCGTATTCCAGATTGCACCCGCGAAGCCGCGCATCGACCGCGTCGCCGAACGCATCGGACGACGGGAGCGAGCCCGGACCCGGCTCGACGTAGAGACGATAGAGCCGCTTCGCTTCATCCGCCAGCATCATGACGAAGCGCGCGTCGCTGCCGTGGCTCGCCATGACATCGCGCACGGCGGTGAGCACCTGCGCTTCGTACAGCTTCTCGCCCGTGATGTTCGTGATGCCTTTGCCTTTCTGAACGAAGCGCAGCAGCGGCATCCTGTGGAGAAAGCCGGTGACCCGCACGAGGTCGTTGATGAAGTACCGGTACAGGCCGGACGGCGTCGTGACGATGACGTAGTAGTCGAAGCCTTTGCGCAGCCGGTCGAGCGTCAGGTACTCCGGTTCACCGCGATCCCATGCGTCGCGCTCGACGAATTCGAAGAAGTGCGTATCGGCCGTGGGCAGACCACTGCCCGCGCGGCGCCCGATCGTGATCGTCCCGCGGAACTCGCTCGCGACGTAGCCCAGCTCCAGGATGCGGGTGCGCGGAGCGAGCTCGCGCCGCACGGCATCCACGGCGATGCCGGCGCCGGCGCACGTCCACGTCACCACGAGACGCAGCTCCGGCCATAGATCGCACATCCGTAGCTCGCCGCGCGCGCGCAGGCGCTCGAGCTCGGCAACGCGGTCTGGATGCGTGCGCCGCAGCTCCTCCAGGAGCTCCCGCTCGTGCTCGCGGTAGAGCCGCATCAGCGCGAGCAGCGTCGAGGGATTGGCGGCGCCGAGATACGTGATGTCGCGCCGCTCGAGCGCGCGGCGCAGGATGGTCAGATATTTCAGACGGCTGTCGGCGATCGTCAGAACCTCCCCCGGCACGACGAACTTCCCGCGCACGATGCGTGGCGTGTCGCCCGCGACCATGCCGGACGCCGAGCCGTACGGCTTGCCGTTCGCCAGCACGCCTTCCTGCGCCGGGCTCACGATCGCGACGATGCCGCCCTTGAAAGCTTCCGGGCAGACGCGATGCTGATACGCGACGGAGGTACGGTGTATGCGCTGCAGGTCGCGCAGGTACGACGCCGTGAGCGGCACGTCCTTCGCGGCGCCCGTCGTGCCGCTGGTGCGCGCGTAGCGGGCCGGCAGCTCGGCCGTCAGTGCCGCCTCGCCGCGCTCGATCTGCGCGCTGATGTCCGGCCGCAACGCTTCGTGCTCGTGCACCGGCACGCGCCGGACGTAATCGTCGATCCCGGCGAGAGAGGCGAAGTCGTAGCGGCGCCCGAACGTCGTGCGCGCATTCGCGCGCACGATGCGCTCGAGCACCGCCCGCTGCGCGCTCATCGGATCGCGCACGAGCGCCGCGATACGGCGGCCCTCCACGCAGCGCGTGAGTCGCAGCGACCAATCGATCGCCGCGTTCGCCAGCAGCGAGCGCGCGCTGAGCCACGCGCGGAAAGGCATCCAGAGCTGTGCCCAGAAGCTCTTCGGATAACCGCGGTCCGGGATCCCGATGTCCCTGATCGGCGGGCCCGGCGGCAGGCGCCAGGTACCGAAGACGAGGTCCCACACGATCGTCGTATTCGAAAAATTGCAGTAGGCCGTCTTCGGGTCACGCGCGTGATGCCAGCGATGCGTCTCGGCACTGCCGACGACGTAATTCAACCAGCCGTAGCGCAACCGCACGTTGCTGTGCTGGAACAGGCCGTTCACCGAGTAGAGCAGGAAGTAGCACGCGAGCACTTCGGGCGCGACGCCGAGCGCGATAAAGGGCGCGGAGTCGAGGCTGAAATGCAGGGCCTTCTCGATGGGATGGAAGCGGCCGACGTTGAGGACGTACAGGATGTCGGGCGAGTGATGGACTTCGTGCAGGCGCCACAGCAGCGGATAGCGGTGGCAGGCGCGGTGCAGCCAGTAGCGCGTGAAGTCCACCAGCAGCACCACCGCAATGGCCTGCGCCGCGAGCGGCCAGTGATGCGGCCACAGGGCGCTCCGCGCGTGCTCGCTCGTCCAGGCCGCGAGCGCCAGCACTACGATGGCGGCGAGCGCCTGAGGCAGCGCGACCTGCACGAACGCCATGAACGCCGCGTCCGCACCGATGTCGCTCGCGCGTGGCCGCCACTCGAGGTGCTCGGGGCACTTCCATTCGAGGACGACGATGACGATGCCCACCGCGATGACCGGCAGGTAAGCCGCGGCGGCGAGCGGCGCGCCGGCCGCGAGCATCAACGCGAACGCGGCGATGGCGGCTGCGCTGAAGAGGGGGTACCAGATGTAGGGCAGTGTGCGAATAAGCATCATGATCTCCGATCAGCGGACGCAGCAACACCGAAATAGTGATAGTGGGCGAGCACCAGGATGTATGCCGCCAGGACGACATGGAACAGTGCGGGAATCCAGCTCGAAAACCAGTGCGGCGCATTGGCGACCGTAAGGCCTATCGAGATGCGCGCCAGCGACCCGGCCATGTAGATGCCGCCGACGCACAGCAGAACGCGCCCGGTGCGCATACGAGGCGCCGGCTTGCCGGAAGCGATCCTGCCAGCGATTACCAGCAGGATCGCGAGTAGCGCGAGCTGCACCGGCAGCAGGATTCCATAGGGCGGGCTGCTGCCCTGGAATGCCTCGAACGGCGGCAGTGCAGGTGTCGGTGCCCACCTTTGCAAGGCCTGTCCGAGCACGCGCAGCGCAAAGAGTGTCGAAAGCGCGGTGAGGGCAACAGCGTATCGCCGTGGCGATCCGCTCTGCAGTGGGTAGTGATGATCACTCGCGCTCATGCGGCCGCAATACTAGCGAGCGACGCCACTCCCGCAATACAGGCGCACGCGGTTGTACTTGATGAGCACGGCAGTAGCGAATCGTGCTACCGCGAATCTCAGTGCAGCTTGAGCTCCTCGGCCTCGCCGCTGACCGACCGTTCACGCTTGCGCGCAAGCATCTCGCGCTCGCGTTCGGTCGGTGTGCGGAAGTGCGGCTTCAAGGCCTTGACGCTTGCGCGCCGCGACAGGAGCGCCCGCAGCTCCTCTTCGTGCATGTCCGATTCGGCCAGGCGTCGTACCTCGCCGGCCTCCCGCGCCGCCACTGCGGTGCCGTCGCGGAACAGGATGCGGTTCTGCGCGATCGCGGTGACACGCGCATCGGGCGTGACGATACCGACCAGATTGAGCGGATCGGCGGCGCTCACGATCGCGAGCTCGCCGGATTTTTCGAGCTTGCGCACCGCGCGCAGGCGCCCCACCGCCTCCGGCAGCGCGAACTGCTCGCCGCCGAAGCCGCCGACGAAGCGGCCGCCCCGGATCTCGCCGCGCGCCTCGAGCCTGCGGTAAACCATCACCAGCTCGCGCCAGGTCGGCAGGCGCGATTCGCGGGCGAGCAGCGCGCGGAAGACCACCCCATAGCGTTTGAGCAGGATGCGCGCGATCGCCTCGACACGCTCCTCTTCAGCTTCCCTCCCCGTCGACGGGGGAGGCTCAGGGAAGGGGTGAACACCGTCCTCGCCAGTAAGCAGCGCCCACCGTCCCGCGGTATCGACGCCGTACGCCGAGCGCCGCGACCCCGGACGCCCGCCCGAAAGGCTCTTGCGTTTCTCGGACGGCGTGAGCAGCGCGCGCAGGCCGCTGAAGCTGTCGGCGGTGACGACGCCCACGCCTGCGAGCTCACCCAGCGCGCGCTCGACGTGCGTGCGCAGGAGCCCGGTCGCCGCGACGAGCTCGTGGAAGAACAGCGCGCCGCGCGCGCGCAAGGCTTCGTACACGGCGCGGCCAGCCGACGTGAGCGCCTCCGTGTCGAGCGGCGCCGAGACACGCCACAGCGGCGCGTGCTCGCGCAGCATCAATGCGATAGGTGAGCTCTTGAGCGGCGCCTTGCCGCCGTCCATCGGCGTCACGCGGCCCCACGCCACGCGGCCGCTCAGGCACAGCATGTCGATGTAGCCGGACGTGTAGTCGCGCACGCGCGCAGGCAGCACGTCGTGCTCCCACGCCGCGGCGCCGAGCTCGTAGCCGTCGAGTTGTTCGACGACCGCCGCGAGACCTTCGACGCCACTCACCTGCTGCTCGGCGGCGACGTGCTGCCAGTGCAGCAGGAAGCGCATGAACTCAGCGGAGCTGACAGGCTCGATCTCCGCCCGCAGGCGGCTGATGGTGTACCGATGGATGCGCGCGAGGAGCCGCCTGTCGCACCACTCCAGCTCCGACGTGCCGGGCGTGAAGTACCCGCGCATCGCGCGGCCTTCGGTTTCCAGGGCGAGCAGCGCGCTGTCTACGAGCTGCGCGACATCCTCGTGCCGGGGAAGGCCCGATTCGTAGGGTGCGCTGGTAGCGCACCGCGGTGCGTCATCGACACACCCTACGGTGCCGCCTGCGCCGCGACCACGGAAAGAGGTCGCTAGAGCCGCGGCCGTCACCGGCCCGAGCACCTCCATGCGACCACGGATGAGCTCACGCGCCGCGTCTTCCTGTGTCCACTGCTTGCGCAGACGCTCCGGGATCGCGGGCGCGCTCGACTGCGGCACGACCGCGCTCAGCTCGTCGAAGCGTTCGACCGGCACCCAGAACGGCCCCGTTCGCACGGCACGGCCGGCGGCGACCAGCTCGTCCATGAGGACGGGCCAGCCAACAGTCTCCCGCTGCCCGCTGGCGGCGAGACGGTTAGGCTGGGGAGCAACCTCGTCTTCGCGAATGAATCCGGCGAGGAGCAGCGCGTCGTGCAATTCATCCGCGGTGTTGGCATACGGCCACGCCTCTTCGCGCACGCGCTGAATGGCAGCCGGATCGAGCGCGCCGAGATCGTCCGCGCTGCGCGGTTCCGTCGCGCGCCGCGTGTAGACCGCGTGCGTGCGGCGCTCCTCGAGCGGCGCGTCGTCCAGAAAGGTGTAAACGGCCGAATTGACGAGCTCGTGACTGAAGACCGAGGGCTCCGGCGTTTCGCGCGCGTGGCATTCGATCTCGCCTCGGGCCATGCGCTCGAGAATGGAAATCAACTGCGGGAGATCCATCGCCTCTTCAAGCGCGTCGCGGATCGCCTGATTCACGAGCGGATGATCGGGAATCTCGCGTGCGCCCTGAATGTTGTCGAGGCACGCCGCCGCCTCCGGAAACACACCCTGTAGGAGATCCTCCGCGTACATGCGCTGGATCTGCGCCGGCACACGCGCACCGTTGCGGCTGCGCGGCACGGCGAGCGCAAGCGTCGTGGTCCAGCGCCAGCGCGCTTCGAAGATCGGGGAGGTGAGCACCGCCTGTATCAGCGTCTCGCGTACCGTATTCGGGTGCAGATAGCGGAACGGCTCGTCGAGCGGGAACGAGTGTGACGGTCCAAGCGAGATGATGACGCCCTCGTCGGTCGCCGCCGCCTGAAGCTCCAGATTGAATCCCTGACAGAACTTCTTGCGCAGGGCGAGTCCCCATGCGCGATTCACCCTGCTGCCGAACGGCGCGTGCAGCACGAGCTGCATGCCGCCCGACTCGTCGAAGAAGCGCTCCAGCGCAATGCGGTCGACGGTCGGCACGATGCCGAGGCAGCGCTTGCCTTCCGCGATGTACTCCGCGATCTGCTCGGCGGCCGCGCGCGAAAGCGCGTAGTGCTGCTCGATCCAGTCGGCCGCGGCGTCGGTGTCGCCCGCTTTGCGCGGCTCGTCGGGGCCGGGCAGTCTCGCGTCGGCACCGGCGCGCAGCCGCGACACCGCGGCGCTGACTTCGTTGCTGCGGGACGGCGCTTCCCCCAGCCAGAATGGCATCGACGGCGGCTGCCCCTGCGCATCGGCCACGCGCACGACGCCGCTCTGGATACGCAGGATGCGCCACGACGTGTTGCCGAGCTGGAAGATGTCGCCCGGCAGCGATTCGATCGCGAAGTCCTCGTTGAGCGTGCCGATGAACGTGCCCTCGGGCTCGAGCAGCACGCGATAGTCGAACACTTCGGGAATCGCGCCGCCGCACATGATCGCGGTCATGCGCGAGCCTTTGCGCGCGCGCACTTTCTCGTTCACCGCATCATGGTGGATCAGCGCCGCGCGCCGTCCGCGCTTGGTCGTGTAGCCCTGCGACAGCATTTCGAGAACGTCGCCGTACTCCTCGCGCGTGAGATCGCGATAGGGATGTGCACCGCGCATGAGATCGAACAGCGCGGTCTCGTCCCACTCTTCCGCCGCCGACTCGGCGACGATCTGCTGCGCCAATACGTCGAGCGGCTTGTCCGGCACCGTCACGCGATCGAGCTCGCCGTCCTTGACAGCGCGCACCATCGCCGCGCATTCGACCAGGTCGTCGCGCGTCAGCGGGAACACGCGGCCTTTCGGCAGCCCGCGCACCGTGTGCCCCGAACGTCCGACGCGCTGGAGCAGCGTTGCGATGCGGTTGGGCGACGAGATCTGGCAGACGAGATCGACGTGGCCGATGTCGATGCCGAGCTCGAGCGACGCGGTGGACACCAGCACCTTGAGCTGGCCGTTGCGCAGTCGCTCCTCGGCGTCGAGGCGTTTTTCCTTCGAGAGGCTGCCGTGGTGCGCGGCCACGTGCTCCGCACCGAGGAGCTCGGTCAACTGATGCGCCATGCGCTCGGCTAGGCGCCGCGTGTTGACCATGATAAGCGTCGTGCGGTGCGCTTCGATGAGCTCGAGCAGGCGCGCGTAGATCTCTTTCCAGACTTCGGCGGACATGACCGCTTCCAGCGGCGAACCCGGCACTTCGACTGCGAGGTCGATCTTGCGCTTGTGCCCGCGGTCCACGATCGCGCAGCCGGCCGCGCGGCGATCGGTGCCGGAGAGGAAGCGAGCGACCTCCTCGATGGGCTTCTGCGTGGCCGAAAGGCCAATGCGCTGGAGCTTGCGCCCGCAGGCGTGCTCGAGGCGCTCGAGCGACAGCGCGAGGTGCGCGCCGCGCCGCGATTCGAGCACCGCATGAATCTCGTCGACGATGACGACGCGTGCGGTCTTCAGCATCTCGCGCGATTTCTCCGCGGTCAGCAGGAGATACAGGGACTCGGGCGTCGTCACGAGGATGTTCGGCGGCGTGCGCAGCATCGCCGCGCGCTCGGCCTGCGGCGTGTCTCCGCTGCGCACGGCGGCGGTGATGCGCACCGGCGCATAACCGATGTCTTCCGCGAGGCGGCGGATCTCGCGCCGCGGCTCGGCGAGGTTCTTGTGGATGTCCGCCGAGAGCGCCTTCAGCGGCGAGACGTAGATGACGCGCACCTCGTCCGGCAGCTCGCCACTCGCCAGACCTTCGCGGAACAGCTCGTCGATCGCGGTGAGAAACGCCGCCAGGGTCTTACCCGAGCCCGTCGGCGCGGCGATCAGCGTGTCGCGGCCCTGCCGGATCGCTTGCCAGCCTTCGAGCTGCGCCTCGGTCGGCGCGAGCACGTGGCGCGCGCCGTCCGTGGTATCCGCGAAGCGGTTTTCCCACCAGCGCTGAAGAACGGGATGGAAGTCGGAGGGCAGCAAGGGCGTAAGTATAGATACAGCGGATCGTCGTAAGTTCAGGGCGGCGCGTGACGCGTAGGGACGGCGGCCGGTGCGCCATCGGCGCACCCTACGAAACCGCCGACCGTGCGCGATCGCGCGGGTACACGAACGTAGGGTGGGTCAATGACCCACCAGCCAAATCACTCCACCTTCGCGCCGGAGTACTTGACGGCCTTCGCCCACTTGGCGATCTCGTCGTTGAGGTACTTCGCGAACTGTTCGGGCGTGGTCCCGCTCACCATCGTCGCCTGCGCGAGCATGCGCGATTTGAACTCCGGGCTCTGCACGATCTTCACGAGCTCGCCGTTCAGCCGCGACACGATCGCCTTCGGCGCGCCTTTCGGCAGCATCACGCCATACCACTGTGACGCTTCGTAGCCCGGCACGCCGGCCTCCGCCACCGTCGGCAGATGCGGGGCCGCTTCGAAGCGCGCGGCGCTTGAGATCGCCAGCGCGCGCAGCTTTCCGGTCTTCTCGTGGGGCAGAACCGTCGAGGCCGGCGGCACGAACACCGACGATTCCCCGCTCAGTACCGCGACCGTCGCCGGCCCGGTGCCCTTGTACGGCACGTGCAGAAGGTCGATGCCGGTTACGGTCTTGAACAACTCGGTTGCGAGGTGCGAGGTCGATCCGCTGCCGCCGGAGGCATAGCGGATCTGGCCGGGCTTTGCTTTCGCCAGCGCGATCAGCTCCTTCACGCTCTTCACCGGCAGCGACGGATGCACCGCGATGATGTTCGGGGCCGAACCGAGGTGCGAGACCGCGATGAAATCGCGCGCGGGATTGACCGGCCATTTCGGATACAGGCTCACGTTCATCGCCATGTTCGCGGTCGCGAGCACGATCGTGTAACCGTCAGGCGCCGCGCGAGCGCCGATCTCGGCGCCGATCGTGCCCGCGGCGCCGCCGCGGTTATCGATCACCACCTGCTGCCCGAGCTTCTCCGAGAGATCAGGCCCGATCTGACGCGCGAAAAAATCGGCGCTGCCACCCGGGACGAACGGCACGACGAATCGAATCGGCTTCGAAGGGTAGACCTGCGCGTGCGCAATCCCGGTGCACGCGTACATCGTCATTCCCGCGCAGGCGGGAATCCAGTAACGCATCCTCATGGCTCCTCCTCGATTGTTATGTGTCAAAACTGCTTCGCGCCGGAGTACTTCACGACTTTCGCCCACTTCGCGATCTCCTGCGCGAGATACGCACCGAATTCCGCCGGCGTGCTGCCGATCGGGATCGACGCGTCGCTCAGCAACCGGGACTTGAGGTCCGGCGCGTTCACCACCTGCACGAGCTCACTGTTGAGCCGCGCGATGATGCCCTCCGGCGTCCCCGTCGGGACGAGGATGCCGTACCACTGGTGCGCCTCGAATCCGGGCAGGCCCGATTCGGCGACCGTTGGCATTTCGGGCAGTCCGGCGAAACGCTGGGCGCTGGTAATCGCGAGCGCGCGCAGCCTGCCGCTCTTGGCGTGCGGCAACACGAGCAGCGTGGGCGAGATCACCACCGACGCTTCGCCGCTCAGGACGCCGATCATCGACGGCCCTGAGCCGTTATAGGGCACCTGAAGGAGATCGACCTTGGCCATCGTCTTGAAGTACTCGGCGTCCAGGTGCAGGAGCGAGCCGACACCGCCTGCATAACTGATCTGCCCCGGGTGCGCTCTCGCGAGTGCAATCAGCTCTTTCACCGACTTCACCGGCAGCGACGGATGAACCGCGAGGATGCTGGGCGTCTTCGCGAGCAACGACACCGGCGCGAAATCCTTGAGCGGGTCGAACGTCCTTTTCGCGAACAGGCTCACGCCCGCGGCCATGTTGGCGGTGCCGAGCACGATGGTATAGCCGTCGGGCGGCGCCTTGGCGCCGATGCTCCCGCCGATCGTGCCGCCCGCGCCGCCGCGGTTTTCCACGACGACTTGCTGACCGAGCCGCTCGCCGAGCTTCGGCGCCACCATGCGCGACGTGGTATCGGCACCACCGCCCGGTGTGAACGGAACGATGAAGCGGATCGGTTTCGATGGGTACGCCTGTGCGTGAGCAACGGCGCCCCCGAATGTCGTCGCCAATAAGGTCGTCATTCCCGCGACGGCGGGAATCCAGTCACGCCTCGTCATTACGCCTCCTCGATTTTTATGGGTTTACTGCGCCCTGCCGTCTTCGACGAGCCGAAGCCCGGCATCACCATCGACAGCGCGCCGATGCGGCTGCCGGCGCAGATCAGCATCAGCTCATCGGGATCGTCGAGCGCGTAGTGCAGGGTCGTCTCGTCCGCTGCGGTGACATCGCCTTCGATACGCCCGGCGCGCTTCAGATCCGCCACGCTGCGCCCGCTGTGCGCGACAACGAACTCGCGAATCTGCTTCTTGCTCCAGCCACTGCCGCGCAGAATCTCGGCGTGCTCGCCGCCGAGCACGATCGCCGCGGGCGTGCGTCCGAGGATGGCAATCGAGCCGAGAAACGAGATCGAGTCGGCGATCGCGCGCAGCAGTTGCTCGTGATTGCCGTAGTTCCAGATCTGGGTCATCGTGCTCGCCGCGATCAGCGTGACCGTGCTCTCATCGGGCCTGAAGCCGCGCTCGACGTGCCACGGCTCCCACGGATGCTCTTCCTCGTACTCGGCGATGCAGCAGGTGTACTTGCCGGGCGTGCCCATCGTCGCGCGATCCGAGATGCCCGGCTGGTATTTGAGGCAGTTCAGCAGCACGAGGCGAATCGCACGGCCGATCGTCGCGTTCGCGCGCACACCGGGTCCGAAGACGTTGTTGGTCGCGTTGATGCCGAGCTTCGCGGCGATCGGACCGTTCACGAGCACGACGATCGTCGGTCCGGAGAGCGCCGCCGCGACGTGATGCAAACCGAATTCGCGTGCGGCCAGCCCTTTCACCGCCGCCACGATCACCGGCATGTATTCCGGCAGACAGCCCGCCATGACTGCGTTGATCGCGACTTTTTCGGCAGTGACGGCGGCCTTGCGGGAGGGCATCTCCGCGATGACGTCTTCGCCGCGCAACCCGGCAGCGGCCAGCATCGCATCGACGAGCGGCCGCGTTGCCGGCACGACGGGCAGGCCGTCGGTCCAGCCGCGGCCGTAGCAGTACTCGATCTGCTCCGAAGCCGTCGGGCCGCTTCGAGATTGGCCGTCCACGCGTGTGCCTACGACGGCTGGCCCTGGCGCAGGAGCGTCAGGACCTTATCGACGAGCTCATCGGCACGTTGCGCGATGCCTTCGGCAGAGAGGCTCCCGAGCGGGTGCGGCATCATCACGAAGCGGAAGTCCGGCACGCCCCACAGCTCAGCCATTTCCCTGGCGGTCGACTCGAACGCGTCGGTGACGATCGGCACCGCCGGAATCCCGGCTTTTTCGAGGATCACTGCGTCGAGGAGACTCCCCGACGAGCAGGCGCCTCAGTCGCCGACACCCGCGACGACGAAATCGGTGCGGCCGCGCAGCTCGGCGAGCTGGGCTTCGGAGAGCGGCGCGCGCTGGTGCTTGCGCACTACCCTTTCCACCGACATGCCGTAGACGCTGCGCAGATGCTCGGCGAGCTTCAGCAGCACCGCCTCCGAGTTCTTGCGCGTGTTGTCGATCAGGCCGATGCGCAGGCCTTTGAGATCCTGCGGCCGCGGCGCGTATTTGATGTGCTCGCGTGCGGCGGATATGGTGGGATCGAGAATCTCGTCCATGGGTGCGCCTCCTCTGCGCGTCTCGTGTGATGGCTCGGAGTTGCTATAGTAAAGACGCGGCGACTGCCGCGCTAAGCGATTTTTTGCGTCGAGAGGCACAGCCCGAGACGCGTCGTAGGCTCTCATGTACTCACCATTCGACCTCGGCGGCAAAGTGATGCTCGTGACCGGCGGCAACGGCGGCATCGGTCTCGGTATGGCCGAAGCGCTCGTACGGGCCGGCGCGACGGTGTGCATCTGGGGGACGAACGCGGAGAAGAATGCGGATGCGCTCCGGAAGCTCACGGTGCATCGCGCGGATACGATCGCGATGCAGTGCGATGTCGCAGACGAAGCCGCGGTCAACAGCCGGATCGACGAGCTCGTCGGCCGACTCGGACGCCTCGACGCGTGCTTTGCGAACGCGGGGTTGATCGGGGATACGCGCGTGAAATCGTTCGTCGAGATGGAGTACGACGAGTGGCGCCGCGTGATGCGGGTGAATCTCGACGGCGCATTTCATACGCTGCGCGCGGCGGCGCGGCACATGATCGCCGCACAGCGCGGAGGATCGCTCGTCGCGACCTCGAGCATCGCGGCGCTGTCGGGCCCGCCGCGGATGGAGCATTACGCCGCGTCCAAGGGTGCTGTTATCTCGATGACGCAGGCGCTCGCGGTCGAGCTCGCGCGTTTTCATATACGCGCCAATGCAATCCTGCCGGGCTGGATCGAGTCATCGATGACTGCGGACGCCTTCGCTTACGACAAATTCGTGGAGAAGGTGCTCCCGCGAGTGCCACTGCGCCGCTGGGGCACGCCGGAGGATTTCGGCGGCATCGCGGTGTATCTCGCGAGCGATGCGAGCGCGTATCACACCGGCGATTCGATCGTGATCGACGGCGGGTATACCAAGTATTGATGGTGGGCTGGCACCCACCCTACGGCTCCGGAACGCCTTACGTAGGATGGGTCGAAGACCCACCGGCCGCGGGCGCCCACTCGCCGCGCTCCTCCAGGACTTTGCGCAGGACCTTCAGCCCTTCGACCGTGCACGGCGCGCCGCCGTACGTTCCCATCTGGAAGATGACTTCGGCGACCTCCTGCTTCGTCGCACCTACGTTCAGCGCGGCGTTGCAGTGGATGTGCAGCTCGTCCCAGAAGCCGCGCACGGTCAGCGCCCCCACGGCGCACAACTCGCGCTCGCGTTGCGTGAGCACCTCGCGCGCGTACATGCGTCCCGTGTAGAACATCGAGATGTGGCGCGCGAGCTCCGGGTCGAAGTCCTTCCAGACCGCGTACGCGCCCCCGCGCCCGGAAGGTCCGAAGAGCTTCTTCGCCGTTTCCTGGGTGAGCTTCGCGAGTTCTTTTTCGCCCATGTTTCGTTCCGTCATTCCAGCGCAGGCGGCCGGACGATTACCTCAGAAAATCCCGGACCGACTTGATCGGTGTGCCGTCCTTGCGCGTGACCGCGCGCGTGACGCTCAGGTTGTAACCCGAGGTGAGGATCGCGTTCATGTGGCGCTGGTGTCCGCCGCCCACGACGACCAGGATGTCCTGGGGGCGGTTGACGATCGGCACCAGCGCATCGTCGTCGTTCATGTCGACGAATTTCGGCAGCGGCGACATGTCCCAGCCGCCCCGGTCGCGCATCTCGCGGATTGGCTTGCGCGCGTGCTCGAAGATAAAGCTCGACACATCGGACTTCGACCAGCCCTGCTCCGCCATCCAGTTCGCGCTCTCGGCCGGCACGAGCAGCATGTGCTCGCACCGCAGTCCCGATCGATAGAGGCCGTTGCTGCCGAGGTTCGACATCGAGGATGCGGCCGAGCCGAGATACTTGTGAACCGTGTGGCTCTTCTGGTCGTTGATGTTGTGCGGCGCCTCGGCGCACAGCATCGTCACCGCGCTTGTCTCGCGCGTAAAGCCGCGGTCGACGTGAAAGGGCGGCCACGGACTGTTCTCCTCGTCCTCACCCATCGTGTACGTGAACTTCCCGGGATGGCCGTGCGTCGCCATGTCGGTCACACCCGGCTTGTTGCCGCCGACGTTGATCATGACGAGCCGAATCGCGCGCCCGAGCGTCGCATTAGCGCGCCAGCCGTGACCGAACAGGTTTTGCCGGCAGTTGACGTCGAGCTCCTTGCGGATCGGCCCGTGCACGATCATGAGATGCGCGCCGGGATGCGTCGTCGTCTGGCGGCCGTACAGGTTGTAATCCGGATGGACCATCGCCTCGATCGCCGTGATCAGCACCGGCAGATATTCGGGCCGGCAGCCCGCCATCACCGCGTTGATCGCGATCTTCTCGACCGTCGCTGCGCCGTTGCGCGGCGGGACGATACCGACGATGTCGCCGGGCGCGCGATCCGTATAGCGCAGCATGTCGGCTACGCGCGCTTCGGTCGGCGGATAGACCGGCAGCCCGTCGGTCCAGCCCTTCTCGTAGCACGAGTCGAAGAAATCGAAGATGTCCTCGATCGAGCCGTCGATCTCGTAGAGCCGCGCGGGTTTCGCGGCAAGATGTTTCGGCGCCGTGCTCATGATCCGCGCGTGATCGCCGCTTTCACCTGATCGTAGACGGCGCGCACTTTCTCGCGCAGCTCATCGGCGGGCCGGCCGGCGATCGGATGCGGAATGATGACGGTGGGCAACTCGGGCATGCCCTGCATCTTCGCGAGACCTTTGCCGTAGCTCGCGAACGCGTCGGTCAGAAATGTGGCCGTCGGGACGTTGCGCTTTTCGAGGCTCATGCTGTCGCGGACACTCCACGACGAACATGACCCTCAGTCGCCGATCGCGGTTACCACGGCATTACAGGTCGCGACCTGGTCCATCAGGTCCGGTTTCGCGCCGCTCACCGACTCTTTGCGGAAGTAACGGAACTCCGCGTTCGGAAAGTCCTTCTTGAGCAGCGTCTGCACTTCGCCGAGCAGCACGTCGACGAGATCCTTCGTGTTGTCGAGCAGGCCGATCGTCATGCGATCGAGGTTGGGCGCACGCGGCGCGAGCGCATCGTGCTCGCCCGCTTCTTCCGCGGTCGGGTCGTAGACGCGGACCTTGCTCTTTTCGAGAACGGCTTCGGTCATGGGGAGTCTCCTCGCGAGAATACGTTTGGAGTCTAGCACTACAATCGCCGTATGGATTTCACCTTCACGCCCGAGCAGGAAGCGATCCGGGATGCGATCGCGAAAATCTGCACAGCGTTCGACGCCGACTACTGGCTGAAGAAAGATCGCGACGGCGGCTTCCCGCTCGACTTTCACGCCGCGCTTGCACGCGACGGCTGGCTCGGCATCGCGATGCCGGAGGAATACGGCGGCGCCGGACTCGGCATCACCGAAGCAGCGCTCATGATGCAGACGATCGCCGCCTCCGACGCGGGCATGTCCGGCGCGTCCGCCGTGCACATGAATATCTTCAGCCTGAATCCCGTCGTCGTGTACGCGACGCACGAGCAGAAGCGGCGCTGGCTGCCGCCGCTCATCGCCGGGCAGGACCGGGCGTGCTTCGGCGTCACCGAACCGAACACCGGACTCGACACGACACGGCTGCAGACGCTGGCGCAGCGCGAAGGCGACGACTACGTCCTCTCCGGCCGCAAGATCTGGACGTCCACCGCGCAGGTGGCGAACAAGATCCTGCTGCTCGCGCGCACGACCCCGCTCGACAAGGTCGCGAAACCGACGCACGGGCTCACGCTGTTCTACAGCGATCTCGACCGCGCGAAAGTCGAAGTGCGCGAGATCGAGAAAATGGGACGCAAAGCGGTCGATTCCAACATGCTTTTTTTCGACGGCGTGCGCGTGCCGGCCGCCGACCGCGTCGGCGAAGAAGGCCGCGGCTTCGAGTACATACTCCACGGCTTCAATCCGGAGCGCATTCTGGTGGCTGCCGAAGCGGTCGGCATCGGCCGCGCCGCGCTCGCGCGTGGCGCCGAATACGCACGCACCCGCGTCGTCTTCGGCCGCCCGATCGGACAGAACCAGGGCATTCAACATCCGCTCGCCCGCTGCTGGATCGAGCTCGAGGCCGCGAACCTGATGGTCTTCAACGCCGCGGCGCTCTACGACGCCGGCAAGCCCTGCGGCACCGAAGCGAACGCCGCGAAGTACCTGGCGGGCGAGGCGGGATTCCGGGCGTGCGAAACCGCCGTGATGGTGCATGGCGGCATGGGTTACGCGAAGGAGTACCACGTCGAGCGGCTGCTGCGCGAATCGCTGATTCCGCGCATCGCGCCGGTGAGCCCCGAGCTCACGCTCTGCTTTATCGCGGAGAGGGCGCTGGGGCTGCCGAAGTCCTACTAGTCCCAAATTTACGTCAGTTCCAAAACCCTACCGGTTTTTGACGCTGTTCGGACGGGGTAAACCGCAAAGTGTCGTCGCGGAGTGACGCTCCGAACGGCCGCAGGTACGGTGTCGATTACGAGCTTTAACCCGCTCCCGGCTGAATTATCTGGATTTTTCAGAACCTGCCGCCCGCGTGGTCCGCTTTCTGCTTTAGGGGAGATCGTCAGACAGGCCATATGGGCCTTCCCGTTTCACGCAAGAAAGGACGAAGTCATGAACCGCAAAACGACGATCCAAAAAGAGCGCAGGAAGAAGTCGGCGTTTGTCGTGGCAAAAGCGAGCGCGTGCACCTGGGCGGTGGCGTTCTCACGACGCCTGATTCCCGGCGCGCTCTTCAATTCGCGCGAAGCGGCGCTCAACTACGCCCGCATGCTCGCGCGGACGGCGGGCCTGCGCTCGCCGCAGGTGATGGTGCTCGGTGACGCGTAATAGCGCGCGGCGTGCACCACAAAAAGCTAACGAAGGAGGTGCTGCTTGAAGACTTGTCACATCTATCCGGTGTCGGCTGGTCCGGGCGTCTACCACTGGAAATGGCGCTGCGTGGACGGTAAGCGCAAGTCCGCTTCGTCGCGGAGCTTCGAGCTCTTCTACGACTGCGTCGAGGACGTGCGCAATCACGGCGGCGAAGTCGATCTGGACCACGTGCACCAGGACATTGCAAACGAAGGCGCTAACGCGAAATTCGTTTCGCAGGCGTCGCGCTCGTAGGAGCGCACTGGAGACCGTCATGCCGGACATTCTCAAATTCCTGTCGGCTGCTCTGATCGCGGCGGCAGCGTCCGGTTGCATATCGCACGGTCCCGGCGGTATTGCGTATTCGACCGACGAACCGAAGGAATCGGCCGTCGGCGGTACCGCCGGGACCGGGGGCGGCACGCTGTCGGGTGGCAGCAACGGCGAAGCCGAGAGCAAAGAGAAGCGCGCGACGCCACCAGTCGGCACCGACCGCCACGGACACGGGCCCGCCGCCGGCGCGATCGTCGATCCAACGGGCGCCGCCACGCGCGGCAATCCGTATTAGCCGTTCGTCCTTCGACAGGCTCAGGACGACGGGCTCGTAGGCCGAACCCACCACCCCGAACCCGCGGTAAGCTCCGGCACATGGCCGGAGCCACCGAACGCGTCGCGTCGTTCATCGCGGCGACCTCGCTCGATCATCTACCTGCTGAAGCCGTAGACAAGGCGAAGAAGGCCATCGCCGATACGTTCGCGGCGATCCTCGCGGGCGCGGGCTCGGAGGTTGCGCACCCGCTGATGACCTACGGCGAGCGTATGCGCGCCGCCGGCGAGGTCCCGATGCTCGGGACCGGCGTCACCGCGTCGCCGGAGACCGCGGCGCTCGTGAACGGCACGTTCGGCCACGCGCTCGACTACGACGATGTGCTGTCGATGATGCCGGCGCATCCGAGCGCCGTGATACTCGCCGCCGCGATCGCGAAGGGCCTGCACGGCGCCACCGGGCGCGACCTGATCGAAGCGTACGTGCTCGGCGTCGAGGTCGGCGGGAAGATCGGTGTCGGGATGACTGTCGGCCACTACCAGCGCGGCTACCACGCGACCGGCACGCTGGCGCTCTTTTCCGCGCTGGCCGCGCTGCTCAAGCTTCATCGCGTCGACGTTGCGATCGCCTGCCAGGCATTCGGCATCGCGGCATCGATGGCGAGCGGCCTGCGACGCAACTTCGGCACGATGACGAAGCCGCTGCACACCGGCATCGCCGCGCGCAGCGCGCTCACCGCGTGCGAGCTCGCGGCCTCCGGCTTCACCGCGGCGCCGGACATACTCGAAGCGAAAGCGGGCTTGTATTCAACGCTCGGTGTGGCCGAATCGAGCGCCGACGTCACGGCCACGCGGCTTGGTAAGCCGTTCGTGATCGTCGATCCGGGCCTAGCCCTCAAGAAATTTCCGTGCTGCTACGCCTCCCACCGCGCGATGGACGGGCTGCTGTCGCTGCGCGAGGAGCTCAAGTTCGATGCCACGAGCGTCGAGAAGATCGTCTGCCGGATGCCGCCGGGCGGCATGCACGTGCTCACCTATCCGAAACCCGTCACCGGACTCGAAGCGAAGTTCAGCCTCCCCTACCCGCTCGCGGCCGCCGCGCTCGACGGCGCATTCTCGCTATGGACGTTCACGGACGAAGCGGTCAAGCGCCCCGAGATCCTCGCGCTGTACGGGCGTATCGACGCGCACGAGGATGCGGCGTGCCGCGGAGACGATCCCGAATTCGACCAGCGCAGCTCCGGCAGCCGCGGTTTCGTCGAAGTCGAAGTGAGGCTGCGGGACGGCCGCTCGGGCAGGGTGCGCGTGGACAAGGCACCCGGCTCACCCGCGCGCGAGCTCTCGTGGGCCGATCTCGAGCGGAAGTTCGCCGACTGTGCGTCGCATTCGAAGACGGTCGACCCGGACAAGGCGCGGCGCGCGTTCGAGATGATCCGGCGGCTCGACGAGCTCTCGGAGGTCGAGCAACTGATCGACCTGCTGCGGTGAACGCCGAACATCGCGATAGACTCATGCTACCGTCACCCCCGCGAAGGCGGGGCTCCAGAGCGGTCACTGGATTCCCGCCTGCGCGGGAATGACGGTTTAGTTGGCGCGAAGGACGGTGTCGATAACGAGAGGGGGACGCATGAGCCGTTTTCTACTTGCCTTGTGTATGGCGTTCATTGCCGCGTCCGCCGCCGCGCAGTATCCAAACCGCCCGCTGCGGCTCATCGTGCCGTTTCCGCCGGGCGGCGCCACCGACATCCTCGCCCGGGCGATTTCGCTCAACGCGCGCGATACCTTCGGGCAGACCATCGTCGTCGACAATCGGCCCGGGTTCGGCGGCGCCGTGGGTTCGGAGATCGCCGCGCGCGCGACGCCCGACGGTTATACGCTGCTCCTGGGCTCGACCTCGACGATCTCGATCAACCCGGTGCTCTTCTCGAAGCTCGCGTACCACCCCGTGCGCGATTTCGCGCCGATCACGCAGATCGCTTTCGTGCCGCATCTCCTCACCGCGAGCACGGGAGTCGCCGCCTCCAACCTCAAGGAATTCATCGCGCTCGCCAAGTCGAAGCCGGGCCAGCTCCAGTACGGCTCGGCCGGCAGCGGAACGCCGCATCACATCGCGCTCGAGATGTTCAAGCAGATGGCCGGCGTGAATCTGCTGCACGTGCCTTACAAGGGCACCGCGCCGGCAGTGCTCGATCTGTTGAGCGGGCGCGTGCACGTCATGTCGGCCGAAGTGCTGGCGGTGCTGCCGCACGTTCGCGCCGGGAAGCTCCGCGCGCTCGGCATGGCGACGAGCGCGCGCAACCAGGTCGCGCCGGATATTCCGACGGTCTCCGAGGCCGGCGTTCCCGGATTCGAAGTGACCTCGTGGTACGGCATATTGGCCCCGGCAGGCACCTCGCGCGACATCGTGAGCCTGCTGTCGCGGGGCATCGCGAAAGCGGTCAAATCGCAGGACATGCAGCAGCGCTTCTCGGATCTCGGTGCGACGCCGGTCGGCAGCACGCCGCAGGAATTCGCCGCGTTCATCAAACGTGAAGGCGCGAAATGGGCGAAGGCCGTGAAAGAATCCGGCGCCAAGGTGGAATAGAGGAACCCTCATGAAACGCGACACGATCGGCACGCTACGCACGCGCAAGCTCACCTACTCGTTCGGGGTCGAGATCCTGGACATCGATCTCAGGCGGGAGCTGCCTGACGCGGCGATCGCGGAGGTCCGCGCGCTCTGGAACGAGTACGGCATCGTGCTCATGCGCGGTCAGGACGTGACGCCGCAGCAGTTGATCGCGTTCAGCCGGCGCTTCGGCGAGCTCGATCTGCACGAGACGCTGAAGCCGTTCCGCCATCCCGATCATCCCGAGCTCTTCGTGCTCTCGACGATTCCGGTGGACGGCAAGCCGTCGGTGAGCGAGAACGTCGGACGCCACTGGCACTCGGATCTTTCGTACACGCTGCGCCCGCCGCTGGGCTCGATCTTCCATGCGCAGATCCTGCCGGAAGTCGGGGGCGACACGATGTTCGCGAGCATGGCCGCGGCCTACGACGGGCTCTCGGAGAAGTTGAAGCAACTGATCGAAGGGCTCGACGCGGTGCACGACTACATGGGCGTGGAGAACATGAAAAAGCGCGACCCGAAGCTCGTCGCGCAGCTTCGTGAAGCCAACCCGCCCGTGGCGCAGCCGCTCGTGCGTCCGCACTGGGAAACGGGACGCAAGTGCCTGTACCTGAGCGAGCAGATGACCAAGCGCATCGTCGGCATGACCGAGCGCGAGTCGATGCCGTTATTGCGGATGCTGTTCGAGCACTCGGTCGATCCGCTCTACACGTACCGGCACCGGTGGACGGTGAACGACATCATCATGTGGGACAACCGCAGCACGATGCATCTCGCGCTCGCGGATTTCGCGCCGGGGGCGCATCGCTACTGCATGCGCACGACGATCCTCGGACGTCCCAGCGGCTATCTCGTCGAGCGGTAGCCGTCATTCCCGCGAAGGCGGGAATCCAGCCCGCGTCATTCCCGCGAAGGCGGGAATCCAGTACCGGTGTTCTGCACCCACGCCTTCGCGGGGGTGACGCCCTTTGCCGCATCCCACATCTGCTCATACGCGGCTTCGAGCTGCCGCGTAAAGGCCGCCGCATCCATCAGCGGTGACGCCGCGATGCGCGACCGCAGCTCCGCGCGAAGCTGCGCCAGGGCGTCGAGATCGGATGCCAGCCGCTGCGCGATGCCGACATAGTCGTCCTCGCTCGCGGCGACCAGCTCGTCCAGCCCGATGTTGCGCAGAAAACACAGCGTCTGGCGTCCGGCGATCGTCGGCTGCTCCAGCGTGACGGGCGGCACGCCCATCCACAGCGCTTCCAGACTCGTCATGCCGCCGCAGAACGGGAACGGGTCGAGCGCGATGTCGACGCCGGCATACGCGGCGAGCAGCGGCGCGTGCCCGACGTACCGGCTCAAATCCAGGCGATCTCCGGCGACGCCGTGGGCGGCGAACCGCCGGCGCACGTGCTGCACGTTTGCAGCATCGTGCAGCCCGATCGACCTGAGCTCGAGACGGCTGCCCGGCACCGCGGCCAGCACGCGCGCCCACAAGCGCATGACGCGGTCGTTCAGCTTCGAGACGTTGTTGAAGCAGCCGAACGTCACATGGCCCGCGCGCAGCGCCGGCAGCGCCGACACCTCCGGCGCGTATTGCGGCGGCTCGTAACAGAAACGCGTGTCGGGAAGGCGCACGAGGCGCTCCGTGAAATACCGCTCCTGGCCCGGAGGCGACGAGTGCTCGTCCGTCACGAAGTAATCGATCGTCTCGAGCCCTGTCGTGTTGAAGTAGCCGAGCCAGCTCACCTGCACCGGCGCGGGTTTGAACGCGAACGCAGGAAGCCGCGTTCGCGCCGTATGCCCGGCGAGGTCGACCAGCAGATCGACGCGGTCAGCGAGCACCTGATCGCGGAATTGTTCGTCGGTCAGGCCCGAGACGTCGTGCCAGTGATCGCTCAGGCGCTGCAGCCGCGCCGTGACGTCGTCACCCGCGGCCGCATTGGAATAGCAGAAGATCTCGAAGCGCGAATGGTCGTGATGCGCCAGCGTCGGCGCGAAGAGATACGTCACCGGGTGGCGCTTCAAATCCGGCGAGACGTACCCGACGCGCAGCCGCGTGCCCGTCGCCCGGTCCCGCGAGTGTTGCAGCGGCGAAGCCCGTAGCGCCATAACGCGCCGGCCCCAGTCGCGATGCGCCTCGAACACCTGCTGCGGCGTGATCGACGCATCGTAATTGAGCGAGCCGAGGACCGTGCTGTGCGCCTCGATGCCGCTCGGGTGCAGCTCGCAGACGCGGCGGTAGTGCGGCAGCGCCTCGGCGGCGCGGCCGAGCCACGTCAGACAGTTCGCGAGATTGTTGTGCGCGACGAGGTTGTCCGGCTCGCTCTCGAGCACCGCCTCGTACTGCTCGACCGCTTCGGAGAGCCGCTTCTCGCGCTCCAGCGCCGCCGCGCGTTCTAAGCGCCGCGCGAGCGGAACCGGGGCCGGCCTGAACGCGCGCCGCAGCAGCTCGAGCAGCATCGACGCGCGCTAGAGGGCGTCTTTTTTGATGCCGGCGCTCTGGATGATCTTCGCGTAACGCGCCATTTCGCTGCGCACGAGATTGCCCATGTCCGCGGGCGATCCGAGCCAGGGATTCATCCCTGCATTCGCCATCTGCTTGCGTAACGCCGGATCGTCGAATGCGCGCGCGACCTCGCGATACAGCCGGTCCACGATCTCGCGCGGCGTGCCGGCGGGCGCGAGCATGCCGTACCAGATCGACATCCTGAAATTCGGGTATCCCGCTTCGGCCGATGTCGGCACGTTCGGCAACGTCGCCTCGCGCTTCTCCGACAGCACCACGATCGGCCGCACCTTGCCGGCCTTGATGAGCGGCAGGACCGACGCGACCGACACGATCACCTGATCCACTTCGCCGCCCATCAACGCGACCGTGGCGAGCGTCGCGCCCTTGTACGGCACGTGCACCATGTTGAGCTTTTCGAGGCTCTTCAGGAGCTCGTTCGCAAGATGGTTCGTCGTGCCGGGCCCGCCCGAGCCGTAGTTGAGCTTGCCGGGGTTCGCGCGCGCCAGCGCGATGAATTCCTTCAGCGTCTTCGCGGGCACGAGGGGATGGACGAGCATTACGTTCTCGATGCTGGCCAGCCGCGCGACCGGCGCGAAATCCTTGAGCGGATCGTAGGAGAGATTGGAGTACAGCAGCGGCGTCAGGGCGACCGCCGGGGACGTGACGATCAGCGTGTAGCCATCGGGCGGCGCCTTGGCGACGGCCGCGAGGCCGATGGTCCCGCCGGCGCCGACGCGGTTGTCCGGCACGAAGTTCTGGCCCATCTGATCCCCCAGCTTCTGCGCAACCGTGCGGCCGACGAGATCGCTGGGCGCCCCGGGCGCGAACGGCAGCACCAGACGCACGGGCTTGGATGGATACGTTTGCGCGGCTGCGGGTGCGACCCACGTCGCGGCGGCGGATATCGCCAGCGCCGCAAGAACCTTCTTGCTCCTCGTCACTTCTTCACCTCTTGGTTGCCGTGAGTACTAAGGGATGTTCTGCTGCGCCCATTTCACCAGGAACTCGGCGATCTCCAGATTGTTTTTTTCCAGCATCATCATGTGGCCGTTGCCGTGAATGTTCACATCGCCGAGCCGCACGAAGTCGTTCTTCACACCCGCCTGCGTCAGATACTCGGACGTGCAGTGATCGTAGGCCGCGTGATACGACGCTTCGCTCGTGACGATCAGAATCGGTATGCCCTTCAGGTTCGGCAGCTCGCGCGCCGGTGAACGCTGAAACCAGCAGCGCACGAGATCGGGGCCGCTCGCAGCAGCCTGCTGCGTCATGCCGAGGTCCTCCGGGCCGGCCGCGGGCGGCGAGTACGTCAGCGCTCCGCGCGTGATGCCCCACGGACGCGTCAACGCGCCATCCTTGAACCAGCCCGGCGCGCCTGTCACGCTGTTCTCGTGAAAGGGCGGGCCGTTCGGTTCGATCGCGAGTATGCCTTTCACGAGCTTCGGCCGCGCATCGGCGAGCTGCCAGCCGAACGGTCCCGACTGCGAATGCGTCAGCAGTATCGCGGGACCGATCCTGTCGAGCAGCGCGATGCCCGCTTCGCGGTTCAGCCGCTCGATGACACCGACGTCGGCGATGTCCTCGACCTGGGACGCGAAGAACTGATCGAATACCGGATCTCCCGGAACGCCGTCGCCCGGCCACTGTGTGTGCAGCTTCGCCTGCGGATATTGATCGGCCCGCGCGGGTGCAGTGAAGCGATTCGACATCGCGGTCGTGTTCGGCCGCCGCGTCTTGCCATACACCCCGCTGAAGAAGCCCGAGCGCGCGCGGCCCGGCTGATCGACGACACACACTGCGTAGCCGCGCTCGAGGAAGTAGTCGGCCCAGCCTTTGCGCCCGTCCGGCGTGGCCATGAAATTCGTGCCGGTCTGGCCGCCGCCGTGCCACATCACGACGGGGTATGGCTGCGTGCGATCGGCCGGGATCTGGTACTGCACGTACATCTGCCCGGTCATGATCTGGCCGTCGTCGGTCGTCGTATAGCGGCCGCCGACGTAGAAGCAGCCTTGTTCAGCGATGCTCAACATCGGCTGACACGGTGTGAGGCGGTGATCGTCGGAATTTCCATTGCCTTATGCGCCGTTATACCGTTTGCGAAACGCCGCATTTCACTCGCACGCGTCGCTCCAGGAGCACCGGATCGACGATCCAGCCTTCGATCGCATCGCAGCCGGCGGGGATACCGCGAGAAGCATGTCGTGCGGACCAAGCAGCCTGAACAGCGCAAAGGATCGCGTCCAGGACGTCCCCTGCACCATCAGCCAGCGCGAGCTCGCGAACGGCTCGCGCGACCCGTACCGGGAATCCGAAATGCGCGCACGAGTGCCGAGCTACACCTTGCAGGATCTGCTTGCGGGTTCGTTGATCGTCCAGCGTCTGCTTCCGAAGCTCCTCGGCCTTGTACTTCCTGCGTCCGGCGAAACGTTCGGCGACGAGCTTCGGATAGCCCTCGACCGCGACGCGCTTCACCTCGCGTGGGCGCATCGGCAGTATCGATACGTCCGCCTCGAGGAGCCGTGGCGCACCCTCGTAGAACATCTTCCCCACAGGGGTGCCATAGAGCGTCATCGGACTGCACGACCTCGCCAGCGCATCGACCACTCGGAAGTGCTGCTTGTCTCCGGCCGGACGTGTGGACCGATATCCATTCAGCAAAGTCACGAATCCGTCGCGGCTGAACGAGCCGAAATACCGCACCGACTCGTCCCACTGCGCCGGCACACCAATATTCGAAAGCAGGCGGCGCGGCTGCGCGAACGGGAAGTCGAACGCGGCGTGCCAGGCCGAGCCCGTGTTCAGGAATCTCTCGGATGCGTCGAATGATTCCAGCCGAGTTACGTCTCGGACGTTCAAATCGTTGCGATCAAGCTCTGCAACCGCACACGTGATCGGTTTTCGCGCCGAGTGGGGCTGCTGGTGAAATCCAGGCCATAGATCATCGCTTGCCGGAGGTCAGCGCCCTTCGATCAGGCGGTGCAGGATTTTCGCAAAGTCGGTGTTGTCGAGATAGCCGCGAAAAGCGCCCGCGCCCGGGCCGAGCGCGCCGACGAGCACGGGCTCAATCGTGTGCCCCGTCGTGCCCCAGTAAAAGCCGGTCTGACGCGATACGACGCGGCCAATCGCCGCCTGCGGCACGTAAAACGCGTTGCGCTCGAGCGCCTGACGTTTGAGGATCGCGGCGCGCAGATCGTCGTCGAGGTGAAACCCCGGGAAGCCTTCCGCGAGCACTTTGTCCAGCGCCTCCGCCGTGGGCTTGCGGCCGAGCTTCTGCGCGGCCCGGTCGAGCGACATGCGGATGCCCGCGAGCAGTTGGAGCTGTGAGTCGGCCGGGTAGAAGCGGTTCGAGCTCGACAGCGAGGACAGGTCCTTGAGCGCGTAGGTGACGCTCAATCCGCCCGTCTCGTGATCACCGGTGACGAGGACGAGCGTGTCGTGCGGTGTGCGCCGCTGGAAATCGAGCGCGACCTGCACCGCGTCGTCGAACGCCCAGAGATCGCGCATCAGCCCGGCGGCATCGTTGCGGTGTGCGGCGGTGTCGATGCTCTCGTTCTCGATGAAGAGCACGAAGCCGTTCGGGCTGTTCGCCGCGAGCACGCGCAGCGCCGCCGCGGCCATCTCCGCCGTTGACGGCTCCGCTTTCGGGTCGCGGTCGATCTCGAAATCCATCGCGTCGTCGGCGAAGAGGCCGAGGAGGCGCGGGCCGCGCGCGTTCCGGAGCGCCTCCGGGTCCTGCACGACTTGATAACCCTTCCCCGCAAACGCCGCGATCATGTCTCTCCCGTCGCTGCGCTTCCCGCCCTTGCGTTCCTTCGGCAGGAAGAAATCGCGTCCGCCGCCGAGCAGCACGTCCGGCTCGAGCGCGAGATACTGATCGATGATGCTCTCGGTGTCGCGGCGTGACTTGGCGTGCGCCGAGAACGCGGCGGGTGAGGCGTCGTACACCTCGGCGGTCGTCACGAGACCGATGCGTTTGCCGTTCGCCTTCGCCACCTGCATCAGCGTGCGCGCGGGCTTACCGTCCGGCGTGACGCCGGTCATGCCGTTGTTCGTTTTGAACCCGGTGGACATCGCGGTTGCCGCGGCGGCCGAGTCCGTGACGAACGCGTTCGCCGAATGCACCGTCATGAGTGCCACGCTGCCCTGCTTGAACACGATATCCGTGGTGACGAAAGGCCTCTTGCGCAGCGCGTGGCTCGTGTAACGCCCGAGCTCCCATTGTGTAGCGGCCGCGCCGTCGGCGAACAGGATGATGATGTTCTTCGGTGCGCGTGCGGAATCGGTGTCGCTGGTGGACGCGCAGCCGGAGAGCAGCGCGAGCAGCACGCTCGCGAGCGCTAGTAATCTCATCACGTGAACCTCCCCTTCGGAGCTCGTGGTTCATGATTTCTGACGGATTTCGAGCGCCTCCCAGCGCGCAAGCCGCTCCATGAGCTCGTTTTCAATCGCAGTGTAACGCGCACGCAGCGCGTGCACGCGCTCGGGCTCGTCCTTGTAGACCGCCGGATCTGCGAGTGCCTGCGTGACCTCTGACTGCTCCGCTTCGAGCGCAGAGATCTGGGCCGGCAGC
>Ga0196978_1000253_pt1 | contig 28322 bp, 25 predicted proteins | sample S3v_2013CmetaG_FD_155491 | JGI IMG/M metagenome (GOLD analysis project Ga0196978, IMG submission 155491) | Soil microbial communities from Anza Borrego desert, Southern California, United States - S3+v_20-13C | ecosystem: Environmental > Terrestrial > Soil > Desert | place: USA: California... | reverse complement strand
GCTCGACCAGGCCGGCGTCGAGAGCATGGTCATCCCTCACGGCACGACGTGGGGAATCTACACGCCGCCCGGCTACACCTTCGACAAGTCCCTGGTCGGCAAGCAGCACGACGAGGATCAGCAGCGCCTGATCGAAGTCTTCTCGGGGCACGGCAACTCCGAGCAGCACCGCTCGTGGCGCGAAGCCTCGCGCGACGAGCAGGGAAACCTCGTCTGCCCCGAGCCGACCGCGGACTACGAGCCATGCTGCTGGCGCGCGGGCGAGATCATCCGCGCACGCTGCAGCGATCCGCAGTCGCAGGAGTGCCAGCAGCGCGTGGCCGAAGCGCGTGCGAACTATCTGGGTGCGGGCGCGTCGGGACGCCTGACCATACCCGGCGCCGACGTGCCGGAATGGGGCGCTTGCGGCGTGTGCCGCGACTGCTACCTGCCTTCGTTCGAATACCGCCCCGGCGGCGCCGTGCAGTACATCATGGCGCTGAGCAGCTTCGAGGATCCGGCCAATCCGCGCCGGTTCCACTTCGGCTTCATCGCATCCAGCGACAACCACTCGGCCAAGCCGGGAACCGGATACAAGGAATTCGACCGGCAGGAGCAGACCGAGTCCTTCGGTCCGCGCAGCTCGTTCTGGCGTGACCAGGTTCGACCGGTCGGCGATCCGGAGGAGACCTCGCTCAACATCGATCCGAGCGGCGGAGGTCGTTTCCAGCGTTTCCAGCTGCTCGACTTCGAGCGCGGCTCCTCGTTCTTCTACACCGGCGGCCTGGTCGCAGTGCACTCGCCGGGACGCGACCGCGATTCGATCTGGAACGCGCTGGAGAGCCGCGAGGTCTACGGCACCAGCGGCGAGCGCATCCTGCTGTGGTTCGACATGATCAATGCGCCCACCGGCAAGGTCGTGATGGGATCCAAGATCGGGTTCTCGGCGCGGCCGCGCTTCCGCGTGCGCGCGGTGGGCAGCCTCAAGCAAAAGCCCGGCTGCCCCGACCACAGCGCCGCCGGCCTGTCCGCCGATCGCATCTCCAAGATCTGTGGCGGCGAGTGCTACAACCCCACCGACGAGCGCTACCGGATCAAGCGTCTCGAGATCGTGCGCATCCAGCCGCAGGCCCAGCCCGGTGAGAGCGTCGACGAGCTCATCAAGGACCCGTGGAAGACCATTCCATGCTCGGGCGAGCGCATCGGCTGCGTGGCCGAGTTCGAGGATTTCGAGTTCGTGCCCGAGCGGCGCGACACTCTCTACTACGTGCGCGCCATCCAGGAAGCGGCACCGACGGTGAATGCGGGCAACATCCGTTGCCGCACCGACCAGACCGGCAAGTGTGTCAGCGTCGACCCGTGCTACGGCGATTGGCGCACCGACTATGACGATGACTGCCTGGGCGACGCCGAAGAGCGTGCGTGGTCGTCGCCGATCTTCCTGGACTACGAGCTGGACGGCGCCGCGCCGCCGGCCAACGCGAATGCACCGCTGGCACCTGCGCCCGCTGCCGTTGCGCCGTCGGATGCTCTGCAGCCACCTGCGATGGAGCAGCCACCACCGGCGCCAGCGATGCCCTGACGCGGGCCCGGACATGAGGTTCGCCGACGAGCCGTTTCGGCGTCTTCGAGCGCCTGCACCACCCGAGCGAGTCCGACGGCACCGGCTTAGGCGCGGCCGACGTCGGCAGGATCGTGGAACGTCACGGCGGACGCGTCTGGCCGACGGGCAGCCCGGAGGCGGCGCCACGTACCTCTTCACTGCCGCGTGAAGGTCGCACGTCGCGGATCGGCACGAGCGATCGAAACCGTTGCGCGCGTCACCTGTCTTCGTATCCTCTCGGTATGAGCGAGCCGGGCAACATCCTTTCGAGCGCCGAGGAGATTCGCGCGCTGCTGGCGCAGACGAGGACGATTGCGGTCCTCGGCATCAAGACGGAAGCGCAGGCCGACCAACCCGCGTTCTACGTACCCGAGTATCTGGCTCGTGCGGGCTTCGAGGTGGTGCCCGTGCCCGTCTACTACCCCGAGGCGCGAACGATTCTCGGGCGCGACGTCTATCGCCGTCTCGCCGACATTCCCGGCGACGTCGACCTGGTCGATGTCTTTCGGCGCCCGGGCGACGTCGCGGCTCACCTCGACGACATTCTGGCGAAGAAGCCGAAGGCGGTGTGGATGCAGTCGGGCATCCGCAACGATGCCGTCGCGCGCGAGCTGGCCGCAGCCGGCATCAAGGTGGTCCAGGATCGCTGTCTGATGGTCGACCACCGGCGCCTCGGCGCCGGCCCACGCCAGTAGCCGCTCAGCGCGGCGCGCGCGCGACGATCAGCATCGACGAGCGTTTTCTGCCGCGATGCAGGAAGGCCTGTTCCTCGACCTCGACTCCGGCCCCAGCCAATGCTCCGCGAAACTCGTCCTCGTAGCTGACTCTGCCGAAATCGATGGTCGAGATCGCGCGCAGCAGCGGCTTGATCCGCTCGATGCCGGGCGAGCGCCGGTGCTCGAAAGTCTGGGTGAAGAAGATCAGCGCGCCGCGCTCCAGCAGGGAACATACGCGGCGCAGCGCGGCGGTCGGATCGGGCAGCAGCATGAAGCTGCCGCTGAAGTAGGCTGCATCGTAGGGGCCGCCACGGTGGTCGTAGACGGATTCGAGCCGCGCCTCGACCAGATGCGCGAGGTTCTTGCGCTGAACCGAAGCACGACAGCGCTCGATGTAGGCGCCATCGATGTCGATCCCGACGATGCGCAGGCGTTTCCACTCGATCAGCGTCGCATGGGAGAGCAGGGCACTGCCGGTGCCGACACCGATGTCGAGCAGCCGGCATCGCGAAGGCAGGCGCGCGAGCACTGCCTCATACCAGTGCGCCGTCATGCCGACGATCACGGCATCGTAGATCGCCGCACGCAGGCGGCTGCCCATGCTCACCGGCGCACCGCAGGCAGCGGAACGACCGCGGTCGATGGCGGGCCGCAGCGTGCGCCGCCTGGCGGGTCGCAGGTCGGGATGTCGCGTCTCAGGAAGTGGCAGGATGTCGACACGCCGCGCCGAGCATACCCTCGGTGCGCGGCGCTTCCAGTCCTTGGCGGCGCTCGCGTCCGTGCGCGTCCAGTTCTCTTCGGCGACGGCGGATCTCGCAGAAGTCCTTCCACGTCTCGACGAGCTTGCCGGGAACCTTTGCCAGCGGGGCGGTGTTGCCGCGCGCTGCCTCGCCGACCGTCCATGCAAGGATGCGAGAGGGTGGAAACAGCGCGCTCGGCGGCAGCTTCGCGTCGATGACCGCCGCGAAGCGGCTGGTGATCTCCGGCGAGACCGCGGCTCGCCGCGCGATCAGACGTTCCAGCGGCGATACGGCAGCGGCGCGGCCCATTTGACGACCCCACTGGTACATCGCCATGCGATCGCAATCGCGTTGACGCCAATAGCGCTCGACGTCGGCGCCGGCGCCGCCGGCGATGGCAGCGGCAAGGGCCGCCGCGTCGCGCAATGCATCGGTGATGCCGAAGCCGACGAAGAATTCCTTGTGATGGCCAGCATCGCCGGCAAGGACCCAGCCCGGGCCGGCGCTCTGACGGAAGAAGTAGCGCGTCCTGCCCAGCACGCGTACACGGCTGATCGGCCGCGCGCCTTCGACCACGCTTGCCAGCGCTGCGTTGGCGCAAAGGTCGCGCGCATAGCCGCTGTCGTGATCGCCGTGCCAGGCTTCGCTCACCGGCGGCGAGGTCGCGATCAGCACCTGATCGGCCCCGGTCGGAAACAGAACGTGCGAGCTGGTGCCGCGCCGCCCGTTGTAGAGCATCGAGGCGTTCCAGCTTCGCGGTCGCTTCCAGTAGGCCCAGTACGCGGCGCGGGGTGCATCGTAGGCCAGGTACTCGCGCGCACCGGTCAGGCGCGCCACCGACGAGTTCCTGCCGTCCGCTCCCACGACGAGCGCCGCGCCGAGGGCCTCGACCATGCCGCTGCGGCGTTTGACCTTGACGCCGCACACGCGCCCGCGCTCGTTTCTGTCCAGACCGACCACTCGCGACTGCTCCTGGAGGTCGGCGCCTGCTGCTGCGGCGTTCTCCTGCAGCATCGGATCCAGGATGTCGCGCCGCAGGCAGTAGGCCGCGCGGCCGGCCCCGTAGCGCATCACCATCTCCTCGTCATCGAAGGCGAAGCGGCCGGCCTGGATCGCCGGCGTCAACCCGCGCACGCGGTCGCCGAGTCCCAGCCGGTCGAGCTCGTCCAGCGCGGGCGGCTGCAGCAGGTGCGTCGACATCGGCTGGTCGCTCGGCAGCGAGGCGGCCTCCAGCAGCGCCACGCGGGCACCGGCCCGTGCGAGGTGGGAGGCCAGCGGCGCGCCGGCGCAGCGCGCGCCGACCACGATCACGTCGTAAGCGGCGGCCATCGACGTCAAGCCACGCGCACGTTGCGGCTGGCGTGCAACGGATCGCGAAGGAGTGCCCGCAGCGGGACGCCGATGCCGTAGGTGGACAGCGTCGCCGACGGCGTGATGCGCACGATGCACGACCCCGGCGCCGATAGCGCCCCGTGCCCCGCGATGCGATCGAGAGAGCGTGCCGCCACGAGCGCGCCGATCTCGGGATCGTCGATCGCCATCAGCTCGGCAGTGCCCTGGAACTGCACGCAGAACGGCGGCGCCATCGGCAGGCGCCGTACCGGCACGCATACGGCGACGCGCGGATTGTCGCGGACGTTGCGCGCCTTGCGGCTGTCCGCGAAGGTGTGGATGAAGAGCTTCCCGCCGGCAAGGGCGTACAGCACCCCGGCAACGTGCGGGCGGTTGCGTGCCGACGAGGTCGCAAGAGTGCAGAACGAGTGGCGAGCCAGGGCTTTCATCGCCGCGCGTGCCATCGCATCGGCAGGCGAGGGCGGGTTCAGGGTGGGTTTCATATCCTACCTCCACCCTTTCTTGCGTGAGGACGCAGCGGACGTCGTGCGATGGCGGCGTACGAATCGGTACCGGCCAGCCTCGTTACAATCGCCAGTCGATCTTTTGCGCTGGCTCGGGCCGGTACGAGCACAGGTGACCGGTGCGGATGGCAACGGCCAGGTGCCTTCCGAGCTCGGGATGACCGTTTCGGATGCGCTCGATGGCGTCCTTGATGCGCTTGGTGACGGTCAGGCGCGCTCGCTCGGCGGCCGAGGACGCGCGTCGTTCCCGCCCTCCCAGGCCCACGGCTGCCGACACTTCGCTGGCGATGGTGGACAGCTCGGCGCGCGCCGCTTGGGCGCGTGCCAGGTCGTTGGCGCTCTCGGCATCCTCGAGCTCGGCGCGAAGCTCGGCGAGCCGTGCGGCGTACTCCCGCCGTGCCTGCTCGTCGAGGACCGGGCCGGCATCGCCGAGATCGGCCGCGCCCGTGGCGTTGTCGTGTATCAGCTCGGCCGCAGCCAGCTCGCGGTCCGGCGCCCCGAGCAGGCGCGCGATGTGGTGCAATCCCTTGGCGTCACGCAGCCGCGCGACCCGTCCCGCGAACACGAGCGTCCAGTAGTCGCCCTCGCGCCGGAAGGCTGCGGCGCGCGAGTCCTCGGCGATCTCCGGGGTGTGCGCGGGCTCCTCGCCCAGAAAGCCGGCCACGGCTGCCAGCACGCCCTGGACGTCGCCCACGCCGGGCCGCATGACGTCGCCTTCGAGCAGCGTCAGTCGCGCCCCGGGAATGGCCGCGGCGATGCCGGCGGCAAGATCGACGCCGAGCGACGCGATGCCGCATCGATGCAGAACCAGCGTCGGCACGCCGACGCTCGGCAGCTCCGCAGTCACGTCGGTGCTGCGCATCTCGGCAAGGTAGGCGTGCAGCATCTCGGGCGTCACGCACGCACGCAGATATTCGGCGTAGCGATGCGCCGACTCGCCTTTGCCCCAGCCGACCATCGCGTGCGCGACGGCCTCGGTGAACAGCGTCCAGTCGCGCGCCGCGACGTCGAGCAGAACCTCGAGCTGGGCCGGAATGCTGTCGGCGACGCGGGCCACCGGACACCACAGGATCAGGTGCGAGACACGCGCGGGATGCGAGGCGGCGTAGCGGATCGCCAGCGGCGCGGCGTTCAGGCACGCCAGCAGCGTCAGCGGCGAATCGCCGGCGGCGCCGGCCACGGCAGCCAGGTCCAGCCCCAGCGCATCCAGGCGAACGCTCGCGACATCACGCTGTGACAGGCCGAGGCCGCGCGGATCGTAGCGGATCAGTCTGCGTCCGTGTGCGAGACGCTCGAGCCAGAACCGGTCCTCGGGCAGTCGCCATTCGAGCTCGACGTGGCGCAGCGGAAGCGGCGCCATGTACAGGACCGGACGTCCCTCGCCGATGGACGAATACGCGATGCGCACTCCATCGGACGTCGTGACGAACTGGACGGGCGGCGAGACCAGGGCCTGTTGCCGTGGCATGCCGCGCGGATTCGAATCAGGCGACGTTTGCGGGAAGCTGCGCGAGCAGGCCCCGGTACATGGCGAGCTGCTCGATCAGCTCCTCGATACGGCGAGCGCGGCGCAGGCTGCGCCTGTCACGCGCCGCACGCCACTCGTCGACGCGTGCCGAGAGTCGCTGGCGAAGCTCGGCCAGATCGATCGCTGCCGGCGTGTGGTCGTGCACGATGGCCGACAGCGAGGCGATCTTGGCCTCGCTGCGTGCCGTCAGGTGCTCGAGGGTACGGCGCGCGTTCTCGACCAGGTCGGCGCGCGTTCTCTGGCAGCCCTGGTAGGCCAGGATCGCCTTGACGCGACGGTCCCAGATGACGTCGGCGCTCATGCGCTTGAGATCGCTGGCCGCGCCGATCTTCGACATCAGCCAGATCGTCCACTTGCTCGGGTCCCAGGCCAGCTTGCCGATGCCGTTGCGGTAATCGTTCGGAAAGGCGTGGTGGTAGTTGTGCCAGCCCTCGCCGAAGGTCAGCAGTGCCAGCAGCCAGTTGTCGGCCGCCGTCACGTCGGGGTTGTAGGGGCGCGAGGTCCCGGTGTGGGCCCATGAATTGATGAACCAGGTCGTGTGATGCAGCACGACGATGCGCACCGCCCCCACGAACAGCAGCCCGCCCCAGCCGCAAAGTGCGAACGGGATCACCAGACTGACCAGGATCGCGAGCGGGACGTAGATCTTGTGCTGGAGCATGACCAGCCGGTCGTTCTTCAGGAAATGCGGGATGCGCTGGTAGTTGGTCGGGCTTTCGCGCCGAAACAGCCATCCCATGTGCGCGTAGAAGAAGCCGCGGCGGCGGTTGTAGGGGTCCCTGTCGGTATCGATGTGCGAGTGGTGCTGGATGTGGTCGAGGGACCATTCCAGGGCCGAGCCCTGCCAGGCGGCGGCGCCGGCAACCAGGAGGATTGCCTCCGCCACCGGATGCGCCTTGTAGGTGCGGTGCGACACCAGGCGATGGTAGCCGACGGTGATGGCGAGGCCGGTGACCACGAAATAGGCGAGCGCCAGCAGGATCTCGGCGGTCGTTACCCCCGCGAACCAGGCATAGAAGGGCCAGGCCATCGCGGCCAGGCTGGAGCCGGCGATGAAGAGGACGGTGGGCCAATTGATCGGGGAACGTTCGGGCGTGGTCGCTGTGCTCATTGCCGGCGAACTTTGCCACATCTGATGCAGGTACTCTATCGATAGGTTGCCCCGGCCCACGAATGGTCTCTGGTACGGGCGAACAGGACTGTCGCATCGACCGGAAACCTGCCTGAGCAGGCGGGGACACGCCTAGTTGAAAACCCGAGGGTCCGCCATTATGACAGCGCCCGTTCGAGCTTAGCCCACAGTTCGAGCCACCCCGAGACCGCGACGAGGCAGGAGACGCACAGCCGATGACCAAGATCAGGGTCGCCATCGTAGGCGTGGGCAACTGTGCCAGCTCCCTCGTGCAGGGGATCCACTACTACAGCGACGACCAGCGGCTCGAGGAGGCCGTTGGCCTGATGCACCGCGAGATCGGCGGCTACCGCCCCGGTGATATCGAGGTAGTTGCGGCTTACGACGTCGATGCGCGCAAGGTAGGCGCCGACGTCTCCGAGGCCGTCTTCTCCGCTCCCAACTGCACCGTTGCCTTCTGTCCGGACCTTCCCGAGACCGGGACCAGGGTCCGCATGGGCGCCGTTCTGGACGGCTGCTCCGAGCACATGGACGGCTACGCGCCCGAACGCACCTTCATCGTCAGCAAGGAGCTGGAGCCCGAAGCCCACGACGTCGTGCGCGTCCTGCGCGACAGCGGCGCCGAGGTCGTCCTGAACTATCTGCCGGTGGGATCGGAAATGGCGACCCGCTTCTACGCGCAATGCGCACTGGATGCGGGCTGCGGCTTCATCAACAACATCCCGGTCTTCATCGCCAGCGACCCGGTATGGGCGAAGCGCTTCGAGGAGCGCAACCTCCCGCTCATCGGCGACGACATCAAGGCCCAGCTAGGGGCCACCATCACGCACCGCATGCTCACCGACCTGTTCGGCAAGCGCGGCGTACGCATCGATCGCACCTACCAGCTCAACACCGGCGGCAACACCGACTTCCTCAACATGCTCAACCGCCACCGCCTGGCGTCGAAAAAGATCTCCAAGACCGAGGCCGTCCAGTCCGTGGCCGCCGAGCGCCTCGAGGACGACAACATCCACATCGGTCCGAGCGACTACGTTCCCTGGCAGAAGGACAACAAGGTCTGCTTCCTGCGCATCGAGGGGCGGCTCTTCGGCGACGTCCCGATGAACCTGGAGCTGCGTTTGTCCGTCGAGGACTCGCCCAACTCGGCGGGCGTGGCCATCGACGCGGTCCGCTGCTGCCGCCTGGCGCTGGACCGTGGGCGCGGCGGCGTGCTGTACGCCCCGGCCGCCTACTTCTGCAAGCACCCTCCTCGGCAGTACACGGACGATGAGGCGTTTCGGCTCACCGAGGCTTTCATCGAAGGAAGCTGGGGGGAGAGCGCCGAAGCCCATCTGGCCGTCGTCGACAAAGCAGCCGCCAAAGCCTGAGCCCGCCCCCGCGGCGTCGACGCGCCGTCTCCCTGCATATGGGGGTGGTCCGTGCGTATCGTCCAAGAATCGTTGATGAACTTCACGGCAGCTATGGCCTCGCCAGCGCATCCGCTGTAAAAGCGTCGCCTCGCACCGTACGTGCTCGTGGCCGGGGGAGGCTGCGGCGGCAGGGGCGACCGGGCGATGCGACGACGCTATCCGCTTACTACACAAGAGCTTTCTCAGGTTGCCCTGGCCTTTCGCAAGGCCATTGAAGCGAGCAATCTGCGTCGCCATGCGCGCGTCATGCGGCGTTTCCCGACCGGCTGCTGCAAGCACAGCTCCCAGCTCCTTGCCCGCTACCTCGTCACCGAGCTCCATCTTCCTCTGGTCACGTTCGTCCACGGCGAGCGGGGCGGCGGTGACAAGGGCGATCCCTGGCAGTCGCACGTCTGGCTGCGCGTCAACGACCACATGGTCGACATCACGGCAGACCAGTATCCCGAGGTCGACGCTCCCATCCTGGTCCATGCCGGCGAAGGATGGCACAGCAGCTGGGACCGCCAGCGCCAGCTCACCTACGGCGAGATGATGTCCTTCGACCGCTGGGAGGGGCTGAGGTTCTCGCGCATGTACAAGCGCGTGCTGCGCACGATGAACTACGTCCCGCGACCGCGCGTGGTCGTCCCGCTGCGCAACGGCGGGCCGCCTGCCGAACCGGCCTGACACCCGCGCCCACTCTCCACATCGCCCTCGATCTGCTTTGCCCTGAGGCGCGAAAGCCTCGCGACGGCCGGCGCGCGCGTCTAGGATGGCCGCGGAGGACGACCCCATGAGCTTCACCATTCTCGAAGACGGCCGAGCCAGCGGCGTGCGTGCACACGTGGACGGCGAATCGGTCCGTGTCTCTCCCGACGATCTGGAAGCGGCGCTCGGCTGGGCACTCAAACCGCAGGGTCTGTGCAGGGACGAGATCTGCGTGCCGCTGCCCAAAGCCGCGTCGATCTCGGACGAGCGAGGCGTCGATCTCGCGGCCTTCGCTGCCGCGCTCGATCGCCCGCTCGCCATCGATGCCGGCGCCGGCGCCGCATGCATCGGGGATTCGGCAAGCGAGCGCAGCGTGATGCTGCACGACGGCGAGGCTCCCGACTTCTGCCTTCCCGATCTTTCGGGACGCATGCATGCCCTGAGCGATCAGCGCGGACGCAAGGTCCTGCTGATCGCCTGGGCGTCCTGGTGAGGGTGCCGTGAAGAGCTGTCGGTCTGGCAGCAACTACAGGAAGAGCTCGGAGATCTCGGATTCACGGCCATCACGGTGGCGCTCGACAAATCGCCCGAGGACGCGCGTCCCTACATCGAGCGCGCCTCGCCGACCCATCCCGCTCTCATCGACAGCGAGCACGTGGTCGCGCATCGCTACGGCATCATCAACATCTCCAGCGTCGTCTGGATCGACGAGAACGGCCGTATCGTACGGCCTCCGCTGATCGAGTATGGCACGAACATGTTCAAGGACTTCCACGGCAAGGACGCGGGCCCGCATCTGGACCAGGTGCGAGCGTGGGTCCGCACCGGTGCGCTGCCGATGAGCCGCGAGGAGGCGTCGCAGTCCCAGCTCCTGCCCACGCGCGACGAGCAGCTGGCGCGCGCCGAGTTCGGGCTCGCCTGGCATCTGTGGCAGCGCGGCGATCGCGAAGCCGCGCAGCGGCATTTCCAACGCGCGGGCGAGCTCGCTCCCCACGACTGGACGATCCGTCGCGGGGCGATGCCGATCCAGGGCAAGGATCCGATGGGCCCCGACTTCTTCGATCTGTTTCGCGAATGGATGGAAGCGGGCCGTCCCGACTACCGATCGCTCGCTCAGGAGCGGCGCGGCGACCGCCGCTGAGAACGATGGCGCTCTGGCTTCGAGCCGCAACGTACGAAGACGCCGGCGCCATCGCCTCGATCTATGCACCGTACGTGGAGCGTACGGTGATCTCGTTCGAAGAGGTCGCGCCGACCGCCGAGCAGATTCGCGAGCGCATGCATCCCGCGTTCGCGTGGCTGGTCGCATGCGAGGACGATCGCGTGGTCGGCTACGCGTATTCCTCGCGACATCGCGATCGCGCCTCCTACCGCTGGTCCGTCGACGTCTCGGTGTATCTCGACGAGCGCTGGCATCGCAGGGGCGTGGGCCGCGCGCTCTATGCGTCCCTGCTCGAAGCGCTGCGGACGCAGCGCTTCATCCGCGCGTACGCGGGCATCACGCTGCCCAACCAGGCCAGCGTGGCGTTGCACGAAGCCATGGGTTTCGCGCGCATCGGCGTCTACGCGGCGGTCGGCTACAAGTTTGGCCGATGGCGCGACGTGGGCTGGTGGGGCCTGGCGTTGGGCAGCGCCGATGGCGGCGCCGAGCCGGCAGAGCCCATCGCAGCCAGCGAGCTCATGACCACGCCCGATTGGCAGCGATGCATCGATGCGGGGACGCGGCTCTTGCGGGTCTGATCCATCGTCCAGCCGGCCTTGGTTACTCGACAACCAGCGCCGCATGGCTTAGGCCTAGAAGCAGGACGCAGTCGGAGCGTTCGAGGAGCAAAGCCGTGGCAGATCCCATCAAGCTCGATGAGCTGCAGGTCGACCGCAACAACCTCTATCGGGAAGACGTCTTCACCGATCTGCGGGTGGCTTCGATCCGCCGGCTGATCCCGATCAAGGCCGACGGCAGCGACGACACCTCGCGTCCGACGCTGTTCACCGCCGAGACCCAGATCCTGACGCCGCAGGGTCTCGTCCCCGTGCATGCGCCCGTCGAAGCTGCGACCCTTCAGGAAGCGATCGACAAGTTCCCCGAAGCCATCCAGGCCGGCGTCGATCGGATGATCGAAGAGGCGCGCGAGATGCGGCGCCAGGCGGCCAACCGGATCATCACGCCGCAGGAAGCGGCGGGCGGCAAAATCATCCTCGGGTAGCGCGGGCGGCCGTGCGCCGCGCAAAAAAAAACCGCGGCCGGCGGGGATGGGCCTATTCCCATTCTCGCCGGCCGCGGCACCGGGTGCGCCCGTTATGGGCGGTTTGTGTATATGCACCTAAGGGATGGCGGTCAAATCGCCAGGTCGTCGGGGAGGGTGGCCGGATCGTCCGCCTGCTCGTCGCGAATGTCGCGATGAGCCCCGGCCGGGAGGGGGCGGCGCTTGGCTGCTCCGATGGCCACCGACAGGTCGGCCAGCATCCGCTCCAGCCTTTCCGCTCCCAGCTTCTCTACGACCTTGCGCTGGACCTCTTCCCACAGCGGCAGCGCCTCGATCAGCGCTGCAACGCCCTGGTCGGTCAGGCAGATACTGCGAATGCGCTTGTCGGGTCCGGAGCCGGTGCGGATCAGACCCTGCTTCTCCAGAGGCTTGAGGTTCCGGGTCAGCGTGGTCCGGTCCATCACCAGCAGCTCGGCCAGCCGCGAGACCGGCAGGCTGCCCGCCTTGTGTGTGACCGCCAGCAGCCCGAGCTGAGTGGCGCGCAGACCGCAGGGGCGCAGCGCGTCGTCGTAGAGCTGCGTGACGGCGCGTGTTGCCTGGCGCAGGTTCAGACACACGCAATCGCCGCCCGATCGCGGCGTATGCTGCTCCGTCTTTTCCTGCCCGTTCTTCATAGTGGCCGAACGTCGAGCGCTACTCGTGCGCCTCGTGCTCGGTGCCGCCGTGGTTGCACTTGGTCTTGACCTTGCCGCCTTCGCCGGTGGTCGCGACGATCTCGGCGCGGTAGTTCGCACCGAGCTCGGCCTGCACGCCGCCGCCAGGAACCTCGATGGCTGCTCCCTGTCCGTCGGCCTTCGGATCGGCATGCGCTGCGCCCGCTGCGGCGCCTGCGGCCGGGGGCGTGCTGAGCTCGCCGGTTTCGGGATCGATGTAGGCGCGCACACCGGCTCCGGCCGGTGCGGTCTCGCCCGCCGCCGCTTTGCCGGCGCAGCCGCAGCCACCGGCCTCCTTGGCCTTCTCGCAAGCCTCGGGCTTCTGGGCGCAGGTCGGGTCGCCGCACTCGGCGCTGGCACGGCTGGCGCCGAAAACCACGCAAGCGGCCAGGGTCGCGGCCAGCGCGGCGGTGCGGGCGATGGAGACGATGGGGTGCTTCATGGGGGAAACCTCCTGGTGCCGGCAGCGGCACGTACATCGGGGCATTTTAGGCGCTGCCGAACGTCGGAGCGAGCCGGTTTTCACGATCACCGCCCGAGCGCCGCGGCGCGGGGAACCGGCCGCATGGCGTGAACACGTCGCGCGCAGCGAGGCACGCGAGCATCCGATCTGCGATGCGAAGGCGAGCGTCGCGCGGCGCGTGCGTGTGATGGCCGCTAACCAAAAACTAACCAAAAACGCGCGACGGATTTCTTTATCTGCACGCTGCGCCGTGCGAGAAGGCCAGGCATGGCACGCGAGAACATTCTCGTCGTCGAGGACGAGGACGACATCGCCGAGCTCATCGCCTACAACCTGAAGACGGAGCAGTATTCGGTCGCGCTCGCCGAAACCGGCGAGAAGGGTCTGAACTGCGCGCGCCAATCACCGCCCGATCTCATTCTCCTGGATCTGATGCTGCTCGGCATGGACGGGCTGGAAGTGTGCCGCGCGCTCAAGTCCGATCGTGTCACCTCCTCGATACCGATCGTGATGGTTTCGGCGCGCGGCGCCGAGAGCGACGTCATCGCGGGTCTGGAGCTCGGCGCCGAAGACTACGTCACCAAGCCCTTCTCGACCAAGGTCCTGATCGCACGCGTCCGGGCCGTTCTTCGCCGTCGCAGGGCCGAGGTCCCGGCCGAGGACGAGCCGGTCCGCATCCATGACATCGAGATCCACCCCGGTCGCCAGCAGGTAAAGGCCGATGGCGCCGAGATCGTCCTGACCAACACCGAGTTTCGCATCCTGCACTTCCTGGCGCGCCGTCCGGGCTGGGTGTTTACGCGCTACCAGATCGTCGACGGCATTCGCGGCGAGAACTACCCGGTCACCGAACGCTCGGTGGACGTGCAGGTGGTGGCGCTGCGTCGCAAGCTCGGCGGTTTCGGCGGTCTCATCGAGACCGTGCGCGGCGTCGGCTACCGCTTCAAGGAGTAGCGATGCGCGGAGTGCGTCTGCTGTGGCAGATCGCGCTGCCGGCGGTGGTGCTGGTCGTGGTCTCGCTTGCCGTGCTGAGCTGGGGCGCCTCGCACCTCCTCTACGAATTCCACATCGAGCGCACGCGCGCCGACCTGCAGGCGCGCGCGGCGCTGGTCGAGCATGCCCTCGGCGAATCCCTGGCCCGCGGCGATCGCGACCACATCGATGCGGTTGCGCGGCGACTGGCCTCGCTTGCAGGAATGCGCGTGACCGTGGTCGGCGCCGACGGAACCGTCTACGGAGAATCCGAACGCGATCCCGAGCTGCTCGACAATCATGCGGATCGGCCCGAAATCGCCGAAGCGATGCGAGGCGGTGAAGGCTCGGCCATCCGTTTCAGCGACACCGTCGAGCTGCCGATGATGTACGCGGCCCGCGCCGTGCGCGGCCCCGACGCCGCGGTGGCGGCCGTGGTCCGGACCGGTCTACCGCTTGCCGACGTCGAGGCTGCTGTCGCGGCGCTGCGCGGGCGGGCGGCGCTGGCGGCGCTTGCCTTGGCCGCCGTGGCCACCGCGCTCGGTCTGTGGATGGCGCGGCGGATCACGCGCCCGCTCGAGCAGCTCGAGCAGATGGCGGACGCATATCTGAGCGGCGAGGCGTCCCCGCATCCGCCCAGCGGCGGCTCCCGCGAGGTCACCAGCCTTTCCTCGGCCGTGCAGCGTCTGGCGCGCGAGCTCGACGCACGCATCCGCAGCCTGGTCGCCGAGCGCAACGAGCAGCAGGCCGTGCTCGGCAGCATGGTCGAGGCGGTGCTCGCCGTCGACATGCACGAGCGCGTGATGGCATTGAACGCGGCCGGCGCCGAGGTCTTCGACGTCGAGCCGGAGACCGCGGTGGGCCGCTCCATCCAGGAGGTCGCGCGCAACAGCGAGCTGCACCGTTTCGTGGCCGAGGCCCTGGCTGCCGATGCCCCGCTCGAGGGCGAGATCGCCGTTCATGGCGAGCCGCGGCGTTTCCTGCAGGCGCACGGCGCGCCGGTGCGGGATCGTGACGGCTCGCGCATCGGCGCCGTCATCGTGCTCAACGACGTCACGCGCATGCGACAGCTCGAGACGGTGCGGCGCGATTTCGTCGCCAACGTCTCGCACGAGCTCAAGACGCCCGTCACCTCGATCAAGGGATTCCTGGAGACCCTGCTCGGCGGCGCGATGCACGACGAGGAGAACCGCCAGCGCTTCCTGGAAATCGCCTCGCGCCAGGCCGACCGTCTCGGCGCCATCATCGACGATCTGTTGCTGCTCTCGCGCGTCGAGCAGGACTCGGACCAGCACCAGGTGGAACGTTCGATCACCGACCTCGCGCCGGTGCTGGCGGGTGCGGCCGACGTGTGCGCGCTGCAAGCCGAGGGCAAGTCCATCGAGCTGCGCGTGCGGTGCGAGGCCGGCCTGCAGGCACGAATCAACGGCGCGCTGGTGGAGCAGGCGCTCGTCAACCTCATCGGCAATGCGATCAAGTACTCGGACCAGGCTTCGGTGGTCGAGATCGAGGGCCGCCGCGAGCGGGAGGATGCCGTCCTGGAGGTGCGCGACAGCGGCACCGGAATCGAGGCCGAGCATCTGCCTCGGCTGTTCGAGCGCTTCTACCGGGTCGACAAGGCCAGGAGCCGCGCCCTCGGGGGCACCGGGCTCGGCCTGGCCATCGTCAAGCACATCGCGCAGGCACAGGGCGGCACGGTAACGGTCGAGAGCAGACCGGGCACAGGCAGCGCGTTCGCACTGCGATTCCGCGCAGCGTGAAAGTCCGGCGACCCCCGTGCGTCGATCTTCCTAACGGAAAACTGACCGGCGACTCATCGGCAGCTGACGATGGCTTTCTAACACTCCTTTGACGGAGACGGCATCGGGGCCGCTCCGCAAAAAAGGAGTATCCGATGATCAAGCAATGGGGACCTCGCCTGCTCGGCACGCTCTTCTGCGTGCTTGCAGCTGCGCACGGCGCGCAGGCTCAGGACAACGCCTTCAAGGTCTTCTGGAAGGAGGGCGTTCGTCTCGAATCCGGCGATGGCGCGTTCAAGCTCAAGCTGGGCGGTCGCGTGCAGTATGACGCCGCGTTCTTCGGGGCCGACGATGAACTGGAGGCAGGCCTGGGGACCCGTTCGGTCCCGCCGAGCGCCACCGATCCGGACGGCGGCGGTCCGCTGCAGTTCAAGGACGGAACCCAGCTGCGGCGCGCACGCATCGAGCTCGATGGAGTCATCTACGAGCGCTTCCTGTTCAAGGCGCAATGGGATTTCGTCGAAGGCCGCTCCGACATCAAGGACATGTGGCTCGGCGTCGCCGCGGTTCCCTACCTCGGAACGCTGCGCATCGGCCAGGTCAAGGAGCCGTTCAGCATCGATGAGCTGACCAGCAGCAAGTACGACGAGTTCATCGAGCAGAGCCTGGCCACCGCTTTCGTCCCCAGCCGCAACCCCGGCATCACGATCCAGAACGCCGTGCTGGGCGAGCGCCTGCAGTACGCGGCCGGCGTCTACCGCAACGCCGACGACGCCGGCAACAGCGGCGGCGACGGCACGTGGGCCCTGACCACGCGCATCACCGGACTTCCCTGGTACGCGCAGGAGGATCGGCTCCTGCACGTGGGCCTCAACCTCACCTACCGCGACATCTCCGGGCGCGTCCGTTTCGCCAGCCGTCCCGAGTCGCGGCTTGCGCCCAACGTGGTCGATACGGGCAACATGGAAGCGAACTGGATGCTGGCGGGCGGCCCGGAGGTGGCGTTGGTCTTCGGCCCGTTCTCGCTTCAGGGCGAGTTCATCTACGCCCATGTCGACGGCGAGACCGGCGCGACCAACCCCGTGGGCGAGCAGGGCTTCTACGGCTACTACGCCTACGCCAGCTACTGGCTGACCGGCGAGAGCCGCAACTACAAGACGGCGGTGGCCGAGTTCGACCGGGTAAAGCCCAAGCGCAACCTCCTGCAGAGCGGCGGCTTCGGCGCCTGGCAGGCGGTGGCGCGATGGTCGTCCATCGACCTGGACGACGGCAACAGCATCAAGAGCATCGATGGGGGCAAGGCCAGCGACGTGACCGTGGGCCTGAACTGGCACTGGAACCCGAACATGCGGCTCATGTTCCACTACGTCTGGAGCGACGTGGAGGGATTGCCGGCCGAGCCGCTCGTCGGCACGCGCGAGCGCGAAGGCAGTGCGCACATCGTGCAGGCCCGCGCACAGGTCGATTTCTAATCAAGTCTTAACAATCGGCGGCGAGGATGCGGGCGCTTGCGGCCGGGTCCTGGCATCGCCGTCTCGCGGAGAAGAACTTCCATGACACTGAAGAAATATTTGGCGCTGACGGCCGGCGCCTATCTGCTGATGGTCTCGACCGTGCTTGCCCAGCAGGTGACGGTGGATGCCGGAATTCCCGAATACACGCCGGTCCAGGGCATCTCCGGGACGCTCAAGAGCGTCGGCTCGGACACGATGAACAACGAGATGACGCTGTGGGCGGAGGGCTTCAGGAAGTTCTACCCCAACGTCCGGATCGAGGTGGAGGGCAAGGGCTCCTCGACCGCACCGCCCGCACTGATCGCCGGCACCGCGCAGTTCGGCCCTATGAGCCGCGAGATGAAGGACGCCGAGATCGCCGACTTCAAGAACGCCTTCGGCTACCCGCCGACGCCGGTCGCCACCAGCATCGACATGCTGGCGGTCTACGTGCACAAGGACAATCCCATCCAGAAGCTGTCGCTCAAGGACACGGACGGCATTTTCTCCAAGACGCGCTCTACCGGCGCCGACAACATCACGACCTGGGGCCAGCTCGGCCTTTCCGGCGAGTGGTCGGGCAAGACCATCAGCCTGTACGGTCGCAATTCCGCCTCGGGCACCTACGGCTTCTTCAAGGAGCATGCGATCGCCAAAGGCGACTTCAAGGACTCGGTCAAGGAGCAGCCCGGCAGCTCGGCGGTGGTGCAGGCTGTGGCCAGCGACAAGTTCGGCATCGGCTACAGCGGCATCGGCTACAAGACGGCCGACGTGCGTGCGGTGCCGCTTTCGAAGACTCCGCCGGGCAAGGCCATCGAGCCGACGCCGGAGAACGTCTATTCGGGCGACTATCCGCTGTCCCGCATCCTGTACCTGTACATCAACATGAGGCCTGGCACCGAGCTGGATCCGCTTCCGCGCGAGTTCCTACGTTTCATCCTGAGCCGGCAGGGCCAGCAGGTCGCAGTCCAGGACGGCTACTTCCCGCTGACGGCCGCACTGGTGGCCGAACAGAGAAAGACGCTCGGCCTGCAGTGATCGGGGGGACGAGGCAGGCGCGGTCACCGTCGTCCGGTTCCGCAACACCGCTCGGCGGATCGAAGGCCGCGCCAGCCTCGAGCATCGCATGACGAGCACGCGCCGGCATCGCCGTTCCCGTTCGACTCGCTCCTCGGTCCGCCTGGCCGATGCGGTCGCGGCGGCGTTGATTCGCGTCGGCGGCATCGGAACCATCGTCGCCGTCTCCACCGTCTGCTTCTTCCTGATCTGGGTCGCTGCCCCGCTGTTCGGCAGCGAAGAGCTCGGCACGCCGGCCGTGCTGGCATCGCTGCAGCCGCAGGAGTCGGTCGTCGCGATGTCGATCGACGATACCGGCTCCACCGTCCTGGCCTACACTTCCGCCAACCGCTTCCTCCTCCTGGACGGCGCATCAGGATCGGTGCTGGAGGAGATGCGACCGCTGGACCAGGTTCCCACCGCGCACTCGTTCGCGATCGGCTCGGGCGATGCGATCTTCGGATTCGCCGACGGCAGCACGCGCCTGCTGCAGGCCGAGTTTTTCACCGAGTACCGCGACGCCGCCGCAATGCCGCAGGACGCCCGACGGCACACCACCGGCGATCGCTTCGTCTTCGAGAACAGGGTCGCCGAGCGCGTCGGCATCGATCAGTTCGCGCTGCGCGGCGCGCGCGTCACGGTAGAGGATCCCATCGCCGTCTCGCGGATTCCGATTCACGCCGTCGATCTTACCGCCGCGCCTTCGGGTCCGGCCTTCGCCTCGCTCGATAGCGGCGGCGTCCTGCGCGTGACGCAGGTTTCGCGCTCGCGAAACTTTCTTACCGGCAAGGACAAGCTGACCGCCGAGTCGGGCGAGCTCGCACTGGCGCCGGTGGCCGAGCGCGGTCTTCCGCGCTGGGTTTCGCTCAGCGGTCTGGCCAACCAGGCCATCGCGGTGTGGAAGGACGGACTTGCGGTGCGAGTGGACGTTCGCGACCTTGCCGAGCCGCGCATCGCCGAGGAGATCGATCTGGTCGCCGAAGAGGATGTGACGCTGACGGCAGTGACGCTGCTGAACGGCAAGAACACGCTGATGGCCGGCGACTCGTCCGGACGGCTGCGGGCGTGGATGCGCTCGCCGGCCCCAGCCATGAGCACGGGCGACGGGCTGCATCTGATGCTCGCGCACGATCTCGGCAGGGCCGGCGCGGCCGTCACTGCACTGGCAACCTCGACGCGGACGCGCTCCCTGGCGGCAGGTTACGCCGACGGCGGCCTTCGCGTCTTCCACGTCACGACCGAGCGCGAGCTCGCGTCGGCTCGCAGCGCCGCTGGAAAGCCGATCACCGCGCTGGCGGTGGCGCCCGCAGACCGCGGCGTGCTGGCGTGGGATGGCCAGATGATGTCGGCGCTGCTGGATGCGCCGCATCCCGAGGCCTCGCTGCGCGCCTATTTGCGACCGGTCTGGTACGAAGGCTACGCCGCGCCCGAGCACATGTGGCAATCCTCCAGTGCCAGCGACGACGCCGAGCCCAAGCTCGGTTTGTGGCCGCTGATCTTCGGAACGCTCAAGGCCACGGTCTACTCGATGCTCTTCGGCGTGCCGCTGGCATTGCTGGCCTCGATCTACACGAGCGAGTTCCTGCGTCCCGAAGTTCGCGCGCGCATCAAGCCCACCATCGAACTTATGGCCAGCCTGCCGAGCGTGGTGCTCGGCTTCCTGGCCGCGCTCGTATTCGCGCCGGCCATCGAGGAGTCGGTCGCGCAGATCGCCACGGCGTTTTTCACGGTTCCGTTCACGATCCTGACTGCTGCGCATGCGTGGCAGATGCTGCCCAACCGCGTGCGTTCGCGCTGGCAGGGCTACCGTTACGTTCTGGCCGCCGGGGCGCTCCTGGCCGGCGCGCTCGCGGCCTTCGGCCTCGGCCCGGTCGTGGAGCGAACGCTCTTCGACGGGGACATGCGCCAATGGCTCGAAGGCAGCAGCGGGAACGCCGCCGGCGGCTTGCTGATGCTTACGCTGCCGGTGTCGGCGCTGCTCGTGGCTGCAGCGGCATCGCGCATCGCCGGCTCCTTCCCCGCCGACGCCGGCAGCTTGGCGGCCGTCGCGATGCTGCGCTTCCTGCTCGCGACCATCGCGGCGCTCGTGCTCGCGTGGCTGGCTGCTTCGGGGCTGGCCTGGCTCGGCCTGGACCTTCGGGGCGGGATCGTTTCGACGTACGTGCAGCGCAACGCCATGGTCGTCGGCTTCGTGATGGGCTTTGCCATCGTGCCCATCATCTACACGATCGCCGACGACGCCCTGACCAGCGTGCCCGAAAACCTGCGTGCCGGGTCTCTCGCACTGGGAGCCACTCCCTGGCAGACGGCCGTGCGCATCGTGGTTCCGACCGCGGCAAGCGGTCTGTTTTCGGCCGTGATGGTAGGGCTCGGCCGCGCCGTCGGGGAGACCATGATCGTCCTGATGGCGGCCGGCAACACGCCGGTGATGCAGTGGAACGTCTTCAACGGCTTTCGCACGCTGTCGGCCAACATCGCCGTGGAGCTGCCCGAAGCCGTGCGCAACAGCACGCACTACCGCACGTTGTTCCTGGCGGCGCTGGCATTGTTCGCGATGACCTTCGTTCTGAACACCGTCGCCGAAGTGGTGCGCCAGCGCTTCCGCAAGAGGGCCTACCAGCTATGAGCCTGGCCGATAGCCGCGACGCGCGCGCTTCCATGCGCGCAGCACCGTCGCCGCTGGCTGCGGCCGCGGCTACGCGCCGCCGCACGCGTGCCACGACGCTGACGCTCCAAGCGTCGGGCGAGCCGATGCTGTGGCTGACGGCCGGGGCCCTTGCCACGGCACTGCTCATGATCGTGGGCCTGCTGGCCCTGGTGCTGGCGCACGGCACGGGCACGTTCTGGCCTTCGCCGGTCGTCCGTATCCAGACCACCGACGGCCGCCTTCTCGCCGGAGAAGTGACTCGGTCGCAGCACTATCGTCCCGCCGCTGCCGTCATCGATGCGCTGCCCGAGACGGCGCGCGCGCATGCCCGCTCGCTTCTCGCCGCAGGCGAAGGCGCTTCGCGCCGGCGCCTGGTACGCATCGGGAATTACGAGCTGACCGGCGAGCACTTCGCTTGGGTGAGCGACTTCGAGGTCGCGCGTCAGACCCTGCCGCCGTGGGCGCTGGTGATCGAGCGCCGGACCTGGGGCCGCTTCTACGGCGAGCCCGCTGCGTTCCACATCGACGGCGCGCCGGTCGCGACCGAGGTTGCCGAGATCTGGCAGCGCTACCAGGAGGCGATCGGCGCCGTACAGGAGAGATGGCATCGACGCCGGCGCCTGGAGACGCACGACGTCGGTCTGGTCAATCGGCGACTGGAAGCGGGCAGGCTGCGCATTCGCAGCGCCGAGATGGCCCACGGCCGCAGCTCGCCGCAGCGCGCGCAGGCCGAGAGCGGGTTCGCCGCCGAGCAGGCTCAGGCCACGGCGCAGTTCGAACGCATCCGCGAAGAGATCCGCGCCCTCGATGTCGAGAACGCCCGATACGCGCTGCGCATGCGCACCGCCGATGGCCAGGAGACGACGATCGCGCTTGCCGACATCGTGCGTGCCTATCGCGCCAACTCGCTCGGCATCGCCGGCTCGCTGCAGCTCTACCTGGCGCGCTGGTGGGAGTTCCTGACCGACGAGCCGCGCGAGGCCAACAGCGAAGGCGGCGTCTTCCCCGCCATCTTCGGGACGGTAGCGATGACCCTGATCATGTCGCTGCTGGTGACGCCCTTCGGCGTCCTGGCCGCCCTGTACCTTCGCGAGTATGCGCGCGGGGGCATCGCCACCAGCACCGTGCGCATCGCGATCAACAACCTTGCCGGCGTACCCAGCATCGTCTTCGGAGTCTTCGGGCTCGGCTTCTTCTGCTACATCGTCGGCGCCGGCCTCGATCAGCTCCTGTACGCGGAGAAGCTACCCACGCCCACCTTCGGTACCGGCGGCATCCTGTGGGCGTCGCTCACGCTGGCACTGCTGACGCTGCCGGTCGTCATCGTCGCCACCGAAGAAGCGCTGGCGGCGGTCCCCAAGTCCATGCGCGAGGGGTCGTACGCGTGCGGCGCGAGCAAGTGGCAGACGATCCAGCGCATCGTCCTGCCGCGCGCGCTGCCGGGCATCATGACGGGCATGATCCTGGCGATCGCACGCGGGGCCGGCGAAGTCGCACCGCTGATGCTGGTCGGCGCCGTCAAGCTTGCCCCCGAGCTGCCCATCGATGCGACGTCGCCGTTCCTGCACCTGGAGCGCAGCTTCATGCATCTGGGTTTCCACATCTACGACCTCGGTTTTCAGAGCCAGAACAGCGAGGCCGCCAAGCCCATGGTCTTTACGACGACGCTGCTGCTGATCGGCATCGTCGCCTCGCTCAACCTGATGGCGATCTGGCTGCGCGCACGGCTGCGGCGCCGTTTCGTCACCAGTCACTTCTAGGAGGATTCATGGGGTCGGGCAGCGGTTTCATGCGGGCGGGCGGGATCCAGATGATGGCCGACACACGCGCGGCAGGCGCCGGCGCAGCAGGCAACGCCGGCAACGTGCTCGATGCGGCTGCACGCGGCGATGCAGTGACCACCGAGGTCCACGCCTCGCTGGCAGCCGAAGAGCCTGCCGTCGCCGTCGAGGATTTCTGCCTCTGGTACGGGGCGAGCCAAGCGCTCCACGACATCTCGATGATCGTGCCGCGCGGCAAGGTCACGGCGCTGATCGGGCCGTCGGGCTGCGGCAAATCGACGCTGCTGCGCTCGGTCAATCGCCTCAACGACCTCGTTGAGAACGTGCGCATCCGCGGCGACATGAAGCTATCGGGACGCTCGATCTACGACGAGTCGGTGGACGTGATCGCGCTACGCAAGCGCATGGGCATGGTCTTCCAGAAGCCCAATCCGTTCCCCATGAGCATCTACGAGAACGTCGTCTACCCGCTGCGCATCGACGGCGAGCGCGACCGTGCGGTCCTCGACGAGGTGTGCGAGAAGAGCCTTCGCGACGCGGGCCTGTGGGACGAGGCCAAGGACCGCCTGCACCAGAGCGCGCTCGGCCTTTCGGGCGGACAGCAGCAGAGGCTGTGCATCGCGCGCGCCATCGCCGCCGACCCCGAGGTGCTGCTGATGGACGAGCCGTGCTCGGCGCTCGATCCCATCGCCACCGGCCGCATCGAAGACCTCATCGCCGAGCTGCAGGGCGAATACACGATCCTGATCGTGACTCACAACATGCAGCAGGCCTCACGCACCAGTGACTTCACCGCGTTCATGTACCTGGGACGCCTGATCGAATTCGGCGGCACCTACGAGATCTTCAGCCGTCCTCACCGCAAGGCCACCGAGGCCTACGTGTCCGGCCGTTTCGGCTGAGGGGAGGGGAGATTGCCCAAGCACACGCAGAACGAAATCGAGAAGCTCAAGCGGCAGATCCTGGAGCTGGCCTCGCTGGTCGAGGAAGCGGTGGCCAAGAGCGTCGGCGCCATCGGCGATCGCGACGCCGAACTGGGACGGCAGATCATCGATGCGGACGACCGCATCGACGCGATGGAAGTCGACGTGGAGGAGGAATGCCTCAAGCTGCTGGCGCTCTACCAGCCGGTCGCGCAGGATCTGCGCTTCATCGTCGCGTGCTTCCGCCTCAACAGCGACCTCGAGCGCATCGGGGATCTGGCCGTCAACATCGCCGAACAGGCCGTCTTCCTGGCAGGCGTGCCCTCGCCGTCGATCAAGCCGCTGGACGTGTCCGCGTTCGCACGGCACGTGCGCGCGATGCTGCGCGGAGCGCTCGACGGCTTCGTCACCATGGACGCGGCAGCCGCACGCGGGGTCTGCGCCGCCGACGACGAAGCCGACCGCATGCACCGCCAGACCTTCACCCGCGTCGAGGATGCCGTGCGCAGGTATCCCGACGAGTTCGCGGTGCTGACGCACTACCTGTCGGTATCGCGCTATCTCGAGCGCATCGCCGACCACGCCACCAACATCGCCGAGGACGTCATCTACATGGTCGAGGGCGAGATCGTCCGGCACCGCGAGCCCAGCGTGGGGTAGCTGCCGCGGGAACGATCGGGACGAGGGCCGTACGGGCAGGCGACTCCTGGCACCCAGCCGCTCTAGGCCTCTGCGCACGACATCGTCCGCAGACGCAATTCGCTTTATCCGCCCGCAATGCCACTAAGGCCGCTGCCCGAGCCTGGTTCGCTTGCGATGCGGACGCCGAGGCAATCCCACACGAAGACGAAGTCGAAGAAGTCGAATGTCCATCGCCCGCAACCTCCTCCTTGCCGCGATTCTGTGCGCGATCATGCTGCCGAACCCGGTGCTGGCCGAGCCCGAGCCGCCGTGGGTCCGCGACGACCCCTACGGTGAGAGCGCCCGCGAGAGTCGCCGCGCCGGCAGTGCCAGCGCGCTCGACCAGCTTCGGCTGCTCGAGGAGGCGCTCGATCGATACCGCGACATCGAGCGCCGCGGCGGTTGGAAGAAGTTGCCGACCGACCTCGTGATGGGTCCGCCGTACTCGTACGACTGTGCGCACATCGAGGCGCTCGAGGATCGCATGGCCATCGAGGGTTTCCTCGTCGGCCGCCGCGCGCGCATGCCGCGCTTCCGCTCGCCGGTCTCGGGTCGCGAGATCGTGGTTGCGCCAGGCGCCGACCGCCGCAATCCCGATTCGAGGCTGTGCAAGTACGGCTCCGAGCTGGCCGATGCGGTGCGCGCCTTCCAGGTCGCGCGCAAGGTCAAGGGCGACGGCCAGGTGGGCGGGCTGACCTACGCGCAGCTGAACCGCCCCGTCAGCGAGATCGTGCAGATCCTGGAAGAGGACGTGGCTCGCTGGCGCAACGTCTGGCTGCATCCGTCGGGAACGTTCCTGCTCGTCAACATTCCGTACTTCGAGCTGTACGCCTACGAAGACGGCAGGGAAGTGCTGCGCATGCCCGTGGTCACCGGACAGCCGTCGTGGCAGACGCCGCTGTTCAGCGACGAGCTCGAGCACATCATCCTGAATCCGGACTGGGGTATCCCTCCGAGCATCGCCAAGGACGAGATCATCCCGCTGGGCAGGCGCGATCCTGGCTACTTCAAGCGCGAGGGGATCACCGGCAGCGGAGGATCGCTGCGGCAGAGGCCGGGGCCGCGCAATCCGCTCGGACGCATCAAGTTCATGATGCCCAACCAGAACAACGTCTATCTGCACGACACGCCGCACAAGAACGCCTTCGATTATCCGTCGCGCTCGTTCAGCCACGGCTGCATCCGGCTGGGGCGGCCGATGGACCTTGCCTACCATCTTCTGCGAGACGATCCGCAGTGGACCCCCAGCCGTCTGGACGACGCCGTCGCATCGCGAAAAACGCAGCGGATCAACCTGGCCCGGCACATGCCGGTGCACATCATCTACTCGACCACGTGGGTCAATGAGGACGGGCACGTCTCCATCCGCAAGGACGTATACGCCAAGAACCGCATTCGCGTGCGCGAGATCCAGGACGACGAGCCTCGTCCGCCCAGAGACGAGCTCGACGTCGGTCCGTAGGCGAGTCCTTCCGTCCATGCCGTGGGCGCGGCAGTATCCGGCGCGCAGCAGGCCTCGAGCGCGGACCGATGGCCCGCGCCAAAAAAAGCGGTCGTATGGTTGCGTCCAGCGGCGGCTTCGTAGTATTCGGGCATCCTCGCGTTTGCGACGAATGACCATGCGATCCTTCATCGACACCAGATTGGCGCCCGAGCTCGCGGCGGTCGTATCGGTACTTGGCGTAGTAGCCGTATCCATCGATGCACCGTCGCAGGCCGGAAAACTCGTCGTAAGCTAGGTCCTCGGACCACGACAAAGTTCCCGAAAACCCCCGCCGGTGCCGACCGGCGGGGGTTTTCGCTTTTGGGACCTTCGCATGCCGGCACGCCGCGGACAGCAAGGAGAGTCCCGTGAGCAAATCAGACATCGAGACGATGACCGGCGCCCAGATCGTGGTGCGCCTGCTCGAGCGGCAGGGCGTGACGACGATCGCCGGCATTCCCGGCGGCGCGATCCTGCCCATCTACGACGCGCTGTCGCAGTCCGGCCGGATCCGCCACGTGCTGGCCCGGCACGAGCAGGGCGCGGGATTCATCGCCCAGGGCATGTCGCGCGCCACGGGGATTCCGGCCGTCTGCATGGCGTCGTCGGGACCGGGCGCAACCAACCTTCTGACCGCCATCGCCGACGCCAAGCTCGATTCGATTCCGATCGTCGCCATTACCGCGCAGGTGCCGCGCGCGATGATCGGCACCGACGCCTTCCAGGAAGTGGACACCTACGGGCTGACCGTCCCCATCACCAAGCACAACTTCCTGGTCGGCTCCGCCCGCGAGCTGCTCGACGTGATCCCGCGCGCGTTTCGCATCGCCGCCTCGGGCCGGCCCGGCCCCGTGCTGATCGACATTCCCAAGGACGTGCAGACCGAAACGGCACATATCTTCGACTGGCCTGCGCCCGGAGCCGGCGAGCCGGCTGCCGAGCCCTCGCATGCCTCGATCACCGCGGCAGCCGCGATGATCGACGAGGCCGAGCGGCCGATGCTCTATCTGGGCGGAGGCGTCGTGCACTCGGGCGCATCCTCGCTGGCGGTCGAGCTGGCCGAGAATGCCGGCTTGCCAACGGTGATGACGCTGATGGCACTCGGTGCGATGCCAACCGACCATGAGCTGTCGCTCGGCATGCTCGGCATGCACGGGGCGCGGTGCACCAACATGGCGCTGGAGGAATGCGATCTGCTGATCGCGATCGGTGCGCGCTTCGACGACCGCGCCACCGGCAAGGTCTCGGCGTTCTGCGCGCGTGCCAGGATCATTCACGTCGACATCGATCCGTCCGAGCTCGGAAAGATCAAGACGGCTCACATCGGCATACGGGGCGACGTGCGCCGCGTGCTCGAGCTGCTGCTGCCCCAGGTTCGCTGGCAGCGCCGCGACCTCTGGCTGTCGCGCGTGCGCGACCTCAAGGCGATGCATCCGCTGCGCATGCCCGGCCGGGACGACATCCGTACGCACTACGGCCTGATCCGGGCGGTGGCCGACTGCATCGACGACGAGGCCAGCATCGTCACCGACGTGGGACAGCATCAGATGTGGGCGGCGCAGGCCTACCCGCTGCGACGTCCGCGCCAGTGGCTCTCCTCGGGCGGGCTCGGAACGATGGGTTTCGGCCTGCCCGCCGCCATCGGCGCGGCGCTGGCGGAGCCGGATCGGACCGTGGTGTGCTTCAGCGGCGACGGCAGCCTGCTGATGAACGTGCAGGAGCTGGCCACCGCCGCGCAGGAAGGCGCCAACGTCAAGATCGTCCTGCTCGACAATGCAGCGCTGGGCCTGGTGCACCAGCAGCAGACGCTCTTCTATGGCGCACGCTCGTTCGCGTCGCGCTACGCGCACCATCCCGACTTCTGCGCGCTCGCGCGCGGCTTCGGCATCGGCGCCGTCGACCTGGACCGCGAGGACGATCCGCACGAGGCCCTGCGTCGCGCGCTGACCACGCCGGGCCCCGTGCTCATTCACGCCAGTATCGATCAGGAGCAGCAGGTGCTGCCGATGGTCGCCCCTGGTGCAGCCAACTGCGAGATGATCGGAGGATGAACATGCAGACCGCAGCCGACGAAACCATTTCGGGGCCCCACACCGTGCTCGAGCTCGACGTCCACAATCACTGCGGCGTCATGTCCCACGTGGTCGGCCTGTTCGCACGCCGCGCCTACAACGTCGAGGGAATCCTGGTCATGCCTGCAGGCGACGGCGCCCGCAGCCGCATCTGGCTGCGCGTGCACGAGGAGGCTCGCCTCGATCAGATGATCAAGCAGATCGCCAAGCTCGAGGACGTCTTCGAGGTGCGCCGGCACGGCGCGGCGCACGAGGTGTTCGAGCGGATCGAGGAGTTTTTCCGGTAGTGGGCTGGGACGGGACTACGGTGCAGGATTTTTGGGCTGCGTCTTGTCGGCATCGTCCTTGCCCAACTGACTCTCCATCCGGCCTAGCAACTCGGGTACGAAGCGTTGGCTGAAGCCCGCGAGCACGCAGACAGCCATGACTGCAGAAGGCTCGG
>Ga0196978_1000250_pt1 | contig 28708 bp, 18 predicted proteins | sample S3v_2013CmetaG_FD_155491 | JGI IMG/M metagenome (GOLD analysis project Ga0196978, IMG submission 155491) | Soil microbial communities from Anza Borrego desert, Southern California, United States - S3+v_20-13C | ecosystem: Environmental > Terrestrial > Soil > Desert | place: USA: California... | reverse complement strand
GGCGGACGATATGACAACCGGACTCGTGGGGTCAACCATTACAGCACTAGCTGCCAGGTTATTAAAGAAGGCTGGCTTGGCAGGGTGGCTGGCCGGGATGGGCGTTACTTATAGTGTAGCTTTATCCAGAGCCCTGGGGGCGGAAATAGGTAAAAGTCGCGGTTACAATATGATAGTAGAGAACTGCAAGAGGCTCTGGCAAGATTAGAAGCTTGTGAGAGAGGCCGGCTAGTTGTGACCCAGGCTTGCCCTTGTCTTATGCTCCAAATCGAATGACAGGTACTCTGTAAAGATTGGAGTGTTCAAGAGGAATTTAGGATTCTTAGCTGCTGCTTTTGTTTAAATGCCGTAGCAGCCAATATCCAGCTAGAAGAAGCAGGAAACCAATAATGAAATTGATTGCTATCTTCTGCCTCGCTGTCATTATGAGGAGTATGATTGCTGTAATCAGGTAGAGAAGGGTTAGGAGTACCTTAATGCGTCGTTGCGATTTAGCTGATGAGCCTTTAATTCTCACGACCACGGTTCCTTATGTCTAGAGCTTCTCATCCGAAGAGTATACTCCCCTTATTTACCAATCTGCTTAAAGGGTTCGGTCGTATGACTCAGCAAAACTCGTGGCTAACGGTTCTTGTGTCACTACTGCTCATCAGTGTAGGGGTCGGGTCTTGTTCACCTTCCACTCAGGAATCCAGAAAGGAAATTGTAATCGCTGATGAACATGTACTGCGAGATAATTTACATCAGCTACGTAGTGCGATTGATAGACATATTCTAGATAAAGGAGCCCCTCCGCAGTCATTAGATGATTTAATCTCTGCTGGCTATATAAAGCAAGTGCCTTCGGACCCGATCACTAGGAAAAAAGATTGGCAGATTGTATTAGGCAGCCCTACTAATATCCCCAATACTCGCGGGATTATAAACGTCCGCAGTGCATCGACAGTTAAGTCTTCTGAAGGCACCCCCTTTAACCAATGGTAAAGATGATTGAAAATTTAAGAGAAGGTGGGTAACTATCCAAAATAGTAACTATTCAGGTGGTTGAAGCCGCCTCTGCCGCTAGGAAGGGAAACGGCTTGCCGGCGAGCGCCCTCTCCAGCGCGCGGAGCAGGGAATAACCCTGCTTACGAGCGGTCAACAGATAGCTTCGCACGCGGCAGAAGTTGCGTGCACCATCAGGCGTGCGAAAGCAGCCCGAGGTCTTCTGCTGCAACTTGATCATGCGCAGGTCTCTTTCCGACCCGTTATTGTCGAAAGGCCCACTGAGGTCCGTCATGAAGCGCAGTATCTCGTCGCGCCTGCGCCTCAACCGGTCAATGATCCTACACGGCGTCGGTTGAGCGATTCGCTTCTTCTTAGGCGCACCCGGCTCGCCTCTGCTCTGCGCTACCGGAGGGTTCAGCTTCTCGGCCCTCTTCACCAACCTATCATATCCTTTGAGCCAAGTGCGCCGCTCAACCTCTGATAGTTCGGCCTTACCTGTGGCCCTGGCGTTGGCGGCTGCCGCTTTGATCTTCAGGAGCAGCTTCGATAGTGGAGCAGTCCAGACCTTCTGCTCGGGGCTCGTCTCTTCGATAAGACCAGCTCTCTGAGCAGGTGGGCGTTGCAGAGGCTGTGGTGGCACCGCTCGAACCTGGTGTAGGAGAGATAGCCGTCCCGGACCAATGTGCCCATAAACTGTGGCAGTATTCCGATCTCGTCCATCGCGGCTTTGCCCCTGCGCCCGTCGTAAGCGAAGTGTGTCAGCCGCTCGGTCCGGGCGACATGCACCCAAGCGTTACGGCTGGCGACGCGCAGCCCCGTCTCGTCCACGCCGACAACCCTCGAGTTGCGGAGGGCGGCCTTGATGCGTTGCTCAGACCTGACCAGTTTGCCCGAGAGAATGCGGCTCGCGCGCTCGATTGTGGCCCACGAGACGGGGCAGCCGAAGAGGTCGCGCATGGCCTCGGAGGTGCGCGCCACGGGTAGCAGTTGGTAGAGGTGCAGGTAAGCGGCGCGCGTGAGCACGCCGGTGCCGTATTGCACGGGCGCGCGCACGCACGAGGGGAACTCTGCCTTTGTCGTGGCCCCGCACCTCGGGCAGCCGGCTAAGAGGACGCGGTGCTCGGTCACGCGCGTGCGGCCGTCCCAGATGTCGAAGACCTGGCGGCGGACGCACCCCGTGGCCTGCGCTCGCCTGAGGCGCCTGCCGCAGCCGCGGCAGACTCCGGGTGCGTGGGTGATGACTTCATCCGGCTGCGCGACCTGCCTGAGCGTGCGCCCAGGGTGGCCTGGCTGGCCGCCGGCCTTCATGCCGGTCTTCTGCCTGAGGCTTCTGGTGCGACAGACCTTCTTCCAAGGGAGGTCGAGAGACGGCGGCAGCGAGGAGTTGTGTGAGTCGCGCTCGACGCCAGCCGTGCCGCACTCCAACTCACGTTCCAGTTCGCGGATGCGTCGGCGGAGTTGGTGGTTGAGCTGGCGCTCCGTGAGCAAGGCTTGAGACTTCCTCAAGAGCGTGCGCTTGGTCGAGGCGAGTTCTTTGGCGAGTCGCGCAGCCTGCACGTCGTAGGAGCGGGCGGAACGTGCCTCGGCGTCTTCGATTCTTTGCTCGATCTGCTGAAAGTAGCGAAAGACGGCACCGACGCCCATCTGGTAAAGAGTAAAGATGTAGTCGCGGTCAACCAGCATGAAGAGTTCTGAAGCAAAGAAGTATGAGAACGAAGAGGATTGATAGAGGAAAAACGTGGTGAGAGAATGTAGGTTCTATGTACTTTGGTTGTTGACGGTTAGCAAACTACCTGAATGGTCACCGCCCAGCCCGCGAGTCCGATAATCCTTCTTATGCTTCATAAGTAGTACACTGTGCAATCGCTAAAACTATAGTTTTCGGTTTATCCCTCCACTCTTTGTTCTAGCTGGCAATCTCTCAGGCAGATCAAGCTCATCATCAATCAACACGTCAACATAAACATTAGCGGCGCGAGCATAACGTAATAAGACATATAAAGGTGGCTCGCGATCACCTAGCTCATAATTGGAAATGCTAGTGCGATAAAGAGACTCGTCAATTTCGAGATGCTTTAGCAGCTCATTTTGCGAGAGTCCGAGAGCCAAACGGATTCGTAAGAGTTTTTCGGCAAGCCGCTCCTGCCTGCGCCGCGGGTGCTTCCCCATCAGGACACGCCTCCTGATGAGAAGACCTGCTCATTCTGTAGCTTGTCACTGGCTGCATTTGCAGCTAGTATGCGAGAGCGTCTTAATTTCGCCGGGGGGTTCGATCTTAGCTGCCCCCGTGCGACGTGCATCACCCGTGCTGTCGCGCCGCGCCGCTCATATTCTCACTGGCCGTTTATGCTGTTACAGCTCTCAACGGTCGCTCGATTGTATGTCAAACCTTCGCCTGACATCCATGATTTGCCTTCGGCCGAACAAAATAGCACTCATCCTCTGTTGCGTGCTCCCCCTGGCATCCGCCTGCTCAGGAACCAGTGGGAAGAACTATTTCCCACTGGCCGATGGCTCGAAATGGGAGTACGTGGGTCACGTCTCTTCATCCGACGGAAGCAAGCAGATCACCATCCGCGCGACCGCCAGGGTTGGCGGCGAGACACTGATCAAAGGCAAGCGGTACTTCAAGCACGTCCTCACGTCTGACTTCTCGGGTGGCCCGGCGGTCAGCAAACAGACGGAGGCCGTGCGCTACTACCGTGTCTCGGACGACGGTATCTACTTCCGCACGGGCAATGACCCGGACGGGCCGGAGCTGCTGGAGATGCCGCTGCCCATCCCCGTCGGCACTAAATGGCTGAGCGGCCCGGTCGTGGTGCAGGCCGAGCGCGCCGGCACAATCACCGTCGAAGGCCGCGAGTACAGGGACTGCCTGAAGATCACCTACAGGCAGCAGGGGGCTCGCGGCAGTCTTGAGAACTACCTCGCCCCCGGCGTGGGGATCGTCAAGGCCCGAGACGTTGACGAGACTGAGCCCAAAATGACCGTTGAATTAACGCTCAAAAAGTACGAGCCATAAACAGCCCCGGAATCATAGTGATGGAACTATCGGCACCCGAACAGCGCCTCCTGGAATTCTCGCGCGAGCAATTCGGCGAGCACCTCAGTCAATTCCTCCTCGCTGGCTTGGGGGAAGAAAATCTCGGGCCGAGAGGCCGCTTCGTTATTACTTACGCCGGGGGCGGCGACTCCCTCCTAGAGCGGCAGGTCGAAGTCATCACCTACGAGCCGGCAGACGGCTCCAGTTACCTGCCCCGCGGCCGTCATCCGCTCGTCCTCTTAGCACTCCTGCGCCTCTTAATGGACGGCGGTCGAGGATCACTGAACGCTTTGCGCTATGAGCAGGCGGAGGTGTTAAGCCTCCTGGGGTGGGAGGGCACGGAGGAGGCCCGCGGGGAGGTGGACGAGGCCGTGGCTCGATACTTCAAGCTCACCTACAAGTGGAAGATGAATAAGAGCGAATTGGCCGCTTCAGGGTTAAGTTTCTACACGGCCGACGAGGCGATGATGTCCGAATACACAAGTATGTATACGGAAGCTGAGAAATCAACGCACCTCATCTTCAACGAGCATTTCATCAAGCAGTTACTAGGCCGCTCATTATTCGGCATTGATTGGAACAAGGTGCGGTCTGTATCGCATCAGTCCCTTTCTCGAAAATAACCTCAAACCTCCAGTCGAGTTGGTTATTGTCTAACCGTGTCCGGAGCGCGTGTTTCGGACTCGCATCAGGAATCATAAAAGCATGCCTTCAATCTCATCTCGGTGGTTCCCTCCCCCGCTTCCGGTCGTGCCCTGTTAATTCCGCCTCAGAATCACGACTCTGGGATTTCAATTCTCGTGTTGAAATCACACCCCGGGTTTGCCATTTTACTGTTGAATGAGAGTGCAGAAGTGCCGTTTTAAAGGCCCTCGGCTTATTCTTCAACAGACAGAGCCCTACTTTTCGACTCATTATCAACGCCAAAACACGTCGAAACTAGATCGTAGTAAGTCTGCTCCCAACAGCAGATTTTAAATACCCACGCATCTTATTCAGGGTGCATCCTCATCGGTAGGACTGTTTTCCCCATCTAGCAGGGTACCTTCTTCCGGCTCATCACTGATTGGATCAGTATAAAGCTTGCGCTGAACCACCCGCTCGAACCTTTTCTCCCGGAAGATGTATTGATAGATCGATTTCGACGGATCTGTCTCAGACCTGGCATCTTCCGTTCTTTCTATATATCCATCATCGGTCCATTTGCTTATACGCGCGGAAGCCGCTTGCTTGGAAACCCTCAACATGCTTTGAACATCTCCGCTCGTGAAGACAATATCGGGCAAGCGCGCGATAGTCCTGACAACATTACTCGAATATATGTCCTTAATACGTCGAAGACAGTAATCATCAACCCCGCGATCAATAGATGCCCTAGTTATGAATGTGCCCGTATCCTGATCGCTATGACGCGCGTGCTCTCGGAAGATCGAGTCCAGTATGTGGGCCAGCTCCCGAGGAGAAAACATCGAGTAGTAAATAGCGGTTTCGTAAATATCATGAGCGTCATCCTCGGTGATACTCAGAAGGTCGCTAACCCTGTCGCCGCTGTAGGTCTTTAGTCTTCGGTCAATCATCTCCTTCAGTTCGTCTCGCGTCCAGCTCATCTCCAGGTTACGAATCTTGTCCAGTCTTACTCGCTCCTCTATCAGGATCGCTCTGAGCTGGTTCCATAGGAAGAACTTAAAGCCGATACGATTCAGCTCTAGGATTCTCAGGTTTTTGAGCAGGGGGGCGATAAGCTTCGCCGCCTTGGTCGCATCGCTATCGGTATGTTCGTCCTCGTCCACCTTGTCAATGAGAATGTACCAGCCGTCGAATCCTAACTGCTCGGTAATCCCGGCTATGGTGTAAAGGTCGTTGATGAAAAGTTCCGCATTATTCTCCTCCCTCGGGCCTAGTAACTCGATCTGGACGGGCTTGATACCGTCCTTGCCCCGGGCGGCCTGGAAAAGGTTGGCGATGTCTATAAGCGGGACCCGCAAGACCCCCCATAGCCTGTGAAACCAGTGTATGCGGTCGGTGATAGAGATCGCTTCGCGGCGGAAGTAGTTGTAGATGCCCCTGAACGCGCTTTCCCTCTGCAACTCTGTCATCGGGATAAAGTACTTCTGCACCAGTCTGCTGAAGACGGGTATGTCTAGGTCGGGAAAGCTCTCCTCGATGGTATCTTCCGTAACCTTGGATTGATCGCCAACAGTGTTCGCGATGACGGCCAACGCGGCTACGACCGCCTTGTTCAGTATTGCCTCAAGGTGACGTTCGAGTGAGACATTATCTATGCCCGCTGCTACGGCCTTAGAGAAATCATCGTAGGTGATCGCCAAGGCCCTCCCGCCGACTCGCTGTTCGGAATCCTTTGCGCTACAGATATTCTCGATGTGAATACGAATAGCGCTCTTGCCGATGCCGCGTGAGCCGAAAACAATCGCCGGCGTCATGGATGAGGCAGAGCCGATCATATCGTCCAAGTAAGGAGGAGGCACAAAGTACTCCGACAACCGGGGCTCGTTCTCGGCGGTGTAAGATTCAAAAGGGTGAGAAGAGAATCCCCAAAGCTCCAGTAGGTCCTTTAGGTTAATCATGGCCGGGGATTATACACCAAACACATCCACCCCCGGCCGCGGGTCGGTAGACCCCCTCCCAGCCTGTCCCACCGCATCGGGCGTACGGCTACCGAGGGCCGTGGGCCGCCTCCCCGTGCACAGACAGTCGGGGCATTTCTGCGCGGGCTGCGTGACCAGCATGGAGCCTTTACCGCTGCACACATGACACGTTTCAGATACCTTCTCCTTGCCCCTCCCATAGCAGGAACCAAAAAGCACATTCTTCCTCATTTGACCGAGCTATAAACCCGCCTCAATACCCCAATTTTATCCCAAATCATACCTTTTAGTGCTAAGGTAACTTCTTAGCTCATACCACCTATAGTGTTGAAAAAAAAGGTAGCCACAATATATTGACATCGCCTCCGTTCTCCTGTACAACTTGCAGGGTTCGGGCATAGGCCCGGGCGTTCGACTTTTTTTTGAAAGGCAGGTTTGGACCAGAATGGACCAGCATCGAGGACGAAGGACTTCCGACCCAGAAGAGCACTTCCTTCTTCAACAATGCCCTTCGCCGGCATGGAGATTCTTTCGGATCGAGATGCTACTAACCCTTTTAAATTCAGCGAAAAGGACCTCATGACCTTATCGGACGTGATGTAAAAAGGCGTTGCAACTAACCCGCCATAAACACCACTCCTGAACAAGAATGATGTCCCCTTTCCGCCGGAATAATTTTTCGGGCAGCCCTTTGCTGCAAAGCCTAAAGGAGGTGAACGTATGAACTAAAAAGATGAGGCTTGAATAAAAAAGCGACTTACATGGCTGGCACCACGAAGCCGCTTTTTAGTTCGTCTTGAATAACCGCTGGCGACTTAAATCTCGACTGTTTTCACGCACACGAGAGATTTAGCAGCCTGCATCTATCAAACCCGCGCACCGCCTGGATTCGGCAGGGTAGGTCGAGGTGTATCTTACCACACCCTCCCGCCCGCGACAATACAAGGGCCATGTCTTGGTGGTGCGCAATGAAGGGAAAGGAACCCTAATGTTCACCACACAAGTCAATGAATCCGGGAAGCTTACCCGCGATTGGTCTAAGTACACGAAAGCTCTCATGAGTGAGAGACATGACTTCCTAATTCTGCTCTACCAGCTCTGCGGAGGGATTGATCAGCCGGCGCAGCACAGAGGAAGGCCGAGGCTTCTACTAAGGGATATAGTGTTCAGCATAATCCTCAAGATCTACTCGACTCGCTCTGCCAGGCGATTCATGTCTGATCTCCAGGACGCCTGTCAGGCCGGATACATCGGGCAGGTGCCGCATTTCAACGCGATCTCAACCTATCTGATGAACGAGGAGATGGCGTGGCTGCTCACGAGGCTGGTTGAGATCAGTAGCATTCCACTGGCCGAGCACGAGACGGAGTTCGCTATCGATTCCACCGGACTCAGTACAGATAGGTACGCGCGGTGGGTTGACGAAAAAGAGATCGCGCATCAGAAACGGGAGTGGCACAAGTTACACATCATGTGCGCGCGGCGGTCAAAGGTCGTTACCGCCACCGTGGTCACACCCTCCGCGGAGACTGACGGTGCCCGCCTTCCGAGTCTGTTAGAGATAACGTCGCGCAACTTCAAGGTGCTCCAGTTGGCGGCGGACGGCGCATACTACTCGCGCACTAACATCGTGCGAGTGACCCAGGTCGGAGGGGTCCCCTACTTTCTTATCCGTAGGCCCCTCCTGCCGGGGGGCCGGTGGGAACCGAGCGCTTGCAACATCGTTCTGTACCTCTACGCTAGGGACAGGGCAAGTTTCTTAAAGAATTACTACAAGAGAAATAACGTCGAGACGGCCTTCTCGATGATCCGCGCCTGCCTGGGCACGAGCCTGCGTAGCACCTCCAGGATAGCTCAGTACAATGAGGCCATCTGCAAGGTGATCTGTCACAACCTGCGCGTCCTGTGCCGCGCCATGCACGAAGAGGAACTCTCGCCCAATTTCGAGTCGGTCGCTTCTTACGTCGCCAGAGTCGAAGAAGCGACACGCGCACTAGCCGAGACGATCTCCGGCGGCCGCATCATCTTGCCTAAGAAGAGGCGCGACATAGTCGCCGAGGGGTTAGACCTGTTCCGCCCGGGTGATGAAAGTGAGGAGACTGCGAAGGGGCCTCAGGATTCGCAAGACATTAGCCCGGCAGATAAAAAGCCTGAAGGCGCCAAGGCGAAACGTAGAAAGTCACCGAAACGTTCGACAGAGGAGGGCGGGCCTCAACAGTTGGCTCTCTTCGAGCGTTAATGCCGCGGTTGTTTGAGCGTGGTTGAATCCAGCATGGAATTTGACCTTCAACAAATGATCGGGGATCGTGAGGTGCGGTGATAGGAAATCTTCCTTCTCTCTTGCCCCACAAGAAAGTCGGCCAGATTAAGTGACTTTGTAACGACAAATACTCCCAATACCTCGCGAGGATGAACCTTCACCCTCTTCAGATCTTAGGTACCGGCGGCGTATCCCGACCTCCGGCATCGGCACGCAGGGCCTTCACAAGAAGCTCGAATTGCTGTTCAAACTTCTGATTGTCGGTTTCCCACCCGGTAAAGTCTGCCGCCAGCCGGGATTTCACCTGAGAAGCCTTACCGCTCTTCCAATCTCCGCCAAACATGTAACCGTCAATGTTCAGTGGAATGAGCGCGAGACTTTTCCGGCCGCGTTGCTTCATTAGTTGCTGTTCCTTTTCAAACGCGGTGTTCACCTCATTATCCACCCACCAGCTCGTTAGAGAATCTTTGGAGCAACAAAGCAGGACCTTATCCCACAGCTTAATGCCCGTGTCTATCTGCTCGAAGATATCGTCTCCCGGCAACATCTGGTGCTCATCCAGCCAGCAGCGGATACCACGGCCTTGCAGGGCGTCGTGCAGGCGATGGGCGAATGATTTATCGGCATGGCTGTAGCTGATAAAGCAAGAGTAGAAGTCGAGAGCAGTTACCGTGAGCGAGCGCATGTAGGTGATGAAGTCCTCTGGCACTCCGCAGCCCCGGAGGAAGGCATCAGGGATCTTACCCTCAGACCTATAGATAGTGCTGATGCTAATTTCCGAAGGCCCGTTATGAACAGCTTCTTCGAGCCAAACGGCCTCATGAAGTTCCATTTCGGTAAAAACGGTGCTTTCAATAAAGGCATTATGAAACAATGCCCCGCTAACTTTGGCACCACTGAAGATTGCGCGGGGGAGAAAAGCATCGCAGAGATCTGCTTCGCGCAGATCGGCATAACTGAAGTCTACAAAACTGAGGTCGGCCCCGCTTAGGTCCGCTTGCCTTAGGTCAGCACCGCTGAAATTCGCTTCCTGGAGGTAGGTTTTCCTTAAATCCACCTTTGCGAGCTTGGCCCCTACAAAGCTGGTTCTACTGAGATCCATGACTATTTTATAATTGACCCGCTTCCATTCGTTAAATGACTCTACACCTTGTGCCAGCTTCTCTAGATGTTCTGGGTTAGCCATTGTGTGACCTCTGCTTGATAGGTCCGGAATGCTTTCAGGAGTAAGTATTATTTGATTCCTAATTTAACAAAGGCGACTCTTGGGTACTTGGGAGACTAGCCAACGTCAAAAGGGTATTTTTGAATATGGATCTAGACAACCTGTTAAGTTTGAAGAGGACTTAAACTGAAGGATATTTCGCTTCGATTTCCGGGTCGTGACTGCAAGGTTTTACAGCCCCGCTCGGGTAACGCTCGCTCTTAATGAACCGCCTCCCCTGCTCATCGCAGAGTTGACAATCTTCTACGGCCTGTCGCTTCTCCTGGCCGCGCTTCACCTCCTGGGCCTTAGCCTTCGCCTCCAGGTAGGCTTCGGGCAGCTCGTAATTACCCTCTATGGCCGCGATAAGCCAGCCTGCGACGTTTTTTCTCTCCTGACCCGCCTCTCGGTATGGAAAAGCCGCGATCTGCTCTTCCGCGGCCGTTCTGTGCGTTTTAACCAGCTCCCTAGCTTTCGTCTCCGTCACCCCGAGGCTTCTGAGCTGCTCGACTAAGGGATCATCCCCCGCCGGCGGTGTCTCGACGACCGGCGACGGCGGCAGCTCCGGCCGTGCGCTGCGGCGCTCGACCTGAGGCCGCTGCTTCCTCATCGAATCCCGGAACTCCGCCTTCGCCCTCCTACCGGGCGTGTAGAGCATCTCCCAGTCCGGCTGCCCTTCCCTGTCGGCCGTCTCCCGGAACTCCACGGCCGTGATGTAGCCCGACCTCTTATGCGGGGCGTGCAGCTTGTACATCTGCTTCTTGACGTGGTCGTAGTCCGTGTAGCGGGTCTGCGGCGCGCGGGTGCAGTAGTAGGAGTAAAGCATCTTGGCGCGCGGGCGCTCGTTTCTTAGCGCCGCGAAAATCTGGTAACTCAGTAACTCATATAGCCGCTGCGCTCCAGGTGAAAGTTCCCGCAAGTAGTCATAATCGAGCGGGCGGGTAGGAGCTGTATTGAGCACCTCTCTATAAGCATCGTGGAGCAGGATGTAAACAGCATCGGCACGGCCCCCTTCGGGGAATTTCTCGCCTGTGAAAATAACACCGTACCGGGTGTCTGAAATTTCAGCGGTACGCTCTGTGCCGTCGTTTCCCTTATAGGTTCTCTTTGAGGTGATGAAGGCGCTGGCATTCTGGAGGAGAGCTTTTTTTACGTTACGTGTTGCTTGGCCTTCATTCAAATCAAGCTCTCTACAGAGATCTCTGAGACTCCCTAGTTTAATAATCTTGGGTAGTGGTCTCGGCGCCTCCTCGATCCGGCGGTTAATGATGAGGCTGTCTACTTTGTATGCAAGGGGACCCGGCTGCCCATACTTGCTATTGTAGGAGACTTCCCACCTAGTCTTTATCTCGCCCGACTCGGTCCTTTCGTTTATGTCAATGCTGATGCTGCCCCGCTTGGCTAGCCGGTGAACGGGGAAGCGAGATAAAACGGTCTCGATGCGGATGGCGTTGAGGGGGAGAAGATCTGCGGTTTCCGGTTCTTGGTTCATCAAAAGATTTTACTTAACAACAACAGAGTCTTGTTGCTTTTGTCTTAGTAAAGTCTAAATACAGTCTACGAAAGACTCGGCGTGCGCTAAGGATACTATTTTTCAGGATTTATGAAAGAAATTTTCTCTAAATCGTCTCCCCAAAAGTAGCAGTCCGTCTCCTGAAAAGTAGCAGTTCGTCTCCCCAAAGGTAGCATCCTGTCTCCTCAAAGGTAGCAAAGCTGTCTCTCCAAAAGTAGTGAAGACAAACTAAAGATCACGATGAGTAGGCTCTAACAGTAACACCCGCGTCCTTGATGTTCTGGGTGCTGGCGGCTGGATGCTAGGTGACTGTGGCGGGGTACTTATTCACCCTAAGAAAATTATCCGAAATTGCAGCAGTAGATAAATGGCAAGAATCTATACTTCTTGACACAAGCATCTTCGGCTTGTATACGTTTGCTGCTCCTAATCGTCGCCACCCTGTCAGGAGCCTAGCGTAACCGAGCCGTCGGCAGACTTATTTCTACACCTTTTCAGCCCGAAAGAAAAAAACATGAGAAGCAATCATATGATCGTTAACACTATCTTGTGGATATCCATATGTACTTTTAACTGTACAAGTGTTTTAGCTCAGAATACCTCTTATTACATTCAAGACGAACAGGGCAATGTCCAGGAGCAGACTGGTGACGTGAATGAAGTACAGGCCGCCGAGTGGCATGTCCGCTTATACAGAGAAGGAGAGCGAACAGGCGGACGCAATTATCATGGTCTGCTGATAGGCGAGTCCGCCGAAGACGTGATGGCTCAATTAAAAGAGGGGCAAGAGTTTCAGCGAAGTTTTGCCAAGTGGACTGGGCGCGACTATAGACTTGATCCTTCCACATACTTTAATCCGCTAGGCCCTATCGCCGTCATACGCGCACCGCGACCGGAAGTCAGCCGAGTGCTGGAAGGATTAATCGCCGCGGCCAAAAAGATTAGGGAGTTCAGACGTCTTTATAAGCAGGCAGATCGCCTTTTGTCCAATAACCCGAAGTCGGCTGCTACGAATCCTCAGATAGGCAGGGTGCTTCGGGAGTACATTGATAACTTAAAAGACGCGGAGAGCAGAGTGGTGGCGTTACAAAGCCAGATCCGCACAGATTCTTTGATAGGGACTATCGAGCACGGTATGTCGGTAATAACTGATAGTCTAAATAAGGCCGAGTCTCATCGGGCAGCGTTAAAGGCATTCCTCTCTAACACCACAGATTCGTCAGCCGATTGGAAGTCCTTCAGCTCTCAAGAGCAGTCCGGAGATGAGCAAATCGAAACAACGTCGAAAGTTTTAATAGAGAATACGTCTTTGATAGTCGAAACAGAGGTAAAGTGCCGAGATACCCAAACAGGTGACTTATGCCGAAACTTCAACAGTGTATCTAAAATATCGCTACCGATTAGCTCGATCAATCCTGACTCACTAGCCATTTCGCAGGTGCCGAGCGAGCAAGCTTACCATGTCTTAGTCAAGCTAAAAGAAGGAAGCCCGGAGGGAACTAGTACCACGACCAGGCGCCAGGTTAATCTTCTCTCCGGTGAGGAAATGGGATATCTCTCAAATTCTGACCCCGCGACTCAGGCATATATTACCGTTTCGGACGATGTTGCCGCCAACAAAGCGGTTGAAGATATCAAGAGTTTGATTTCGACTAACATCTCCCCTTCAAACATAATCGAGTCGTCAAGCGAAACCTTGGCCCGGCCGCAAGAAACAGCCGTTAATATTTCCTCGGGCGGATCAATCACAGAATCTAAGGCCCCCGGGACTACTCACTCCCCGAGTACAATCAGCCGGGTATTAAGCCCAAGCACGACTTTAAATTCGATTCAACCCATTACGACTGTCGGAATCACGCCTAATGCTAGTCCTCAACCCGAGGCTCGTGTGGCCGGTGGCGGCAGCATGGGGCAGAGACCCGATAATAAAACCGACGTGATAGTCCCCCGCCCTTACATTCCCCAGGTTCCTACGACACAGAATGATATGCGGCCACGGAGGGTGACTCGGGAAACAACCTCCGAAGCTAAACAAACTGCCCCGTTATTAAATGAGGGGCAACAGATTAGCGAGCCGCCTCTGCCCAAACCCAGGTTAGACGAAACCCCTGCGGCCGCAAAGCAGCCGCAGGCTACAAACCAGCAAGGGGAAGCGGGCGCTCTTGCCAGGGACGTAAGCGGAACACCGGAAGCGGCTAAATCTGAATCTATTTCGCCGGCTAAGGTTTTCAGTTTCCCTTCGAGCACTGACACCCGGCCAGTAAAAAGGTTGAACCCCGAGGCATTAAGATATGCGGAAGAAGCCCACGGAGCTTATGAGAGTGAGAACTGGGCGCGCGCGGAGGATGCGTATCGAAAAGCCATCAGGTTGGAACCCGATGTTGCTGAATGGCATCACTTTCTGGGCTCCAGTTTGCTAATGCGGGCGAAATATAAAGAAGCAAAAGCTGAGATCGTCACCGCCATACGATTACACCCGAACGACGCCATGTCACACGTCCTGCTTGGCTGGTCCCATTACTACACAGGTAACAAACAGGATGCTGAAGGCGCTTTCCGCGAGGCCATTCGGTTGGAGCCAGATAATGCCGTCACACACTTTAATTTTGGCAGATTCCTCTACTGGGAGAAAAAATGGCCAGAGGCTGTAGAGTCTTTCAGGAGAGCCGTTCAATTAGACCCGTCTGCTGAATATCAAGATAACTTGGATAGAGCTGTCAAACGCGCTAAGTAAAAAGCTCTATCATATTGTTTAGTTCTAAAAAGCTGCTTTTTGGGAATCCCTATATCTGCTCGGACTGGCAATGGTAACGTTATAACGTTACAAACAGTGGTCGGTCAGGCAGGTTAGGTTTGAATTAAGACGGTCTTAGGGCGTTAAGCCTACAAGCACTCCGGTCCCGACTTGGTAGGATTTAATAGCTGAAAAGCCACGGGGTTTTTGTAACGTTATAACCTTACTATGTTATAGTACGCACTCATGATTATCGCGGTGGTAAACCAGAAAGGCGGCTGTGGCAAATCCACAATCGCCACAAACCTTGCGGCCATGTTCGCTAGCGATGGCAGGGAAGTGCTGCTGGTAGACGCTGACCCGGAGCAGCACTCGGCAATGAATTGGTGCGCGGACCGCCCGGAGCATCTGCCGAAGGTTCACTCCAGCAGCCTGCCGGCGCGCAACCTCCGCAAGGATGCCGACGCCATACGCCGGAAGTGGGAGATAGTGATTATTGACGGGGGGGCGAGGGTCACAGAGCACGCGCACGCCGCGGTGGCCGCCGCCGACTGGCTCATTATCCCGGTGAAGCCTTCAAAGGTTGACCTCGACGCCACGGCGCAGTTCCTCGACGTGGTGCAGTCGGACATGGCGAAGCGGGACGACCTCTCCGGGGGGTTACTGCTCAACCAGCTCCAGGAAGGGACGGCGATAGGGAACGCGGCGCGCGAGCAGCTAGAGGAGTGGGACTTCCCCGTTTTCAAAAGTGCGCTTCATTCCTATGTGGCTTTTTCTGAGGCGGTATGGCAAGGACAATCGGTAATTGAATATCAGCCGAAAAGCAAAGCGGCCTCTGATATGAAGGCTTTCTTTAAGGAGCTGAAGAGGGCGATGAAATGAGCAAGAAAAGCTTTAAGATCGCGCGCAAGCCGGGGCAGGGGAATGGTGCTCAAGCTACGTCGGCTCCTGAGCTGCAACAAAAGCCCAGGGCGCGTAAATCTCAGCCGGTGGCTCTGCCAGCCAGCGCCGGCGTTGGCTCAACTACGCGCAAGACTATCGAAGTACCGGAGGATTACTTTCGGCTGGTCAAAATCCGAGCGGCCGAGCGCGGGATGCTTGAAAAAGAGCTATGGTCTGAAATCCTAGGAGAGTATTTCAAGAATCACCCATCCCCGTAACGTTATAACGTTACGTCGCCAGCAAAACAAAGGCTAAAAGACAAAGCCCCGAAAATAAACCAACTACAGAGTTTATTCGGGGCTTTGCTGTTGCTGGCCAAACGTTAAAATTAACGATAGCCTAAATTCTTATAGCATATCTCTAACTAAATACCAACAAACCCCTCAGAAGTTCTGTTTTACATCCGTTAGAATAGTCTGTTTTGGACTATTCTAAAAGGCACTATAGCTTGTTGGCCGCGATACAGCGGCTTTATGGGCAAATCTATCTACACAAAGGAATATCAGACATTCCTCCGCTGCCTCAGAGAAGCCAGAAAAAAAGCCGGGCTGACACAGACACAGTTAGCCGAAAGAATCGGTGAAACTCAGTCGTTGATTAGCAAGTGTGAACGCGGAGAACGACGGATTGATGTCGTAGAACTCTCTAAGTTTTGCAACGCTATCGGAATTTCACTGGCTGAATTTGCTCTTCAATTAACCGCTGCTCTCGCAAAAGACAATGCTAAGAAGGGAAGCGGTAAGTAATGGAGAGCCAACTACGTCTTTTAGCTGAACTTGCTCAATACCAAAAAGAAATTTCTGAAGAGAATGTGCGCCGGATGATTGCCGCAATCAAAGCTGTATTTCGCACTCATTTAGTAAGCCATGGATTTCTTCTTGATCGTGTGATCAAACTAAGCACTAAATTTCACGATGCGGGCAGACGTTCTGCGCCCTGGCAGCCGGCATCTAAAAAAGTACCCGGGAGGCCCCAGGATGGGGCTGACGGTAATAGACGCCGGCGCTGGCTATTTGATCCGTCCCATAAATTTTATGCAACCGAAGTGATGGCCACTTTGGTTGAGGTAAAGTATTTTCTTCAAACCTTATCAATGACTGATGCTCCACCTTTACCCTCTGATACTATTCAAGACTCTTTCTTGTGGCTCACTGGCCATCGTATTGAACCTGGTGTTTATCGAGACCCTATTCAACTTGTGCCAATGAGCCTTACTGATTTTATGGCTGATCCACGCTCAGTTGAGTCTGGACACTTTGTGCCGTTGGACCGCGGTGGGCGGCATGTCCCGGAAAATACTTTCCTAATGCTTGCGCGAAGCAACAAGCTACAGGGCAATCTAACGCTTGAGGAGTTGATCGATCTTATGGAGCGAATTGTAAGACGCCACCGAGATATAGACACTGACGGGTCTAGCGACTTAATAATACCTGGTTGAGGTCATCAACTGCTTCGGTTAACGATTCAATAGCAGTATTTCTTGCCTCTTCAGCCTTTTTCATACGAGTCGTAATACCTTTTAATACAGTCTCAGAGCGGGGGATAGGAATTTCCATTTCTCCGATATACTCAGGGGTGATCTCATCAATTACTGAGCCAAAGACACCGCGGGAAATGATCTCTTGGGCATACTGAGTTCGCAAAAATGCCTGTAGATAATATGGATCTAGCTTTTTAGAGTTTGGGATAATCCTAATAATGTGTTCTGACATAGCGTAACCATCCCAGGCTGGTGGGACGCTCGATGTAATTCCCGTCGAGCCGCTCCTGGTGACTAAAATCCAACCAGCATTTACCTTAAGGCTTTCCAAGTAAGGGTTGTCGTGTCTTAGCCACTTGTCAGTAGTGATTATCATTTGTGAGATGTTTGATCCTCCTAAGAAGGGAACTGCGCCAGCATAATAATCAACATACTCTCGCTTGAATCTTGTGGGGTAAAAAATACTCTCTACTACATCACGGACCCTACAATAAACCCATTTCTTATTTGTCTTGGCGTTATGGCCATTTGGCTGGCTGTGCCTGTGGTAGAGAGCATTAAGGTGTAAGTCTAAGTCAGTTAGAATAACTGACAGTTTTACCACAAAGCTATCTGCGTGTTCTTCACTGGGGGCTACACCTTTCTGAAAAGCTTGGAAGGCGCGTCCTACCTCTTCGAAATCAGAGAGAATTTCTCCAGTATATGTCCCATCAGAAGCCTTTTTGTATATTGGCTTGCCCCTCCTGTCATGCCCGATCCAACGGGGCATTGACATAAAAATATTGTGATCCTGTGCCTGAGAGAGATCACTTATAGGCTTTTCACGGCGGCGTACAACTAACAAGCTCGCTTTAGTTCCTGTATGGGGCTGGAAAGTGTCAGCCGGGAGGTCAATTACAGCAATGATCTCAGTATGCCTGATAAGCCACTCTCTAATGTAGATAGTTTGAGGACCTGAAAGGATTTGATAGGGCACAACAATAGCGAGTCGGCCTTCCCCTGGCTTTAATAATCTTACGTTCTGCTCAATGAATAGCGTATCAGGGGCGCGATTTGAAACTTTTACGGCATCATCAAATAACGCTGTCGCAGGAGATTGTTGGTGTTTACGTGCTAGCTCATAATTAGAAAGTATATCGATATCTTTGACTGTTATCTTGGTGCCAAAAGGAGGATTAGTAGCAGCACATAGATGAGTGTTGTATTGAATACGTTTATTTGTATGTTTAAACGCATCAGGCTTTAGTGAGTCTCCTATTGTAACAAAGGCGTTGGAAGAATTACTTAATCTAGACTTGAGAGTGGCGTTTGCAATCTCTCCAACTCCGGCGTCAACCTCCTGACCTTTTAAGCTCGCTGCTGCTAATGATAACAACTCTGTTTCAACGCTGCCGTTTTGTGAATCTGCTTCAAGTAATGCGCGGAGCCTGTTCAGGCCGGCGAGAAGGAAGCCTCCCGTACCGGCACAAATATCAATTAAGTCGTCTCCTTTACGCGGATCGAAGTCCAGCAGAGTCATGGCCAGCGAGGTTACTCGTTGGTCAGTAAAGAATTGTCCTCCCTCTCTCTTTGCCCATTGGCTTCTAAATATTTCCAGAGCATCACCAAAAACATCACGGTCGCGGGCAGATACAACAACACCGCTCAATTGCCCACAAGTAAATCCTATATCAGAATCAGACAAAAGGATTTGCTCTCCTTTGGGATAGAGATGCCAAACCCCATTCATTTTGGAAAATTTATCCCTAACTTCATTGGCAACTATTTCGCAGTATGATTTGTCTGCCTGAAATAGTCTTTTTAACTGGTATGCTTGGAAGAGAAATGCAGGGGAGGTAACATTAGTATTATCTGTGGTTTCTTCTATGAAGATTGCTGTATGTAGAATTTTACCTACCTCATTAGCGATGCCTGCCGGCGTGCGGACTGGAGCATTAGCATAAAGGTGGTTATATAGCCGGTCTATCCTGTTTTGCAGGTCCGCGGTGGAAATAACAGGATTAATCTCATCAACTGGAATTTTCATGGGCGCTATATAACACAACGCACTTTCTGCTGCAAGCAGAAAGTGCATTAAAGGCCGCGCAGCTTATAACGTCACTGGTCGTGAAGTTAGGGTTTATGCTTTACGCTAAACTTCGGTGCCGCCTTACTACTCCATTGTTCCATGAGATGGACCTGCCTGCCTTTGAGCTACCATACGCAAGCTTCGAATAGAGGGCATTGCAGTGGCCACACTTGTTCATAAATATTCCGTTCCTTAGTTATTAAAACTTCGGTAGCTTCATAAAGTGCTTCCGGGCTTTTTCGGCTCGTGAGGATGAAACTAAATGGGTATAAATCACGGTGTTCTGTATGTTCGAGTGACCTAGCCAGTCCTGCACAAAGCGGAGGTCGTCTCCGGTCTCCAGTAGGTGAGTGGCACATGTGTGCTTGAGCACGTGGAAGTGCTGCTTGTCCCTGGGCAGCCCTGCCAGCTCTCCATACTGCTTCATAAGAGCATCCAGCCGCTTTCTGCTAATGGGTAGGTTCCTGCGGCTTGGAAAGAGCAGGGGAGAGTCGTCCACGCGAGAATTGAGATAGGCTTTTAGTATCCTTACCTCGTCCGGCTCCATCGTGTGCTGACCACTATAGCTACCCTTCAAGCGGTGGCAATATATTCTGAGCTGCTTAAAGTCAACATCTGATTTATAAAGCCTTCCTACCTCAGAAGCTCGGAGACCATGTCGGTAGGCGAGCAGGAATAACGCGCGGTCACGCTTGTTGCCCTCGGCCTTAATCCTGTTAAATAGCCGCTTGAGTTCGTCAAAGGTTAGAAATTTGATGGTCTCGTGAGTTCGGCGAGGCATAGATAACTAATACGATTTATTAAATGGAGTCCTCAAACATACTCACAGAAACCAACCGCAAGCTGCGGGAAATTTGGCGCGTTCACCTTGCTGATAATACATGGCCGGCATTGATCCCTAAGCTGTGGCCTTTGCAGTATCATCCTATGCAGCCTGGTAAGTTGCTCTTTGTTGGGCTGAACCCGTCGCACAATCAAAGAGACAATAATCTGTTATCCATACAAGTCGGGCAGGGGACTGATCCGCTATCCGACGATCACGCCTTAGTAGTTGCAAGGCGGGATGAAGAATCAATGGGGCTGCACGGTGGCAGGCTGCATCCTTACTTCAGACAGTTTGCCCGATTCGACCCGACCGGCACTTGGAACCATATTGATCTATTCGCAATTCGTCATACGAACCAAAGCGAGGCGGTCGCCGCTCTACGTCTGGATGAAGATACAGGATTCTCGTCCCCGTTTGTGAGAGAACAGATTGAACTCGCTTTCTCTCTCATAGCCGAGCTGCGCCCGCCGACGGTCATAGTTGTCAACGCCTTCGGCTCGACAATCGTCAAGCGATACCTGAAAAAGCAAAATCCTAACTTTGCTATGGATGACGTAACAGGGATTTACTGGTCAAAGATCAATGGGCGGAGAGTGCCGTTCTTCTTTTCCGGGATGCTGACGGGGCAGCGGGCTATTGATAACCACTCGCTCGAACGCCTCATCTGGCACGTGCGACGCGCGCTTCTCCTCCAAACAGAAGCATGATCTGAACGGGACATTATAACTGTATTGTCCCGTTCACCAGTATGGCACGCCTCGAAATATTAGGATTTCCATAGGGCAGGGAAGTGTAAAATTTAACTGTAATGTCCCGTTGGATTTTATTCGATTACCATTTTAAATTGATCTTGATCGGCTGAAACCGTGGATGATTGAAGTGAATATAAGGAGTTTTGTCCTCGATTTTCGGAAAAAACAAATTGAATCGGTAGACCTCATTGCGCACCAATTCTCTGCCATCACCCGCAGAAGTTGTTATTGTATTATCCTGACGAATGTCATAGCGCGTGCCGCGATCATCTATTAGATATGCCCCGCGCGCCTTATCTAGCCATGCACGGTCGGAATCGGGCAAAATTCTAACCGCTAGTTGAAGATTCGTTTCCCCAAGAGCTACTGGAAAATTATTCGACTCCTTATTTTCCGGCTTGTAGAATGTAATACCCTTCACAATACCAACCTTCTCGACTGTCATCTCCAACTTTGCAGAGTTATTACTAATTGAAGGGTTAGGACTAGCTGAAGGCTTAGCCCATTGCGGTTCGCACGATACCTCAGCCCATGAAGTACTAGGCCATAAAAACCAACCTATTATAGCTATGATGCCAGCTATTAATAGGGCACATCCAACATTTGAGAGTGAGGAGGTAGATTTTGCCTTTGATCTAGATACTTTATCGCCTTCACTCTTTCTAGTGGTCTCTCGCTTGGTTCGTTCAGAACCCTTACCAGGTTTTCCTTTCTGAGATGATGCTTGTCTGTTGGATGAATAATCAACCGGGGTCTCCTCAGCATCCAGAAAAGCAAGCATACTTTGAGCTGACTCAAAACGATCACTCGGCTCGTATGCCATCGCCTTATAGATGACAGCAACCAGCCACTTCGGAACTTTGCGATTGGATTTTTCAATGCGGAGCAATGGATCAGGTTGCTTGTTTAGCAACGCACTGCGCCGGTTAGCAGCCCGGGCTGGCCGAACGCCAGTTAAAAGGTGGTATAGCGTGGCTCCCAACGAATAAATATCAGATTGCTCGTTGCTTGTGCCATATATTTGTTCGGGTGCTGAATAATCAGGAGAATGGCCGTGAACTATAGTCCCGGCTGCCACTTCTTTTGCTAGCCCAAAGTCCACCAGAAAAGCCTTATTGCCCTCTATCCTGATATTATCGGGTTTGATGTCACGATGAATGATGCCCTCTTGGTGCATGTAAATAAGGGCGTCTAAGACCTGCTTTGCCCACTGCACTATCTCGCTTGCGGAGATCACGCCTGGTTCCTTAACTTTTGTTTGAAGGCTTGGACCGTCAATGAGGTCCATTGCTAAAAAGCAACTGTTGCCTTCTTCAAAATAATCGTGGACGCGGGGCAGGTAGGGATGCTTCAACCGACAAAGCAGTTTTGCCTCATTTTCAAACCAAGCTTTATCTTCATAATAGAAGCTTTGTTTAAGTGCGCGCCTTTCGTTTAGACCTATGTGGATCGCTTCATAAACGTAGCCCATTCCGCCCTCGCCAATCTTTCGGACAATCCGGTGGCCATGCATCTCATAACCAGCAGGCAATTCAGGCGGCTTAGCGGCGCGCGTCTTTTCTGTGTCGTTAATGTCCATGAAGGGAAGCTAATATCGTAACTATTCACCTACCCGAAGCGCTTCGGTAAGAGATCTAATCCTTGAGCGCGCAGGTGCATGTCCTCTCCCCGTCTTTGATCAAGCGGGAGAAGATCATAGTTTGGCGCGAACTCAGGGTATGTTCTTGAGGGGCGATTGTGCAACATAAAGGACGTTATGTTGCTCAACATGCTGGTAATAATCTGTCCGCTATCTTGGCCATTTCTGAAGCCTTCGGAAAATCTCCCCCCGGCTGTTGACAAATAGGAGCGCGTGCCTTAAATTCCGCGTTTCGTTTTTCCGAGGCGCTGATGCCGGGTCTCACCCGTCGTCACTCTCACGTCCACTTCAAACATAAGAAAGTAAGCTTTCGAAGATGTACCCTCGTGCTCTGCCCGTACTCTGACCGGAAAGCAGGCTCTTTGCTTTTCAGCGGAGAGGTGTGAGCCGGGCGTCCGAGTTCGAGCCCAATACTTCACGGAGATAAGTATCATCATGCGCACGCCCCGCTCTTTCTCTAGCTCCCTGCTCAACTTCTTCTCTCTCCTCCTCGTCTACGCGCTGACGATCTCGCTCTTCTCACCCTTCGCCGTCAAGCGGGCCGAAGCGGCCCCGGCCCCCGAGCCGGAGCCTCAGCCCGCAGCGGTGAAAGAGGGGAAGAAGGGCGGGCGTCGCGAGGGCGAGCTGCTGGTGCGTTTCCGCCAGGGCGTCACAGAGCAGGACAAAGCCCGGCTGGTCGAAGGGAAGGGGATGAAGCGGGCCAGGCGGCTGCGCGGGCGCTCGCTCCTGGAGAAGCTCACGCTCGGCCAGGGGCAGGATTTGGACGTGCTCTTGGTGGACCTGCGCCAGAGCCCCGCAATCGAGCTGGCAGAGCCGAACTACCTAGTCACGCGCGACGAGGTCGTCCCCGACGACCCGAGTTTTAACGATCAGTGGGCTCTGAGGAACACAGGCGCAACGGGCGGCCAGCCGGGTGCCGACATCCAGGCCATAGCAGCGTGGGAGACGACCACGGGCGCTCCGACGACCGTCATCGCCGTCATCGACAGCGGGATAGACTTCACACACCCGGACCTCCAGAACAACCAGTGGACGAATACGACCGATGGTGGCGACGGCAACGATAATGACAACAACGGCCTGACGGACGACCTGCACGGCTGGGATTGGGTCGCCAACAGCGGGGCGGTCGTTGACGAGAACGGGCACGGCACCATGATCGCCGGCATCATTGCCGCCGAAGGCAACAACGGCGTCGGCACAACCGGCGTCCTGTGGCGGGCCGGACTGATGAGCCTCAGGGTGCTGGACGACACCGGCACGGGGAGCGTGGCGGACGCCGTCGAGGCCATAGACTACGCCGTGGACCACGGGGCGCAAGTCATCAACTGCTCGTGGGGCACGGACCAGGAATCCATCGCGCTCAAAGATGCCATCCAGCGGGCTGGGACGACGGGCGTGGTCGTCGTGTCCTCGGCTGGAAATAATGGTGGCGATATTGAAGGCACCCCTTACTACCCTTCATCCTTCGGCCTGTCGAACCAGGTCAGCGTGGCCTCGACGGACAACTTCGACCGCCTCACAACCTGGTCAAACTACGGTGCGACGCACATCACCGTCGCCGCGCCGGGCGTAGACATCCTGACCACGAAGGCGGGCGGCGGCTACACTAGCGTCACGGGCACTTCCGCCTCGACCGCACTCGTCACCGGCGTCGCCGGGCTGATCAAGACCAGGAGGTGGTGGCTCTCGGCCCCGGGCACGCGCGCCGCCATCGTTGACGGCGTGCGCCCGGTGGCTGAGCTGACGGGTAAAGTTTCTTCGGGCGGCGTCATCAGCGCCCCGGGCGCGCTCGCCGCCATGCAGGATCCGGGGCCTGAGCCTGACACCACCCCGACCCCGTCTACCGGCGGCGGCAGCGGCGGCGAGACGCCTCCGGTGCCAGGAGAAGACTCTGCGGGGCCGAACATGCCGGACCTGAACGCCGAGCGCGACAGCGTGCCCTCGGACCCTGCCCCGCCTTCGCAGATACACGCCGACGACATACTGCCCTGCCTAGACTGCGAGCCGTGCGCCGGGAGCTGCGGCGGCGAGATCGCTACCGACCCGGACTTCTCGACGGCCCGCCTGGAGCCGAAGAACGAGACCGGAAAGCCGGGGGTGACGCTCGGCTCGAGCAACTTCAACTGGGATATCCCGCTCGTGAGCCTGCCCGGGCGCTCCGGCTTTGACCTCAATCTCTCTCTCACCTACAACTCGCTGGTCTGGACCAAGCAGGGCACGTCTATTAAGTTCGATGCCGACCGCGGCCAGCCTACCGCGGGCTTCCGCATCGGATTCCCGACCATCCAGCAGCGGTTCTACAACGCCCAGGCCAACGCCTACGCATACATGATGGTCACGCCTTCGGGAGGCCGCGTGGAGTTGCGCCAAGTTGGGACTTCCAACAATTACGAGTCGGCCGACGGGTCCTACACGCAGATGACCGACAACGGGGCGAGCGGGGCTATAGTGCGCACCAGCGACGGGACGGTGCTGACGTTCGCGCCCGCGGCCAACAACGAGATGCGCTGCGCCCAGATCAAGGACCGCAACGGCAACTTCATCTCCGTAACCTACACCTCGACAGGGCGGGTGTCCGAGGTCACCGACACGCTCGCGCGCAAGATCACCTTCAACTACGACGCCTCCAACTACCTGACATCGATCTCGCAGTCCCGGGGCGGGGCAACCTATTACTGGGCCAGGTTCTATTACGCCAGCAAGACCATCCAGACCAGCTTCTCGGGGTTGAGCGTCGTCGGGCCGCAGAACGGCAGCTCAATCGGCGTCCTGGACTACGTCGTGCTGGCAGACGGGACGAGTCACCACTTCGACTACACCTCGTGGGGCCAGGTCTATAAGATCAGGAGGCTCGCGGCCGACGGGACGACGCTGCTCGCGTACACCGGCTATAACCTGCCGGGCTCTCAGTGGGTCACCTCCTCCACGCAGACCGACTGCCCGCGCTTCACTAACCGCCGCCAGTGGGCCGTGGATTGGACGGGGGTGAACGGGCTGCCTACGGAGGCCATCACCAAGTACGAGGTGGACCCGAACGGGGAATGGGCCAAGACGACAACCCCGACCAACGTGACTTACAGGGAGCTGTACGCCGTCGGCGGCTGGAAGAACGGCCTGACTGTAGGGACCGAAGTGTGGGTCTGCAACACCGCGGACTGTGCCACCCAGCGGGTGGTGAAGTGGACGACTACCGAGTGGACGCAGGACGACGAGACGCTCACCTACCAGAAGAACCCCCGCCCGAAGGTGATGACCGTCGAGGACGAGAACAATAACAAGCGCAAGACCGTGATCGAATACTACCCGGCGGCGTCCTTCGGCCTCCCGAAGGAGGTGCTCGAGTACGGGGCCGGTGACACGGGCACCGAGACGCTGCTGCGGCAGACACACACCGACTACGACCTCTCGACCACTTACGTCAACAACAGCCGCCGGATCATCGGGCTGGTGAGCATGCAGGCGGTCTACGACGTAAAAGACAACAACAAGCTGGTCTCCAAAGTCGAGTACCAGTACGACGAGGGCGGGGCCTTCTTCGACGGCTCCTCCGAGAACACGCCCTCGCAGCAGCACGACACGGCCGCCTACGGCGCGACCTTCGTCGCCGGGCGCGGCAACATTACGAGCGTCAGGCGCTGGGACGTGAAGGCGGCCACGGACGCGACCCAGGTCTCGGAGTCGAACACCGGCTACAACGTCGCGGGCTCCGTCATCCTGACGCGCGACCCCCTCGGCCACAGTGCCACGATCCAATACGCCGACAACTTCTCGGACAGCACGAAGAACGGCAAGACGCTCGCCTACCCGAAGACCGTGACTGACCCGGACGGGTACGTCTCGACCTTGAAGTACAACTACGACACGGGGGCAGTGGCGGAGACGACTAGACCGACCAGGGGCGCCGGGACAGCTGTAAGCGATCAGGCTGGCGTGAGCTACACCTACGACCTCGCGGGCAGGCTCTCTAAGGTCACAAATACGGTGAACGGGGCCTACACACGCTGGGAGTACCCGAATACAAATCTGCTCGTCGAGCAGTACCAGACCGTCAGCGGCACGGCCGAGGCGTACTCCGCCCAGGTGCTCGACGGTATGGGGCGCGTGCGCGCCGTGTCTTCAGACCACACCTTCAGTGGGACAACGATCAGCACCTACAGCGGTCAGGTCTTTAAGTACGACATCATGGGCCGGCTTTGGAAGCAGTCCAACCCGACCGAGTTCACCCCGAACACCACGACTAAAGTGTGGGACGCCACCGGAGACGACGTTAACGTCGGGTGGCAGTACACCACGCAGACCTACGACTGGCAGAGCAGGCCGCTGGTGACGACCAACTCGGACACGACCACGCGCACCAACTCCTACGGCGGGTGCGGGTGCGCCGGCAGCGAGACGGTGACGACCACGGACGAGCGCGGGCGCAAGAAGGTCTTCAAGAAAGACTCGCTCGGGAGGCTCAAGGAAGTCCAGGAACTGCACCTCGACGGTACCACCGTCTACTCGACGACCTCGTACTCCTATGACGCCCTGGATCGTCTCATTCAGATTAACCAGGCCGGCCAGCTCAGGACATTCGAGTATGACGGGCATGGGCGGCTCTCGAAGCGGACGACGCCTGAGCAGGGCGAGACCGCCTACCTCTACAACAAGGACGACACGGTGCTGAAGGTGACGGACGCGCGCAATGTCACGACCACCTTCGCCTACAACGCGCGCCACCTGCCGACCTCCGTCACCTACGGGATACCTGCGGGTGGCGGCGTAGCCGCCACCCCGAGGGTCACCTTCGCCTACGACGCGGCCGGCAACCGCACGCTGATGGAGGAGAAGAACACGGCAGGCACGGTCGTCGGCAGGAGTACCTATAACTACAGCAGTCTCGGGCGGATGGAGTGGGAGGAGCGCCTCCTGCAAGGGGTGGGCACCTATAGGCTCTCTTACGAATACAACCTCGCCGGGCAGTTGACGAAGCTGACCAGACCAGGCCAGTCCGGCGGCGTCGCGGTTGAATACAGCTACGACAAGGTGGGGAGGACGACGGCCGTCATCAACCCCAACACCGGCGGCTACGGCGGCGGCGAGGACTACGTCACTGGTATCGCCTACCGCGCGTTCGGGGCCGCGAGGGAGATCGTTTACGGCGACACGGCGACGCTTAAGACGGCATACGATACGAGGCTGCGGCTGACGAAGTGGGACGTGGCGGGGGCGAAGTTCGGCTGGACTTACTCTTACAGCACGACAAAGATCCCGGAGAAGACCGGGAGGGTCGCCTTCGCCAACAACCTGTACGACTCGACGCTCGACCGCTCCTACGAGTACGACCACGTAGGAAGGCTGGTGCAGGCGCAGACCGGCAAGTCGGCCAACGAGCACGCCGGCTACAGCGCCCCGACGACCGCCCCCCCGAATGGACCTTACGCTGCGGCCTACGCCTACGACCAGTTCGGCAACATGACGGCGAGACACGGCTGGGGCGTGCCCAACGCTCAGTATACCAATTACTATCTCGCCAATCCGCCGCAGTTCGTCAACAACCGGGTAGCAGTCAACCCCGCGACCGGGTTTGCTATGACCTACGACGCGGCGGGGAATCTGACGAGCGACGGGGAGCAGACCTTCACCTACAACGCGCAGGGGCAGCAAGCGACGGCCAGCGGTACGAATCTCTCGCAGACCTACGACGGCGACGGCCTGCGGGTCAAGAAGACGGAGAGTGGGGTCGTGACTGCCTACCTGAGGTCGAGCGTGCTGGGCGGGCGTGTCGTCGTGGAGATCGGCGGCACGAGCCCTAACATGGGGCAGATGATGCGGGGGTACGTCTACCTCGGCGGGCAGATGGTGGCCATTCAGGAGAGCAGCAAGGTCGCCGGAACTAGCGACAAGGTCTTGTGGGTGCATCAGGACCCCGTGACTAAGAGCCAAAGACTGACGGACGGACAAAAATTGGCCGACGGCTCCTTGAACGTCGTCAGTTGGGTTGACCTCGACCCGTGGGGAGGGGAGACGAGCGGGAGTAACGCGCTGCGCCAACCACACCGGTTCACCACGTACGAGCGGGATCTGAACGGCGGCGACGAGGCGATGTTCAGAAGGTACGAGAGTAAGATGCCGAAGTTCTCGCAGCCAGACCCGTATGACGGCAGCTACGACCTGACTGACCCGCAGTCGTTCAACCGCTACTCGTACACGCAGAACGACCCGGTGAACTTCACGGACCCGCTGGGGTTGGACGATCTTCCGAAGGTGGGCGATGTCACAATCAAAGACAGCTTCGACTCTCCCGAGTCTGTAATTACGGACCTGGAGAGGGGCTCCACACTCCCGGGCGGGGTTATTACATTCCGCTCACTGCGCGATACTGGCAGGACTTCTACCGGTCCGGGAGGGGATAATTCCCAGGATGACCGCGAAAAACAGCGCCTGGAAAGAATTAAAAAGTGGCGTGCGGAAGAACTCCGGAAGTGCCTGAAAAATGCTGAAAGGTACAAAGAGTTTATGACGCGCCTAATTAATGACACTATGGCGGACGATATGACAACCGGACTCGTGGGGTCAACCATTACAGCACTAGCTGCCAGGTTATTAAAGAAGGCTGGCTTGGCAGGGTGGCTGGCCGGGATGGGCGTTACTTATAGTGTAGCTTTATCC